>Ga0209698_10001716_pt1 | contig 25296 bp, 14 predicted proteins | sample LitLauG_LLR_2012_FD_187203 | JGI IMG/M metagenome (GOLD analysis project Ga0209698, IMG submission 187203) | Freshwater sediment microbial communities from Pennsylvania, USA - Little Laurel Run_MetaG_LLR_2012 (SPAdes) (version 2) | ecosystem: Environmental > Aquatic > Freshwater > Creek >... | reverse complement strand
GAATCCTGGATATGTATGAGAAAAAGGGAGAAACTTACACCCCCAGCGACGATGGCTTCGTTTTTACAGAAGCCGAAATCACCCAAGCCCGCCAAGCCCGAATCCGCCAATGGCGCTCCAATGCAGCCCACCGTTACGCTGCCGCGTGACCCCATCCACTTGCAACAGCCACAAGCGCCTAGGTAGGGCAGGCGGTTCCGCGTGCCAAAGACGTGTTGACACCAAGTCCAACCCCTCCGCAGCCACTGATTCCTGTGAACGGCGGTCATTTACTGGTTGACTCCTTGCGCCAGAAGCGTATGATCCTCCCATGGAGGCCGCATGGCATTCAACGACCCGATTCACGCGATTTTACAAAGAAAGGGCGCCTGGGTTCACTCCGTGCCGCCCGACGCAACCGTTTACGAAGCGCTGGAGCTGATGTCTGGCAAAGACATCGGGGCACTCGCGGTGATCTCCGGCGATGAGATCCTGGGCGTCTTCTCGGAAAGAGACTATGCGCGCAAGATCATCCTTTCTGGGAAATCCTCGCACCAAACCACGGTGCGTGAAATCATGTCCAGCCCCGCGATCACCGTCGACCCGGACTGGACCGTGGATGAGTGCATGCAACTGATGACCGGCAAACGGATTCGCCATCTGCCCGTGGTGCGCGGCACCGCCGTCATCGGGATGCTCTCCATCGGCGATCTGGTGAACTGGACGATCCAGCGCCAGCAGGAAGAAATCCAGCATCTGAACCACTATATTGTCGGCTCCTATCCGGCGTAGGTTCCGCGTTAAGATCGTGGGAGCCATGTTCCGCCTCCCGATTCTCACGCTCACGATCGGCTTCGTCGCCCTGGCGCAAACGCGCCCCACGCCGCCGACCCGCGATCCTCACACGCCCGGCTATGTGGAGGCAAAAGAGCTCCCCGACGGCCAGAACGCGCCCGCCAATGCCGACGGCAATTTCATCCTCGGGCCGACGCATCCGGCTGCGCCTGAATCCGCGGAGCAGGAAGGGGTTCCGCACGGCGACGTCTACACGTTCACCATGGAATCGTCCGAGAGCAAGCTTTATCCGGGCATTGTGCGCGAAAAAGACACGTTCGGCACGCCCGATCCGAACAATCCCGCGAAGCTGATCGTGACCACCAGTCATGCGGCTCCGTATTCGCGCAAGGTGACGGTGTATGTGCCGAAGCAGTACGCGCCAGGAACCGCCGCTCCGTTCATCGTAGGCGCGGACGGTCCCGATAAGCTGCTGTTTACGGTGCTGGATAATCTGATCGCGCAAAAACGCGTGCCCGCCATGATTGCCATTTCGATCAGCAACGGCGGAGGCGACGCGCAGGGCAGCGAACGCGGCCTGGAATACGACACCATGTCGGGCCGCTACGCCGAGTTCGTCGAAACCGAGGTTGTGCCGCGCGTGGAGAAGCAGTACAACGTGAAGCTGACCAAGGATCCTGAAGGGCGCGCGACGATGGGCGGCAGTTCCGGGGGCTCCTGCGCGCTGATCATGGCCTGGTATCACCCGGAGCTGTATCATCGCGTACTGACGTATTCGGGCACCTACGTGAATCAGCAGTGGCCGTGGAATCCGGAGACGCCGGGCGGCGCGTGGGAATTTCACGAGCATCTCATTCCCAATTCGCCGGTGAAGCCTCTGCGGTTGTGGATGGAGGTGGGCGATCGCGACCTGCTGAACCCCAATGTGATGCGCGATGGGATGCACGATTGGGTGCTGGCGAATGAGCGCATGGCGAAAGTGCTGGCGGCGAAGGGGTATCGCTACCAGTTCGTGTTCGCGCGGAACGCGGGACACTCCGACGGCGCGACGAAGAGGCAGACACTGCCCGAAGCGCTCGAATACCTGTGGCAAGGGTACCGGCCGAAGTAGAGCGTGGAATTCATTATTATAATGAAGATCCCTTATGTGGCTCCGCGCGGTCCCGATCACTCTCGTTCTTTGCGCCCTGTACGCCCCGGCGGCTACGCCTCCCCTGGACCGGCAATTTGACCAAGCCGTCCGGCCTTTCGTCAAACAATATTGCGCTGGATGCCATAGCGGCAAGTCCCCGGCGGCGCAGTTCGATCTGAATGTATACACCAGCCTGGATTTGGTGACGCGGGATTATCCGCGCTGGGCGCAGGTGCTGGAACGGTTGACCGCGAAGGAAATGCCTCCGAAGCCCATGCCCGGGCCGCCCGAGGATGCCCGCCAACAAGTGATCGGCTGGATTCAGGCTGTTCGTGCCGAGGAGATCAAAAAACACGCGGGCGATCCCGGCCTGGTACTGGCGCGCCGCTTGAGCAACGCCGAATATAATTACACGATTCGCGACCTGACCGGGCAGGACGTGCGTCCCACGCGGGAATTTCCTGTCGATCCGGCGAACACGGCGGGGTTCGACAATTCGGGCGAATCGCTTACCATGTCGTCCGGTCTGGTGAACAAATATCTGCAGGCCGCGCGCGCCGTGGCCGACCAGATGGTGCTGACGCCCGATGGAATCGCCTTCGCGCCGCATCCCATGCTGGTGGAAACCGATCGCGACCGCTACGCCATCCAGCGGATCGTGAATTTTTACAAGCGCCAGCCCACCGATTACGCGGATTACTTCGAAGCGGCCTGGAAGTTCAAGCACGCCGCGAAAGGCGCGACTTTGGCAAGTATTGCGGCGGAATCGAAGCTCAGCCCGAAGTATCTGGCGATGGTGTGGCAGATTTTGAACGAGAAGGACGCGATCGGTCCGGTGGCGAAGCTGCAAGCGATGTGGAGCAGTTTGCCCGCGGAAAACACCCGCGCGCAATGCGTCGCCATGCGCGACTTCGTGATGAAGATTCGCGCGCACACCGCGATGCAATACGCCGCACCCATTGTCAAAGGACTACCTGCCGGATCACAGCCGCTGCTGAACTGGAAGCTGAAGCAGTTTGTCGAGAACCGGCGGAAGAGCGATCCGGCGGCGCTGCGAAACGACACCGATCCACCGCTGCTGGTTCCGAAAATTCCAAATTATCCCGACCTTCACGAGGAAGCAGCGCCGCGTTGGGCCGCACTGACCATCAAGGCGCGCGCTGGCGACGCCGATCTTGTGGTTCCTGCGGCGGAGCGCCAGCGCTACGAAGCTGCCTTCGCGCGCATTGCGTCGGTTTTTCCGGACGCGTTCTACATCAGCGAGCGAGGCCGCTATTTCCCGGACGATTCGGAAGACAAAGGCCGGCTGCTGAGCGCCAGTTATCACAACACGATGGGCTACTTCCGCGACGATACTCCGCTGATGGAGTTGATCCTCGACGAAAAAGGCGTGAAGGAACTCAATCGTTTGTGGAATGAGTTCGATTTTATCGCCGCCTACACCGAGCGCACGTGGGAGCAATACTTCATCAATCAAAGCGGCGAGGTGGACGGTAAAGGCGCGGAGTCCGGCTCGGCGCGGCCCCTCGATCATCAGATCGCGGACGAGGCAGTGATCTTTGCCATGCGCGACAAATATCTGGCGAAGGCCGCCGCGGTTCCCACCAACGATCCGGTGGCACCGGAAGCCATTCGCGAACACTTCAACGGCATCAATGCAACGCTGCGCGCGCTGGAAAAAGAACACATCGCCGCCGAGCCGAAGCATCTGGACGCTCTGTTCCAGTTCGCCGCGCGCGCCTATCGCCGTCCGCTGACCAAGGCCGAGCGCGACGATTTGGCCGCCTATTACCGCACCTTGCGCGACAAGAACGAACTGTCGCATGAGCAGGCAATTCGAGACTCGATCGTCAGTGTGCTGATGTCTCCGGACTTCTTGTATCGCCTGGATCTGGTGGGCGATTCCAAGTCGTCGAAGGTCACCGAGCCGCTCGCGCCGTATTCGCTCGCAAACCGTTTGAGTTATTTTTTGTGGTCCAGCATGCCGGATGAGGAGTTGCTGAAGCACGCGGCTGCCGGTGATTTAAGAAGGCCGGATCTGCTGCTGGCGCAGGCCCGCCGGATGATGAAGGACGAACGCGCGCGCGGCCTGGCTACGGAGTTCGGGGGCAACTGGCTCGATTTCCGGCGCTTCGAAACGATCAACTCCGTTGATCGCGAGCGCTTCCCCGCCTTTAATAACGATCTGCGCGAGGCGATGTTTCAGGAGCCGGTGCGGTTCATCGAAGACACGATCCGCAACAACCGGTCCGTGCTGGACATGCTCTATGGACGCTACACGTTCGTGAATCCGGTGCTGGCGAGGCATTACGGCATGCCGGAGGTGGCGGGCGACCTCAATACCTGGGTCCGCGTGGACGATGCGGACCGATACAACCGCGGAGGCCTGTTGCCGATGGCTTCGTTTTTGACACAAAACGCTCCGGGCCTGCGGACGAGTCCGGTGAAGCGCGGCTATTGGGTGGTGCATCGCGTCCTGGGCGAAACGATTCCGCCTCCGCCTCCGGTGGTGCCGGAACTGCCGCACGACGAAGCGAAGTCCGATGTACCTTTGCGCGAAATGCTGGCGCGGCATCGAGCGAATCCGGTGTGCGCGGGCTGCCACGCGAAGTTCGATGTGTTCGGGCTGGTGTTCGAAGGCTACGGACCGGTAGGAGAGGCGCGCACCAAAGATCTGGCGGGCCGTCCGGTGGACATCAACGCGGTGTTTCCGGGAGGAAGCCAAGGTGCGGGACTTCAAGGCGTTCAGCAATATATTAAGGAACATCGCGAGGCAGGTTTCCTGGATAATCTCAGCCGCAAACTGCTGGCCTATGCGCTGAACCGCTCGCTGCAGCTTTCCGACGAGGCCGTGGTGGAGCGCATGAATGCCTCACTTGCCGCGAACGGGGACCGTTTTCAATCGCTGGTGGAGACCATTGTCACCAGTCCGCAATTTCTGACCCGCAGGACGCCGGAAACGGTGCAATCGAGGAGATGAAGTCTATGCTCAAATCTGGGCCCAAATCCGCAATTTCCCGCCGTGCCGTGCTTCGCGGCATCGGCTGCACCATGGCTTTGCCGTGGCTGGAGTCGATGCACGCACTGGCGGATACGCCTGCGTTCCCGAAGCGCTTCGGCGTGGTGTTTCTAGGCAACGGCATCAACGAAGATCACTGGACCGCGGAGGGCGCGGGCGCGGCGATGAAGCTGGGCCGCACGCTTCAGCCGCTGGAGCCCATAAAGCAGAAGATCAACGTGATCGACGGCCTGTTCGTCAAATCGCTCACCGGCCAGGGTATCCATCCCGCCCAAACCGGCAGCCTCCTTTCGGGCGCGCACATCGCTAAAGGCGCGATCATCCATTCCGGCATCAGCGTAGACCAGGTGATTGCCAATCACGTGGGCGATCAGACGCCGCAGCCCAGCATCGTGCTGGCGTGCGAGCCTCCCATGACGGGCTATCACGAGACCAATTTTTCGCTGGCCTATAGCTCGCACATTTCCTGGCAGAGCCCGGATTCGCCTGTGCCCGTGGAGGTTTATCCGTCGCTGGCCTGGGACAATCTATTCGACAATCGCGGCAATGCGCTGAACCTGAGCATCCTCGACCGCGTAAAAACTCGTGCGGAAGACCTCAGCCGTAAAATCAGTTCGACCGACAAAAGCAAGCTGGACGAATACCTGACCAGCGTCCGCGAAGTGGAGAAGCGCGTCGAAGGCATGCGCAAGAGCAAGGATGCTGCCGAGCAAAAAGGGAAAGCCGCCAACAAACCCCTGGCCGCGATGGATCGGCCCGCCAACGGACTGCCCGAAGACCTGCGCGACCACGCCCGCCTGATGTGCGACATCATCGCCATCGCGTTCCAGACCAACAAAACGCGTGTCGCGTCGCTACTGATCTCGCGCGATCTTTCGGCGATGTATTATCCGTTCCTGGGCGTGAAGGACGGCCACCACGCGGCGTCGCACGACAACAACTCCGACGGCTACGAGCGCATCGCGCGCTTCCACGTCGAACAGTACGCCTACCTGGCAAAGAAGCTCGATTCGATGAAGGAAGGCGAGGGCACGGTGCTCGACAACACCTGCCTGATGTTCCTCTCCAATCTGTGGATCGGGCGCAAGCACGATAATTTCCGGCTGCCTCTGATCCTGGCCGGCGGGCTGGGAGGCACGCTCGAAACCGGGCGCGCGCTCAATTATCTGGACGCGGGCGAAGACAATCGCCAGATGTGCAGCCTGTATCTGTCGCTGATGGACCGCTTCGGCATCAAGCTGGATCAGTTCGGGGACGCGCACACGCGGCTGGCCCGGCTATAGCGAATGAACAACTCTATAAATGGTCGCTGACCGGTAGTGGCTCTCCGGCAGAATTGAGGCGTGAGTGTGCAGCCCCCTCCCCGACAAGCACGGTGTGATGTTTTACTCTAGCGCCGCGTAGGCCATGCGTCGGAACTGCTGCGGAGCCGGGGTCGTGTCGAAAGGCAACTGGCTGAAGAAGATGCCGAAGAGATGCTCAGCAGGATCGATCCAGAAGTAGGTCCCGTTGGCCCCATACCAACGGTAGACCCCCTCGGAACCCAGACCCGGGGTCTTGCCGGACGCACGTTCCACTGCCACGGTCAGGCCGAATCCGGAGCCTTCGTCGAGGTTCAGCGGCGGAACACGGCGGCGGTCGCCGAGAAAGTCCTGGCGCATCAGGTCCACCGTCTTGCGCCCCAATACGCGCACCCCGTTCAGTTGCCCGCCGTTGAGGAGCATCATACAAAATCGCGCGTAGTCGTCTAAAGTGGACACTTGGCCCACTCCCGCCACAAGATTGAGGGGCTTCTTCTTGAAACTGTCTTGCTCGGGCCCCTTGGCCAGCTCGATTCGGCACTGCTGCTGCTTTGCGTTGCACCCCGGCGCGGGCACATACAGCGCAGCCAGTCGATTCCACTTACTTTCCGGCACGAAGAAGTCCGTGTCTTTCATGCCGAGCGGCTCAAATACTTTTTCCGACAGGAAAACGTCGAGCGGCTTTGCCGAAAGCACTTCGATCACACGGCCCAGAACGTCAATCGAGCGGCCGTAGTGAAATGTGGTGCCCGGCTGTTCCTCCAGTGGTGCGGTGGCAAGTCTCTTTGTGAATTCAGCGAGGTTAAAGGGCAGCACCGGTGGAAAGCCCACGATGCCAACCTTCTCATGGGCGCGAAGGCCGGTCTCGTCCCGAGGCCCCCCGTAGCTCAGGCCGGATGTGTGACGTAAAAGGTCAAGGATCGTAATCGGCCGCTCGGCTGGGACGGTTGTGAAGATTCTTTTGCCGGAAGAATCCGTCACCTGCTGGGCGACGGTCATCTGCGCGAATTCCGGAAGATATTTGGAGACAGGGTCGTCAAGTGAGAGCTTGCCTTCCTCGAACAGGGCGAGCGCGGCCACTCCGGTGATCACCTTGCCCATCGACCATATTCGTACGATCGTGTCGTCCTTGAATTCGCCCCAACTGCGACGGAAGAGGATTTTGCCGTTGCGAGCGATCAATCCGGAAGCGCCCGCGAGCCGCCCCGATCTTACGTGTTCCAGCATGACTTCATCGATCCGCGCCAGACGCGCACTCGATAGCCCGGTTTCTTCGGGCGATGCGGTCGGTAGCGATTGGCCCGTCGCCGAAATCATCAAAGCAAATATGACAGAAACACTGAATTTCGCGCGCATTCAAACGAATTTATCACAGCACCCTTTTTCCGGGCCAACGGCAGGAAGGAAGTCAAGCAAAACGATAGGCTGCGGATAGTCGTTCGAGGGGCATGGCCCCGCGCCACGGTTGGACAGCCTTAGGCATGGCGGCGCTACCACTCTTTTTCCAGGGCTCAGATCCAGTGCTTCTTGAACAGCCACATCTTCATGATCTGCGTCAGGACGACGTAGCACAGCAGCGTCAATAAAAGAATGGGCCAATACAATCCCGGCAACTGTGCGAGGCCGAGCGCGGACGCCAGGGGTGAATACGGCAGCCATGCGCCCAGGGCCATGATCGAGAGCGTGGTGGCCGTTAATGGCCAGCTCGCGCGGCTCTGCAGGAAAGGAATTTTATTGGTACGGATGACGTGGATAATGAGCGTCTGCGTCATCAGTGACTCGACGAACCAGCCGGTTTGAAAAACGCTGGCCCGCGTGGGATCCCAGCAGTGGAACACGTACAGCATGACGAAAAAAGTGGTGTAGTCGAAAATTGAACTGATAGGCCCGATGAACAGGATGAAGCGTTTGATCTCGTCGATGTTCCAGGGCCGGGGATGCGCCACCTGTTCGTCATCCACGGAGTCCACCGGAATCGGGACCTGGGAAAAATCGTACAACAGATTATTGGTCAGAACCTGGATCGGCGCCATGGGGATGAACGGCAGAAACGCGCTGGCGCCCAGCACGCTGAACATATTTCCGAAATTCGAGCTTGCTCCCATGCGGATATATTTCAGGATGTTGGCGAAGACCTTGCGACCCTCCACCACACCCCCTTCCAGCACCATCAGATCCTTTTCGAGCAGGATCAAATCGGCGGATTCCTTGGCGATGTCGGTTGCTGTATCCACGGAGATGCCGATGTCGGCGCTGCGCAGGGCGGGCGCGTCGTTGATTCCGTCGCCCATGAAGCCGACCACGTGCTTTTGGCCGCGCAGAGCTTCAATGACGCGCTGCTTGTGCGCCGGTGAGAGCCGGGCGAAGAGTGTCGTCTTGACCGCCGCATCGCCCAGGTCCGCGTCGGACATTTTTTCGACCTCCGCACCCAGCAGCATCGGATCAGGGTTCAGGCCAACGTCGCGGCAGACCTTGCGGCTGATCAGCGGATTGTCGCCGGTGAGAATTTTCACCGCGACGCCGTGCTTGTGGAGCGCCTCCAGCGCTCCCGCCGCGGACGCCTTCGGAGGATCGAGAAATGCGACGTAACCTTTCAACACCAGATCGCGTTCATCGTCGCGCGAACAGGCGGTTTTCCCTGGGAGCTCCTTTTTCGCCACCGCCAGCACGCGGAAGCCGTCGTTGCTGAGGCTTTCATACTCCTGTTTCAAGCCGACCATCAGCGCCGGATCCATCGGCGAAAGTTTGCCGTCCAATTCGAACTGCGAGCACTGGTGAAAAATTTCCTCGGGCGCGCCTTTGGTCAGCAGGATCGCCTTGCCATCCGGATCCTCGACCAGCACAGACATCATGCGGCGGGTGAAATCGAACGGCAGTTCGTCGAGCTTTTTATGCTTCGCCACGATCGCCTGCCCGTGGAAATCGGCGCTATCGAGAATCGCGCGGTCCAGCAGATTTTTGAGGCCGGTCTGAAAATAACTGATCAGATAGCCGTCGAGCAGCACCTCTTCGCTCTCCTTCCCGTCGACCCTGCAATGCCTTTGCAGGATCACGCGGTCCTCGGTGAGGGTGCCGGTCTTATCGGTACACAGCATGTCCATTCCGCCGAAATTCTGAATGGCGTTCAGCCGCTTGACGATCACTTTCTTGCGGCTCATCGCCAGCGCGCCTTTCGACAGGCAGACCGACACGATCATCGGCAGCATTTCCGGCGTCAGGCCGACGGCCACGGCCATGGCGAAGAAAAATGCGCCTTTCCAGTCGTGCTTGGTCAATCCGTTGATGAGGAAAACCAGCGGCACCATGACGGCCATTAAACGGATCATCAGCCAAGTGAAGCGATTCAGGCCCTGGTCGAAGGCCGTGGGCTCCGGTTCCTCCGTGATCGCGCCGGCCATGCTGCCCAGATAGGTATGAATCCCGGTTGCGACCACCACCGCGGTTGCGGTGCCGCTCTCGACGCTGGTTCCCATGAAGCAGGTGTTGTTCAGTTCGATGGGTGAGGTCGCGGGCTTCGCCGCGGCCTGGTGAAACTTCTCGACGGGCATGGACTCACCCGTCAGCGTACCCTGGCTGACGAACAGGTCCTTCGAGGTCAGCAGCCGCACATCGCCGGGAATCATGTCGCCCGCCGAGAGCACGATCACGTCACCCGGCACCAGGTCCCGCAGCGGCATCTCTTTCGCCGCGCCATCGCGCATCACGGTGGCGGTGACGTGGATCATGGATTTCAGCGCCGCTGCCGCCGCATCGGCACGCGCTTCCTGAATGAAACGGAGCGCGACACTCAGCACCACCATGCCCGCCATCACCGTTCCGGCGCGCGCGTCTCCCGTCGCGTATGAAATCGCCGACAGCGCGGTCAGCAGAATCACCAGTGGATTGCGAACGATTTTGAACAGACGCGTGGGCCACCCGGGTGGACGCTCCTGCGCCACTTCGTTCGGACCCCATTTTCGCCCGCGCTCCGCGGCCTCGATCGTCGTCAGTCCGTGGACGGAGGTCCGTTGCGATTGGAGAAGTTCGTCGCCCTCCTTCAACGCCGCATCCAGCACCGCGGGCGAAACTTGAATCTTCTCGTGCGATCCAGATGTGGTCATTTGGGCAGGACAACATACTGGGCATCGGTGGAGACGATCCGCTGGGAGTTTGCACCCGGCGGCGGATGCACCTCAACCCGGTCCAGAACGGCATCGCGAATCTGGTCCAGGGAAAGCCCGTTCTTCCACGTTGCGGACGCGGGCTTTTCCCAATCGATTTGCACCTGGCTCATGCGCAGACCACGCGCCTGACGGACAGTGAGTGCAGCCGCCGTGTGTTCGTAAGCCGCGTTAGGATCGGAAGACACAAAGAGCTTGATATTGCTCAACGTGACGCCTTCCAGCCAACTGGTGGGATGGCCGTTGATGACGGACGCGCCCGCGCCGTGCGCAATCACGTTCTGGATCAGGACGTTGCGAATTTTCCCGGCCTTGGGTTCGTTCTGTCTTTTGGTTCCGTCCACCTCACTGCGGCGCTTGATGTTGAAATGCAGCGGATCGCCATCGCCCCACCAGAACCAATCGAAGCGCTGCGTCTGGATGGTGAGATTCGAGATGACGACGTCCTCGACGATGCCTCCGTCGAATACCATGAACGCGATGCCGCGGTTGGAATTGGTGATGACTGTGTTATCGATGTTCACGCGGCGGATGGCGTTCGAATTGCCATCGCAAAACTTGATGGCGCTGGAGGACGATGACAGGCGGCAGTTGGTGACCGTCACGTTTTCCACCGGCAGTGCGGGGCCCCAAATATCAGAGGAATAAAACACCAGCGCATCGTCGCCGGTTTCCACTGTGGAGTTGGAAATACGAACATCCTGGCAGCCGTCCGGGTCGATGCCGTCGGCCCACACGCCGTCCTTTTGGCTGGAGTAAATATAGACGCCGTCGATCAGCAGGCGCTTGCAGGCATACGGATTGATGGTCCAACTGCGGGAGCGCAGAAACTTCAGCCCGGTGATTCGTACGTCGGTGCAGCGCAGCAGTAGCACCATGCGCGGATAGACCTTTTCGTCGGGGAATCCATGCGGGAACGGGCGCATCAGCGGTTTGCCGGTGGCCTCCATGAAGCGCTGATTGGAGAGGATGTAGAAATCCGTGATGCTGTTCAGATGCCATTCATAAGTGGACTGGCCGTCCAGCGTGCCGCGGCCTTCGAGCGCGATGTCGTGCAAATCCTCGCCCGAGATGAGTGCGGATTTGGGCGGCGCATCGAATTGCGCGCCGTCGAGCGATGCGAAGAGCGTCGCGCCGGCTTCGATATACAGGCGCACGCCAGAGCGCAAGTGCAATTGGCCGGTGGTGTATTCGCCGGGGCCGATGTAAACGGTTCCCCCGCCGACCTTGCCGCATGCGTCAATGGCCTGCTGGAGCGCGGTGCGGGCGTTTTGCGATTTTGCCCCCGTCGCGCCGTAGTCCTTCACGTTGAAGACCGGATTTCCGCTGGCGGCCGCGGCCAGAGCAAACGCGATTACGAGGCGCATCACGCGATGATATCGCGAATCACGTTGCCGAACACATCGGTAATGCGGCGATCGATGCCGTTGTGACGGTACGTGAGCCGCTTATGATCGATGCCCAGCAGGTGCAGCATGGTGGCGTGCAGATCGTAGCAGTACGTGGGTTTTTCCGCCACCTTGTACGACCATTCGTCGCTCGCGCCGTAACTTGCGCCGCCTTTGAAACCGCCTCCGGCGAAGAACGTGGTGAACGCGAACGGATTGTGATCGCGGCCCTTGTTGCCCTGGCTGCAAGGCATTCTTCCGAATTCGGTAGCCCAATGGACGATGGTGTCGTCCAGCATGCCGCGCGATTTCAAATCCTTGATCAGCGCCGCGGCGGGCTTATCCATACCGGCGGCCATCATCCCGTGATCCTTGGCCAGATCTTCGTGGCTATCCCAGTTGCGGCGTGGGAATCCGTTGTCTGCGCCGCTCCACACCTGGACGAAACGTACGCCGCGCTCCAGCATGCGGCGAGCGACCAGGCAGTTGCGACCGAAATCCGCGGTGACCGGATCGTCGATGCCGTAGAGCGCCCGCGTGGCAGCAGATTCTTTGGATAAATCCATCGCCTCCGGCGCGCTGATTTGCAGCTTCGCGGCCATCTCATAGGACGCGATGCGGGCTTCCAGTCGCGAATCGCCGGCGCGGGACTCGAGGTGCTCGTCATTCATCTGGCGCAGCGTGCGCAGCGTGTCGGCGTCAGTTTCGGGCGTGATGCTTTTGGGCGGGAACAGGTCGTAGATGGGCTTCGGGCTGCTGGCGCGAATCATGGTTCCCTGATGCGCGGCCGGGAGAAAACCGGCGGTCCAGTTCCCTGCTCCGTTGGGCGCAAAGCCCCGCGCATCAGGAAGCACGACGAACGTCGGCAGATTGTCGTTCATGCTGCCCAGCCCGTAGGAAACCCACGCGCCCATGGCGGGAAATCCAGGCAACACGAAGCCCGTGTTCTGCATGAACGTGGCGGGGCCATGCACGTTCGACTTCGACATCATGGAATGCACGAACGCCAGATCATCGGCGCAGGATACAAGGTGCGGCGTTAACGAACTGATCCACTTGCCCGACTGCCCGTGCTGTTTCCAATCCCACGGACTGGCCATCACCGCGCCGGGGCTGCTTTGAAACAGCTCCACCTTGCCGCCGGGATCGAACTTTTCGCCGTTGCGCTGGATCAACAGAGGCTTGTAATCGAAGGTATCGCACTGGCTGGCCGCGCCCGACATGAAGAGTTGAACGACGCGCTTCGCTTTCGCCGGATGATGTGTTTCGGCCGTCAAAAGCCGCGCCAGCGCCATTCCGCCAAGCCCTCCGCCGTAGTTCCAGAGAAACGTTCTTCGATTCATTGCCTCAGTCCACAAACAGAAATTCGTTGAGGTTCAACATCAGCCGGCACAAGTTTACCAGCCCTTCGCGCGACAGGTATGCCGATAGCGTTTGGCGCTCGCGCGGGTCCGGTGTGCGCTGCAGCGTCAAGCGAAACAGAGTGTCAATAGAATCGCCGCCCGATTTCTCCACGCGCTCCGCCAGATGCTGGGTCTGTTTAAGCACGAACGGATTATTCAGCAGCGCCAGCGCCTGAATGGCGGTAATGGTGATGGTCCGCTTGGCCGTGATCATGGAAACGTCCGGGCAGTCGAAGCGCTCCATCAAAGGATCGGGGACGCTGCGGACCAGGAACCGGTAGACGCTGCGGCGGAAGTTCGCAGGTGCGTCAGGGTCGAAGCGCGCATAATCGTAAACGGGAGAATGATCGTCCTTGAAAAAGAATTGCTCGACCGACGGGCCGCCCATGGTCAGGTCGAGTTTGCCGCTGGCCATGAGGATGGTGTCGCGCAAAGACTCGGCATCGAGGCGCTGACGGTTGGCGCGCCATAGATAGCGATTATCGGCGTCGATGGCGGCATTGGCCTTGTCGTTCGCCCTGTCGTTCGATGACGCCTGACGATAGACGGCGCTCATCACGATCAGCTTGTGGAGCTTCCTAAAAGACCCGCCGCTATCGCGAAATTCAACGGCCAGCCAGTCGAGCAGCTCCGGATGCGTGGGCAGCGATCCCATGTGACCGAAGTCGTTGGGGGAATCGACTATGCCCGCGCCGAAGTGATAATGCCACACGCGGTTCACGATGGATCGCCACGCGAGCATATTTGCGTCGCTGGTAATCCAGTGCGCGAGCTCGGCGCGTCGCTGTCCCTCCGGTGCCGTGAGGGCCGCGTCGAAGACGGGTTTGAGACCATCCACCATGGAAAGCGCGCCGGGCATCGCAACTGGTCCTGGATTATCGACGCTTCCGCGCATGAGCACGTGGACGGGGCGTGGTTCAATGGCGAAGCGGAAGGTTCCCTGAGGCTCGAAATAATTCGCCGCGGCGTAGACCCATTCGGGCGCAGGCAGAGCCTTGATCTCGCCATCGACGGCGGCGATAGCGGCTCGCAAGCGATCGAGATCGGCCCGTAGCTCGGGTTTCAACGCAGCACGAACCAGCGCGCGCCGCTCCACGGATGCATCGGCGATTTTCTTTTGAATCTCCGCGGGGCGGCTAGCCGGGTCCGTCGCGTCGATCTGCTTCCATTCGGCCACCTTCGCGTCCAGCGCGGCGATTTCCGGCGTGGTGGTGTCGGCTTCCTGCTGTTCCAACGGACGCAGCGAGGCCACGAGTGCCCTCTTTTTCGCCAGAAGTTCAGTGCGTGTTTTGAAGACCGCGGGATCGCGATCGAACGGCCGGTCCGCGCGATCGACACCGGCAAAGACGGCTTGCAGCGCGTAGTATTCCGACTGCCGGATGGCGTCGAATTTATGATCGTGACAGCGTGCGCAATGCGCAGTGGTGCTGACCAACGCGGACATTGTTTGCGCCACCATGTCGTCGCGATCGAGAAGACGGGTGATGTTTTTGTCGGTGGTGCCCTCGGCCAGTTCCGCCTGCCCGACGAAATCCCAAGGCCCGGCGGCGATGAATCCGAGCGCGGGGATGGCCGCTGGATCATCGGGATACAAATAGTCTGCGGCAAGCTGCTCTTCGATGAAACGCCGGTACGGCTTGTCTTCGTTGAACGCGCGAATCACGTAGTCGCGATAGGGCCAGGCGTTACGGCGAGGCTTGTCTTTGTCGTAGCCGTGGGTTTCGCCGTAATGCACCACATCCAGCCAGTGGCGGCCCCAGCGTTCGCCATAGCGAGGCGAAGCCAGCAGACGGTCCACCAGCTTTTCATACGCGTCCGGGGCCTTGTCCGCGGCGAACGCCTCCACTTCTTCCGGCGCTGGAGGCAGTCCGTGCAGATCGTAGGTCAAGCGGCGAATCAGCGTGCGGCGATCCGCTTCGGGCGATGGATACAACCCTTTTTCGCGCAGCTTTGTCAGGACGAACGCGTCCACGGGCGTGCGTATCCAAGAATCATCAGATTTCGGCGCGGGCGGACGTTTCAGAGGAAGCAAAGACCACCACCTCGCCGGCTGCACCCACGGTGCGCCTTGCTCAATCCACTCGCGTACGCTTTCGATTTCGGCTGGCGAGAGAGGCAGCCCGCCGAACGGCATCGAGGGCTCGCCGCCCGAGATCAAACGGAGGAGCAGGCTTTCCGAAGGCTTGCCGGGAACAATCGCGGGGCCGCGTTTGCCGCCCGCGCGAAGGCCTTCAATGGAGGCCAGCGACAGGCCACCGCTCCTCGTCTTGTCGCTATGGCAAGTCTGGCATTTTGCCGCCAGAAGCGATTGCACATCGGCGCCCGCGCTTATACCAGCGGCGAGAAACGCGAGTGCAAGACATCGGATCAATTTGAAACCACCGGCAATTGGGCTGCTTCCCATGCCGCGAGACCGCCGGCCATCTCCAGCAGATTCGTAATGCCGTGGTTTTGCAGGATGCTGGCGGCAATGGAGGAGCGGTAGCCGCCGGCGCAATGGACGGCAATGCGGCGATCCCGGGGAATTTCGGTCAGGCGCTCCTGTAAATGATTCAGCGGGATGTTGACGCTGCCGGCAATGTGCTTGGCGGCCCACTCGCCCGGATTCCGTATATCCAACAAGACCGGCGCGTCGACGCCCGCCAGCTCCTGCGCGAGCAACGGAGCGCTGGTCCGTTCTGTGGGCCACACCAAATCCGCCCGGCCAGCGAGCGCTTCCATACCTCCGCGCAAATAGCCCTTGACGTGATCGAAACCGATACGGCCGAGGCGGACAGCGGCTTCAGGCTCGCGTCCGGGCTCGGCGACGATCACGATGGGCTTGGCGCGATCGAGCACCGTGCCGGCCCAAGTGGCGTATTGCCCGCCGAGCCCTATATTTATGCTGCCGGCGAGGTGCCCCTTGCCATACTCGACGGCGTCGCGCACATCCAGGACCTGCGCGCCGGCGTCGCCCATGCGCAGCACCTCATCCAAATCGACGGGCTGAAGAACCTGTTCGAGATTCTTGTCGAGCGTCGTACGCTCACGGCTGTTTAGCACGGCATCGTAGGTAAAATACGGCGGAGCGTCGGGCTGATCGGCCGTGACCAGACGAATAAATTCCTCCTTCGACATGGGCTGCAGCGCGTAGTTCAAGCGCCGCTGATCGCCGAGGGATGACACGGTATCGGAGGAAAGCTGTTTGCCGCAAAGCGATCCCGCGCCGTGGGCCGGATAGACCAGCGTCTCATCAGGAAGAGGCAGAAGCTTGCTGCGGAGCGAATCGTATAAATGCGCGCCGAGGTCGTTGGCGGACCATCCCAGAGACGCGCGCAGATCGGGACGGCCGACGTCGCCGATGAACAACGTGTCGCCTGTCAGGACCGCGTACGGTTTCGTTGGATCCTTGTGAAGATCGAACACCAGGATGGAGATGGACTCGATGGTGTGTCCGGGCGTTTCGAGCACCTGCAGCCGCAGTCCTGGAAACTCCAGCGTATCGCCGTCTTTCATCGTCGCCATCGCGAACTCCGCCTCAGCGCGGGAGCCCATATGGATGACCGCGCCGCAGCGGTTCCGCAACTCCAAATGTCCGGCGATGAAGTCGGCATGGAAGTGCGTTAGGAACACGTGCCGGATCTTCAGGCCGAACTTCTCCGCATCGTCCAGATACTGCTGGATGTCGCGCTGCGGATCGACGATGATGGCGGTGGAACTGGCTTCGTCCCCGAGGAGGTAAGAGGCGTGGGCCAAACAACCCAGGTAATACTGTTTCAGGATCATGGGAACCTACTGTTTCTTGTACCAGACGCGCCACAGCTTTTTCCCGCCGTCGTCGGAAACCAGCATGCTGCCGTCGTGGAGCTGCGCGAGAGCCACGGGCCTGCCCCACACTTCCTTTTTATCAGGCGCGAGCATCCACCCGGTGAGAAAGTTGCGCTCGGGACCGGAGGGCTTTCCATTTTTGAACGGCACGAACGTGATGTTATACCCAACCCGGTCCGATCGATTGGATGAGCCGTGGTTCGCCAGAAAAGCTCCATTGCGGTATTCGGCGGGGAACTGGCTGCCGGTGTAAAACAGAAAATCCAGCACCGCGATGTGCGACACCAGCGGAACGTCCGGCGTAATGGCGCTCTTGACCAGATCCATGCGCTGCTCTTTAATGCGCGGATCGGGATGCGGCCCAAGGTAGGCGTAGGGCCAGCCGTAAAATCCTCCCTGGCGGATGCTGGTGAAGTAATCCGCCACCAGGCCGTCACCCAGATCGTTGCGTTCCTCCACCGTAGCCCATAGCTGTTCGGAGCCGGGATAGAACCGCAGCCCCACTGGATTGCGCACCCCACTGGCGAAGATTTCGTGTCCGCTGCCGTCGGGGTTGTAGCGGTTGATGGCCGCGCGCGTCTCCGGATCGCCCGTAACAAGATCGGCCGACGATCCCACGGCAACGTACATTTTTTCTCCCTTGCGGTCGAACACGATGGTGCGCGTCACGTGACCTTTGGTAAATCCGGTAAGCGCCACCACCTCTTCGCCCGCGCCCGCGGTCATGGTTTTGGAATTGTATTTGTAACGCTTGATGGAAGAGGGCTCGCCGACGTACAGGTAATTCTTCCAAAACGCCAGTCCGTAAGGGCGGTCGAGGCCGCCGAGCAGAACTTTCTTTTCGCCGCCTTTGATGGCGTAAACGAAGCCATTGGGGGTGGTATCGCTGACCAGCACTTCTCCGCCTGGGCCCTCGACCATGAAGCGCGGGCGCTGAAATCCGGACGCGTATTCCTCCATATGGAAACCGGCGGGCGCGATCAGCTTTGCGCCCGCCGGACGGGCGATCACGACGGGCGGATTATTGACCGCCGGCGTTTCGAAGGGTGGCGGAAGGGTCTGGGAATACATCACGAAGGTGGCCGGCAGGACGCCGAAAAGAATAGATTTCAACACGGGGTTGATTGTAACACCCGGTTTTCCCCGCAAAAGCGTGACGGCACTGTCACGCCGGGATGCCAACTGCATCCGGGAATGCAGATCTTCATCGAATTGCGGCTGGCCGAGGGTATGCCTCTCGACGAAGCAGTCATCGATGCCGGGGCGGTCCGCTTCCGTCCCATGATGCTGCAGGGGCTGGCCATCGCACCGATGGCGGGCGAAATCGCCTCGCTGCTGCTGTCGCGCATGGCGGTCCCCGTGCTGTTCTGGTTCACAAGGAGAAGCAACCGTAAACGGTTTCCTTCGTTAGGGCTGAACCACCCCGCCATTGAGCCGCCAGCCCACATCCTTGCGGATGGCGGCTCGTAACGCATCGTAAGAATATGCTCTCGTGTTGCCAATTACGGGTATCGTAGACCATATGGCGACGTTTCGCGCGCTTGCTCTGTGGGCTATCGCCCTTATTCCATGCGAGGGGCAAATCCAACTGATCGAAATCGATCCGGGACACTCGCATCTGAGCGGCCTCCACGCGCGAATGCTCCCCGGTTTGTCCGATACGGTCCATATTTATTCGCCCCTCAGCGCGGAATTGATGGCTCACCTGGCCGCCATTGCCAGGAATAATGGAAGAGCAGCCGATCCCACCCACTGGTCCGTCCAGCTGTTTGCCGGCCCGGAGTATCTCATGGAACTCGCGCGCGAACCAGCCGGAGGAATCGTAGCACTTTCCGGCCGGAACGCCATGAATATTCGTTATCTTGAAGCCGCGCTCGCCGGCGGCCAGCACGTCTTCGCGGACAAGCCCTGGATCATCAACGCCGACGCATTCCCCCGGCTGGAAGCCGCGCTCGCGCTGGCTCGCCGCAAGCACCTGGTCACCATGGACTGGATGTCGCTGCGCAGCGACGCCCGCTACCGGCTGGTGCGCGATGTGCTGAGGCGCGAGGCGGTCTTCGGCGTGCCCATTCCAGGAACCGCCGATCAGCCATCGGTCCGATTGGAGAATCTTCACGCGATGCTCAAGTACTCCAATGGCGTTCCGCAAAAACGTCCGGCCGCATTCCTGGATGTTCGCCAGCAAGGCGAAGGTATCGCCGATGTTGGCACACACCTGGCCGATATCGCGCAGTGGACCTTGTTCCCGGGGCGGGAAATTTCGTACCGCACGGATATCCGCGTGCTGCGGGCGGACCACTCCGCGGTCACGCTGACCTTGGACCAATTGCACCGCTTGACCGGAGAATCCGACTGGCCGGCATTTCTGAGAGACAAAGTGGTGGACGGCAAGCTGGAGGACTACACCAACGGATCCTGCGAGTACACGGTGAAAGGCGTCCATGTGAGCATGAAGTCGGCGTGGCAATTCGAGGGCGCTCCCGGCGAGCAGGATTCGTACTTCACCTCCTACCTCGGCACCCGCGCGCTGGTGGAATTACGATCTGGCGCAAAGGAACATTTCGTCCCTCAGGTCTACGTGACTGCGTCCGCGAACCAGCCGCAGGCCATCTGGGAAGAGAGCCTGACGTCGATGGTCGATGAGCTGCGGAAAGAATACCCCCATTTATCCACTGAAAAACTGGGCCGCACATTTCATCTGATCCTGCCCGAATCGGGCGCTGAAGGTCCGCAGGCAATGTTCAAAGAGTTCCTTGGTTTCATACGCGACTGGAGCACGTTTCCGGAGTCCGAAAATAGCAATCTGCTGGCGAAGTATTATGTGACCACCACGGCCGTTGCACTGGCGAATCGGGAATCGCGTTAGCTCGACGGTGAACCCGCCCGTTTTGCCCAACCGAGCAGGACTACAAGCGTCACTCCGGATAGTAGCGCGACCACTCAGGTGGTGAAGGCGGATAGGACGGCGCGGAACTGTACAGACGGCGGAAGGGCTCGCCCGGCTTCGGATCCCAGTTCCTCCACGACGCTGGATCGGAATCCGCGGTGCGGGAACGTACGCTTTCGCCATTGCCGTTCGACGCCGTCACGGCGTACTCGATCACACCCGAAGATTGAGCCTGGTCCGGAATCGGATCACACGGCTGAATCCCCGCGCGCCGATCCACATAGACGCGGTCGAGTCCGCGATAGAGAAGCGTGAATGGCGCCGCCCCTTTTGGCCGCGCGTACAGCCTGTATTCTTCCGCGCCGAGGACCTCACCCCAAGTCAACGTTGCCGCGCCTCGGGCTAAATCGACATGCAGGCCGTCAGGAGGCAAAGGCGGCTGGCTGGTGACGTATATCGGGTACTCCGCGCCCGGGCTACTCTCGTGCTGCGCGTTCCGCGCCACGGCCCGCACATGCACCTTGCTTCCGTCGGAGAGTCCGCCGATCTCAATGGACGGCTCCGATTGCGAACGAACGGCGGACCAGGTTCGGCCCGCATCCGCACTTAATTCCAGGCGGTATTGCGTGGCCGCTGCGACCGGCGTGATCAGAACGCGCGCGCCGCCGGCACGGTTTTCTGTCCGCAGTATTCGGGGAGCGATGGGAACAGGCAATCGATCCGTCAGTTCCCAGTGGTGGCGTCCCTGGGCCAGGTCGACGACGATGGCGCCCGCTTCGCGCCGTCCGGTCGCTGCTTGGCCGTCCACATAAAAGATGAAGGCAGTGCCGGCGATTTTGACCGACGACGGCTTGGGCGCATAATACACACCGCGCGGTGCCGCTCCGGGGACGATGGAGCCGCCGATCCCCAGGTCTGTATCCTCGGTGCTGAAGAGGATTCCCAAGACGCCGATCCGCGTGCCATGAAACAAGGCGAACTCGGTTTTGTTCGGCGCGGTGCGGATGAAGCCCGCCGTCCCGTCGAACTGGGTCGCGCCTTCCGCGAATTGAACCGGGTCGGGATTACGGAAGATCAGGTCAATGGTTGTGCCGAAGCGGACGCGGCAGCCGAACGGTGTGGCTTCAGCTTTCACATCCGCGCGATGGCTGACGACGGCCATGGAATCTCCCACTCCGTCGAACCACGCGCCGTGGGTTAAATCGGTTTCCAGAGCGGTCCGTTGCGCCTCCGCCCCTCTCACCCGCTGAAGGAAGGGCAGTTCCTCTCCGCGGCGCACAAACCACGACAGGCGGTGATGAATGGTCGAGTCCCGCACCTGGTCGTACAGCACGAAGTATTCCCGCCCGGCGAGCAGAACGCTACGGCTCACATATTCGGGCGCGGAATAAGTCGCCGCCCCTTCGCGAGGAACGATTTCGGCGAACTGGCCCACCCCCAGGTCATAAAGAGGACGCGAGAGTCCGTTCATGCCAACGGCGCGGAACCGGCCGGCTTTGTAGACGCCGAACGTAGTGCAGAAATCCGTGTCCTGATCGATTCTGTCGCCTGCGTCTTCCGGACCGTTGTGGCTGTAAGCCTTGCCGGCGGCGAAGAAGTACAGCACGCCGCAGCCGCCTTCTCCGGCTCTGCCCCAGCGGTAATTGGGACTCTCGTCGATCTGCTGCAAATGGATCGACACCTCCTCGGGCGTGCCGACCGCTGCCCGCAGCACCACTCCGAAGCCTGTGAATTTCGCGCTGCGCAAGTGCGGATCGGTGCCGGTGTTATCGTACCCGTCGTACATTTTCTCCCACGCGTTCGGGGCGTCCAACGCGGTTTCGGCCTCCTGATCGGTCGGGCGGGAAGCCCACATCGCGTACTCTGCCGCCAGAGGCGCGTAGCGTTGCAGAGACTTGCCCATATGCCACAACGAGGCCGGTGGCATACGCCGCTCCGAGTGAGAACCCTGCGGCGGATAGACGCGGCGCGGACCTTTGCCAGGCTCGACCACGCCCCACTCCCTGCCTCCGTCGAATTTTTTCAGAATGCGGAACGCCTCTTCTGTTTCTCCGTTGAACGGAGCGGAAAGCGCGTTCACCAGCCAACCGACGAGATCGGCAATCTGCGGCGAAAGCAGGCGCTCCACTCCGTCGTATTGCCGCAGCAGGAACGCCGAGTGCAGCGAGGGCCGCAGGAATGCCCACACGTACGTGCCCAGATTCTCGGTCCACCGTCCGCCTTGCGCATCCCACGACTTCACTGCCGGGCGGACATTGAACCGCGTGTTCAGTTCCAGGCATTTCTCCCAGTGATCGGCCCACGTTGCCGCCATGGGGTGATCGGGAAATAAAAATGGCATCACGGCCAGCGCGGATTTGACGTCGGCCAGGAAATTGGGATGGCCGCCAAGCATCGGAACGACGGGCATATAGTCGTCGCTCATGTGGACGTAGGCGAGAAACAGAAACGTCGCGGTCAGCCGCCTGCGCTGCCGTTCGTCCATCGCGTCGCGGCTGGAATTAAAGCCGCCCACCCACGTGCCCTCGATCCTGCGGCTGGGTACAGGGCTGAAGTTGACGATGTTCCTGCCGGGAATCGGCCCGCTGCCTCCGTTCTCCCGCGCGCCGAAAATCGGCAGTGTGCTGACATAGCCGGAGGCCATCACTTCGCGCTCAAGTTCCGCCGGATCGTGGATCATTCCCGCAGTGAGCATCGCCGTTGGCTGGCGCGCGTCCTTGGGATACTCGAGGACCCAATCCTTCACGGCGTTGAGGTCGAGAATACTGTGGCGATTTTGCAAAAACATCGCGTGGGATGTGAACGCGCGGCCTACCTGATAGCTCATCCCGCGGTGCTCCACCGTCTGCGCGGCGCGCACAAATTCCTGCATGGCGCGCTTGTCCTTTTCGTGATCGTAAAACGCCACGCAGGTGGAGCGGCGGCCGCGGCACAAAGGCCAGCGCCAGAAAAAGTGCCCGTCTTGGTAATGGAAGCGGACCTGCAACAGCGTCGATTCCACCTCATAGGCATACTCGTGATCCTGCCATCCGGCGGACTTATCAATGAACACGCCCAGCGCGTCGCCCGTGCGCCGGTCCCAGAAGTTCGCACTGTTCGTCACGTGATACGCCGGCCACGATTGAAAAATCCCGAGGCAGAACGGCAACTCGCCCGCAGGCGGAGTTTCAAAGTAAATAGGCCGGCTAGAACCCATAATAATGTCCCGCCCGCGCCACGGATCGTCGATGGCCTCCCACTTGTAGTTGTCGTAGTCGCCGAAAGTTGGCACCAAAGGAACCGGATGATTCGCCGCTTGTCGATGAGTTACGTCGAAGCCCGTCCAGTTGGACGTGAACGCGCCCCGCACACCGGGCCGCAGCCCTTCCATATCTTCCTCAAGTCGAATAAAATCGAACCCACCCGTGCATTGGATTCGCGCCACATAGCGCGAGCCGCCTTCGCCCTCATACGCGATCTCGTAGATCAGGAACAGCGGGCCGTCAGCGATTCGCCTGCTGGTGATGCGGGTCACCTTCTCGCCGTCGAATGCCAGCGTGGAGGAACCCACCCACTTCCCGCCTCGGGAAACTTGCATGATCGGGCCCGGAGCGTCGCCATGGACCTCCTGCGTGGCCGGAATGCGAACGCGCATCACGCCCGTATCGAGGAGAATTGTGCCGTTCTCGTGTACTTCGGAAACCTGCGGCGCATGAACCGCCGGGGAAGCAGCGGCGAGGATAAACTCCCGACGCGCACCGCTGGGCAGGTCGGAGACGAAATTCAGCGTGGCGCTGCGGACGCCGGACGCATCGCGCACCACGTCTGAAAACTGAATAGGCACCGGCTTGCCAGTCTCCACGCGTGTCAGCACCAGGCGATCGAGTTCGACCGGCTCGCGAAACTCGATTGGGTATGTGAGCAGCGTATCCGGCCACCAATAGAAAGGGTGGTCCAGGAAATCCTGCAACACATAGCGGACCCTGCCTGCCTGCGCGTACATCGCCGCCGGAATCGCCGCGAGGCTAAGACAAAAATCCCGGCGATTCAAAAGGCGGGCCTCCAATCAGCGGCCGCCACGGCCAGGAGTAGCCGGCATCTGGTCCTTGGGGAACCTTGGGATCATTTGTTCGAGGTTCGCCACCGTCCAGACCATCGCCGCAATCTCCGTTGCCGCCTGCTTCACGTCTTCGGGCACGATGCGTTCATAGGTATCCAGCTGCGTATGCCAGGTAAAGCTCTGGTATTCGATGGGGTCCTGTTGCAGCCCGACGCCGGGCAGTCCCGCAGCGTTGAAATTCGTGCTGTCGGTGCCTCCAGTGGCGCGGCTGGTAGTGGCAGCGGCGATGCCCGCTTTCCAATCCTGAAACGGCGCCATCGCGGCGCTGATGATCTCCGCTGCGTCCGCTGGACCGAAGATGCTGGCGCCTCGAACGCGGCCTGTCCCGGAATCGATGTTGAAATAGCAGTCCAACTTCGCGTATTCGAGCTTCGGATCCTCGAAGGTCCCGAAATGCTGTTTGACGTAGGCGGCGGAGCCCAGCAGCCCTTCTTCTTCGCCCGACCAAAGCGCGACGCGAATGGTCCGGCGCGGCTTCAGCCCCAGCGCCTGAATCACGCGCGCGGCTTCCAGCATCATGGTGGATCCGATGGCGTTGTCGGTCGCGCCGGTGGCGGAGTGCCAGGAATCGAGGTGCCCGCCCAGCATCACGATTTCATCGGCTTTATCGCTCCCAGGAATCTCGCCCACCACGTTGTAGCTGGTCACGCCTTTCGGATACGTCTCGTTGACAATATCGAACTCCAGCTTGACGTCTTCTCCATCGGCGACCAGACGCTCGATGCGGCCGTAATCGTCGTTGCGAAGAACTACAGTCGGCACCGCTTTGGCGATGTCGTACGTACGATTCTGGAACGCGCGGATCAGGCCATGATCCATGGCGGCGTCGTTCACCCGCACCACGGCGCCTTCTTTCACCAGAAACAGGTCGAACGCTTCGGCCACCTGCGCGGCCGTCATGCGGCTGGGATCAGGGGTGGGAGGGGCGCCGCGTCCGCCACGTCCGCCGCGCCCCGCGCCATCGCCGCGGCGCAACGGAGGCGGCTCAAAATTAACCGGGACCACAGCGGCTTTGCCCACCATGACGATTTTTCCCTTCACCTTATCCCGCAAGGGTGCGACGCCGGCATCGAACTCCGCCTGAGTGGGTGGCAGGAACCGCGGACCGGGACCGCGTCCAGCTGTGTCGCCTTCAGGCGCGGGCGGTCCATGTGGAATTTCCACTTCGACAACGGACGCTGTAACGGGGCCTTTGGTCGAAGGCGTCCAGCCCAGCACACGGAACGTGAGATCGCCATGGATCGGCGTCATCATATACCCGCTGGCGCGCATATTCAGCCATCCAGGATGCCCGAAGTCCCACGGCTCCAGATGGGCGTTTTTGAA
>Ga0209698_10001715_pt1 | contig 25311 bp, 22 predicted proteins | sample LitLauG_LLR_2012_FD_187203 | JGI IMG/M metagenome (GOLD analysis project Ga0209698, IMG submission 187203) | Freshwater sediment microbial communities from Pennsylvania, USA - Little Laurel Run_MetaG_LLR_2012 (SPAdes) (version 2) | ecosystem: Environmental > Aquatic > Freshwater > Creek >... | reverse complement strand
GTCTTTTTCGAGCGCCTTGCCGATGATTTCGTCGAGCTTGGGAGACAGGCCGCGGACGAGCTGAGTCGCCGGTGTGGGCTGGCGATTGAGAATGGCCTCGGTCACCACGGCGGAAGTTTCGCCGCGAAAGGGCAGAACGCCGGTGGCCATTTCGTAGAGCACGACGCCGAACGAGAAGAGGTCGGTGCGGCCGTCAAGCTCCTTGCCGCGCAGCTGCTCGGGCGACATATAGGCGACGGTACCGACCGCGGTGCCGGGGCTGGTGAGGTCGAGACCGGCGCTTTCGGCGCGGGTTTGCGAGTCTCCGCTGGTGGGGCGGGCGGCGCGGGCTATTTTGGCCAGCCCGAAATCGAGCACTTTGGCGTGGCCGCGCTCGCTGACAAAAATGTTCGCGGGCTTGATGTCGCGATGGACGATGCCTTTGCTGTGTGCTGCGTCGAGGGCGTCAGCCACTTCGATCGCGATGGTGAGCAGAGGGTCGAGCTCCATGGCCCGACCCTCGATGAGGTGCTTCAAAGTTTTGCCGGTGAGGCACTCCATCACGATGAAGAGATGGCCGTCGTGCTCGCCGATTTCGTGGACGGTGCAGATATTGGGGTGGTTCAGGGAGGAGGCTGCGCGGGCCTCGCGGCGGAAGCGCTCGAGGGACTGCGGATCCTGGGAGAGGTCCTCGGGAAGAAACTTGAGCGCGACGAACCGGCCAAGCAGCGTGTCTTCGGCCTTGTAGACGACACCCATGCCGCCACCACCCAGGAGCTCGACGATCCGGTAATGGGAGATGGTTGTGCCGATCATGTTTTGGTCAAGACGAGCAAAGCGTGGGCCCGGCCAACGGGGAGCGCCGGGGAGCCGAGTAATCTTAGGGCGAATTCAGGAGGGAGTCAATGGCGCAGGCGGAGTGGAGGCTGCGTTTGACTCGAAGCCTATGGTAGGCAAGGAGGTCCCTCGCCCCGCTGGCGAAAACGCGGGGCTTCGGGATGACCCCCGGGATGCAAGTCGCACGGTTCGGTTGCAAGACGGGGTTGAGCAGGCGTTCCTACGAGGGAGAACGAATATGGCGACCTTTATTGAAACCGCGAACTTTAACCGGAAGCAAGTTGCTTGGATGGCTATGGCGGGGGGAGCAGTGCTGCTGATGGTGATGGTAACGACCGTGCCTATGTATCACCAGTCGCTGAGCTCCGCAAACGAAGCGGTGCAGGAGCAGAAACTGCAGAACTATCTTGCAAGCACTCGGCCGCAAGCAGCGACGGTGGAGAGGGCGAAGGTCGCGACCTATGTTGCGCCGGCGGCCGCGGCCCAACCCCAGGAAGGGGTCGACGTCACCACCGATCGAAAGATTGTGCGCACGGGAGCGCTCGAACTGGTGGTGCAGCGACCTGCGGAAGCAGCCGAGAGGATTGCGGCGATCGCCGCCAAGCTTGGTGGGTATGTAGTGAACCAGGAAGGTGGCGGGCATGGCGCGACATCAGCTTCGCTGACGATCTGTGTACCCGCGGCGCGGTTTGAAGAGGCGCGAGCGGAACTCCGCAAACTGGCGGTTCGGGTGGACAGTGAAAAGGTCGAAGCGCAGGACGTGACGCGGCAGTATGTTGACCAGGATGCAAGCCTGCGCAATCTGCATGCTGAAGAAGCGCAGTATCTGACAATCATGAAGCAGGCACACACGGTGAAAGACATGCTGGCGGTGAGCGAGAAAATCAGTGAAGTGCGCGGGCAGATTGAGCAGGAGCAGGCGGAGTTCAACGCGCTGTCAAAGCAAATCGAGACGGCGTCGATTGCGATCTCGCTCAGAACAGAAGCGGAAGCCCAAGTATTCGGGCTGAACTGGCGTCCGGGTTACCAGTTGAAGCAAGCTTTGCACGATGGTCTGGAGAGCGTGGCGAACTATGCCACAGCGATGACTGGGATTTTGTTTTATCTTCCGGCAGTCGTTTTGTGGCTGGGGACGATTTTGCTGGCGGTGGTTGGTGGATTGCGAGTGGTGACGTGGGCGGGGCGGCGGTGGTTCGGGCTGGGCCGAACGGCAGCTTCGGCGGCGCCGACCGCATAATCGGCGATGGTCCGTAAGAGGCGGGCAGGAGTGCCCGCCCCACACGATCAATTACTGCAGCAGCGTGCCGTTTCCGTTACCGTTGGGGTCTTCGATCGGAGCAATGACCACGGCGGCGGCGACGCGGTCGCCTTCCTCGATGTGCAACAGACGGACGCCCTGGGCATTGCGGCCCGACTCCCGGATCGTGTTCGAATCCATGCGAATGATCTTGCCGAACTGGCTGATCAGCATGACTTGGGAATTCTCGTCTACTTGCGCGATGCCGACGACCTTGCCGGTGCGCGCGGATGTCTTGACATTAATGACACCGCCGCCACCACGCGCTTGCAGGCGGTACGCATCCGCGGGCGTGCGCTTGCCATAACCGTTCTCGGTCACGGACAAAATCAGAGAACCTTTAACCGGCAGAGTTTCGTCGGTGGCAGTGGCTTCGGGCAGTCCGGCCTTGGCCTTGGCGCTTTCCGCGTCGGCCTCGGCCTTCTTTGCATCTTTCGGAGTGGTCGCCATGCCGACGATATAGTCGCCTTCGTCAAGGCGCATGCCGCGCACGCCGAACGCCTGCCGGCCCATGGAGCGGACGTCTTCTTCGTCGAAGCGGATGGCCTGACCTTCATGCGAGGCGATGAAAACGATCTGATTGCCGTCGGTGAGCGTGGTGCCAACCAGTTCGTCGCCCTGCTCGATACCGATGGCGATGATGCCACGCGACATGACGTTGGAGAAATCTTTCACGTCGGTCTTCTTGACCGTGCCGTTGCGGGTGGCAAAGAAGATGTACCGGTTTTCTTCCTCGAGATTGCGGACCGCGAGCATGGTGCGCACGGTTTCGCCGGGCTGCAGCGAAATCAGATTGCTGACATGTTTGCCCTTGCCTGCGGCGCTGACGTCGGGAACTTCATAGACCTTAAGCCAATAGACGCGGCCGGTGTTAGTAAAGATCAGGATGTAGGCGTGCGTGGACGCGATGAAGAGATGTTCGACAAAATCCTCTTCGCGCGTCTTCATCCCGGTGCGTCCCACACCGCCGCGCCGCTGCATGCGGTATGTGGAGATGGGGGTGCGTTTCAGGTAGCCAGAGTGGCTGACGGTGACGGCGACTTGCTCATCGGCGATCAGGTCTTCCAGAACGATTTCGGCAGCTTCATCCTCGATGCGAGTGCGGCGGTCGTCACCGTACAGCTTCTTGACTTCTTCCAGTTCTTTGACGATGACGCCGCGCAGCTTCTTCTCGGAGCCGAGGATGGATTCATATTCGGCGATATTGTCACGCACCTGTTTCAGCTCGTTCGAAATTTCGTCGATAGAGAGTTTGGTCAGGCGGTGGAGTTGCAGTTCGAGAATGGCGTCGGCCTGCTTTGCCGTGAACGGCTTTTCAGGATCGAGCTTGGGCGCGCGGCCGGTGTTGATGTCGATCTTCTTGCCGCCGAAGTAGGCAACCAGGTTTTCGCGGGCATCGGCGCGATTGGCGCTGCCGCGGATAATAGCGATAACGTTGTCGAGATGATCGAGCGCGGTGAGGTAGCCCTCGAGAATGTGCTCGCGATCTCGGGCTTTGGCGAGCAGGTAGGCGGTGCGCCGGCGCACAACCTCGACCCGATGGTTGATGAAATGCTGAATGGCTTCGATCAGGCCGAGTTCACGTGGCTGTCCGTTCACCACCGCCAGCAGGATCATGGAAAAACTTTCCTGCATCGCAGTGTGTTTGAACAGCTTGTTGAGAACGATTTGAGGCTCGGCGCCGCGCTTGAGCTCGACAACGATTCTCATTCCGTCGCGATCGCTCTCGTCACGGATGTCGGAGATGTCGTCGATATCCTTGTCGTTGACCAGTTGCGCGATGCGCTCCACCAGGCGGGCTTTATTTACTTGGTAGGGAATTTCGGTGACGATGATGGCCTGACGGTCTTTCCCGCTGCTTTCAATGGCTGCTTGGGCGCGTACCTGGAAGCGGCCACGGCCGGTACGATAGGCCTCGAAAATTCCAGCGCGACCGTGAATCACACCGGCCGTCGGGAAGTCCGGACCCTTTACGAATTTCAAGATTTCCGCGAGTTGCGCGGTGGGATTGTGGATGAGCGTGATGGTGGCGTCCACGATTTCGGTCAGGTTGTGCGGGGGGATGTTAGTTGCCATACCTACAGCGATTCCATTGGACCCGTTGACCAGGAGATTAGGAATGCGCGCGGGCAGAACATCGGGCTCGACTTCGCTGCCGTCGTAGTTCGGGCGGAAATCAACTGTGTCTTTGTCGAGATCTTCGAGCAGCGCAGTGGAAACCTGTGCGAGTTTGGCTTCGGTATAACGGTCCGCTGCCGGCGGGTCTCCGTCTACGGAGCCGAAGTTGCCTTGCCCGAAGATCAGTGGGTAGCGCATAGACCACGGTTGCGCGAGACGCACCAACGCGTCGTAGACGGCGAGGTTGCCATGAGGATGGTACTTACCCATCACGTCTCCGACGATGCGGGCGCATTTGCGCGTTGCGCGATTGGGCTGCAGGCCCATCTGCTGCATGGTGTAGAGAATGCGGCGATGCACCGGCTTCAATCCGTCGCGGATATCGGGGAGAGCACGGCCGATGATGACCGACATCGAATAGTCGAGATACGACTTGCGCATCTCCTCTTCAATGTTCACGGGCTGAATGTTCAGGGCACCGGGACCCGTGGGGCCATCGGGAGCAGGAAGAGGGAGTTCGGGATTCTTATCGTCAGCCATGATTGAGTAGTGCGGAGCGGCAGCGGCTAAAATCTGGAACTGGCGGGGCCGATTTTCTGGCCCTGTCGACGAATATCGAAAATCGCGTAACTACATGAATTTATGAGACTTTGTGGTTCCAAGGATCTTCTTTGATTATACCAGAGGACACCCTCAAAGGTTGACCTAAAGGGGGTGAGTTTGAGTACCAAAAGGGGTTCGGGCAAGGCAGGCTTGTCATTGAATTCCGCCCGGCCGGACCAGCGCCAATGCATGGAGATTCCACAGCACATAGACACCAAGTAGCCCACCGAGGCTGGCAAGCACCAGTTGGCGATGCCGGGTTTCGGCTAAGTCGGTGATCACGCCGGCGACAAAGACGAACAAGAACGCGACCGCACTGAGGAGGGATCCGGCGCTGGAAGCGTGGGGTTGCGCCAGAGACAAGACGAAGAGCAGCAAGCCTACCAGCAGTGGAGCGCTATTGCCAAAATAGCGGGTGCGCGGCCAGACGGCGTAAACGGCTAGTGTAATCGGCAAGAGCAGACCAAACGCGGGGCAGTTGCGGAGCATCGTCTGGACGGCTGACCGATAAATGCTCAGGGTGGCGAGTCCCTGTAAGGGGTGAGTCATTACGGATGCATGCCGGAGGGTTTCGCTCAACGCTCCAAGATGGAAGAAGTAGAAGCCGGCAAACAAAATCACGGCGATGGCACAGCCGGCAGCCCAAATGACCAATCCGGCCCCGCGGCGGACTGGAGCTACATAAAGCAGGAACACGAGCGCAACCGGCGCCACGATGACCATGGAAAACTGCGAACCGACCGCCAGAGCGAAAGAGATGCCAAGTAGCGCGATGCGCCGCCAGTTCCACAGCACGACTTCGCGGGGTGCATAGAGCGTGTGGGCCACCGCGATGGCGGTAAAGACGGCTCCGAACGAACCCCATGCGGCCACGATGGAGGGCTGGGTGTGCCACAACGCACTGGCCTGGATTATGCCCGGCGAAAAGCAGTAAAGGATGAGCGCAACGAACCCGCCGAAGTTCGTGCACAGGCGCCGGGCGACATACCAGAGCGATGCGCCAAGCAGGAGGCCGACCGCAAGAAATGGCAGACGCGGTAACCAGCGCCACATCCAGGCCAGGTCGGGAGTGCGCAGACGGTCGGGCCAGATGAGTAGCGGGGCGGAAGAGACTAGGTAGAGGAGCGGCGAGCGCTCGTTGTTTGTGCCAGGCGTGTCGACAAAGGGTACGTGTCCCACGCCCGTTGGTATGCCCGCGATGCCCTGGCCGCGCCACTGGCGCATCCCTTCGTCGATCCTGAATTGTTCTTGGGGGTCAGGAGCGGAGTTCTGGAGATCACTGCGGATAAGCCAAATCACCTGCGCTGCGAAAATCAGCAGCAACAATCCGGAGAAAAACTGGGGCTGGCCAAAGCGCTCGCGCGTGAAAAATGGCTGCATAAGCGTGACGGAGTGTTTTACCATGACGCGGGCGACTGGCGTTGGAGCAGCGGGCGGTCCAGTTATTGTGATGATTGACGAGTCAAGAAAATCAGAGCCGTCGGCGACGCAGGAAGCTCCGCAGTTCGCCGCCGCCACTCGACCATCGGAGATTCGTCAACTCTTCTTTGGAGCTAACAGACTGAGGCCAGCGTGGGCGTTTGTCGCGTACGTGCTGATGTTCTATCCACTGCAGTTGGGGCTAAGCTGGCTCGCATCGCGGGTTGAATTCGGCCAAGGGAGGGGGCTCTGGGCCATGCCCCTGGCGGAGTTCGCGGTCCTGGTTGCTGCCGTGAGTCCTGCAGTGTTGATGGGTTGGATTGAGCGAAGGCCGTTGGCATCCTTCGGTTTGCCCGCAAAAGGTGCGTTTGGCAGGCTGTTCTGGATCGGCGCGGCTTGGGGATTTGCCGGGATCACGCTGCTGCTGGTTGTTTTATATGGACTGCGGGTTTTTGATTTCGGCCACCTGGCGCTGCACGGCGCGCGTGTGGCGAAGTTCGCGTTGTTCTGGGCGTTCATGTTCCTGCTGGTCGGACTTTTTGAGGAGTTCATGCTGCGCGGATATTCGCAGAATTCGCTGGCGCGCGCGATTGGTTTCTGGCCTGCAGCGATTGCCCTTTCGGCAGTCTTCGGTCTCATCCATCTGGGGAATGCGGGTGAGTCGTGGCCCGGCCTGTTGGCGGCCGCAGGTATAGGGCTCTTTTTTGCGCTTACCTTGTATCGCACCGGCAACTTGTGGTTTGCGGTTGGGTTTCATGCTGCGTGGGACTGGGGGGAAACGTTTTTCTATTCAGTGCCCGACAGTGGCGGCGTATTTCCGGGCCATCTTCTGGCATCCTCGTTCCACGGTCCAAAGTGGTTAACCGGCGGCACAACTGGCCCGGAGGGCAGCTTGCTCTGTTTTGTGGTGATCGGCCTGGTCTGGGTCGCGTTCAGCCGCGCCTACCCGAATGTGCAGTGGAGAGCAAACCACGAAGAGGCGCCGGCCGCGCTGCCTTAGGCATTTTCTGCGCCAAGCGCCCGCCTGGCCGCGTCAAACCCGGAACGAATGCAATCCGAAATGCCGATACCTCGATACCCATTTCCGGCGAGGGCCAATCCGCGCAGACTCTGGATCAAGCGCTCGATGCGAGCGAGCCGCTCGAGATGTCCGACCGTATACTGCGCCATAGCTGACCGCCAGCGATAGACCCGCGAAAACAGCGGCTCGGCAGCGATACCAAGAATATTCTGCAGATCGCCGCGAACAATGTCGACGATCGCATCGTCGGAACAGTTCCAGACTGAGTCAGCTTTCTGTGAAGCAATGAAGCAGCGCAGCAGAGCGTGATCAGGCGGAGCACGGTGGGGAAACTTGTTGTGGACAAATGTGGCTGCGAGCAGGTGGCGGCCTTCGCTGCGAGGCACCAGGAATCCGAAGCCGGGAAGCAGCGAATGACGGACATCAGGTCCGTAGCCGAGGGCGACGGTGATTGAGGAGGTGTAGGGGATTGCACCCAGTTCTGCGGCGAGATCCGGGGTTTGATTGCTCAACAGCGCAGCGGACGCGTGCGCGGGAAGAGCGAGGATCACCGCGTCGAACTGGTCAGACTTCATTCCTGCGGAAACTGTCCAACCACCGATTTCCTCAAGCTGAAGCGCTTGAACACTAGCGCGAGCGAGCAGCGACGATGGTGGAAGCCGGAGCAGGAGAGCATCTACAAACTGTTGGAGGCCGCCCTTGAGTGATGTGAACAGGGGCGGCATAGTTAGGCCTGACGCGCGCGTTTTATTCCGGACATCAATCATTGCCCGGCCCAGACTTCCGGTGGCACGCTCCATCTCGACGAAGCGCGGAAGGACTGCGCGAACGCTAAGGATCGACGCGCTACCACCATACACTCCGGACAAGAGCGGATCGGCAAGGCGATCGACCATCTCGCGACCATAGTGGCGTTCGACGAATGAGGCAACACTCTCATCTTCTTCTGACGATCGTGGCGTCTGCAGGAGTTCGCGTGCCATTTGGAGTTTCGCCCGCCATGAAAAAAGCGGCGATCGCAGCGTGGCAGCGATGCGGGTCGGCACCATGAACATGAGACCGTCGGGGAGAGGAACAAGGCGATTCCGCAGCGCGACATAAGTTGTGCGCTGGATGTCGTTGGATCCGATGAGCTGATCGCCTAGACCGAGCGCGCGGCAGAGATCTGCTGCTTGCGGCTTTTCTGTGAGAAAAGAGTCGGGCCCCGCCTCTATGGTGAAGCAGCCTTCGACTTGCTCCGTGCGTAGCACACCGCCGAATCGCGGGGACGCCTCATACAGCGCATACTGGACAGCGGCGTTCGAGTCACGCTTCAATTCTTCCAGAGCATAGGCTGCGGCCAGACCGGAGATTCCTCCACCGATGATGGCAACGCGGGTCATGGCCGGCTCTGGGCAGAGTGTTCCTGCACGTAGCACGCCAAGTTCTTTACCTGCTCAACCGGTGTCTCGGGCAGAATGCCGTGGCCCAGATTAAAGATGTGCCCCGATCTCCCTCCGGCCCGTTCGAGGATTAACTGCGCGCGTTCCTGAACATCTTTCCAGGGAGCAAACAGCAGGACCGGGTCGAGATTGCCTTGCACGCCGCACTGGTGGCCGAGTCGGGACCAGCCTTCATCAAGCGGGATGCGCCAATCGAGGCCGATCACGTCGGCACCAGTCTCTTGCATGGAAGACAAGAGCGTTGCACTGTCGGTTCCGAAATAGATAACCGGTGCACCGGTTTGTCGCAGATGCTTTACAAGCGTTGTCACATGGGGCAGGACGAAGCGCCGATATTCTTCCACGCCCAGGCATCCGACCCAGCTGTCGAAGACCTGAATTACGTCTGCGCCGGCCCGTAATTGTTCAGCCGAGTAGGCTGCAGTGACCGTCACCAACTTGCGCATGAACTCGTCCCAGAGGACTGGCGAGTTGTACATCATTTTCTTCGTGTGGATGTAATTCCGTGAGCTGCCACCTTCGATCATGTAGCTGGCGAGCGTAAAAGGAGCGCCGCAGAAGCCGATGACGGGCAGGCATCCGGCAAAATGCCGGCTCACAATGCGGACCGCTTCAGAAACATAGCCGAGATCGGCCGCGCGATCGGTGCGTAGCCGAGAGATGTCCTCCTTGGTGCGGACCGGCCGTTCAATCACAGGCCCCTCACCGGACGAGAAATGAAACGGCAGGCCCATGACTTCTAGAGGCAGCAGGAGATCGGCAAAAATGATGGCCGCATCCACATGCAGAATCTCGGCGGCCGTAATGGTCACCTCGGCGGCGACGTTCGGTTGTTTACAAATTTCCAGCAGCGAATATTGCTTACGAATCGCGCGATACTCCGGCATGTAGCGGCCAGCCTGGCGCATGAACCAGACGGGGGTGCGCTCCACGGGCTGGCGCTTACAAGCGCGCACAAAGATCGATTCCGGCGCAGACATGAAAGTTCAATGTAGCATTAAGCGGCCGAAGCGTGCTGCATCAAAGGGTGTCTGCTAAACTGCCTCAGTCCAACAGCTTAAATCGAGGGGAAGACGGCATGAATGGAAAGGCGAGGTGGGTGGTTTTGATCGCCGGCGGGGTGGTCGCGCTCGTGATCGGATGGTCGATCGGCGGCGCAAATGCCCAGTCGGATGCGTCTGGCATGACCAAGACTGCAGAGCAACAGTTCAAGAACATCCAGGTGCTCAAAGGTGTTCCAGCGGACCAGATCTTTCCGACCATGCAATTTGTCTCGGTGTCCTTGGGCGTGGAGTGCGAATTTTGCCACGTCGAAGGCGCCTTTGATAAGGACGACAAAGACAAGAAGAAGAAAGCGCGCGACATGATGCGCATGATGATCACCATCAACCAGGAAAATTTTGATGGGCATCGCGTGGTGACGTGCTATTCGTGCCACCGTGGAAATAACCAGCCGGTAGGCACGCCCATAATCGGCGATCTAGAGCCGAAGGAAGCACCGGGCGAGGTCCGCAAAGGAGGGGTCGTGCGAGCGAAGGTGCCGCCGGCAGAGCAGATTCTTGATTCGTATGTCAAGGCGCTGGGCGGCGCGGAGGCAGTAGACAAGATTGCCAGCCGCACGCAAAAGGGCAAGATTCAGTTCGCAGGCGGCGAGTTTCCGATTGATGCGTTTACAAAAGACGGGGACAAGCGGATTTCGCTAATGCACATGCCGGAAGGGGACAGCATAACTGCATATAACGGCAAGGAGGGTTGGCTCACCGCGCCGGGACGACCGGGGCTGCGCGAGATGCGAGGGTCGGAACTGGATGGGGCGGCGATGGACGCTGATCTTCATTTCGCCACGCACCTGAAGCAGATGTTCTCCGAGACTCACGCCGAGCCGGGCGAAAAGATTGCGGAGCGCGACACTTATCTGGTGATCGGAAAGCGCGAGAACAATACGCCGGTGAAGCTGTATTTCGATCAGCAGTCTGGACTACTGCTGCGTCTGGTGAGATTTGGAGAGACCGCGCTGGGTTGGCTGCCAACGCAGATTGACTATTCCGACTATCGGCGCGCCGACGGCATTCAGGTGCCCTTCCGCTGGACGCTGGCCCGTGCCAACGGGAGATTTACCGTGCAAGTGCGTGAAATGCAGCAGAACGTTCCGGTGGATGACGCTAAATTCGTGAAACCGCCTCCGCCCCCGGACAACGGAAAGAGTCCAGCACACTGAACTGGATAACAAAATTCGATACGACTGATAAATAGATTGAATTTCCGCGCAGGCGGAGCTGACGGTAGATTTACGGAATAGAGTCTTACATTTCTGTTCATTCCGGAGGTCCATCCGCCATGTCGAAAGCGCTGCGCGCGAGCTTGGTCGTTCTTCTTCTCGCACTCCCACTGGCACTCTACGGCCAGACGGCGTCACCAGCGCCGTCCGACGCGAGGCTGGCGCAGCTGGAGCAGCAGGTGGCGGACGCGAAGAGCTCGGCCGACAATGGCTGGATGCTGACCAGCTCCGCGCTGGTGCTGCTGATGACCGGGCCTGGACTTGCGTTGTTTTACGGTGGTCTGGTACGTAAGAAAAATGTGCTGGCCACCATGATGCAGAGCTTCGCTATGATGGCGGTGATCACGGTGCTGTGGGCGCTGATCGGTTATAGCCTGGCGTTCGGCGGCGGGAATCCACTGATTGGCGGCCTGCACAACGCGTTCCTGCGCGGCGTGGGAGCGGCGCCGGACGGCGACTATTCGGCGACGATTCCGCTGCAGACATTCATGATCTATCAGCTGATGTTTGCCATCATCACGCCGGCGCTTATCGCCGGGGCATTTGCCGAGCGCATGAAGTTCAGCGCCATGCTGGCGTTCATGGTGCTGTGGTCGGTTCTTGTCTATAGTCCGATGGCACACATGGTGTGGGGGAAAGCAGGCCTGCTGAATGCGGCCCTGGGCGGGCGATTCCCCACGCTGGATTTTGCCGGCGGCACCGTGGTTCATATCACGTCGGGAGTTTCGGCACTGGTGTGCGCGCTGTATCTGGGCAAGCGGCTCGGCTATCCGAAAGAAGAGATGCCGGCGCATAGCGTTGTACTCAGCTTCATCGGGGCCTGCCTGTTGTGGGTGGGATGGTTTGGCTTCAACGCGGGCAGCGCGCTGGGATCGGGCAGCCTGGCGACGAGCGCGTTTGTGGCAACTCACTTTGGCGCGGCGGCTGCGGCGGTCGCATGGGCGGGTGCTGAATGGGCCGTGCGCGGGAAGCCGTCGACTCTCGGAGGAATTTCCGGAGCGGTAGCCGGCCTGGTTGCGATCACCCCGGCGGCGGGTTTTGTTGGGCCGATGGCCGCGCTCCTGATCGGCGCTACGGCGGGAGTGGTCTGCTTCGCGATGGCCACCAAAGTGAAGGCGGTGCTGGGATACGACGACTCTCTGGATGCCTTCGGCGTGCATGGAATTGGCGGGACGGTGGGCGCGTTGCTAACGGGAGTTTTCGCCTCAAGTGTCATCAATCCGATCTTTAAGGACGCACAAGGCAAGGCGAAGGCGTCTGGGTTTCTTGAGGGCAATCCGCACCAGATGTTGAACCAACTGATCGGCGTCCTGATTGCGTGGGCGCTGGCTGGAGTGGGGACTCTGGGCATTCTGAAACTGGTGGACGCAACGGTCGGGCTGCGGGTCTCGGAAAACGACGAACGACTGGGGCTGGACCTGAGCCAACATGGCGAGGAAGGCTATATCGCGGGCGAGCCGGAAGGCTTGGTGCCAGTTTCCGCGATGCTGAGTCAGGGCACGTTTTCGGAGGAGGCGGCATAAATTCAAGTGGTACCATTGCCGTCTGACAAGATGGCAATGGTTCCCTATCAGTTGACTCGTGCTCTTCGATTCTTTCTCTTGCTGCTTACGAGTGCATTGATCCCTGGCGGATTTCCGCAACTTGCCCAGGGTCAGAATCCGGGCCGACTCAAACCGTCGCAAACCCTGCCCCTTTCCAGTTTCTACGACACGCCCCAGCCGCTGCCGCCGGGCAGGCCGGGAGAGTTGATCCGGTCCGAGCCTGCCGATAATTACCACCTTCCTTATGAGTTGTCGGTGTTCCGCATCCTTTATTACTCGCGGACGGCAAATGGAGAAGATGTGGCCGTCTCCGGAGTGGTGCTGGTTCCGGACGGCAAGCCCCTGGCCGGGGGGTGGCCGGTGATCGCTTGGGCGCACGATTTCATGGGAACGTCGCGCGAGAATGCGCCGTCATTGATGAAAAACCTGGCCGTTGGGCCAGTGTTGGCGATGTACGCCAATCTCGGCTATGCGGTGGTAGCCACGGACTATGCCGGCTTGGGGACACGAGGCAACGCGGTGCAGAACATGCACTCGAACGCCCTGGACGTCATCTATGCGGTCGCGGCCGCGCGGGCGGCGGTCCCGCAGATTGGCAGCAGGTGGATTGCAGTCGGTTCAGGGCAGGGAGCAATGGCTGCTATCGGCGTCGCGGAGAGCGATGTGCGTAACGCTGGGTTCCTCGGCAGCATTGTCGGTCCGGGCCTGGCCGCAGCGCAAGGCAAGGCTGCTGCATTCGGTCTGAACCCTGGGCTCAGGCCCGCCCACGCTCCATTGCTCGTGATCAGCGGCCAGGCCGATCTGGCGGCGGAGAACATCGTCACCCGCATGTGCAAACTGGCAGACCGCGTGCTTTTTCTGAAGTATGGCGATGTCGATGCGAGCGGCGCGATGGGAGAATCGGTGGCGGACCAGATCAGCTGGATCAAGGCAAGGTTTGCCGGTTATGCGGCGCCCAGCAACTGCCCATAAGCCAGATCGCGATTCCTTCTACCAGGCATCAGCATTAGGCGCACCCTCGTCGCGACAGACGGGATTGCGTTTGTGATACACCACAAAGATCATGCCGACGGAAGCAAGAGTCGGGGGCAGTACGAGGATCACGATGCCACCTTGCAAGGCGCGAATCATGCGCTGCCCTGAAGAAGCTGCCTGGGTATAGCACAGGGAGCAGGTTTGGGAAACGGCTGGCAACGCCGTCAGCAGGAGCAGTCCCGCCAACGCTAGCCTAGCAAGCCAAAGGCGCAATTCACGCATGGGATAACCTCAAGAACTAGCTCGGGCTGAAACCGGTAAGCCGGAAGACCAGCAGCCGGAAGCTGTCCGTCCAAGGATAGTTCATGCAAGCGAGCACAAACAGTGTGAAATAGACAACAAACTTGATAAACAGCGGTTTCTCCGAGCCCAAATTCATGAAGAACAGCACCACAAGGATGGTCTCGATGACAGCGAAGGTGAAGAAGCGCGTCACCAATTGACCTCCCGAGATGTTCTGGTACCCGATGAGGAACTGCGCCCCCATGATCACCAGAAGCGCGACATAAACAGCTGCATACTTCGAGATGCTTGATCCTTCCGATGTCGTCATAGTTTTCCGCCTCCGTGCCTATTCTTCCTAGCGTGCCATGTTCATGAGATAGACGACTGGGACAATAAACAGCCAGACCAGGCCGATAAACTGCCAGAAGATGCTGACGATCTCGATATCATCAGCGTTGTAGCGGCCACCCTGATAGCGGATCGCCACCACGATCACGGCGAGAGTTCCGACCGATATATGCAAAAGACTGAATCCGGTGATGGTGTAGAACGCGGCACCAAAAGCGGCCGGTCCCCAGGGATTCTGAAACAAACCGACTCCCTGGTTCATCATGTTCATCCAATCGCGAATGTGCAGGATGGTGAATAGAGCGCCAGCGGCGGCAGTGATCATCATCCAGCGGAAACATCCCGCCTTGTCGCTCATTTTGGCGGCCTTGAGCGCGATCAGCATCGTCAAGGCGCTGGTCAGCATAATGACGGTCATGACGGCCACGCTGGTGACGCTGTGGAACGGGCGCGGCCAATCGGGGGAGGCGTTGCGCGCGAACGCGTAGGCCACGACACAGGCAGCGAACGTCATGACGTCGGACATGATGAACAGCCACATCGCCAGCTTCTTGGAGGGAATGGCAAATGGCGGCGCCTCCATCGGCGCAGCCGAATGTGCTCCCATGGTCAAATGTGCTTCGCTCACAGTGCCTCCTGTGTTTTACGCCTCAGAGTTTGATCCAGAGCAGCAACAGCAAGTAGACCCAGAGAATGCCCATGAAATGCCAGTAGTAGGAGAACGAATCCAGAGTGCTTCGCCGCAAACTGCCCTGACCCAGCTTGCGCAGGACATGCGCCATGCCAACCAACCCGCCAAGCACGTGCAGAGCATGGATGGCGGTCAGCACATAGAAAAACGAGCTGTTGGGGTTGGTAGCGAGATAAAGCCCTTCGGCACGCAACTGCAGCCAGGCGGCGTACTGGCCAGCTACAAAACACAGCCCAAGAAACGACGTAGCGTAGAGCCAGCGGGACGGGTTGAGCGAGGCATCCCTGGGGCCGCCCATGAAGGCCGCGACCCGACGCCGCGCCAGCTCCAGCGTAAAGCTGCTGGCTAACAGAAGCAGGGTATTGAAGTACAGAACGCGGGGCAGCACGAGATGGTGCCAGTCCAGAGAAGCTCCTTGTCGAACAACCAGGGCGCTAGTGAGGGCCGCAAAACTCATGCTGATCGCGGCCAGCACTACCCAGATCCCAGTTTTTGACGGCGCAGGTCGGTGATCCCGAACCGCTCTTAAATTGCCATCGCTGGGAACCAGATTCCGGAAGCCACCATTGCCGGGACTCCCAGGCAATGGTGAGCGACGCGGTTCAACTTTCGGTGGTGCGGGAATAGTTGTGGCCATCAGTAATTCAACTCCTCATGCGACTTGCAACGACTCGTTAAGCTTACGGCTCATCATTGATGACGCCGGACTTTAGCTGTTCCGGCGAATTCTGCATCAGATAATCACCCGTGGAGCTCTCAACACCGTACTGATACGGATCGTGATAGACGACCGGGTGTACGTCTCCAAAATTGTTGTGAGGAGGCGGGGAGGGAATCGTCCACTCCAGCGAAGTGGCTTCCCACGGATTCTCTGGGGCGATGGGACCCTTGAACTTACTGTAGAAAAAGTTGTAAAGGAAAATCAGCTGTACTGCTCCAGTGAATAGTGCCGCGATCGTGATGAACTGATGAACCGGTACCAGCGGCTGCATGTAATCCGGCGCAAATGACGAGTAGCGCCGAACGTTCCCCGCAAGACCCAGATAGTGCATCGGCATGAAGATGGCATAGACGCCGACGAAAGTGCACCAGAAGTGGATCCTTCCGAGCGTTTCATTCATCATCCTTCCCCACATTTTTGGGAACCAGAAATAAGTTCCGGAGAAGATTCCGAAAATCGCCGCGATGGCCATGGTGAAGTGGAAATGCGCCACTACGAAGTAGGTCGCGTGCAGCAGAATCTGGATCGGTGGCTGCGCCAGGAAGAAGCCACTTACCCCGCCCGTGATGAACAGGGAAATAAAGCCCAGGGCAAACAGCGAAGCGGAGGTAATGCGAATCTTTGCCCCGTAAAGGCTCCCAATCCAAATCAGCACGATAATCGTGGATGGTATGGTGATCATCAACGTCGGGAAAGAGAACAGCACCGACGAGAACGGATTCATTCCGCTTACGAACATATGGTGCCCATACACCATGTAGCTGAGCACGGCCAGGGCGCCCATGGAGTACACGAGCACGCGGTGGCTGAGCATCGGCTTACGCATACTGGTGATCAGGACGTGAGACACAATGCCCATGCCCGGCACGATGGCGATGTACACCTCGGGATGTCCGAAGAACCAGAACAGGTGCTGCCAGAGAAGCGTCGAACCACCCGAGTGGGGTTGCAACTGGTCGTTAATCACCAGGTTGGATGCGACGAAGAAGCTGGTCCCCGCCACGTGGTCGAGAATGAGCAGGATGCAGGCTGGCATCAAAACTGAGAACGATGTCAGACCCATGCAAGAGGTGATGAACCACGCCCACGTGGGCAGCGGCAGCCGCCACAAACTCATGCCTTTGCAACGAAGGTCGAGGATGTTGGGTATGAAATTCAATGAACCGAAGAGCTGACCCACGCAGAAGATCGCGATTGACGTGGCCCAGATCACGACACCCGCGCCCTGGCCCGGACCTGCCACCTTCCCGACCGCACTAAGCGGGGCGTATTGGGTCCACCCTCCCAAGGTTGGGCCATCGGCCACGAAGAACGACAGAATCATCACGCAGAATGCGACGAACGTGGTCCAGAACGACATCATGTTGAAGTGAGGGAAAGGCATGTCTTCAGCGCCGGTGTGGATGGGGATGAAGAAATTGCCGAAGGCGGCGAAAGGCGCGACCGTGAGGACGAAGAAGACCATGAACGTGGCATGCATGGTCATCACTTGCAGATAGTATTCCGGCGTCATTACATCGCCCGGAGCTCCGGCACTGGAGAGGAGGTGCAGCCCGGGAATCGGAGCGTTGGTCCAAGCCAGGTGGATGCGCATCAACCAGGAAAGCACCATGCCGATGAACACAGCAACAAGACCCAGACCGTAATACTGCTTGCCGATCACCTTGTGATCCAGACTGAACACATGCTTCCGAATGAAACTTGTCGGTGCATGGTGTGCCCCTGCGTGTGCTGTGTCGTGCATTGTCCTCACCTCGAAAAGTGATCTCTCCGCCGCTACCAGCGCAGACGGTCTCTTCGCACCGCACTACTGCATTGCCGCTTCCTTCTTGAGCCAGTCGTCGTAGTCCTGTTGAGACAAGACGCTCAGGTACGCCTTCATGTTGTAATGCCCCAACCCGCACAGCTGGCTGCAGACAATCTCGTATCTCCCGACCTTCGTTGCCGTGAAATGGAGTTGGAGATCCAACCCGGGCACGAAGTCCTGATGGATTCGCAACGCCGGAACATAGAAAGAGTGGCTTACGTCTTTGGCGTGCATCAGCAAGCGAATTTCCTTGTTCACCGGAATAGCCATTTCGGCGGTCACAATGTCATCTCTCGAGTCGACATCGTTGGCCGGATCCAGGCCGAAGAAGTTCTGATTGCCCTCGCTGATTTTGTCGGCGTGTATGGGGCCGAGCGCGCCATCCGGTCCCGGATAGCGGAAGTAGAAGGCAAACTGCCCAGCTTGGACCTGGATGGGAAGCGCGTCCGGACCAGGCTGGGTGAAGTAAATAGCACCCCAAGCTTTCACTCCGAAAATCCCCAAGGCAAAGACCTCTATGCCGACCAGAACGATCGCCGCTATCACCAGCCCTTTTGCACCGCCGGGAAACTTTTTCTGGGTCTTTTCGCCCGGCCGATCGCCAGAGAATTTCCAGATGAACCACGCCAGGATTATCTGCGAGGCGAGGAAAGAAATGCCGGCCTCCCACATCGTTTCCGACAATTGGTCGTCGATCGCTTGGCCATGGGCCGAGATGTCCTCCATCGGGTGCCAGGTGTTGCGGATGATGGGTATCGCAGAAACGATCGCGATGATGAGCAGAGTGACCGCAAAGAGTTTCGCCATGATGCTTCGTCCTCCGGTTAATGCCTCCTAGGTCCATGCACGCCGGGAATCCAGCGGCGGAGACCGAAACTCCGCCGCTGCCTTAGCGCCACGTCAGTACGGCTTCGCCACGAATGAGAAATCCACACTTTTTGTTTCATTACCGGTGATCGTGATGTCGGCAGTCTTGGTGCCGTAATCCTCGTGCCACGCGGTCACGGTGTACTTTCCGGGGGGCAGATTGGGAAGCGTAAAGGCTCCGCCGTCGCCGGTGATGGCATAATGCGAAGTCTTCAGCACGGCGAACCAGCCGTGCATCCAGGGATGGATATTGCATTTCACCGAGATGAACTCCGGCTGGTCGTATTTTTCCTTAATGTTCGGCGACCCCGGAGGCTGCGACTTGTTCCACTCCCGATTAACTTTAGGCAAGGGATGAATGTTGTGAGATGTCTGATCGGCGTTGACCACATCTAGTTCCTGGCCGACCTGGAACGCCAGAACATGCGGCGTATAGTGGCAGCCCTGCTGGGTGAAAGTGACGGCCTTAGCGGAAGCTCCATTTTCGTCGGGGGCCCCTGCGGAAATGTAGACCACAACATTCTCCAGGCTATTGCCTGAGCCGGTCACGACGGTTTCGGTGGTTTGCGGAGTAGGGTGCTGCTTGGCACAGGTGGGCTCCTTCGACATGTCAATGGGCTTTTGGTGGGCGGGAGTGCCGGTGTAGGTCACTTTGCCGCTGATTGTGCCAGCGAACATCAGGGAGTGCGCAACCATCGCCGATAGTAGTCCGAAGCAGAGTTTCTTGATCTTCATCTAAAGTCCTCCTTACCGAAATATGCTACTCGTTGCCCGACGGCTTGCTATCCGCGGCGGGCGCACTTTGGTCCTGCTTTTCGACAAAGGGCGGGATCGTGCCACCGGCTGCCTTCAGGACGGTATTTTCAACGCTATGGCGGTTGGTCTGCATGGTGCGGAGAAAGTGCACCAAGTCCCACGCATCATTGGGCTGGATCACGTCCGCAAACGAAGGCATCGGCGTACCATCAACCCCGGTCATAAAAATCTTGTAGATATCTTGATTGGTCGATCCGCATTTGAAGCGGGAATCATCTGTACCCGCCGAAAAGTTGTAGGGCCGGATCGGGTTGTCCTGGCTGTCGGTCAAAGTCGCGGCCGAAGGACCGTCACCCTTGCCCTGCGGGCCGTGACACTTCCAGCACTCCAGTTTGGTAAACAGATACTTGCCATGAGAAATGCTCTGGATGGTTACCGGCGGCTCGGCAGGAATCTTGATCGGATCACCGGGCTTTTCTTTGTCCCACCGGGGAGAAAAGGTCTTTATGAACGCGACCAGGTCGGCACGCTGCTGTTTGGTGAACGTGTTCCAGATCGGCATGTTGGAGTTGGTTAGACCCCGGGCGATGGTGTTGAAAAGATCTTCGTCCCTGGGTAGAGTGCCCGTCGGAGTGGAGCGACATTTGAAAGTAGCCAAAGTGAAGTTGCGTGGCTTTGGATCGAGCCATGGCGTGTTCTCTCCCTGGCCGTCGCCGAGCTCGCCGTGGCAACCGGCGCAATAGCGGCGGTAGTCGGTCTTAGCGTCCTGAGAGTGACCGGTGAGGTTGCCAATGTGGCTTTCCATGTGCTTCAGCGGCTTCACCGGAAGAGGGCCCACTTCGGGTGCGTCCTGACCGAAGGCCCCTGCTGTGCGGCCCAAGCCCAATCCGATACAGAAGACTGCTGCGAATCGAACTGCCCTGCGGCTATTCATATGCATCGTTCCTCGCCATAAAATTCATCCCGCATTCACGCCAGCAGCCACCAGCCTAGAAATCAAAGTCAAAGCCAAGCAAAAGTTCGCTCGTGTTGATGTTGGAGCCGGGAGTTGGCCCGGTACCGTCCGAGTGCAGCCAGTTATACTCGTTGTGCCAAGCGAATCCAGCCCGGCTAGTCATAAACGGGTTGTACCGGTAGCCGATCGTGTAGGTCGTAATGTTGCCGAGGTTAGAAGGCGACGGGCCCACGATTCCCGTGGGTCCTACTCCCGTGTAACCCGGCCCGTTGGCCTGCTGCGACATTCTGATCGTCTCAAACCGCCCAATGAAGATGAGCTGCGGGCTATAGACGTAGTGAGGTTCAAAGAGAACGCCGTTCCAGGTTGGGGCTCGTGAACCTACAGGCAGCGTCGTGCCAGAAACGTTGTTATTGCCTGCCTTCCCATCGATCAGATCGCCATAATTCTGCCCGAACCACACGTTATCTTGGCCATGCTGAGTCACGACTTGGAGATCAACATGCTGTCCGAAGTAGAACTGACCAACGAAGCCCTCGCGGCTGAAAGACTTGTTGCCGCCCGCCGAAGGACCCGTGCCGTTGGCACCGCCAAAAAGCTGGGTGCCGCCACCGGTTGTGAGCCAGGTGGTGGGAGCCTGGCCCACCATGGCATAGAAGCCTATGCGGTCCACACCCATCTTGCCCGCGTCAAATGCTTGGCTGGCGGCAATGAAACCGGTATAGGCATTGCCATAGGGCAAGGCCACATTACCGGCGGCGGAGCTCAACAAGGAAATCGAGTAGCGAGTCCGATCATTGTAGGAGTGTCCCATCAACTCGGCGCCTAGTTGGTTCGCCCCAATTTGTCCAAAAATGTTGCCGTCGCCGACCGGGGCGAAGTGATAGAGCTGGTAGACCCCACCGTTTCCCGTCAGCGTCAGGATGCGCTTTTCGGACAACAGATTGTCGAGCTCGAACTTTCCAAACTTAATGTTTAGCCATGGGCTGCCCAACAGATTATCCAGTCGCGCCATGACCGTCTCGAAGTGAAATTGGCTCAAGTTGTTCGAGGATGGAAGCACGTAGAAGGAAAAGTTCTTCTCAAGTGTACCTCCGGTGTGGAAGTCGAGGCCGCTAAGGTCGAAGCCGGAACTCGTGATCCGCTGGATCGTTGATCCGGAGACAGCTCCGCCAGCGTAGGTGTCGACCGGGACTTTGCCCGTGCTGACCCGGTGCCAGATCGGGGTGATGCGGAACGTGACCGGCCAGTAGCTCGGATTCTGCCAGATCGGGGCATCGCGGTCGTTCATGATCTGGTAGCCATTGTCCTTAAATTTCTGGCCAAAGTAGTTGAGCATAGGCCAAGACTCGTGACAGGCCGAACACCGCAGGCCATACTTGCGAGCAAAAGCGGGCAGTCCTTGTGCGGGCTGAATGGTCGCCAACAGAAGCAAAACCAGGAAGGCAGCAGAGGACAGAAACCGCACGGCAGGAGAAGCCTTTTTCCACAGCAAGGATAACGTCATAACGGTCATGCCGGACTCCTCAGGCGGAAATTCGAATTGTTTAAGAGCTTCGCGAAACGATGCTGAATCACAGACAATAGTAAGCACTTCGACGACCTTGCGTCTGCAGCCGATGTGCGTGATTGCCCAAGGGTGCGAATCCTACAACTTGAAAGTTGAAAGCGCAAGAGGAGTTTACATTTTTTTTACATTTCCGTGACACGCACTCGCGCTCTCAGTGATCCACACTTTTGTGGCACTTGGATTGCCACCTCAGTTGACAGCGCATGCGGGCGTGAGTATGAGTAAGAAGTTCCCCCGTAAGCACCTTTTCGTAAAGAAGTGTAACGATGACCATGGGATACGACACTTTGACCCTTAGAGCTGCAATTCGAATTGCTCGCTGCGGAGCTGCGATGTGCCTCTTGGGCACCTCCCTGGCACAGATTCCGGTCATCGGCCGGGCCAAGGATCAGGGGCAGTATGGAATGGGGATTATCGTCAACATTCCTCTGCCAGACGCCGAGGTGTCTCAAGTGGTGGCGGATGTAGCCCAGAATGGGATCATTCGAGGCAGCAAGGAATACAACAAGGACGAGTACATCACCGGCGCAGAAGCTGCCGCCAGCACGCCTGCATTCCCAGGTTGGACGGAGGACGGCAAGGTTGTGTACAAGATCAAGAAACACGCGCTTGATCCGCGGAACTTCAAGGATAGCGGCGATGTGGGAACCTTGGCGGTGCGATATGTTGTCCAGCCGCAGGGAGAAAAGAACTCAATCCTTCGCATCGACGCCGTTTTCGTCGAGGACTTTCGCAAGAGCGTGCACTTCTCCAACGGTAGCGTTGAGAGTGGCGAATACAAGGACATTCAGGACCATCTCGCCGCCATCGAGTTGATGAAGAAGGAGACGGCCGAGGCGGAGCGTGAAAGACTAGAACAGCGGAACAGGCCGCCGAATGTCGCGTCTTTGCCAAGCCAGGTCTCTTCGAGCAAAGGCTCGCCAATGGAATCCAGCCCGGCCGCAGACGGTGCAGGCGACAAGACCGATTCCTCGCCGATTCTGGAAGAAAGCCCCAAGCAGAGCTTCGAGGAACACATTCGGGAACTTCGTGGAAAAGTGGAGCGGACGGTTAAAGAACCCGGAGCGCCATTGAAGTCCGCGCCGTTCCAGACCGCGGCGACTCTAAAGTCTCTGACACCCGGCACGGAGGTGCTGCTGGTGATCCTGACGCCATACTGGTACGGCGTCGAAACCCACGATGGCGACCATGGATGGATTCCGCGCGACCAACTGGAGCCTCTTAAGTGAATCTGGAACGCATCGTCGTTCCCAAGCGCTTGAGTCGCTGGGCAGCGTTTGCAGCGCCGCTGTGGCTGCTGGCCTGTCTGGGCACGGCACAGAACAATACTGTGGAGAGAAGATTCCCACAGTCGAAAGTTCGCGTAGAAAAGGCACTGAAGGCGCTGGAGTCGACGATGTCCGGCAGACTTCCGGTGGTTGAGGGATTCGCCTTGGCAGAAGAGCATTCCCTCAGTGGCTATCGTCGTGCCTACTACCAGTCCACCGTGCAAGTGGAGCCTTTGGCGTCCGGCGGAACGCTGGTGCGCGTGAACACAAAAGTGACGGCTTGGTATACGGATACGTCCCCTTCAAAGTCGGGATATAAAGTTCTAACCTCGAATGGGCGACTTGAAAGCGACCTGCTTGATCAACTGGCTGATCAACTGGGAGAGACGGGCACAGCCCTAAATCCCTCTGGATCGTTGCCCGCGAAGGCGAACGCCAGTGCCGATTCCACCGAGCCACAAGCTCCGTCGGCTGAAAAGAGACTTCCTGCCGCCGGTTCATTCTCCTCGACGTTGACGCAGGGTCCAGCGGCGCGCGAGTCCGGCGCGCCAAAACCAAAGCCCAAAATCGAAGATCAATCGGAGGCGCTCCGGGCTGAGGCCACAAGCCTTGAGGAAGTGCTTAAGAATCAGGCACACCCGGATAACATCGTCGCGGTAAAGAAGTCGGGGACACCCGTTGTAGATGCGCCCAGCCTGAAGGCGAAAACTCTGTTCCTAGCCAGCATTCACGACGAGTTCGAGATGCTGGATTTTACGCCGGACTGGGTTCACGTACGGGTCTCAGGTCTATCGCGAGGATGGATCTGGCGCAACAGTCTGGAACTGCCCGGCAGTTTGCCGCAAGGAGAAGCCGAAGGTGGTGCCGGGCCGGTGGCCGGGGCGGATGTGTTCCACGTCTCCAAGGAGGAGGCGGCGCCCTTTCCTGGAGATTGGGCACCGCTACGCGGGAAGAGAGTGAAAATCATTTCGATCGAGAAGACCAACGAAAACGGGAAAGACGTCGATCTGCCGGTGAAACTAAGCTTTGCGAAATACTTGCTGCAGAAGAGCTACGATGAGATGTCTCGAACGCCGGGGGAGACGTCAGGGGTCGTGCTGATTTTCGACTCAGCGGATGGAGGAATGATAGCTGCAACTCTTTCTTCCTTGGAGCAGTGGAAAGCAGGCAAATTGTCCGACTCGGCGCTTTGGCATCAATGCTTTTTTGATCCTCCCGAGGCTTTCACCGTCCCGAGTTCGTCCGGTGGGCAATGATGGCGCCTGCACCTTTGTTCTTGACTTCCAGGGCGCGCAGGAGTATTCAAACAATCCTTGTAGTTCTGCACTCGCTGTGTGCGGTATTCTGTCGATTGTATCTACACCGCATAGTGAATCAGTTGTTTCCGGTTGCCGCATGAGCACGATGACCCTCCCATTGGCGAACCTTCAAAGTCGGGTGAAAGCGCTCTTTCAGGACTATGCAGAGCTGACCAAGCTTCGCGTAACGACACTGATCGTTATGACGGCCTGGTGTGGCTACTACTTCGGCGCCCAGAAAAACGGAATGAGCTCACTATGCTGGGGTTTGTTCCATGCGCTTCTGGGGATTGCTCTGGTTTCAAGCGGCACTGCAGCCCTCAATGAAGTGATGGAATATAAAGTGGACGGCCGGATGCGGCGCACGGCGCGGCGTCCATTGCCTGCGGGACGAATGAGCCTCGCGCACGCCACATTGGCTGGCACGCTGGCCTCGGTCGGAGGGTCGATTTACTTGGCGGTGTTCACTAATCCTCTGACGGGACTGTTGACTCTTCTGACTTCGGTGGTCTATCTGGCGGCGTATACCCCGCTAAAGCGAGTGTCGCCATGGTGCACCTTTGTCGGCGCGATCCCTGGTGCGATGCCGGGAGTGCTGGGCTGGACGGCCGCCCGCGGACACATAGAACTCGGCACACTTGTACTATTTGCGATCTTGTTTGCGTGGCAGTTTCCGCACTTCTTTTCTATCGCTTGGGTCTATCGCGAGGACTACGCGCAGGGCGGAATCAAGATGCTGCCGGTCGTCGAGGAAGATGGAAAGTCGACCGTTCGCCAGATCATGGCTTACTCGATGGCCTTGATCCCGATCAGCCTTCTGCCGGGATTGATGGGAATGACGGGCAAGATTTACCTCGTGGGAGCGGCAATTCTGGGCGGGGCATTTTTGTATTACGGTGCCCGCCTCGCGTGGCTGAATATGCCGGTCGCCAACGCTGCATCACGAATGCGGGCGCGGCACGTGCTGCGCGCAAGCGTGATCTATCTCCCGCTCCTGTTTATTCTGATGATGGCCAACTCCGCCAGGGGTTAAGTGGCCTGTGCGAAATCGCTACGCCGCCAGCCAACGACTAGGTTCCTTTAGGCGTCTTCCGCGTTTTCGAAAAACGCCTCGATTTCCTCGAGGGTCTTGCCCTTTGTTTCGGGCAGGAAAAATGTCGCCGTGACGAAATAGACCACCGTACACAACGCGAATGAGAAGAACATAATCGAATAGCCATACCTGCCAACAG
>Ga0209698_10001714_pt1 | contig 25314 bp, 24 predicted proteins | sample LitLauG_LLR_2012_FD_187203 | JGI IMG/M metagenome (GOLD analysis project Ga0209698, IMG submission 187203) | Freshwater sediment microbial communities from Pennsylvania, USA - Little Laurel Run_MetaG_LLR_2012 (SPAdes) (version 2) | ecosystem: Environmental > Aquatic > Freshwater > Creek >... | reverse complement strand
AAAGTTCTCCGCGCAAACCAAGGACAAACTCGTGTCCTCGGAGGTGCGCCCGGCCGTGGAGGAGGTCGTTTCCAAGGCACTGGAGGCGTACCTGCAGGAGCACCCCGTGGACGCCAAGATCATCTGCAGCAAGATCGTGGAGGCGGCGCGCGCACGCGAGGCCGCGCGCAAGGCGCGCGAGCTCACCCGGCGCAAGGGCTTGCTCGACGGCGCTGGTTTGCCCGGCAAGCTGGCCGACTGCCAGGAGCGCGACCCCGCCAAGTGCGAGCTTTACATCGTCGAGGGTGATTCGGCCGGCGGTTCGGCAAAGCAAGGCCGTGACCGCAAATTTCAGGCGGTGCTGCCCCTGCGCGGCAAGGTGCTCAACGTCGAGCGGGCGCGTTTTGACAAGCTCGTCTCCTCCGAGCAGATCGCCACCCTCATCACCGCGCTGGGCACGAATATTGGCCCGGACTTTAATCCCGAGAAGCTGCGCTACCACCGCATCATCATCATGACCGATGCCGACGTGGACGGCGCGCACATCCGCACGCTATTGCTGACGCTTTTTTACCGTCAGATGCCCCAGCTCGTCGAGCGCGGACACATCTACATTGCGCAGCCGCCCCTGTACAAAGTCAAGCATCACAAGACCGAGACCTACCTCAAGGACGACAACGACCTTTCGCACTACCTGTTGCGCCTGGCGCTCGAGGGTGCGCGCCTGTACGCCAATGGCGACGCCTATGCGGCGGGCCGCCCCATTGCCGGCGAAGCCCTGGGGGAGCTCGCGCGCCAGTACCTGACCGCAGCGGCCGTTGTTCAGCGCCTTTCGCGCGTCATTGACCGTGGCGCCCTGGAAGCGGTTTTGAATGGTGTCGCCATCGACCTGCACGACGCCGCCAGCGCACAGGCGAGCGCCCATGCGCTGGCACGCGCCATCGCCGGCATGGATGGCAGCGCCACCTCTGTCGAGGCCATCTGGGATGAACGCACCGACAAGTACCGCCTGCAAATCGAACGGCGCCAGCACGGTAACTGGAAGAGCTCAAAGATCGACGCGGACTTTCTCGTGGGCTCGGACTATGCGGTGCTGCACTCGGCTGCCAATGTGTTTCGCGGCCTGCTCGCGGAGGGCGCGCGTGTTGCGCGCGGCGAAGGAGAGCGCAGCAAGGAGGCACCGGCCACCGATTTTCGCGGGGCAATGCAATGGCTCATGGAGCAGGCCGAATCCGGCGTGAGCAAGCAGCGCTACAAGGGCCTGGGGGAAATGAACCCGGAACAGCTGTGGGAAACCACGATGGATCCGGCCGTGCGCCGCCTCCTCAAGGTACAGATCGAGGATGCCATCGGTGCCGATGCGATCTTCGCAACGCTGATGGGCGACGAGGTAGAACCGCGCCGGGATTTCATAGAAACGAACGCGCTGTCTGCCGGGAACATCGATATCTAGTTGTGTAGGGACCCCTAATTAATGCGCGATTGGGTCGAATTTCTTGCGCGTTTGGGACGGAATAACTGGGATTCGCCTACAAAATCGAGGCGGTGGGCTTTTAACCCCTAGCCCTGTAGGTCCGTGGGCCAAAATTTAAGTTGCGGAATTTGACAGCTGTTGCAAATTCAGGCCCAGGCCGCACTACGTTCGGCGCGTCCCGCTCAATTGCGCGGTCCTTTCTCGGCTGTTCCCAATCGATCCGTGCTGCGATGCGGCGCTGGCTGGTTTCTCGTAGCAATGTCTAATCGCGCGCTAGAAGCGTCGTTTTAGGACGTATTGCCGACATCAAGCAATGCGCCCCAAAGCGGGTGCATTTTTTCCTTCGCGACCCTGAAAGGACTTTCGCGGCTCGGGACAACGCACATTACCAAATGACGCAAACGTCGACCAGCACTCTCTTAGATGGTTTTTGTCAAAAGGACGGGCCTGTGGCGTCCCAGGTCCCTCCTGTTCAATCGGGAATTGACGTGACGATTGGTATCAAGCGTTTGCGCAGACTAATGAATGCTGACGTCTAACCATTAATCCGATAATTCCCAGACCAACGATCAGCATTGCGTAGCTGGATGGCTCAGGGACCCCCACGACAGGATTGCCGACACCGGAACTTAGCGCAATCGTATATTGATTCGCGCCAGCAAACCCTGCAGCCAACGAAATCGTGGGATCGATCGAAGCATTAGCCGTGTCGCCCGCGTACGCAACCGAGTAAGCGAAAAGCGTTACAGCGTCAACCTGGTTGGGCTGCATCGAAACAACCAGGCTCGAAGACCCGCCGTTGATCCCGCCACTGTGCGTGCCAATATAATTTCCGGACGGGTCGATAACGGCGGAACTGCCTTGATAGCATTGACTGGCAATGAAGCACGTTTGATAAACGACACTTACACCGTTGTTAAAACCCGAAAGATTGCTGAACGTATTCCCGTCGAGGGTGAATGATGAATAATTCGCCAGCGGGCCGTTCACGCTAAAAACGCTAAGGTAGGCTTCCGCCCCAGTGGAAGACGTGGTGGCAGTGATCGATGTGCTTGCGTCGAAATTGATCTGAACAGGTACCGCTGCAGCGGAAGGGCCTACAACAGAAAAATAGTACGTCAATCCCTCGCTGCCGTTGTAACCATTCTGGTTGGACGGAGCGGTCGCAACAGAAACCGAAACCGATGGGTCGGGCGAGATTGACGCGGTGCCCGATGCAAAGGGCCCTAGATTAGACGAGGTAACGGCATTCGGCAGCGTAGGCGCTTGTGCACGTGCGATTTCAACTTGCAGCCCAATCGACAGCAGCGCTGATGCCAGAAGCAGCCTAGGGATGCGCATGAACCTCTCCCAGTTGGGCGGAGTACCTGATTCAATCAGTGGTACGCAAGAATAATAAATCCGGCTTGCGCGCGCGGCAATTGCGATTCGGGACGTCCATCGAAGCGACTCTAGCCCTTATTTGATGATGCACGACGCCGGGATGGTTGGCAAGCGGGAATGTCCCCTTTGGGATCGAGCTGCTAAGGACCGCTCCTGGCCGGATCCGACGACTTTCCAAAAGATCGCGATTCACCAAGCCCATGTCGCGAAGCGTTGCACACCGGTCGTTGGCGGTCAAGATGCCGGCTTTTGGGGGAGCACCCGTCGTGGTCGCGCGGCCCCGTAACCCGACCCACAGCGGAAATCTGCACCGTCGTCGCGACCAGGAATCAGTCGAGATCGTCATATGCGGGCAGGCCCCCGGATCCCGTCACGCAGTGCCATAGATATACCGCGAGACCAAGATCGCCGGTCCATAGCGAATATCGTCGGCGCCCATATTGATTACGTGCACGTTCACTTTGCGCGATCGCGTGCATCGCAAAGGACCGTGCGCGCTCTAGCCAAATCGGGTTGCCGGTGCGCTGGTGAAGTTTGAGGAAGGCATAACCATTGCCTGCCGTACCATGGCAAACACCCGGACCTTTGGAAACCGGGCCAGCGTTCCAAACGGTATTCCCGGCTTTGATCAGGATTTCATCCAATTCCACCGACCTATTTCGCGGAAAGTTTGCGAGGCCGGTAACGATACCCGGTGCGCCGTGGCACCATTGGACGATGATTTTCGTACGGCCGGGGCGTGGTACGCCGACGCTCTGCGGCCAGTTTGCCCCATCGCCCTCAAATGTGGCGGTCGCGCGAAGCGCCTCCAAGCAGCGCGCATAGAGGATCTCGCGGCGATCTTCACAAAGCAATTCTGCACCGCGAAGCAAGGCGTAAGCGTTGCCCGCGAAGCCGTGGCCAGCGCCGATTAACTGCACGATGCTGCCATAAAGATCTTGCGTCCATAGGTGGCAAGGGGCGTTTTCGCTAGGAAGCCAGGTCCGCCAGAGCTGCTCGACGTTTTTTAGGTAAAGTTCGCGCCAGCGTGATTCGCCCGTCCAGCCCAGCATGTGCAGGGCGCCCACCATCGTGCCCGGTGCCGCCCAAAGCGCCTCGTTGGTAGGGTTGGGAATGTTCTGGGTGATCGCCACAAAAAGCCGGTCCGCCGCTTCGCGCGAGCCGGTCAGACGCCACTGCACAAGCAATATACCCACCTCGCCCAAGAAGTAGGACGGCACCACTTCGCCCGTATCCGGCTTGGCAAGGTAGGACCCGTAGACGCGATCGATAAAAAGCGCTGGCTGTATTCGCAGCGAAGCGGCGCCGACGCGCTCCAAATACCAAAGCGCCCAGAGCACGCCCGACGATCCTAGGTAAATAGACTTGTGCGGTGCCTCAGGAGTTTCCTCTACATCGAGCGGATGCCAGGGCCACGTAATGTCAGGCGCCTGTGTCGCCTCAGCGTCCTCGACGATAGTGGAAATTGCAGCCCTGGCGCGCGTGGCATCCCATTCAAGATCGAGCAACGATTCGTGTCGGGCGGGGTCGTACAGCATGGGGAGTTTGATGATTGCTCGAATGTCAAACTGGGGGTCGCCACCCTATCACCGCGTCCAGTTCCAGCGCTAGGCCCAAGCAAATTCAAAAGACGGCGGGGACAAACCGCCGCTTCCGGCCGTACCCGACGTCCCAGCCAAGGCCACTGCCCCATGATGCCAAGGGACGCTATCTGGCGCAATGCCGGCGTGGGATACCGGCGGTGGTCGCTTCGCGGGGTCCTGCGGACCCGGCGCCCGCGCCCCGTCACCGACTCCATTTTGAAAAACTCCACCCACAGCGGGCATCCCGCCGTTAGGCAAACCGACCTAGCTAGGCCCTTGCTCGGCGCCAGGTCCAAGCAAATATTCCCTCACGAGCGTCCGCGCACGATGCAGACGGCTCTTGATGGCGCCGGGCTCCTCGTCGAGCTTGGCTGCAATTTCAGAGATCGTAAGTTCCTCGAAATCCCGCAGGAGCACGACCTCGAGATAATGTGCCGGCAGCGACTCCAGCGCATTGGCCAGGTCCACGCGCAGTGCTTCGTCGCTTCGACTTACCAACTTGCGCTCTGCGGCCTCGTCGTCGATCTGGTCATGCTTGAACATCATGCGTTCAAGCTTGCGGCACTCCCGCTTTATAACGACAAACAGCCATGACGAGAACGCTGCGGCGGCCTTGAGTCCCTTGACCTTTCGTGCAATCACCAACAGCGATTCCTGCACGGCATCGTCAACGTCGCTTACGTGGCAATGTCGGTATGCATATCGGCGCGCATCGGCCTGGCAGACCGCCAGCAACTGGGATATTGCAACGGGATCGCCAGTTTGCGCTGCGTGAATCAGGTTTGACCGGTCGATCCCGAGTCCCATGGCTCAGCGTCCTTTGGTGGGTTTGCGGCCGACCATCGCACACATTGGGCAAAAGCCTATTAGGCCCGTCATTGCCAACACGGCCCCCATCACGCCGAATCCAACCGCGAACCCCGATATACCCCAGTTCATCCCGGCATAGGCAAGGCCCGCGAGGCCCGAGAGACCTCGCAAAACGCGCTCCCAGGTGGGAATGTTCTTGACATACAGCATATAGATCTCCTTAGCGTTGATTGGCGGACTGCACAGTTGCCATCAACTAGGAGGGACCATCGGTGCGGATCGGTTCGAGAAATAGGAAAAATATTTTTCGATTCGCCGTAGGGATTAAATCCTAATCTCGCATCAATATCGGGTGGTCAGATCCGTGATCCACGCAGGCGAATGCTGGACCATCCACGCCTCAAAGGGCCTGTCTAAGCCGGTGAGGATAATGGTTGCAACAAGAACAAGTGCCAAACCCAAGACCATTTTGCCGACTTTGCCGGCCTGCAGCAGCTTGCCGCGCGCCTTCATTAGAGCCGTGCGCGACGCATAGGCAAGCGCCACCACCGGCAGGGCGGCTCCAAGACCAAAAAGCCCCATTAGGGATGCAACCTGGATCAGACTAGTTCCCTGGCTTGCCAACACTATCGCGGCCCCCAGGGTAGGACCGACGCACGGACTCCATACGACCCCTAATATCAAGCCAATGGCGAACTGGCCGCCGAGCCCGTCGAGCCGTATCCGCGCGATGAGGTCATTGCCCGCATTACCTACTCCGGACGTAGCGAGTGCAAATCGCTGCTGAAGGCTCGAAGACATGAGTACGATTCCCGCTGCGCCCAGCAGCGCCGCCCCCACGCCTCGAAATATTGAAGTGTCGATACCCAGTGCGCCACTTGCCCACGCGAGCGCGGTACCGACTACGGCGTACGATAGTGCGAGTCCAGAAGCCAGAGCGAGCGGTGCACGCGCATGGGCGTTGGTCGCAGATCCCAGCAGGATCGGGATGATCGGAAGCACGCAGGGCGATAGGGTCGAGAGTACCCCGGCCAGCAACCCGAACCCATAGGACGCCAAGCCCAGTTCCATGTTCAGTTAACCGTCTTCTTAAGCAGGTCCTCGATACCCGACGGTGTCGTATCTCCCACGGTCCGGCCAACCTCTCGGGTGCCTTTGAAGGCAATCAGGGTACTTTGCCTGGCAACCTTGTAGCGGGTAAGCAAGGCCGTATCCGTGTCGAAGTCGATGGTTAGCGTCGTGACGTCCTTAAAAGCGGCCCGGGACATCAGGGCATCGAGAATGGGCTTTTGCGCTTTGCAGGTCGGGCACCAATCCGCGTGCACCGCGAGAACGACGGGTTTGCCGCTCGCGGTCAGCATATCGAATTGCGCCTGGCTGTAGGGCTTGATTTCTCCTGCATTTGCCATGGATAGGAAGGTGGCAAGAAATGCTGCTAGGGCGATCTTTAGGGAGGTCATGGGATCCTCTTCAAGGCGTTTGGGGACACAAGGGTAAGAGACGTTACAGGCCCAATTGGATTCGCATTGGGCCGGAAATTTATTTTAGTCGGCGCGAATCGTATTGCCTTACAGCCGCCTCCTAGGTACCGAGGCCTTGCATCCCGCAGCCCCAAAACCACCGATTAGGAGAATTTCTTGAAGAACTCGTTGAAGCTTGCCTCCTTGGCAGCGCTGACCGCCGCCACCCTCGCTTTGCCTGCCGCGGCCGCGGACGAACAGGACGGCACGGTCAAGTGCCAAGCCAAATCAACCATGGCTACGTGCAAGGCGAAATGTTCGGCCACCAAGGACGGCAGATGTGCCGGCAAGTGCGCTCCCAAGTCCGCCGGCAAGGAAAAATGCGCGCCAGCCAAATGCGGCCCGAAATGCGCCCCCAAGTGCGCTCCCAAGAACTGACGTCGTTGGCAGCCGCCGGCCGTCGAACATCCACGCCAGACGATCGGCGCGCATGGCAGGCCGGTACGCGCCTTCTGGATACGTACGCGCAGCTTGCTACCTCCGGCGATCACCTCCTTCGGGAAATTCTGGATGGCCAGGCGCCGATTCAATGGCGCCACTATCCAGAAGACGACGCAATCGGGGTGGCCGGCGGATACCAGTGGTTCTATCACTCGCATTCACCGCGCGACCGCGCCGGCGCTGTCGAGCATGGCCATTTCCACCTGTTTGCCCGGCGACGACTCTGGGCGCGGCGCGTACATTCGGCAGCGGAAAAGGATTTCGCGCGGATGACCGGGAATTCCGCCCGGTCTGCCAATACGCGTCATCTGCTTGGAATCGGCATGAACTCCAAGGGGCTTCCGATGAGCCTCTTCACGGTCAACAGCTGGGTCACCGGGGACTTGATGCTGAGCGCCGCCAATACCGAATTGCTACTGGAAAGAATGGAACTAGATAGCGGGCATCCAATCATTGATGCCGTATTGGAAAGTGCGATCTCGCTGTGTCGAAAGGAAATCCGGACGCTGCTTGCTTCCCGCGACGTCGCGCTGCGTAATTTCTCCGGCAAAAACGTACTCGCCAATCAATCCTTGGAAGTTTTATCGGAGGTATCGATCGATTTGGACAAAAGGTTGACCGAACTTGAAGCCGCAATCGCGACGCCCTATAGGGCAAGCCGCTGACGCAATATTGTCAATGTCTCTCGAGCGCTCAATTGACGGCGAACATCAAATTACGTCCGCAATTGCAAAGGTTTGCAGCAAAATTTCGGGCCCGCTCCCGGCCGTGATCGCAGTTTCGGCATTTCTTCTACGCATTTTTCCATTGGTCGCTAACCAACGCATACCCGACTTCCAGTAGTTCGGCCGATCCCCGATCTTCCCCCTTTGCGGGCAAGCAACGTGCCCCAAAGCGGGCGCACTCCTTTCTTGGCGACACGGTGCTTACATGCACGGACGCGAAATACTTAACACCTGCAATATCTTCTTCGCGCGGTAGGCGCTCGGAGGTACGTCGAGATATTTGCTGCGCCCAGTCGCCGTTCAAGATTCGAAAACCTGCGAATGGCTCTTGACATAATTCGACAATTAGCTAATCATCGCAACATGACGCAAGTGTTCCGAGCCCTTTCCGATCCCACCCGCAGGCGGGTGCTGCAACTGCTGCGCGGGGGACCGATGAGTGCGGGTGAACTCAGCGCCAGCTTCAACGTCTCCAAGCCGACCATGTCGGCGCATTTTGCGGTGCTAAAGGAGGCCGACCTGGTGCATGCCGAGAAGGTTGGCAAGTCCGTCATCTATTACTTAAAGCTCTCCGTGCTGGAAGATGCGTTGCTGGGCTTTGTCCAATCGTTCGTCCCAGTCACCAAACCAGCGTCGCAAAAAAGGGAGGTTGCACGATGAACAAGGAAATCAACACCGGCCTCGTTTGGGGAGGTGGATTGATCGTGCTGGCCGCGGGCGCGACCTTCGCGCGCAATCTGGGATTCGTTGAGGCTGACACGGTGACCCGGCTTGTCTTTGGCAGCATCGGGCTCATGACGGCCTGGTACGGCAATCGGATTCCCAAAACCTTCGTTGCAAGCTCCCGGGCTCGCCGAGCGCAACGAACTGCGGGTTGGTCGACGGCGCTCAGCGGGCTCGCGTATGCGGGACTGTGGGCGTTCGCGCCGATCCCGACGGCGATCTGGGCCGGAACTGGAGCAATCCTCACGGGCTTGGCCATCACGTTCGGCTATTGCCTTGCAAACGGACGCAAGGCCAAGGCAGCCTAAGTCGAGCCTAAATTGCTGCCTGGAAGCAATGCGATTTGGCAAGCGGACACAAACTCTGCATTGCATCGACGGCAAGCCGCGGAAAAAGCGCAACCGATGGAAAATGGATTTCCTTCCCCCTTGAACCCGGATTTTCAAAACAGCTACGGCTAGGGCTACGGGGAGAGTTCACGCTAAAGAAACAGCCCAGGAAAGCCGCAAAGTTGGGCCGGTGCATCCATCATGCTTTATCGATCTTTGCCAACAAACGTTAAAAGGTCAGACCGCGCAATGTCCGAATCCACAATACGTTTTGACGACGCCCAGGCTTATGAAAATTACATGGGCATCTGGAGTCGCAGCGCTGGCGGGCAGTTCCTTGAATGGTTAAGCCCGGTGTCGGGGCAAGCGTGGGCCGACATCGGCTGTGGCAATGGCGCCTTCACCCAGGTTCTTGTGGACCGCTATCAGCCACAATCCATCCAAGGTTTCGACCCGTCCCCACAGCAGATCGCTTACGCCCAGACCCGCTTCCCACCCGGTCTGGCGCACTTTCAGCAGGGCGACGCGATGGCGCTGCCGCTGCCCGATGCGTGCGTCGACCAAGCGGTCATGGCCCTGGTGATTTTCTTCGTGCCCGAACCTGCGCGTGGGGTCAAGGAGATGGCCCGCGTGTTGCGTCCCGGAGGAAGCGCGTCGGCCTATGCCTGGGACATCCTGGCGGGCGGCTTTCCCTGGGCCGCCATGCAGGACGCAATCCGCAGTATCGGTCTTACGCCGGCGCTGCCGCCAAGCCCGAGTGCTTCCGAATTGCCCGAGATGGAGCAATTGTGGCGCGCTGCAGGCTTCGTGGAAGTGCAGACCCGCGTCTTGCTTGTCGAGCGCACGTTCCCGGATTTCAACGCGTACTTTCAAATTGCCCTGAGCGGCCCCGCGGTTCGTGCCGGCATGGCGGCGCTTGGCGCGGACGAAATTCGGGAATTGAGGGCCGCAGCGTTCGCCCATCTTGGCGCGCCAACGGGAGCTTTCACGGTTCGGGCTCGTGCGCATGCCGTAAAAGGACGGCGTCCGATGTAGTAAAGGCGAGGGGACACTGGTGCTGCCAGGGTACTTGCAGCACTGCGGGATTCTGTAGCTGACTCAGTTTTGCGGATCAAGCACGGTTCAAAATACCGGCTTCGGCGCCCAGAACGCACAAGAGTCGATGAATCTGGCGAAGTCGGCTTCCGCAAGGCACGCTCGTCCGCTTTTCGGAACTGCGAAAGTCGGGTGTGAATTGGGCCTGACGAAACGCAACCGGCATCGAGTGCCAGGCCGGTCGGCCGCCGTCTTGCGATGGCGCTCGAATCTAGCGAAGCACACTATTCAAAAGATTGCGAAGGATGGCGGAACGGGCGCGATCGGCGGCCCGAAGGGTCGTACTGGCGAGTGCTTCAAATCCGCGAGGATTGCGGTTTGCTTCCAGTCGACCGTAGGCGCGAGCTTTGCGCTTTTGCACGCATAGCCCTATTGAACATGCTCGCATCGAACACGGACGGCGCACATTGATAAATGGCCACCTTGGGACTCCAGCACGCCGTGAAATCTTGGATTGCGGGACCTTCGCTGGCATCGGTAGCGTCCCTCACACGGATTCGCCCGGCAACCAAGAAAACCCCTCCCAAGGAGGCTTGGCTTGCATCCGATGGGCAGTACGTGCAGGCGAAGCTGGACAGCCGCATGACGCGGTTTGGGTGCAAACGCGCCGCTTTAATGATGGCGCATGCGCTGTGGCCCAGGACACCGATCGAAACGATCGTTGAGGCGTTCGGCACGGTGGTCAAATCCGGGAAAGCCAGTCAGATTGGCTGCTGCAACGTCGGACCAGAACGGCCGAACGGCGGTCGGCCGGGGTTCAGCAACACGACATCGCCGTCATCAAGGGCAGCAAGCGGGCAAGGTCCCCGGAATTGACGGCATCGATCCAGATGTTGTTCACCTTGCGGATTGCAAGTTCGTCCGGTCCCATAGGCAAGCTCCGCCACCAAACCCACTTGCGTTGATGCGTTGAACAAACCCGCACAACGCACCGGTTTTCTATTGGCGGCCCTATCGCGCAATCTTTGCTAGCGAGCGAGCCCCATCGCCTGTAGGGCGAATGCGTAGACATCGGCCATTTCGTCGATTCGTTTTGACAGCGGTTTTCCAGCCCCATGTCCGGCCCGCACGTCGATGCGAATCAGGATCGGCTTCCCATCCGGGTTGGCATGCTGCATTGCCGCCGCAAATTTAAAGCTATGTGCCGGGAAGACCCGATCGTCGTGGTCGCCAGTCAGGATCAGCGTGGGTGGGTAATCGACCCCCGCGCGGACGTTGTGGTAGGGCGAATATGCACGCATCGCGGCGAACTCGTCGGGGTCGTCGACGGAACCGTAGTCCGACTCCCAGCCCTTGCCAACAGTGAACACCCGAAAGCGCAGCATGTCCAGCACGCCGACGTGCGCGATAGCAGCGGCGAAGAGGTCCGGCCTTTGCTCTTCGACCGCCGCGACGAGCAGCCCTCCGTTTGAGCCGCCGCGGATCGCCAGCCTCTCGCGGCTCGTCCAGCCGTTTGCAAGAAGGGTTTCGCCCGCGGCGATGAAATCGTCGAAAACGTTCTGCTTGCGGGTCCTCATTCCGGCTTCATGCCAGGCACGCCCGTACTCGCCACCGCCGCGCAGATTCGCGACAGCGAAAACGCCCCCGCCTTCGAGCCAAGCAGCGACGTCCGGCGAGAACTGGGGAAGCACGGATATATTGAACCCGCCGTAGCCGTACAGGATCGTCGGGTTGCGTCCATCAAGCGGGATTCCCTTGCGCGCCGTGATGAACATTGGGATGCGCGTGCCGTCCTTGCTCGTGTAGAAAACCTGTTTGGTGTCGTAGTCGGACGACTGGAAGCCCTTCAGTACCGGGGCGCGCCAGACGGACGTTCCTCCGGTTAAAAGGTCGAAGCGATAGATGGCGGCGGGCGTTCGGTAGTCGGTGTATTCGAAATAAGTAACCTCGTCGTCGACACGCCCGTGAAATCCGGATGCGGTGCCAAGCCCCGGCAGCGCGATATCACCAAGCAACTTGCCGTCGGGAGCGTATCGACGAACGGCGCTGCTGGCGTCCTTGAGGTACTGGGCAATCAGCTGATGCCCGACGAGCGTAATCCCGCGTAGGGTGTCATGTGACTCCGGAATTACCGTCTTCCAGTGCGCTCGGTCAGGGTTCGCAAGATCAATCGCGATAACGCGGTAGCGGGGCGCGTCGTCGTCGGTCTGAACGTACAGGATCGATCCGATGTTGCCGATGAAGTGATAGCTTGCGTGGGGTTCGGAAATAACGGACGTTAAAGCAGTGCCATCGACCAGATTCGCAACCTGCAGCGTGTTCCTCACATCGGTGCCGTGTTGCGCGGTGACAACCAGGTATCTCCCGTCGTCGGTAACCGCGCCGCCAACGTACCAGTCCGCATCGTCGGTTCGCCGGTAGACGATACGGTCCTGCGTCTGCGGCGTTCCGATTCGGTGGAAGAAAAGAGTGTGGTATTTGTTCGGCGCCTTGAGCGAATCGCCTTGCGTTGGCTCGTTGTAGCCCGAATAGTAAAAACCGCTGGCATCCTTGCGCCAAGACGCCCCGGTAAATTTGGCGTGCCGGATCAGGTCGGGCAGGTCCTGGCCTGTAGCGATGTCCCGTATTCGCCATACCTCCCAGTCGGAGCCGGCCTCCGAAAGTCCGTAGGCCATGAACTGACCGTTGTCGCTGTAGCCAGCGCCCTTAAATGCCACGGTCCCGTCTTTGGAAAGCGCGTTGGGATCGAGCAGTACCTGCGCCGCTTGTCCGGGATTGGTAGTGGTAAATAGGATTGACTGGTTCTGCAGGCCGTCATTGTGCGCGTAGAACCAGCGCGCGCCGTGCTTCTCCGGTGCACTCCACCGTTCGTAGTTCCAGATCTCGGTCAACCGCCGGGCAAGCCGGTCACGCCCGGGAATCGATGCAAGATACCGACTCGTCGTTTTGGCCTCGGCCTCGATCCACGCGCGTGTCTCTGGCGAGTCAATGTCTTCCATCCAACGGTACGGATCAGCAACCTCGATGCCGTGATAAAGATCAACCTGGTTGCCGCGTCTTGCGATCGGATAGCTGATACTGGGCGCCGTCACGGACGGCTCCGCGCGCGCAGTCCCCGCGAGGCCAGTGCCGAGCATCGGGGCGATCGGCATAATCGTCAGGCCAAGAAGGCGCAAGGCATGTCGGTTCATGGCGTTTTCTCTACGGGTTCGCTCAGCGTGCTTGGCGTCAACGGATGGGAGCGGCTCGATGGGGCCGTATGCTCAATTTGCCATGGTCCGTAGCGTGGCGCAATGCCCGCAAAAGCCATGGCGAGGAACGCAGGAAACCGCATCGTTCGCCGGAAATTCAATTCTGGTATCCACGTGCACATCGACAAGGCGGGAAAGAGCCTTTCGAATTCGTCGCGAACCGAGCGCCAGGGATTCGGCGCGAATCCATGATCGTCCGATATGATGACGACAGCTCGGCGAGCCACCAAGTTCATTTGGTCGAGCGTCCGTTCTGTGTCCCATGGAAAATTGAATTCGGCCATGCAAGCCGTTACTAACATTCACGCTTTCGCGACCCGCGAGCCGCCCGTTTTTGATTCGGTGGAAGCCGAGCGGACCCATTTGCGCCAGCGCCTGGCCGCCACATGTCGAATACTCGGTCGGCGTGGTTTATCCGAGGGGCTGTTGGGTCACGTCACCGCGCGTGACCCGATGCACGGCGATTGCTTTTGGGTAAACCCCATCGGCGTGCCGATGCACCGGGTTACAGCCTCGCATATTCTCCAGGTTGACCACCACGGCCGCATCGTTCAGGGAGCCGGCGCAGTAAATCCGGTAGGACTTTTGTTGCACTCGGCAATTCACCAGGCGCGAACCGATGTCGTGGCCGTGTGCCACGCACACGCGCCCGCGGCATCGGCGTGGGCATCCCTGGAGCGGCCGCTCGACCCGATAACGCAAGATGCCTGCGTCTTTTACGAACGCCAAGCGGTAATTCGCGCCCCACGCCTCGTGCGAGATGTCGATGCAGCGGCACAATTTGCGCAGGCCTTTGGTGCCATGGCGGTGGCGATTCATGCGGGCCATGGCATCTTCACGACCGGGGGCAGTGTTGACGAGGCCGCATGGTGGTTCCTGCTAATGAATCGCTGCTGCGATGACCAGTTACGAGTGGAGGCCGCGGGCATGCCGACGCAATATTCCGCCGACGATGCGCGTTGGCTGGCGTCCACGCTGGGTTCGTCAAAGTTCGCTTGGTTGTCGTTTCAGACTTTGTGGGACGACATCATCGATAGCGATCCTGATCTGATCGATTAATGCGGCGTGCGCCTTGCAGCGCACAGGAACTTCTGGATCACCCGCGCTCCCGAGTCTCGCATGTGGGGAAGAGGATCCACCGCGCGCTGTCCCAGCAACAGCTAGCGATTGGCAGGCGAATGTGCTCCCTGCGCAGCTTGCAGCGCTTGCGCGGCAATCACCGCGGCAGTGCGGTTATGAACTCCCAGCACGTGGAAAATCTGCACGAGGTGACTTTTCACGGTGCCCTCGACCAGTCCTAACTTGCGGGCGATCTGTTTGTTCGAAAGGCCCTGCGCCAGGAGCGCGATAACTTCGCGCTGGCGCGGGGACAACTGGCGAAAATCGGCCGGCACGCCGATTTCGCTTGACGGGGCGGGCGCATTTCCCGGGGTTTCCGACGCATCCAGGCGCGACAACAGCAGGGGCGGTAGATATTGCCCGCCGGCCAGGACGAGCCGAATCGCGCTGACGATTACCTCCGAGTTGGACGTTTTTGGAATGTAGCCGGCAGCACCCGAACGCAACAGTGCCTTGATATCGCCGGGGACCTCAAGCCCGGACAAAACGATGAGCGGCAATCCGGGTGAGGCGTCGCGCAGTGCGCCAACGCTGCTGGCCCCCTGCATTCCCGGCATCTGCAGGTCGATCAGGGCAAGATCCAGGTCTGGGTGCTCCGCCACAGCGCCGCGCAGGCTGGCAAGATCCCAGGCCTCGACCAGGACGACGCCTGGCTCCATCCTGGCCAGTAGCGGTTTTAGGCCTTCGCGCAGCAAGGCATGGTCATCGGCAATGAGGATCTTCATCGTCTAGGGTTCCTCAGATTTGGTGGCCGCATCGTCAGGGGCGTCTTTGCTGGTCATCTTGCCCAGGAAATACAGGAAGGTGGCGCGCAGCTTGGCCGCCGAAACCGGCTTGTACAGCACCGGGTAGCCCGCAGCCTGAATGCGCTGCGCAAGCTGGGGCCGGGTGTCCCCGGTGACAATCATTCCAAAAAAATCGGCAGGGGAGCGTGCCGCGGCCGCATGCGCCTTAAGCTCGTCGAGCAGGCGCAGCCCGCTTTCCTGGTTGGCAAGCCAAAGATCCGAGAGCACGAGGATCGCTCGCTGTGCCAGCAATTCGAGTGCTGCGTGCGCCTCCTGTGCATTGCCCGCGGTAAGCACGTTGACCTTCCATTGGCTGGCCAGGGCGCGCGTGCTTTGCAACACCAGCGGATCGTCGTCGATGAGGAGCACGCCAAGACTGGCCGCGGGCAGGTCTCGCGCACCACGCACGCTCGGTGCGCGATGGGCGTGCAGGTCCGGTCCCAACGGCAAGGCCAGAGAAAATACGGACCCCCGACCGGCGGCCGAGCGCAATTTCACCTTGGTTTGCAGCAACGCGGCAATACGCGCGACGATCGTTAACCCTAAGCCCATGCCCCGATCGCCGCCACCGCCGGGAATTCGATAGAACTCGCGAAAGACGTTTTCCTGTTCTGCCGCTTCGATGCCAACGCCGCTGTCGCGTACCTCGATGCGCAGCCCCGCGGGGTCGCGCCGGCATGCAACGAGAACCCCGCCTTGCGGCGTATAGCGCAGGCTGTTGGTGATGAGGTTGGCCAGGATCCGGCGCACCAGAACCGGATCGCTGAGCGCCACTCGCGTGGTCGGCAACACCCGCAAGCGCAAGCCCCGGCGGGCCGCGTCAATGCGAAACTCCTCCTCCAGGCTGCGCAGCAATTCGCCTACGGAAAATGGGCGCACTGCGACTCGCAGTTCGCCGGCATCGAGCTGGTAGATATCGAGGAGCGCATTGAAAAGCGCGTCCATCGAGACAATCGCCTGCTCGAGCTTTTCACCCAACTCCCCCGCCTCGCGCCCACGCACTCGTTGGCGCAAGGCGGCCGCAAAGAGCTCAATGGCGTGCAGCGGTTGGCGCAGATCGTGGCTGGCCGCCGCCAAAAAGCGGGATTTGGCCTGGTTCGCCGCCTCGGCGGCCTGCATTTGCAATTGCAACTGCTCGGTTGCCGCGGCAATTTTCCCTTCGAGATCGCGCTGCGACGCTTGCAATGCTGCCGCCATCTGGTTGATTCCTTCGGCGAGCGCCTGCAATTCACCCCCCGAGGGAACATCGACGCGTACACCCAGGTCGCCGCCAGCGATTGCGCGAATGGCCGCCGCCTGCCGGCGTATGGGAACCGAAACACCACGGCCAATCACCAGCGCGACCAGGGCTGCCAGTACCAGGCCGCAGCCCCCCACGGCCAGCACGATGCGCCAAACGTGTTGCTTTTCCTCCTCGGTCGCCAGGCGCGACATTTGCACGCGCACCTCTCCCAGGCGCCGCGGCGCCTGGCTCAAGGCCGGATCGGGCACATCGGAAAACTGCAGCATGCCCTGTACTACCGGCTCCACATAAGCCAGGTCCCGCGCGTCCGGGCTACCCGCCGCAAGGCTGGAGCGGTGGCTGCGCGCAACGACTTCGTTATCGGAATTCAAAATGACCACGGACTGCACATCGGCCTCGTTGCGCGCATCGTCGGCAACGCTTTGCAGGACCGCCTGATCGCCGGAGAACAGGCCAAATTCGGCAGCGCGCGCAACGTGCCGCGCAAGCGCCGCACCACGTTCATTAAGGGATTGCTCGATTTCGCCGGCCCGCAGCACCGTAAATAGCGCCGCCAGAACGACCAGCACGACCGTGGTCGGCACGAGTGCCAGAAACAGCACGCGCCGGCGGATGTCCCATTGCCAGCTCATTCGCGCATCCCCGCCAATTGCGAATGCAGGGTCTGCTCGTCGGCAAGTGACATTCCCAGGGAGCGCGCGACCTGGTAGTTCACAGCGACGGAGAAGTATTTCGGGTAGTGCGGCGTCGGCAAGGTTCCGGCATCCTGGAACGCGGCCGCCATCTCCGCGGCCTGGCGTCCGATCTGTTCGGGCGTTGAATACACCGCGATGATGGCCCCCGCCTTGACGTAGTTCTCAGAGAATGCGACCACCGGTACCTGGTACCGGTAGGCGCTGACGAGCACGCTGCGTGCCGATGCGGGCGTGAGCACCGTCCGGTCCGGAACGGCCAGCAGAAGATCCGACTCGGGCAGGACCTTTTGCAGGGCTGGAAACAGACCGTCGCCGTCGCCCAGCACCTGGGAAACAATGGTAATGCCCCGCTGTGCCGCTTCCCCGCGTAAATCGGTCAGCAGCGCTCGCGAACTCCAACTCGAACCCAATACCACCGCGGCGCGCCGGCGCCCGGGAAACGCCGCCTGGATCAGATTGAGTTGGCGCCCTAGTGGCTGGTCCAGGTAGATCGCACTGGCGTGCGCGCGGGGTCCGTTGCCGGCTTGGCCTTGCAGCTCTTGGAACACCTGCTTGGGTATGACGATGCTCAAGAGCGCGTAGGTGCCGGCATTGGCGAAGGCGGCGCGCGCGGCCGCGCTCCCCACGCTAACCACCAGCGTGCTGTCACGCAGGACGGCACCATTGGCGGCGTTTGCGGCCTCGAGGGTGACAATCGTCACCTCCTGCGCGCGCGCATTTAGGTGCTCTATCGTCTCCTTGAAGCTGCGTGCCGCCGCCGTGTTCGCGGCGCCATCGTCGCTAACCAAGACGGTGATCGGCGCCGCGCTGGCAAGCACGCACAGACTGGCCGCGCACAGCACGCTGATTTTTGCGGTGAACCGCAAGCAGGCCAAGGAACATTGGCGTATGGCAATCATCGTACTTTTTCTACAGGCCAATGCTGCCTTCGATGAAGCCGCGCCGGTCAAAGGTCGTCGCTTGTCGAAACTCGACAAAACCAGAGCCTAGGTTTTCGACGCCAAAGGTGAGCCTTGCCTTGCGCCCCATCGTGTAAAACGAACGGCTAAGGTGGGCATCGATCCGGCCTTGATAACCCAGCGCCGCGTCATTTAATTGGCCATAGACCCCGGTAAGCGCCGGCAGGCGACCGTTGAGGTACAGCGCGGCCCCGGCGGTCCAGTTCTCGCCCAAGCGCTGCTCGGCCAGTAGGGAAAGCAGATTGCGGGGCATGGTGCGCCCCTGGCTCGGGTCACTGTTGTCGATCGTGGTGTTGGCATAGGCCAGCAAATACCGGGTTTGTGCCGAGGGTTGATAATGGATTTCGAGTTCGGCCCCGCGCACCCGCGCATCGTTTAGATTTCGCAGGACGGTAAGTGGTTGAAAGACATAGGGTGCATTGGGGTCGGCGGTCTCCTCGATCATGTGGCTGGCATGATCCCGATAGACCTTCAGGTCCGTTTGAAACTGGCCGCCCAGGGCGCTTGCGTGGTATCCGACCGCGCTGCTGACAATGTGCTCGGGCTGTAGTTGCCCGCCGGATTGCTGGATGGGGTCCGCCAACGAGCCGAAGTGGAGCACAAAAGCGCCTTGTGCTTCGAATAAGGATGGCGTGCGCGTGGCATGCGAGACGCTGAAGCGCAAGCTTTGGTCGTCGCTCAGGTGGTAGGTCGCGCAAATGCGCGGAGAAAAATCTACGCCCGAAATCGAGGTGTGCTCGAGCATTCCTCCGGCCTGCAGCAATAGCGCCGAGGTGGTGCGCCATTCGATGTGGACAAATAGGCGCTGCAGGTTGCTGGAAAGATACGGCCGCCCGTCAAAATAAATCGGTGCCTTGATTTCATCGACACGCGCCCCTGCGCCGAGCACGAGGCGCAGTTCAGCGCGCGGCTCGAGCGTTCGCACAAGCTCTACATCGTGCCGGTCGAAGCGGTAGTCGGCGCGCAGGGTGTAGGACTGCACGCCTTGGCCGGGAAGATCCAGTGGCAAGGTGTGGTCCGATTCGGTAGCCGAATGTTGCTCGTAGAAATACTGAAAGGAGAGTTCGTCATGGGGCGCGATTGCGCGTTGCCAGCGCAACTGCAAATGGCCATCCTCAACCTTCTTCGCGCGCGGCCGATTGACCGGATCGGTTGTGCCGCCCAACTGGCGCAAGCCCGCGCCATATCCGATTTGCGCCTGCAGGGAATCCCGATTGTTCAGGACCAGGTCGGCCTCGCCTGTTAAAAAATCGTGGTGCTGGCGGTCGATCTGCTCGGGGTACCCATCATCGGCACGGTGGCCCGCGCTGATGCGATAGTCGACCGGTCCCTGGGCATCGGTATGGCGCAGCACGACGTCACGCACGCCGTTCGAACCGAGCCGGGCGCGGGCATAGGCACCTTCGCCCCCGATCGGCGTTCGCGTCACAATATTGATGGTCCCGAAGTAGGCATTGGCCCCGTAACTGGCCGCATTGGGGCCCCGCACAACTTCGATGTGATCGATGTCGTCGATGGCCAGGGGCAGGTCGTCCCATAGAACGGTGCTAAACGGCGGCAGATAAACGGAACGCCCGTCAATGAGTACTTGCATGCGCCGCGCAAACTCATTGGTCAGCCCGTGATATGAAACCACAGGCACAATGCCCTCGATGCCGATTCCCGGCCGCACATACATTCCGGGAACCAGGCGAAAAAGGTCGGTGATATTGCGCACCCCCGTTGCTTCGATGGTCGCGCGGTCGATCACCGTGACCGCGACGGGGGCGTCGGATACCGGTTGCAAAAGGCGCGAGGCGGTCAATACGGTGGGAACTTCCCGCAAAAACTCCTGCTCCGCCGCATCCTCCGCGCCATGCGCCGCGCCGGCCAGCGCTGCGGCGAGCGCACATACCAAGACGCGGTGGCCCCGCATTGCGCCGCCGCACTGAAGGATTCGGATTTCTCCCATGGCCCTGGGAACGATACCGTCATCGAACCCTGCGCGCCACTGTCGGCGCCTTGATGCGCCGAGAGTCCCTACCGAAAGACATATGTCTTTCGATTCCTTGTTCGACGCGGCCACCAATGTTAGGTTTCTCGGGGGCCACCGCGTGGATCAGCATGTCGGACAGCGAAGACCAGACCGAGCCGGACAGCAACGGGACGGATACCGCCGCGCATGCGTCCCGGGAGGGTCTGCACCGCGATGTATTGGCCGGCAGTGGCAAGGCGCCTGCAGCAATGGGTCTGGCGGATCAACCTCCCTTGTCCGGTCTTGTCCTGCATGTGGGCGGCAGAACTGCCTGCCGCACGCACCATTACGGCTGTGATTGCCGGCAGCAATACGTCGCTGCCCTGGAGCAGCGCATGGCGCGGTATCGCAATTTGCTTGAGGAAGTGCAGGTGTTTCTTGTGGCCGACCTGCCAGTTGGCGATCTTTCTCTCGATCGCCTGGCCCAGCGCATTCGCGCCGCGCTCGATTCGTAAGCTGGTGCACTCGGTTCTGCAGCGCTGAGGTCTCGCCGCCGTCCTACGGAACCGTCGGCCGCCGCAGCAACCAGAGATTGGATCGCCGCCCCAGGGGGTTACCGCCGGCGTGCATGTGCTTCGCGGGCGCAATCCGGTGGCTCGCGTCGTGCTATTTCTTCTGATCCGTTGCGGGCGCAGCCGGGGCCGGTGCGCCATCCGCGTTCCAGGTGTCACGAATGTAACGCCACTTGCCGTCGATCCTTCTGGATCTGGATCGCTGCCGCCACGATCCAGCCATCGTAGCGCAGCCCGAATGCGCCCCAAGCAATTATCGAGCGCAAGGAAGGAGTAAAACCCCCTTGCAAATCACGCAGTACGCATCCGCAAAGACGGTTCAGTCCGGAAAGTCCTGCGGGCGCAGTTCGATCGGACTGCCGTGCGGGGTGCGTAGTGCGGCGCGGCTCCAGGCGTGCGTCGTGCGCTGCAATTCGTCCGCCGAGATCGCTGCCTTGCGGGTGAGAATGGCCTCCAGGGCGTGCAGCCAGTGCGCGTAGTAGGTATCCCCATTATCAGGGTCGCCGGCTGCAGGTGCGGCGGCGATGTGCTCCCCCAGCGTATCGGCCCACTCGCGCCAGGTGAACAGGCCGGCCTCGTGCAACCTGACGACCATGGCGAAGGCGCGTGCCTGCCAAGGTTGGCTGAAATGCGGTGCGCTCTCCTTCGAAGCGTCGACGCCGATCGGGACTGTCATGCTGGCTCCAGGTAGGGTTCCCACGCATCGATCGACACCGTAAGGCGTTGCGCTTCAACCGCGTCCTGGCGCCCAGGCCAAAGTTCCTTGCCGTGCACCGCAACCGCGTAGAGCCATTGCGGCTCCTCGCCGCGCCCCAGCGCGTTCGCGTCAGCAAACACATGGGCGCCGTGCACGCGTTCAATCACCCCGAGTTTGCCGCGCATGTAGCGCGGCAGGCGCGTGTGATGGGGTACCTCGCCGGCATACAGTCGTACCCGATCTCCCGCTGCAAAGCGGGCCGGCCGCGCGACGGTTCGCTGCGTGGGCGCACCGCGAGCCAGGACGACCGTCACGTCTGCCGCCAGCAACTTGCGCGGCACGCGCCGTGATGCGGTTTGGGGCCGCCCGGTGACCGCCTCCTCCGGTGTCACCATTTCATAGCGGATAAGGAGCTTGGCCAGGGCGTTGAACCAGATCTGGTAGTAGCTCAGACGCGAATAATCGGGCAGCGTTTCCCGCGCGCTGCGGCTGGTGTCGATGTTCCAGACTCCGCTGGCACCAGCGGCAAGGGTCAAGGCCAGTACCCGCGCTTCCCACGGCGCATGAAAACACGCTTCCTCTGTTTTCGCTTGAATCCGGCCGTGGCCACGCTGACCGCCCAGGTCGGCGTGCGTTTCATAGCGCGGCGGCTTCAACGCGGCGCACCCGGTGGCGCGAGCGGCAGGCCCGTGCCGATCATCGAATCGCGCGTGACCAATGCCGCCAGATCCTCCTCCTTCGCACCTTCCGTCCCGCCCGGGCGCATGGGCAGGACCAGATACCGCACCTCCGCGGTAGAGTCCCACACCCGGATTTCCGTGCTCTCGGGCAGTGTGACGCCAAACTCCGCAAGAACCCGGCGCGGCTCGCGCACTGCGCGCGATCGGTAGGGTGCGCTCTTGTACCAGGTGGGCGGCAGACCCAAGACCGGCCACGGATAGCAGCTGCACAAAGTGCACACGACAATGTTGTGTCGCGCCGGCGTGTTCTCCAGCGCCACCATGTGCTCGCCCTGGCGCCCTTGGTAGCCCAGCGACGCGATCGCGGCCGTAGCGTCCGCCAGCAGCCATTGGCGATACGTCGGATCAACCCACGCCTTGGCGACCACACGCGCCCCATTGCGCGGCCCAATTTTTGTCTGGTAGGTGTCGATCAGCACATCCAGGGCGGCTGGGTCGACGTAGGCCTTGCGGACCAGCACTGTCTCCAAGGCGCGCACGCGCAGGTCCATCGGCGATAGTTCGCTGTGGTCGTGCGCGTGGTCCGGGTGATCGCTCGGGTGTTCGGTCATGGAAGCGGCAATTGCAGCGCGTGCCGCCAGTGATGTCAAGACGCCGAGCGCGTTGCAGCCCGTACGTCCCCCTTCCCGATGTTGCCTAATGAATTTCCACAACCGCGGCCGATACACACTGCCAACGCCCGTCGCGCCGGACGTAGGTATCGGTGAACCGGAAGAGCCCGCTCATCGGCTCCGACTTTATTGTCGCCCGGCCGACCACGACCGCGGCGTTGCCAAATACGCGTACCTGCATCTGGTCGTCCTCGCAGATGCTCATCTTCACGGTACGTGCTTCCTCCAGGTCCTGCGCCTTGTTGGAGATCTTGCCGTCGGGGCCAACATCCACGAGCTCATCGGCCAATATCGCCGCCAGGCTTGCGGAGTCATTTTTGACGAGTGCGGTGCACCAGTTGCGCTCCGCCTGCATCAACTGCTGCTCGGCGTCTTCATGCTCCGCCGCGCTTGCACCACCCGCCCCAAATACGCCAAGGGCAATGGAAGCCGCCCCCACAAATATTGCAGCCAGTTGGCGCGCCATGGAATCTCCAAGAGTTGCAAAACCGTTTTTCAATGCAGAAAATTCGCGTCAAGAAAGCGTTGGGAGCGGCGAACCCCAACTAGCGACACCGGTGGAAGATCGCCAGAAGCGGAACCAGCGGCACCGCGAACAAGCCCAGGTTTTGCCCCATTGTGAGGCAATCTGGAATGGTGGCTTTGGCGACCTGTTTGTCAAAGCGCTCCCACTGCTTGTCCTTCGGATCTTCGATGGGCTCGCCCGTGATCACAATCGAATCATCGGTATTGCCAAGTTCCGTGCTGGGCGCCAAGCGACGCGATTCGAGTTCCGATTTTGCCTTTTGCACGCCCGGCGTGAGCGCATCCGGCGCCTTCGACGCCCCGACGTCGATTTGATTTTGGCAGCGAACCATTACGACCGAACTGCACGATGTGGACTGCCTGGTCTTCGTGTCCGGGCTGCCCGGATCCTGTGCATTGGCAATCAGGCCAGCAGTTGCCAAAACCAGCGCCAGTGCCATGCGGGCTCGCCGCCGCAGGGATGGCCGCCCCAGAACCGGCCCCGCTTTGCCGCGTGGAACCGGGGCGACGGCCCGCAAGGGTCCGCATTCCGTCGTCATATCCATTCCTCCTGTGCGTTCTCAGCGTACGCGCAATCCGCAACGCCGATGGGGCGCCAGCCGCACAAGATTGCGCAACAGCCATGTGCAACCTTACTCCGGCTTCGCGGCAACCGATGCAGCCGCCGAGTGCTTGAGCCGCTCCGCGCGGAACGGCAATGCCAGATGGCGGCGCCCATGCCGTGCCAAAAACCAAATTCCGATCAGGACTGCGCCCAGGCCGGAGCCGGCTGCCACACCCAATGACCATCGCGGCCCATAAAGGTCGGCCACCCAGCCCACGAGCGGCGCCCCCAGCGGGGTGCACCCCAGAATGATTGCCAACAGCAGCGCGAGTACGCGGCCACGCATGGCCTGCTCCGTGGAAAGCTGCACCAGGCTGTTGGTCGAGGTCATGAAGACCTGTGCGGCAATTCCGGTAAACAGCAGCGCGCAAGCGAAGAACCAGATCCCGGGCGCGAGCGCCGCCCCCAAGGAAAACGCGCCGAATGCGCCCGCGGACGCGATAAGGATGGTCAGCCGTGGTCGCGCCTGGCGCGCGGCAAGCAAGGCCCCAGCCACCGAACCAATGGCCATCACCGAGCTGAGCGCGCCGTACTGCCCGGCGCCCGCGCCGAAGGCCGCGACCGCCATCGTGGGGATGAAAATCGCAAAATTCAGCCCGAAGGTACTCACCAGGAACATCATGACGAAAGTGGCGATCAGGTCAGGCCGGTGCTGTACATAGCGCAGGCTCTGCAGAAAGCCCCTTTGCCCAGCCGCACTCTGTCGCTGGGGATGAAGAGCCTCGGTGCGCATTAGGCCCAGTCCGATCAGAACCGCGGCAAATGACGCGGCGTTGATCAGGAAGGACCACCCGGCGCCGACGCTGGCCATCAGAACGCCGGCGCTGGCCGGTCCGATCATGCGGGCCGCGTGAAACGAAGTGGCATTAAGTGCAACGGCATTGCCAAGATCGGACTCGCCCACCAGTTCCCCCACGAAGCTCTGGCGCGCCGGGGCGTCAAAGGCGGTCACGCAGCCCAACAAGAAAGCAAGTACATAGACATGCCACAGGACCGCCAGACCCGAAAGGGAGAGCAGGCCCAGCACCAGCGCCAACAGACCCATCGCCGCCTGCGTGAGCATGAGCAACTGCCTGCGGTTCCATCGATCCGCCGCCGGTCCTGCCAGGGGCAGCAGCAGTAGCTGCGGCCCGAACTGCAGGGACATGACGATGCCCACTGCCGTCGCGTTATTGTTCGTAAGCTGCGTGAGAACAATCCAGTCCTGCGCGGTGCGCTGCATCCACGTGCCGACGTTCGAAATCAGAGCCCCGATCGCCCAGAGCCGGTAGTTTTCGTGGCGCAGTGATCGGAAGGTCGCGCTCATGATCCCGTGGGCAAAGGGGCGGCCGCGCGTGCCCGGGGTCCCATTGTGCCGCTGTGCCTGCGGCGAATCTGCGCAATTCCGGGAGCAAAGCGCCGGGCGATGCCCCGGTACCTGCCCTGGCCGGGGCGGGGCGGAGGTACACTGACCCCGGTTTCTCCATTTCCCTTCCGCGGGCGGATCATGACACTACTTCCAGACGGTAACCAACCGGTTCAATCGACAATTGGCGGGGTGACCTATAAGGGAAGCTA
>Ga0209698_10001713_pt1 | contig 25326 bp, 21 predicted proteins | sample LitLauG_LLR_2012_FD_187203 | JGI IMG/M metagenome (GOLD analysis project Ga0209698, IMG submission 187203) | Freshwater sediment microbial communities from Pennsylvania, USA - Little Laurel Run_MetaG_LLR_2012 (SPAdes) (version 2) | ecosystem: Environmental > Aquatic > Freshwater > Creek >... | reverse complement strand
CGCCCCGATGCGCTCGAGGAGGTGGTAAGGCCTAACGTCGCGCCCCCGCCGGGAAATCGCTTCGGGTCGACTGGGGATCGATCACCGTCCAAGCCCCCGAGGAAGTCTTCCGAAGCCTCCCAGACGGGCCGGTCCACCAGGGTGGCCTGCACCGCATGGTGCTGCAAGAGCGACTCGACTTCATGCCGCAGCTCTCGATCACCGCGGCAAGCGCCGGAGAGAAAGCTGTCGCGTTCCCGCTCCTCCCGCTCCAGAGCGGCGTGGTGAGTTCTTCGATCCGCCGAAAGCGTTCCGGACTTATCGCACTTGGGGCCGGCCCAGACCGCCGGCGCTACGGAGTGATATGCTGGTGCGATCACAAGCCCGGTCCACGTCCGAGACGATGTTGCGACCACCACGCGGCGGCTGGTCAACCGCCGGCTGATGCCATTTCTGTTTCTGCTGTACATCATCTCCTATATCGACCGCATCAACGTCGGGTTCGCCGGGCTGCAGATGACCGGCGAACTGGGCTTCTCGAACTCGGTTTTCGGTTTCGGCTCCGGCATTTTCTTCATCGGCTACGTGGTCCTGGGCATTCCGGGCGCGCTGCTGGTGGAGAAGTGGAGCGCACGCAAAGCCATGACGGTCACCATGATCGTGTGGGGCTGCGTGGCGTCGGCCACGGGGCTCATTCAAACCAAACCCGAGTTCTATTCCATGCGTTTCGTGCTGGGGTTGGCGGAGGCCGGCTTTTTCCCCGGAATCATCACCTACTTGACGCACTGGTATACGCCTCGGGACCGCGCCAAGGCGGTGGCCATGTTCATGGCGGCCATTCCGATGTCGCAAGTGGTTGCCTCTCCCATTTCGGCGCTACTGATCAAGGTCAACTGGATGCATCTCTCGGGGTGGCGCTGGCTGTTGATTCTGGAAGGCGCTCCGGCGGTGGTGTGCGGCGTGGTGAGCTGGTTCTACCTGACCGACTGGCCACGCCAGGCGCGCTGGCTTCCGGCGGAAGGGCGGGAATGGCTGGCCGGCGAGTTGGAGCGGGAGGGCAGTCTAAAGGCGGCAGCGGGAAAGATGTCGCTGTGGAAGGCGCTTCGCAGCCGCGACGTGTGGCTGCTCGCGGCCGTGTATTTCGGGGGAACGACGGGGACTTACGGCCTGGGGCTGTGGATGCCCAAAATGCTGCAGAAGGTGGGACACCTGAACGCGGTCGCGACCTCCTGGTACACGGCCATTCCCGCGCTGGTGGCGGTTCCGGCGATGCTGATCTGCGGCTGGCACTCGGACCGGAGCGGGGAGCGCCGCTGGCACACCGCGGCTCCGCGCTTCATCGGCTGTATCGCGCTGCTGGCGGTGACCGCCGCTTCTGTCGGGCTGCCCTCCGCCCTGGTGCTGTTTGCGATTGCGTTCTCCGGCTTAGTGGCGGCCTACCCCTCGCTGTGGGCGATCCCAACCAGTTTTCTGGGAGCGGCCGCCGCCGCGGGAAGCATCGGCCTGATCAACTCCGTCGGCAACCTGGGCGGGTTCTTCGGACCTTATACCATCGGATGGTTGAGCGACCTGACGGGTTCCTATGCCGGGGGCCTGTGGGCGGTGGCGGGCGCTCTGTTCTTATCGGGCTTCATCGTGCTGTTCGTGCGCTCCCGGCAGCCTCAATCGTAGCCCGGCGTCAGGAAATCGAAGTCGCAGCCGAGGTTGGCCTGCGTGACGTGGTCCAGGAACAGGCGGCCGTAACCGCGGTCGTAGTGGCGCTTGGGAGGAATGAACTGGCGCAGTCTGCGGTCGATCTCTTCTTGTGGCAAGGCTAACTCGATTTTGCGCGCGGCCACGTCGAGCACGATCTCATCGCCGGTTTGCACGATGGCTAAGGGCCCGCCGATGGCCGATTCCGGCGCCACGTGCAGGACCACGGTGCCGTAGGAGACGCCGCTCATGCGGGCATCGGAGAGGCGCACCATATCGGTGACACCCTGATTCAGCAGGCGGCGCGGCATGGGGATGTGCCCCCATTCGGGGAATCCGGGCGCGCCCTTGGGGCCGCAGTTGCGCATTACGAGCACCGTGTTGCGGTCCACGGGGAGGTCGTCGCGGTCGATCTGCGCGAACAGGTCGTCGCGGTTTTCGAACACGTACGCGGGGCCGCGATGGGTCATCAGCTCCGCCGAGGCCGCAATCTGCTTGATGAGTGCGCCATCGGGGGCGAGATTCCCGTACAACACGGCGATGCCGCCTTCGACGTACAGCGGCTGCTCCCGGCGGCGGATCACGGCGTCATTTTGCGAGCGCGCCGAGGCAATGTTTTCGCCGATGGTTTTGCCGTTGATGGTCGCGCAATCGGTGTGCAGCAGGCCGGCGATTCGGTTCATGACGACGGGAAGCGCGCCGGCGTAGAAGAAGTCTTCCATCAGATACTCGCCGGACGGCTTGACGTTGGCGATATAGGCGGTGCGGCGGGAGATGCGGTCGAAGTCGTCGAGCGTGAGCTTGATGTTGAGCCGTCCGGCCATGGCGATCAGGTGGACGACGGCGTTGGTCGAGCCGCCCAGCGCCATCAGCACGGTGATGGCGTTCTCGAAGGCTTCGCGGGTCATGATCCGCGACGGGGTGCGCTCCGCCTCGATCATTTCGACGGCGGCGCGGCCGCTCAACTCGGCGATGGCGAGGCGGCGGGAATCGGGCGCTGGAATGTTGGCGCAGCCGGGCAGCGTCATGCCGAGCGCTTCGGCCAGGCTGGTCATGGTGGAGGCGGTGCCCATCACAGTGCAGTGGCCGGAGGTGCGGGCGATGCAGCCTTCGATTTCGCACCACTCCTCCTCGGTGAGGCGGCCGGTGCGGAACTGGTCGAAGAGCTTGCGGCCGTCGGTGCCGGAGCCGAGCTTCTGGTCGCGCCACTGGCCGGCCAGCATGGGCCCGCCGGGCACCATGATGGCGGGAATATCGGCGCTGGCCGCGCCCATCAATTGCGCGGGGGTGGTTTTGTCGCAACCGCAGAGCAGCACGACTCCGTCCAGGGGGTTGGCGCGGATGGATTCCTCCACGTCCATGGCCATGAGGTTCCGGAACATCATGGTGGTGGGCGCCATAAACATTTCGCCCAGCGAAATTGTCGGAAACTCGAGCGGCACGCCTCCGGCAGCCAGCACGCCGCGCTTGACGGCGCCGGCCACTTCGCGCAGGTGGGCGTTGCAGTTGTTGAGCTCGCTCCAGGAATTGCAGATCCCCACGACGGGTTTGCCTTCGAAGACATCGGCCGGGAAGCCTTCGGAACGAAGCCAGGCTCGCCGCGAGAACCCGTAGTAGCCGGGACTCTGAAACCATTGACTGCTGCGTTTGTTCTTCATGGGTGGACGCCCCGAGACCATCCAGTTTAGCGTGTCCCATCACACGCAGTGCGTCAAAACGGGAGCACGGGACAATGGAAAAAACCAGCAATCACCGCGGCTTACCGATTGGTGCGAGGCTTGCGTACGCACACGGCAGGAGGAGATGGTCCGATGACCATTTTGAGATATCTGCTGTTCGCAATGGGAGCCGGCTTGATGGCCGGCGCCTTCATCATTCTCGCCTGGGACCTTTATGAGGTCCAGCGGGCGCGCAAAAGGACCACGGAGGGGCCGCTGCCCCCTTTTCGATTCCGATGGGCGCTGGCCGGGCGGCTGGCGGCGCTTTCGATCGTGCCGTGGCTCGCCGGATCGAGCATCGCGCTAGTGCCCAGCGGAACCGCGGGCGTGCGCATCAACCAATTCACGGGAACACGGCCCGGCACGTTGTACCCGGGAGTCCATTGGGTGGCGCCCGGAGGCGCTCCGCCCGAACCGGCTTGCATTTGCCGCCGCCCGCCCTGAAACTGAAATTTCCAGTTCCATGGCGAATCGACGAATCCCGTTCGCGCTGCTGGTGCTCTGCGGCGCCGGGTGTCATTCGGCGGCGCCGGAGCGCAGCGCCAACTACGACATGGAAGTTTGCGTTCCGCCGGATACGGTCGTCCTGGCCGGGTTCCATCTCGATCGGCTGCGCGGAACCGATTCGTACGGGCATCTTCCTCCCGACTGGAAGGCGGCGCTGGAGCCGCTCCTGAGCGCTACCTATCTCATGCTTGCGTATAACGGCAGAGACCTCCTGGTGATCGCTCGCGGCCATTTTTCGCCGGCACCCCCGGGCGCCGTGCTCCTTACTCCGGAGTTGGCGCTGGCGGGTTCGCCGGAAGCGGTTCGCGCGGCTGGCGGACAGCGGGCCACCGGTAAGCCAGGAGCGGCTTCCCTGCTCGCCCGCGCCGCGGCGATCGAGATCCGCGACATTTGGGCCGTGGCGGGCGGGGGTGCGTCCCTGCCGTTTACCGGAAACATCGCCAACCTGAACCGCCTGCTGCGCTTCAGCGACTACGCCACCGTTGCGGCCACCGTGAGCTCCAGCATGCAGTTGGATGCCGCCGCGTTTTGCGCCACCGTGGAGGCTGCGCGGCAGCTCGAAGAAACGCTGCGCGGGCTGATCTCACTCGCGGCCGGCGCCATGCGCGACCGGGACCTGGCCATGCTGATCCAGTCCGCCCAGTTGCGCCGCGATGATTCCACGGTGCATGTAGCGCTCACGGCCACGCTTCCGGCGCTGGATAAGCTCCTGCGTTAATCCAGTTTTTTGCGGAACCTCACGGCACTCATCCCCAGCACCACCACGCCATAAACAAAGAGCGCCAGCATCTTGGGCCAAAGCTCCGCGATGCCCACGCCCTTCAGAAATATTCCGCGTACGATCTCCATGAAGTAGCGCAACGGGTTCAAATAGGTCAGATACTGCACGACCTCCGGCATGTTGCGAATGGGGAAGGTGAAGCCGCTGAGCATGAAGGCCGGCGTCGTGAAGAAGAACGACATCATATTGGCCTGCTGCTGGGTCTGAGAAATCGTGGAGAGAAACAGGCCCGCCCCCAAAGCCGTCATCAGGAAGAGTACCGCGCAAAACAGCAGCAGCAGAAAACTGCCGCGAAACGGAATGCGGAAAAGCAATAGCGCCGCGCCCGTAATCAGCACCATGTCGATCAGCCCCACGAGCGCAAAGGGTAGAGTCTTTCCCAGCATCAATTCGATCGGGCGCATGGGGGTGACCATCAATTGCTCCATGGTGCCGACCTCCTTCTCGCGAATGATGGCCTGCGCGGTCAGCATGAGGGTGATCATGAGCAGGATGTTCGCCGCCACGCCGGGGACAAAGTAGTTCCGGCTGCGCAGGTCGGGATTGAACCAGACCCGCGTGCGCGGTGTGACATTCACCTGCGGGCTGGGAAAGTAATCGTTGGAGAAGGCGGCGATGACGCCGGCGGCGTAGGCCGAGACCAGGGAGGCCGTATTCGAGTTGGTTCCGTCGAGCAGCACCTGGACCTCGGTGGTGCGCCCGCGGGCCAGGCCGCGCGCAAACCCCGGGAGCACGCGCACCACGGCCTGCGCCTGGCCGTGGTCCAACATGCTTTGCACGTCCTCCTCGCTCCGCGGCGTGGCCACTACCTCGAAGCGTCCCGAGCCTTCAAACCGGGCCAGCAGGGCGCGGCTCTCCGGAGTCCGGTCCATATCCATCCAGGCGATGCTGGCGTGGTCCACGTCGAGCGTCACGGCATAGCCGAAAACGACCAGTTGCAGCAGCGGCGGCAAGAACAGCAGAACCCGCATGCGCGGCTCGCGCAGCATCTGGATGAATTCTTTCTTTAGAATCACGCCCACTCGTTCCCGCATGGACTTACGCCACCTTCTGATTCAGTTTTTGGACCGACAGCAGAAAAACGATGCCCGCGTAGATCGCCAGGAAGACCAGTTCCGCCCACAGGATGTGCCAGCCCACCCCCTTCAGAAATATTCCCTTGACGATGGTTACGAAGTAGCGCGCCGGCACAATCACGCTGATCACCTGAATGGCTTTGGGCATGGTGTCGATGGCGAACACAAATCCCGAGAGCAGGAACGCAGGCAGGAAGGAGCTCAGCATACCCAACTGAAACGCCGCCACCTGGGTTCGGGCCGCCGCGGAAACAAAAACCCCCCAGAACAGCGCGCCAAACAAAAACAGGCATGTGGAGGCGGCCAGCACCCAGATGCTGCCGCGAAACGGCACTCCGAATACCGTAACGCCCACCACCAGCGCGATGGCTGCGTCCGCCAGTCCCACGGCAAAGTACGCCAGCATTTTGCCGAGCACCATCTCGGTGGGCCGCAACGGTGTCGAGAGGATCTGCTCCATGGTGCCGTTGTCCCATTCCCGGGCGACGGTAAGGGAGGTCAACTGCGCGGCGATAATCATGAGGATCACCGCGATCAAGCCCGGCACCACGTAGTTCTTCGATTCGAGCGAACTGTTGTACCAGACCCGCATGCGTGGGTCGACCGGAGGCGCAGGCCGGCGGCCCAGCCGGCGGTTCTGCAGGTCGGTCCGGACATCGGCCGAGTATCGCTGCACCACGCTCTCGGCATAGCCCATAGCGATCGAAGCCGTGTTCGAATCGCTGCCGTCCACCAGGATTTGTACGGTCGCACCGTGTCCCGACCGCAGATCCTCGCCAAAATCGCGCGGAATGACGATGCCCACCAGGATGGTGTTGGTGTCAATACCGCGTTCGATCGCGCGGTAGTCGTTCACGAAGCCCGCGACTTCGAAATAGCGCGAGCCTTGAAACTGGCGCATCAGGCTGCGGCTGGCCTCGGTGCCATCCTGATCGTAGATCAAGGTTCGGATGTGATCCACGTCGAGGCTCAAGGCATATCCGTACAGCAGCAGCATCATCACCGGCATGGCCAGGGCCATGGTCAGGCTCCGCGCGTCTCGCGTGATGTGGTGCAGTTCTTTGATGAACATGGCTTTCGTGCGCCGGTAGCTCATGCCGCTTTGCGCTCCTCCGCTTCGATCAGGGCCACGAACACATCTTCCAGGGAAGGGGTAATCTGTTCCAGCCGGCGCAGCTCGATTCCCTCGGCTGCCAGTTTGCCGCGGATCCGCTCCATCGACCCGTGCGGGTCGTCGACCACCACGTGCAGACCGCCGCCGAATATGGCCACCTCGATGACGCCCGCGACCCGCTCGATGGCGCGCATGGTGTCGAGAGGCGCTGTGGTATCCAGCCGCAACAAGCTGTGCGAGTCCAGATCGCGCTTGAGCTCGTCCGGCGCGCCCAGTGCGATCACCTTGCCGCCGTGCATCAGCGCCAGGCGGTGGCAGTTCTCCGCTTCATCCATGTAATGCGTGGTCACGAAGATGGTGTGGCCGGTGCGGGAAAGGTCGCGGATCAGGTCCCAAAACGCCGCGCGGGCGATGGGATCCACCCCCGAAGTCGGCTCATCGAGGAACACCACGGGCGGATCGTGCAGAATGGCGCAACCGAGCGCCAGCCGCTGTTTCCAGCCGCCCGATAGCGTAGCGGTCAGAGAGTGGCGCCGCTGGGTCAGATTGGCCATCTGCAGCACGTAGTCCTTGCGTCTCTGGCGGAGCGCCCGCGGCACTCCGTACATGCCGGTGAAGAAATCGATGTTCTGCTCTACGGTCAGGTCGTCGTACAGCGAAAACTTTTGCGACATGTAGCCAATGTTCCGCCGCACCTTCTCCGGGTCCTTGGCCACGTCAAAACCAACCACCGTGGCGCGTCCGGAGGTCGGCGTCAGCAGTCCGCAGAGTACCCGAATCGTGGTCGATTTCCCCGCCCCATTGGGACCCAGGAAGCCGAAGATCTCGCCTTTCCGCACCTGGAGCGAGACTTGGTTGACGGCCACGAAGGCGCCAAAGGCTTTCACCAGATCGTCGATCTCCACCGCCCAATCGTTCATCGTGCCTCCAGAGCTTCCGCCTCGCGAATGGTTTTCACGAACGCACCCTCCAGGTTGGCCGCGCCCGTGGCTGCCCGCAAAATTTCCGGCGTATCGCAGCGGATCAGCTTTCCCCGGTGCATCAGGCCCACTCGATTGCATCGCTCGGCCTCATCGAGGTAGGCCGTCGTCATCAGAATGGTGATTCCCTCTTTCAGCAGTTGATACAGGATGGCCCAGAAGTCGCGCCGCGAGACCGGGTCCACCCCGTTGGTTGGCTCATCCAGGAAAAGAATGCGCGGGCGATGCAGCAGCGTGCACATCAGGGCCAGCTTCTGTTTCATGCCGCCGGAAAGGCGCGATGCCTGCCGGCCGCGAAACGGCTCCATGCGCGTCATGTGCAGCAACTGCGCGCTCAACTCGCGCCGCTGGGCGCCCACGATGCCGAACAGGTCGGCATAAAAATCCATATTCTCCTGGACGGTGAGATCGCCATAGAGACCGAACCGCTGCGCCATATAGCCGATCTGGTCCTTCACTGCCTGGGGATTGCGCGCCACATCGTGGCCGGCGACCCACGCGCTGCCTTCGCTCGGGTTCATCAGTCCGCACAGCAGCCGCAGCGTAGTCGTCTTCCCGGCGCCATCGGGACCCACCAGCCCGAAGATCTCCCCGGCTTCCACCCTAAGGTCCAGACGATCCACCGCCGTCAGATTGCCGAACCGGCGCGTCAGGCCGTGCGTTTCGATGATCGGTTCCATGCGCTACTCCAGCACGATCTCGGCGTCCGCCGGCATATTTGACTTCAACTCGTGCTGCGGGTTATCCATCTCGATCTTGATGCGGTAAACCAGCTTCACGCGCTCCTGCTGCGTCTGGATCTGCTTGGGGGTGAACTCCGCTTCGGAAGCGATGAAGCTCACCCGGCCTTGGTAAACCTTGCCCGGATAGGAGTCGGTGGTGACGCGCGCCTGCGAGCCGATCTTGACGCGGCCCAGCAGCGTTTCATTGATGTACCCGCGCAGCCAGGGGTGGTCGATGTCGCCTACGGTGACCACCGTGGCGCCGGGCGCCAGCACCTCGCCCACGTCGGCCGACTTCACCAACACCACGCCATCCACCGGGGAAATTGCGACGGTGTCGGCAAGCTGCGAATCCACCAGCGCCAGGCTGGCCTTGGTGCGCGCGATTTCGGCGCGCCGGGTAGTCAGCTCCTGCTCGCGCCGCTTCATTTCCAGGCTGTTGGCCTCTGCCATCTTCAGTGCGGCGCGCGCCCGTTCTACCAAGGCGGTCTGGGCACTGATCTGCTCCACGCGAGGCCCGGCCAAAACCAGCGCCTCCCGCTCTTTGGCCTGATTCAAGGCAGCCTGCGCGCTCTCGAACCGATTGCGGTATTGATCGAATTGTGCGGTGGAAATGTCATCGTTCTTATAGAGCACCTGGGCCCGGTCCCAATCCTTCTTGGCGCGATCTACTTCCGACGATGCCGCGTCCACGGCGGCCTTGGCATCGAGTTTCTCCTGTGGCCGCGCGCCATTCTTCATTTCCGCGAGGCGCGCCTCCATGGAAGCCAGGTCCGCTCGTTTCTGGTCCAGGTCAGCCGCCAACGTGCTCCGCTGCCACTCGAGCGAGGTCTGGGCCTGCGCCAGTTGCGACACCGCCGATTGCTCCCCGGCGTCTTCCCGTTCCCTCTGCGCCGTTAACTGGCCGCGATCCAGCCGCGCCACCACTTGTCCCTTCTTCACCGCGTCGCCCTCATCCATGTTCCGCTCGATGAGTTGCCCGGCCGTCTTGAAAGCGATGTTCACTTCCGTGAGTTCGATATTTCCGGAGATCACCACGCGGTTGGCCGTCTCGCGCGACGAACCGCGCCACGCATACATTCCCGCGGCCCCAGCCGCCACCAGGAGCACGATCACAATGAGCCACTTCTTCATCGCTCTCTCCTTACTGAATCGCCTGCCGCACCATGCCCATCGCCTGAGCCAGGTCGATGCGCGCCAGGTTGTGGTTGTAGAGCGCCGCTGTCTGGTTTTCGCGCGCCCGCTCCAGGCGCGTCTGCGCATCGGTCACTTCCAGGTTGATCGCCACGCCCGCGTCATAGCGGCGCCGTGCCTGCGTCAGCTCGTTTTCCGCCAGTTCCAGTCCTTCCCGCGCGACTCTCACTTCTTCCTCCGCCGAGTTCAAGCTGTCCAACGCCAGGCGCACGTCGAGTTCGATCTGCTCCTTCAAGTCGTTCGTGCGGACCTTCTCCGCGCGGTACTGCGATTCCGATTCTCCGCGGCGGGCGTCGCGCCGCCCGCCATCGAAGATCGGGACGCGCACGGAAATGCCCACCGTCCGCGTGGGCACGGCGCTGGAAAAGCCAGTCCCATTGGAACCGTAATCGCCGAAGGCCGCCACCGAAGGCAGCCGCTCCATCTTCGTGGCGCTGGCCGACAAGCGCGCATTGGCCTCGCGCTCCTGCTGCGCTTTGTAATCGGGCCGTTCGCCCAGCGCGTGGTTCTTGGCCTGTTCCATCGTCACCGCGTCCACCGGGATGTACGACAATTTGTCGATGAGCGTTAAATCGCTATCCAGCCGCATCCCCATGGCGCGCAACAGTTCCAGTTGCGCCCGGCGACGCTGGTTCCGGGCCACCAGCAATTGCTGGCGGTTATTGGAAAGCTGGACGCGGGCGCGCGTAATCTCGATTCCCGTGCCGGTGCCGGCCTGTTTCTGATTCTCGGCCTGCTTTTCCACGGCTTCCGACAGCGCCACATTGGCTTCGGCGGTCTCGACATCGGCCTCCGCCCGCACCGCCGCCAGGTACCCGCGAGCCACCCGGGCGGCCACCTGCTCCGCGGTCGTATCCACCTCCGATTTCGCCGCCGCCACCCCCACCCGCGAAGCCTGGTAGCGGCGTATGTTACTGAAGTCGAAAACGCTCTGCGACCCCGTAACCCGCCCATCCATGGTGCTGAACGGACCCACAAACGTGGGGAACTGAAAACCGGGAATCTGCACCGGCAATTTAAAGCTGATTCCGAAGGCCGCCAGGTTGCGCGTCATATTCTGGTCGCTGAACGATCCTTCTAAATCGGGCAGCAGCGCGGCGCGTGCCTGCAGAGAGCGCGACTGGGCCTGCTTCAAACTTTCTCCCGAAAGCTGGATATTCGTGTTGCCTTCCGCCGATGTCGCAATTTCCACCGCGCGCTTCATGCTCAACGCCAGCGGCGCCCGTTCTTGCGCCGCTCCCAGAGAGGCCGCCGCCAACAGAATCCAAACTGCTCTCATCTCCGTCTCCCTATTGCGATGTGTATCATTGCCCCCATGCCCCACTCAGCAGCTTTTCGGCGAATCACCCGCGGGCACCGGCGAATGGCCCACCGAATATCGGTTGCCCTCGTCTGTTTCCGCCTCCGGGGTGATCGCAGCTTGAAAGCCCGCGCAGAGAAACACCATCAGCCGCCGCATTACCAGAGCGAACGCCGAGTCATCTGCCTGCACGCTCATCTGTGGAAACATGTCCTGGCCGCAGACCGCCTGGCTCATGGCCCCAAACATGAATTGCATCCTCCAGCGCAGTTCCCCTTGGGACAGTTCCGGACGGGCCCGCTGTAGCGCCTGCGCAAATCGCGTAAGGGTGGGCTGAAAATGTTTCTCGATCAATGCCGGCAATAGCCCTTCCCCGTACATCCGTCCCATTAACTTGACGAACTGCGGATTGCGGGCGCCGGCCTCGATCATCGGTTCAAAAAACGCCGTGAGCACTCTTTCCACGGAAACGGGCCCCGGCCCTGCCTCCGCTTCGAACTGTTCGATCAGTCTGCGCCGCTCCTCGTTTACAGCCGCCGCTTTCCGCAGAATGACGTGATCCAAAAGATCTTGCTTCGACCCAAAGTGATAGTGGACCGCGGCTAAATTGACCCCTGCCTCAGAAATAATCTGACGCAGCGAAGTGCCGGCGAACCCCTGCGTCGCGATCAGGCGCTCGGCCGCGTCCAAGATTTTCTGTTTTGTGTCCATGTCACTCAAACGTATGTTTCAATTATACGTATGAATATGTGGACCGTGCAAGTTAATTTTGCAGCACGCGGACTGGCTTCCAACCCTAGCCTCTCCGTGTGGACCATTCTGTTAGGATGTTTCTCTGCGCCTCGGCATTCACACCTTCACTGCGGGCTCCCTGGAGAAGGCCGCACTCAAAGCAGCGGAACTCGGCGCCAACACCTTTCAGATCTTCTCCGCCAGCCCCAGGATGTGGCGTGCCCGCATGCCCGACCCGGGGCAGGTGAAGCTCCTGCAGGCCGCCCGGGAACGGTACGATCTTCATCCGTTGGCGATTCATGTCAACTACCTGATCAACCTGGCCTCGATCGACCGGGAGATACGCGCCAGATCCATCTCGGCTTTTCGCGGCGAGTTGGACCGGGCGGCGGCGATCGGCGCCGAGTACCTGGTGCTGCATCCCGGCAATTACCGGGGCCGTTCGGTGGAGGAGGGCATCGCAACTTTCGCCTTGGGCCTGAAGGAAGCCGCGGAAGGGTTTCGCTCCTCCGGCCTCACCGTCCTGCTGGAGAACACCGCCGGCTCGGGCGCGAGCATCGGTAGCCGGTTCGAAGAGCTGCAATCCATTCGCGAATTGGCCCGCGATCTTACCGAACTCCCCGTCGGATACTGTCTGGATACCTGTCACCTGCTGGCCTCGGGCTGCGACATCGCCACTGTGGCAGGCCTGCGCGCCACCGTTCGAAGCATCGAGGCTACCCTCGGTTTCCGTAATGTTCATCTCATTCACGCCAACGATTCTAAGACGCGCCTGGGGTCTCGTGTGGACCGGCACGCACACATTGGAGCCGGAAACATCGGTCTGGAAGCTTTCCGCCGCATCCTTACACACCCCAAGCTGCGGAGTAAGCCGTTCATACTCGAGACTCCCATCGATGAGCTTGGGGACGATCGCCGGAATCTCGACACGTTGAAGGCGCTGGCTGGCGCCGCGTCTGGCGGGATATTGAGTGCAGGGTGAAGTCGGTCGAAGGAATCTTGTTCCCGGACTCGAACTTGCAAACGGCGAAGCGGCGTCCCCCGGCCGTGCTGCTACGATGGAATTCACTGGCCGCCTATGCCCGAGAAGCCCTACGACCACAACCAGATTGAGCTGAAGTGGCACACGCGTTGGGAGAACGCCGACTTTTACAAGGCGGAAGAGAATTCCTCCAAGCCTAAGTTTTACGTGCTGGAGATGCTGCCTTACCCCAGCGGCACGCTCCACATCGGCCACATTCGCAATTACTCGATAGGCGACGCGCTGGCTCGCTACAAGTGGATGCGCGGCTACAACGTGCTTCATCCCATGGGTTGGGACGCCTTCGGCCTTCCCGCGGAAAACGCCGCCATCGCCAACAATGTTCCGCCGCGCGAGTGGACCCAGCGTAATATCGCGGCCATGAAAAAGACCCACCGGCGCTTTGGGTTCAGCTACGATTGGGACCGCGAAGTCTCCACCTGCGAGCCCGAATATTACCGCTGGAATCAGTGGTTTTTTCTGAAAATGTTCGAGCGCGGCCTGGCATATCGCAAAAGGGCGTTGGTCAACTGGTGCCCCAAGTGCGCCACCGTGCTCGCCAATGAACAGGTAGTGGAAGGCTGCTGCTGGCGCCACGAAGGCACTCCTGTGGAGCAGCGTGCGCTCGAGCAGTGGTTCCTCAAGATCACCGATTACTCCGACCAGTTGCTCGACGACATGAAGCAGCTCGAAGGCGGCTGGCCCGAGCGCGTGCTTACCATGCAGCGCAACTGGATTGGCCGCTCCGAGGGCACCGAAGCCGACTTCCAGTTAATGGGCCGGAATCATGCCGTGCCCATTCGTGTGTTCACCACGCGGGTCGACACCATCTACGGCGCCACCTGCCTGATCCTCGCGCCCGAGCACCCCCTGAACGAAACCCTGCTCGACGCCGGTGGACAGGCCCGCGCCAAAGCCATGGTGGACGCCCGCGCCGGCCGCGACCCTGGCGATATCGAAAAGGAAGGCTTCTTTACGGGCAACTACGCCCTCAACCCGTACAGTGGCGAGCAGGCTCCCATCTGGATCGGCAACTTTGTCCTCATGGGATACGGAACGGGCGCGATCATGGCCGTGCCCGCCCACGATGAGCGAGATTTCGAATTCTGCACCAAGTACGGCATCCCCATCCGCCCGGTAATCCGCCCGGCAGACACCCCGCTTGATACCCATCCCGAACACGCCTTTACCGAAGACGGCATTGTGGAGAACTCCGGCCCCTGGTCGGGACTTCCCAGCGAAGAGGCCCGGAGGCGAATGAATGCCCATGCCGAATCCAAGGGTTTTGGAAAAGCCGCGATCACCTATCGCATTAAGGACTGGGGCATCTCGCGCCAGCGCTACTGGGGCACTCCCATCCCCATGGTTCACTGCCCGCGCTGCGGCATCGTGCCGGTTCCGGAAGACCAGCTTCCCGTGGTCCTGCCCGATCGCGTCGAGATCACCGGCGCCGGCCGATCTCCCCTGGAAAACGCGCCTGCCTTCGTCAATGTGGCGTGTCCTCGCTGCGGCGCCTCCGCCCGGCGGGAAACCGATACGATGGACACGTTCATCGATTCGTCCTGGTATTTCTACCGCTATTGCGACCCGCGTAACGACCGGCAGCCGTTCGACCCGGCCAAGATCGCCTATTGGTTCGAAATCGATCAGTATATTGGCGGCGTCGAGCACGCCATCCTGCACCTGATCTACTCGCGCTTCTTCACCAAGATGATGCGCGACATCGGGCTCATTCAAAATAGCGAACCGGCGCGCCGGCTCTTTACCCAGGGAATGGTCATCGCCGAAGGCGCCAAAATGTCCAAGTCCAAGGGCAACGTGGTGGGCGCCGACCCGCTGGCCGAGCGCTTCGGCGCCGACACCGCGCGTATGTTCGTCCTCTTTGCCGCCCCGCCCGAAAAGGAGGTGGATTGGCGGTTCGAGGGCGCTGAAGGCATCTACCGTTTCCTCGGCCGCGTGTACCGCTTTGCGACTCGCAATATCGGCCGCGTGGATTTCCCGGCGCCCAACGACGTCGACCGGAAGGTGATTCGCAAGCTGCACCAAACCCTGAAAAAAATCACCGAGGATTTCGAAACCCGCTGGCACTTCAACACGTGCATCTCCTCCATTATGGAGCTCGTCAACGTCCTGTACGCCGAGGAAAAGGGGATCTCGAACGAACCGATGTGCGAGATCCTGGAGAAGCTGGCGCTGATGCTGGCTCCCTTTGCGCCTTACGTCTCGCAAGAAATCTGGGACGAGTTGGGCAAACAAGGCCCGGTCTTCCGCAACCCCTGGCCGCCGTTCGCTCCCGAACTGGCCAAGGAAGAACTCGCCGAAATCGTGGTCCAGGTAAACGGCAAGCTCCGCAGCCGCATCTACGTGTCCTTTGGCACGCCCAAGGAAGAGTTGGAAGATCGCGCCCAGGCGGATGAGAAGGTCAGGCCTTTACTGCAAGGCAAGCGGGTCGTGAAGATCATCACCGTCCCCGATAAGCTGGTGAACGTGGTGGTGAGATAGCCGCCGCCGTTACGCAGTTCGCCCAGGTGGAACGGCCGCGGCCAGTCGGACAAACGCGGCGGTTACGGAAGAAGGATTCTCGGCGCGCCAGCAGATCGAGACCCGCGTGGTGAGCCGTTTGAGCGGCCGGTAGCAGACCCCTGCCCAACGGAAACGTTGAACGCAGGCGGGCGCCACGGAAACTCCCATTCCGGCTTCCACGAGCGAAACCACGCTCTGCCATTGCGTGGCCTCCTGCACTACGTTGGGCACGAAGCCTGCCGCGCTACAGAAAGAGATCAGCTTATCATAGAAGGCGGCGCCCAAACGCCGGGGAAAGAAAACGAAGGGTTGGCCGCGCAGCGATGCGAGCGGCAGGTTCTTCACGGCCGCCAAGGCATGCGCGGCGGGCAGCACAGCCACCACGGGTTCCTCGAAAAAGACTTTCGAAGCCAGCGGAGCTGCCGGCTCCGTCTCGCGCAGGAAGCCGGCGTCGATCTCTTCCACGCGAAGAGCGTTTTCAATGGCACTGGTGGACAGTTCCCGCAGGGTGAACTCGACCTGGGGATAAAGCCGGCGGTATTTGCGGATGATGGCAGGCAGCCCGGCAAGCATAATCGAGGGAGGTGCACCGACGCGAAGTTGCCCGCACTCTCCACGGGAAGCGCGGCGCGTGGCCTCCGCGGCTTCCTCCGCCTGCAGCAGAATGCGCCGGGCCCGCTCCAGCAGGACGCCGCCGGCTTCGGTCAGCACCGTCTTGCGGCCCCGGATCAGAAGCCGGCAGCCCAGCCTGGCTTCGAGCTTTTGGATCTGCTGGGTAAGCGGCGGCTGGGCGATTCCCACGCGCGCCGCGGCACGGCCGAAATGCAACTCTTCCGCGACTGCCACGAAATAACGAAGCTGCCGGAGGTCCATATGAAAATCATATCAGCCCGGCTCCAGAAGAATATTGGACATATGGAAAGTAGCGTACGTAGTCTGGGGGCATGACCCAACTACACCTGCTTCAAAACTACGACCGGTATCCGCTGACCGTCGACTACGGTCTGGGCTCGTACTTGTTTGACGCCGAAGGCCGGCGCTATCTCGATATGATGTCCGGCCTCGGTGTGAACGCATTTGGCTACTCCCATCCGCGGCTCACGAAGGTTCTGGTAGCACAAGCCGCGCGGTGCGTACACACCTCCAACCTGGTGTCCCACCGTTACCAGGGAATGCTCGCGGACGAGCTTTGCCGGATCAGTGGCCTGGATCGGGCGTTCTTCAGCAACAGCGGCACGGAAGCGATGGAAGCGGCGCTCAAGGCCGTCAAGGCCCGCGCCCATCCGGGGAAGAACCACGTGGTGGCGCTGCACGGCTCGTTCCACGGCAGAACTCTGGGATCGCTATCCATTACCGGGCAGCCGGAGATACGGTGTCCGTTTGGACCCTTCGGCGTGGAAGTGGAGTTCCTCGCGCCCAATGACGGCCCCGCCCTGGAGGCGGCCATGGGAAGCGAGACAGCCGCCGTAATCCTCGAGCCGGTTCAGGGGGAAGGCGGCGTATATCCGCTGACCCCCGCCTTTCTGCGGCGGGCGCGCGAACTGGCCAGCCGGTTCGACGCCCTGCTGATTGCCGATGAGACGCAGTGCGGACTGGGCCGCACCGGCAAACATTTTGCTTATCAATGGGCGGGGATCCGGCCCGATATCGTGATCACCGCCAAGCCTCTGGCGGCGGGGCTGCCCCTGGGCGCAACGCTGTTTACCGACGAGACTGCGCGGATCTTACCGCCCCCTTTGCACGGATCGACATTTGGCGGAGGTCCCCTGGCCTGCCGGGTGGCGCTCGAATTCCTCGCCATGCTCGACGAAATCCTGCCGCACATTGGTGATGTTTCCGATCAATTCCGGATGCGGTTGGACGGCCTGAAACAACGGCATTCCACCATCACTGGGATCCGCTCGCGAGGGCTGATGTTCGGAATTCAATTATCGCGGCCCGGCCGTCTGCTGGTGGACGCCGCACTCGATAGAGGGTTGCTGATCAACTGCACGCAAACCACGGTGCTGCGTCTGCTGCCGCCGTACAACGTCCAACCGGCGGAAATCGAAGAAGCCGTCGAGAAACTGGACGACGTGCTCGGCGCCGCCGGCCCCTTGACGGAAAATGGGATCAACGGATATGTGGAAAGCCACTGCCCTGCCGGATCTTTCAGGGAGGCCCTTTCAACTGACCGTTGAACGCGCCATGACCGCTGCTCCCGATGTGCTTTACCGGGCGTGGACTGTTTCTCGCAGATCGTGATGCGCCTGCTGAGCCGTTGGAGCGTCCGGTCGACTCCCGCGCGGCGCGACCAGTGCGGGTGCGCCGTCAGAACTCGGCACGAAACATGAACTCCAGTCGGCGCGGCGCGCCCGTCCCGACGGCGCCCGAGTTGATGATGCCGGTGATTCGCCCGAAGCTGCCGCTGACCGCGGGCGGATTTCCCGTGAGAGACCCGATGCTGCCGGAGGGCGTCTTGAAAACCGGATGGTTGAACAGGTTATAGGCGGCAGCCCGGAGGTTCAGGGCGAGCCGCTCGGTGATCCGGAAGCGCCTCTGCAACGAACCGTCGATCTCGTACATGCCCGGCCCGGTGGCGACGTAGCGGCCGAGATTACCCCAGGAGCCATTCGCCGGGGCGGCGAATGCCGCCGGATTGAACCAGTTATTAATCGTCTGGTTGGCCGCATAGATCGGCACGCGGGGATCTAGATTGGGACGCTGGCTGGAAGTGTTGCCGTCAGGTAGGGCCGAGGCCTTGCGCGACATGGTGATGTTCACGGGCAGTCCGGTGCGGGCGCTGGCGATGCCCGCCAACTCCCAGCCGCCGAAGATCTGCGCTCCGGGACCACTGGTGAAGAACTGTTTGCCGCGCCCGAAGGGCAGCTCGTAGACGACGCTCGCGGTCATATTATGGCGCACGTCGATATTGCTGCTGCTGCGGTCGCAGGCCCGGCAACTCATGTTCTGGAGGGCAACCGACTCCCCCGCGCCGATGGAAGCGTCCGTGATGCCGTGCGACCACATGTAGTTCATCTGGAGCTGCAACCCGCGAGTGAAGCGGCGGTGCACCATGGCCTGCAAGGCGTTGAAGTTGTTATTGCCGTCGTTGGCCTTCAGACCGAAGGAGCCGAAACCAGCCAGGGGACGTTGCCCGGTTAGCGGGTCGATGAGGTTGATGGTATATCTGTCAAACAGGTGGTGTCCTTCTCCACCCGTGTAGCCCACCTGGAAAAGCCAATCTTTCGGCAACTGCTGCTGCACCACGAAGTCCCAGTTTTCGTAGTAGAGATCCTTGCGGTGGCGGTCGATCGCCTTGGGGCTGTAAAGCTGGTTCTTCGGATCGAGGAAAGCGACGAGTGGGTAAGCCAGGGTGGGGAAATCCGAGGAAGAAAGCGAATAACGGGGCACAGCGCTCTCGGCGGGATCGCTGAAGTCATCGTTTTGGTTACCGCCATAATAGATGCCAAAGCCGGAACGAAAGGTGGTCTTCCCATGCAGCGCAGCCGGGGCCCACGCGGCTCCGACGCGCGGCCCAAAATCCTTCGTGTTGGGATCGTAATAAGGCGTACCTTTGGGGCAGAAGCCGCCGCAGCCCAAAATGTCGACAACGGCCGACCGGTTCAGGATCTCATGCACCACCGAGTAGTACTCATACCGCAGGCCCAGATTCAGCGTCAGGTTGGGTGAGGCCCGGAATTCATCCTGTGCGTAGCCCTGATAGAAGGTGCGCCGGCTGCCTACGACTCCTTCCCCTTGCAGGTAAGTAGCGGAATCCGCGCGGTTATTGATGAAGTCTTCGTTGGTGGCGTAAGTAATCGATGACGTGGTCAAGGTATTACCGGAGTTGTTCAGCCGTATGCGGCGGATATCAACTCCGAACTTCAGAGTGTGACGGCCACGGACGACGCTCAGATTATCTATATATGAAAAGGTGGTACCTACTTCGGTATCGAGCGACGTGTCACTGACGCCATCGAAGGTTCCGGGACTAACGGCAACGGGTGCGGTGCCATATCCCCAGTTGTGGTAATTGGCGCGGTTTAACCCAAGCTTGACCTCGTTGACTGTCGAGGGAGAGAGGATGCGCTGATATTGAAGAACGACGTTGGTGGGTACGTGGGGAATCACGTTGCGACCTCCCATGGCGTCGGTCGGGCTGTCGATATAGGCGTTATCGACGTTATAGCGGAAGAAGGCGGTATTCCGGTCATTAAAGTGATAATCGAACCGGAACATGCCGGCATCCTCGCGGATGGTGTCGCTGGCAACGAGGGTAAGTTGGTCGGTGTCGCTGTCGATGGGGGTCTGTCCGAGGGGGTATGCGTCGAGGATCGGCTTGAGTTGGGGAGACGTGGCAAGCACCTTGGCACGGAAGGCGGCGCTGGGCACAAAATTGATTAAGGTCTGACCCAGACTCTGGCGCAGGCCCTCGTAGTTGGTGTAGAAGAACGCCTTATCCTTGACGATGGCGCCGCCGAAGCCAACGCCAAACTGATGGAGAGTGAACGGAGGCAGGGTCGAGCCATCAAACGGAGAGCGGGCGTCGAGGGCTTCGTTGCGGACGGCGTAAAAAGTGCTGCCATGATACTGGTTGGTTCCCGTCTTCGACACTACATTTATCTGGGCGCCGCCCGCGGCTCCACTCTCGGCAGTATAGTTGGATGTGCTGACGCGGAATTCGGCGATGGCGTCGAGCGCGATGTTCAGCCTGGTGTCGGCCTTTTGGGTCTGCTCCTGAACGCCGCTGGTATCCACGCCGTCGAAGGTAAAATTACTGTCGTCGAGGGAATGGCCGGCGAAGCGGATGGCGCGTTGCGCGCCATCGCCGTAATTGATGGCGCCGGGAGCGAGCAACGACAGGCTGGCCCAGTTGCGGCCGCTGACCGGTATTTCCTTAATTTGCTCCGGCTCGATGACGCTGCCGACCTCCGCACTGGTGCGGTTCAACGCCTCGGCCGTGGCGGTCACTTCAACGGTTTCGGCAGTGGCGCCGATTTCGAGGCTGGCATCGATGGTTCTGGTCTCTCCGTATTGCAGGTCGATCCCGCTCACCGTGGTGGGGCGGAACCCGGCCTTGTTGATGCTGAGAGCGTAGCTACCGACAGGTAGCGGTGTGATCTCGTACAGACCGTTCTCATTGCTCATGGCTGTGCGGTGAAGCCCGGTAGCAGCGGACTTCAGTTCCACGGCTGCGCCGGTCACGAGCGCGCCGGAGGCATCGGTCACCGTACCATTGATCGCGGCCCGATCCTGGCTGAATAAGGGAAGAGCCATCAGAAAAAGGGCAACCCATCGCTGCGGCATAAGGAACCTCCTGATTTGGATTGGCATGGGGATCACAGGAAACTGTAACCGGCTGCGGTCAAACGAAGGTGACAAGCTGCTTACAGTTGCGTGAATCACCCTGAGGGACTACCCTGCGACGGAGGTTTCGCGAAACCCTGCCCTCGAAGTTGGGAAGCTTGTGTACTTAAAAAGACAATCACACCCTTATATGGGAAGGCGCCGCTCCGGGAGGCCGATAAGACGGCCCGCCCCCGCCGACGAAGAGAGTTGCACTCACCGGTTACAACCCACTCACTAACCGAGCCTAGACGGAGGCTTTCAGCTCCACCGTGAACCCGTTGGGATCGCGAAAGCTCAGCAACCCTTCGTCCTTCGGCGCCGCCACGTCCACTCCCAGCCGCTTGAGTCTGTCCGCTACCATCCGCCGGTTGGGTGCAGGAATCCGGAGGCAGAAGTGATCGACGCGGGGCGCTTGTCCGGCCGGCGCGGCTTCCAGTCCCAGCCGGGTGTGGGCGGCCGCGAACCAAACGCGCGCCGGGTTCTTGCTGCGCGATGCCTCCATCCCGAAGAACTTCCGGTAAAAGGCGGCGGAGCGGTCCAGGTCGAACACCGACAGCATGATGTGATCGAGACCGATGGCTTGTACCGCGGCGTCTTCTTGCGAGATTCGGGAGGCGGGGATGATCGTCTTAGCCAGCCCTCCCGGCACGCCCAACAGTTGCAGCCGCATGCCGTCGGGATCGGTGGCCATGCCAAAAGCTCCCGCGCCCATCGGCACGCCCGCTTCCTCCAAACTCTTGCGCATCTCTTGCGCCTTGTAGTCCTGAACCAGCGCGCAGAAGTGATCGATCTTCGGCATCGAGTTCGCGTTGCCGCCAAAAGCCGCGTAGGCCGTGCCCATCGTGACGTAAAAGCGGGGCGGCGGGTCCTTTTCCTGAAAGAGCTGGGGGTCGAAGATGCGCCCGTAGAACTCGGCGGATGCTTTGGGGTCGGGCACGGTCATGCCCAAATGCTCGAGTCCGGTGGTTGCGAGTGGCAGACTCGCACCCTGTACGAGACCGCTTGCCGCCCCCACGCCGAGCAACCCCAGCGTCTCGCGGCGGGTGAACCTGTTCGCAATGTGGGACACAGTGCGCCTCTTCCAGGGCATATATGCTACAACTTTACTTGAACGGCGAGCCGCTTGGGCGCAAGCAGCCGATAGCCAACACGAACGAGTTCGCTCACTTCGTCCCAGTCGATGGCGCCAGCATCCAGACGGAGCGCGACCCACCCCCTCGGCCCGATATAAGCCGGCAGGTAGAATCGATCCGGCTGAGCGGCGGCCAGCGCCTGGTTCTCGCCAGGTAACACCTTGCAGGTGACGGCCACGATGCCGTCGCCGTGATGATCGTTGAGGAAGTAGGCAAAGGTCTTGTTCCGGACCAGGAAACTGGCGTGGCTCCCGAGGATCTTGCGGCTGGCTTCGGGGAGCGCCAAGCAGATCCTGGTGAGCCGGACGAGGCGCCAGTCTTCGGCGGCAGGCTTGGGCATTAGTGGTACCGGTCACTCATTGTAATTCGGATGGCCCGTGCGCTGCGCTACAATCACGGATATCGCCCGTTCTGGCGATGCTTCCCATGACTGCGACCACCAGCACCCGTGCCCTTGAATGCCGCGAACAATTGTCGCGCCGCATCCTGGTGGCCGACGGCGCCATGGGGACCATGCTGTACTCGCACGGTATTTTCATTAACCGCTGCTTTGACGAGCTGAGCCTGGCGGCTCCCGACCTGATCAGTCGCATTCATCGTGAATATGTCGAGGCCGGAGCGGAGATCCTGGAGACGAACACGTTCGGCGCCAATCGCGCGCGTCTGGCGGCATTCGGGATGGCCGACAAGCTGCAAGCCATCAACGAGGCCGGGGTACGGCTGGCGCGGGAAGCTGGGCAAGGCGGGCCGTTCGTCGCCGGGGCGATGGGCCCACTGGGCGTGCGCATCGAACCCCTGGGGCCCACTTCGTTCGCCGAAGCGCGCGCCATCTTCCGCGAGCAGGCCTACGCGCTGCTCGCCGCCGGCGCGGACCTCCTCATTCTGGAGACGTTCTCGGACCTTAACGAACTGCGGGAAGCGGTGCTCGCGGCGCGCGAGGCTGGCGGCGAAGACGTTGTGATTGTCGCCCAGGTCACCATCGACGATTTCGGAAATCTGCCGGGCGGCGCGTCTCCGGAAACATTCACGCGCGAGATGAACTCCTGGCCCGCCGACGTGCTGGGCGTCAATTGCTCGGTGGGACCAAAGACCACCTTGGAAGCCATCGAGCGCATGCTCGAGGTTTCCACCAAGCCGCTGAGTGCCATGCCCAACGCCGGTCTTCCCACACGCGTGGAGGGCCGCAACATCTATTTGTGCTCCCCGGAATACATGGCGCAGTACGCGCGCCGCCTGCTCACGGCCGGGGTGAAGATTGTAGGCGGCTGCTGCGGTACTACGCCGGACCACATCAAGCTGATCCGCTCGGAGACCCGCTCGGTCCAGCCGCCGAAACAGACCCACCGCGTGACCGTCGAAGAGCCGCCCATCCACGCCCAGGCGCTGGCGCCGGTGCCGATGGCCGAAAAATCGAAACTCAGCGCCAAACTGGCCCAGGGGAAATTCGTGGCCATGGTGGAAATCCTGCCGCCGCGCGGCGTGGACGCTTCGCGCGAGATTGCCGGCGCCCGGCTCTGCGCCGAAGCGGGCATCGATTGCATCAACGTCCCCGATGGACCGAGAGCCAGTGCGCGCATGAGCGCCCAAGTCACCTGCCAGCTCATCCAGCAGCATGCCGCCATTGAGGCCGTCGACCACTTCTGCTGCCGCGATCGCAACCTGCTTGGCATCCAGTCGGAGTTGCTCGGGGCGTACGCCGCCGGCATTCGCAACCTGATCTGCATCACGGGCGATCCTCCCCGCATGGGAGTTTATCCGGAAGCCACCGCCGTCTTCGACGTGGACGCCATAGGCCTTGTGCATATTGTGCGAAATTTGAACCTCGGGCTCGACATCGGGCGCAACCCCATGGGATCGCAAACCGCGCTGCTGATCGGAGTGGGCGCCAATCCGGGCGCGCCCAATCTCGAGGAGGAGATCCGGCGCTTCGAATATAAAGTCGAGGCCGGCGCCGAATACGTGGTCACGCAGCCGGTGTTCGATCTGACCTTGCTGGAGAATTTTCTGAAGCGCATCGCGCACGTCAAGATTCCCGTGGTTTGCGGCATCTGGCCGCTCACCAGCTTCCGCAACGCCGAATTCATGGTGAACGAATTGCGCGTCCCGGTTCCCGACCCTTTTCTGGAACGGATGCGGCTGGCCGACAGCGGCGACAAGGCGCGCCAGGAGGGAGTCGCCATCGCGCGCGAAATGGTGGCCCGCGTCCGCCACATGGTGCAGGGCGTGCAGTTGAGCGCGCCATTCGGACGCTATCAATTGGCGGTGCAAGTTGCCGAAGCCATCGGCCCGCGCGGACAATAAGAATCGGAATCCATGGCCACCGACCTGGTCGAGATCAATCCCGAAGATCCGCAGCTCGAAGTGCTGGAGCGGGCCGCCGCGGCCGTGCGGCGGGGTAAAGTAGTCGCCATTCCCACGGACGCTCTGTATACGCTGGTGGCCGATCCCTTCAACCTCGGCGCCGTGAGCGGCGTATTCCGGGCCAAGGGGCGCGAGGCCCACCGTTCGCTCCCGCTGCTGGTGGACGATACCATAATGGCGGAGGATTTGGCCGCCGAGCTGAACAGCCGTTTTTTCATTCTGGCGCGGCGCTTTTGGCCGGGCCCCCTGACGATTATCGTGCCCGCCTCGGCCAAAGTCCCGCTCAAAGTCACCGGAAACACCGGCCGCTTGGCGTTGCGGCACTCGCGATCCAAAATTGCGTGTGGGCTCATCCGCGTGCTCGGCCAGCCTTTGATTTCGACCAGCGCCAACATTTCCGGCCATCCCACTTGCCGCAGCGGCATCGACGTGTTCGGCATGATGGACGGCCGGCTCGACCTGGTGGTAGATGGCGGTCTTTGTACCGGCGAAGGCGCCACCACGGTAGACATCACGGAGCCCTACTGGCGCCTGATCAAGGCCGGCGCGATCGAAGAGAAGGAGATCGCGGAATGCTTGAAGGCGTCCTGAGTGGGGCAGACGATCGTCCACTAGTCTCGTGCGCTACGTACTGATCCTCCTGGGCGGCGGCGCAGGCTCGCTAGCCCGCTATCTAACCGGCCTGGCGATGATGACCCGCTTCGGCGGCCGGTTTCCGTGGGGCACCTTGGTGGTCAATGTAACTGGCTCGTTCCTCATCGGGTTGCTCATGACGCTGCTGACGGAGCGCTGGCAGCCCCATCCCTATTGGCGTCTGCTGCTGGTGGTCGGTTTTCTGGGGGGCTACACCACCTTTTCGAGCTTCGAGTGGGAGACCTATTCGACCGTGCGCGAAGGCGGGTTCTGGATTGGCCTGGCGAACGTCGCCGGCAGCGTGGCTTTCGGCTACGCCGCCGTGTGGCTGGGCGTGCTACTGGGACGCAGGTGACGCGGAAAGCCTGAGCCCGGCGCCTTAAGCGGTGCTAAGATCGCTGGGATGGAGAAGACCCGAATCACCCGCCGTGATCTCGGTAGGTGGGCGGCCGGTGCGGTGTCCGCGCTACCCGCTGCCGCGCAGCGCGCCGTGGTTGCGAACAGTCCCGGCCCGGTCCTCGATATCGCC
>Ga0209698_10001711_pt1 | contig 25330 bp, 20 predicted proteins | sample LitLauG_LLR_2012_FD_187203 | JGI IMG/M metagenome (GOLD analysis project Ga0209698, IMG submission 187203) | Freshwater sediment microbial communities from Pennsylvania, USA - Little Laurel Run_MetaG_LLR_2012 (SPAdes) (version 2) | ecosystem: Environmental > Aquatic > Freshwater > Creek >... | reverse complement strand
TGCTTGAGCGCATCATCAAAGACGGCATCTCCGGTTTTGTTGTCGAAGTCGGCGAGCACCACCGTGTCTTTTTCTGTGAGGGCCGCATTAGCCGGCGGCGCGGCCGAACGCGAGCGCCAGTAGAGGCCAGCGGCGATCAAGGCGGCCACCACTACGGCAACCGGAACCAGAGTCTTCCAGAGCTTGCTGCCGGCTTCGCCGGAAACTTCCGGAACTTTCGCGACCCCCGACGGCGAAGATGGAGCCAGCGCGGGTGAGGAGCCGGAGCCTGGCGAGGGCGCGGCCGCCACGGCATGAGAGTCGCTTTCCTGTGCGGCCGCCACCGCCCCGGAACTGGTGTGTGCGCCGCGCCGTGATTCCGTTTCCCGTTTCAGCCGCTTCAGGTCGGCCCGCATGTCCGAGGCATGCTGGTAGCGCATTTCGCGATCTTTCTCGAGCGCCTTGTCGATGATGTCTTCCAGTTTCGGTGACAGGTCAGGGTTCAGCCGCACGGCCGGAACCGGATCGCTATCGAGAATTTCCCGGGAGATCACTCCCGAGGTCTCTCCGCGGAAAGGAAGCGTCCCAGTCGCCATCTCGTAGAGCACGGCGCCGAACGAGAACAAATCACTGCGGCCATCCAGTTCTTTCGCGCGCACTTGCTCGGGCGACATATAGGCGATGGTGCCGAGCGTGGAGCCGGGGCTGGTGAGGTGCTCCTGGCCCAGCGCCGTCTCTTGGGCGGTTGCGCCTGCTTCCAACGCGCTGCTGCCCACAGGCATCACCTTTGCCAACCCGAAATCCAGAATCTTGGCGTGGCCGCGCTTGGTGATGAAGAGGTTGGCGGGTTTGATGTCGCGGTGGACGATGCCTTCCGCATGCGCGGCGTCGAGCGCGTCGGCAATCTCAATCGCCAATCCGAGCAGGACGTCGGTCTCGATGGGCCGGCCCGCGATGCGATGCTTCAGCGTCGCGCCGTCCAGAAACTCCATGGCGATGAATGCCTTGCCATCTTGCTCGCCAATGTCATAAATGGTGCAGATATTGGGGTGATTCAGTGCGGAGGCGGCTTGGGCTTCGCGTTGAAAACGGGTGAGCGCCTGCGGGTTGCGGGCAACTTCATCGGGCAGGAACTTCAGGGCGACGAAGCGATGGAGGCGGGTGTCCTCGGCCTTGTAGACCACACCCATGCCGCCGCCGCCCAGTTTCTCGACGATACGATAGTGTGAAATGGTTTGGTCGATCAATGAAGGGTCCGGGGTGCCGCGACCATCTTAGGGACGAAGGTGCGGCGAGTCAATGCGTTGGCGCAAAGGCAGCATTAGAATCGCAGAACGGCGCGCGACCGATGTTCTTGCCGACTGACCTAACAAAACACCTCCTGACGAGTCTAACTGAGTGTGCCGGGAGATGCCGTAGCTCTACATTGGCCGTCGCTGCCGAATCCGCGCGGCGGAGTATACAATTCTTGGTTCCGCAATGTACAACAGTTGACCCGTGCCGCGTGCAGTTCGCAGGTCTGTCCTTGGAATGATTCTCGGCTCAGTGAGTTTTCTTTACCTAAAACTTTCTTCGGAGGAGTTCGCATGCTTTCCGTTCGAAAATTAGTACTGTTCATCCTCAGCTTCACCTGCCTGGCTGCAGCCCAGGAGATGCAAGAAGGCCGCCTGCTGCGTTTTCCCGCGATTTCGAAAGACAAAATTGCATTCATGTATGGCGGCGACCTTTGGCTGGTTTCGCCGGCCGGCGGTACGGCAAGCCGGATTACTTCGCATCCGGGACGGGAACTGTTCCCGAAGTTTTCGCCGGATGGCAAGTGGCTGGCCTTCACCGGCCAGTACGACGGCAACTTCAATGTGTACGTGATGCCGGCGACCGGCGGTCAACCCCGGCAGTTGACGTTCTACCAGGGTTCGCAGGGTCAACTCAGCGATCGCATGGGCATTCACAACGAGGTGATTGCCTGGACGCCGGACAGCCAGCGGATTGTGTTTCTCTCGCGCCGCGACGCTTCCAATGGCTGGACCAAGCGGCCCTTTACGGTGGGGCTAGACGGCGGGCTGCCGCAGCCCATGCCGATGGATGAAGGCGGGCTGCTCTCGTTCTCGGCCGACGGAACGAAGGTCGCTTACAACCGCATCTTCCGCAACTTCCGCCAGTGGAAGCGCTATACCGGCGGCCTGGCGCAGGACATCACGATCTACGACGTCAAAAACAACACGGTCGATGCCGTGATTCCCCACACCGAACACGTCGATTCGTTCCCGATGTGGCACGGGAACACGGTCTATTTCGCCTCCGACCGCGGGGCCGGGCAAAAGATGAACCTGTACAGCTATGACCTGGGCACGAAGCAAGTCGAACAACTGACGCACTTCGACGAATTCGATGTGATGTGGCCGAGCCTGGGTCCGGATTCGATTGTGTTTGAGAATGCCGGGTACCTGTACACGTTTGATCTCGCGACCAAGCAGCCGAAGAAACTGACGATCTACGTGCCCGGCGAGCGCGATCAGACCCTGAAGCATTGGGTCAGTGCGACGCGCCACATCGAGGATTCCGACATCTCACCGGACGGGAAACGGGCCGTGTTTGCGGCGCGCGGGGAAGTGTTCACGGTTCCCGCAAAAGATGGAAGCGTTCGCAATCTGACGAATTCTCCCGGGGTTCGCGAACAGCACGTGGCCTGGTCGCCGAATGGGAAATGGATTGCCTACACTTCCGATCGTACGGGTGAGGACGAGATCTACATTGCCCAGCAGGATGGGCTGGCGCCGGAGCAAGCCATCACCAGCGGCCATGTGGGCTTCATGTTCCAGCCGGTGTGGTCGCCAGACAGCACCAAAATTGCCTGGGGCGACAAGGACCTTAAGCTCTGGTACGTGGACATCAAAGAAAAGAAACCAGTGGAGGTCGATCGCGCGAAATATTTTGAGATCAGGAACTACACCTGGTCGCCCGACAGCAAATGGCTGGCGTACGACAAGAACCTGGAGTCCGGTTATTCGGTGGTTTATCTGTATGGCTTGGGCGACCGCAAGATTACCGCGGTGACTTCGGAGCTCGAGAACAGTTATGCGTCCGTCTTTGATCGCGGGAAGCGGTATCTCTATTTCCTGTCGGATCGGGATTACAACGAGGTTCTGGGGAACATCGATTTTGAGTTTGCCAATCCGAAGACGACGCGGGTGTATGTTGTCACCCTGACGGCGGACGAGCCTTCGCCATTCCCGGCGCTGAGCGATGAAGTCAAAGTGAAGACCGAGGAAGCGGAGAAGGCCGCGAGCGCGGAGAAAAAGGGCGGGAAGGATCTGTCGAAGGAAAAAGAAGGGAAGACGGGCGAGAAAGAAGACAAAGCTGAGGCTAAGGAGCCGCCCAAGGAATTCAAAATCGATCTCGAAGGTATCCAGAACCGCGTGATGGCGCTGGCGGTTCCGCCCGCGGTCATTCGCGCGATTGATGCGTCCAAAGACGCGATCTATTACGCCAGTGCTCCGATCCAGGGATTGTCGGGGCCGCTGCCGGGGGAGACTCCGGCGATCCACGCCTACGATCTGAAAGACCGCAAGGACAAGGTGCTGGTGGAGGGGGCCGAGGGCTTCGCACTTTCTTTCGATGGATCGAAGCTGTTGTACCGCGCTCCGGGTTCTGGCGGTGCGCCGAGCTACGGCATCGTCGATGCCAAGCCTCCCGATTCTCCGCATAAAGTTGGTGATGGAGCTTTGAACCTGTCGGGTCTGCGGGTGGAGGTCGATCCGCCGCAGGAGTGGAAGGAAATCTTCGACGAGGTCTGGCGGCAGGAGCGGGACTACTTTTTCGAAGCTTCGATGAACGGCGTGGATTGGAAGAAGATGCGGGACAAGTACGCGCAGCTGCTTCCCTACGTTGCCGACCGCTACTCGCTGACGTACGTCATGGGCGAGATGATCGGGGAGCTCTCGAATTCGCATACCTACGTGGGCGGGGGCGATCTCCCGGAACCCCATCCCGTTAACGTCGGGTTGCTCGGGGCGGACTATGAAGCGGACGCCAGTGGCGTCTATCGCTTCTCGAAAATCTACCCCGGGGCAAACTGGGAGGCCCGCGCTCGCTCGCCTCTCACGGAGCCGGGCGTGAACGTGAAAGAGGGCGATTACCTGATCGCGGTCAATGGCCGCGCGCTGAAAGCTCCGCAGACGCCCGATGAGCTGCTGGTGAATACTGCGAACGAAGTCGTGACCCTGACCGTGAATTCGAAACCCTCACCCGATGGCGCCCGGAACGTGACGGTCAAGCCGATCGGCGACGAGTTCGCGCTGCGCGAACTGAACATGATTGAGACCAACCGCAAGAAGGTCGACGCGGCCAGCGGGGGCAAGATCGGCTACGTCTACCTGCCCGATATGGGCGGCGACGGTCTCAATGAATTCGTAAGACAGTATTTTCCGCAGGTCCGCAAGCAGGGAATTATCTTCGATGTCCGGTATAACGGTGGCGGATTCGTCGATCAGCTGATCTTTGAGCGCCTGCGGCGCGTGCTGGCTGGGATGGATTCGGCGCGGAATTTCGAGTCGGGAACGATTCCGGGGCCCGTGTTCCACGGCTACATGGCCTGCGTCACGAACCACTACGCGGCGTCGGACGGCGACTTCTTCAGCTACTTCTTCAAGCAGTACAAGCTCGGGCCGCTCATCGGCGAACGCACCTGGGGCGGCGTACGCGGGATTCGCGGGCAAATGCCGCTGATGGATGGCGGCTACATTACGCGGCCGGAATTTTCGCTGTACGGGCTCGACAGCAAGTGGCTGATCGAGAACCGCGGCGTGCAACCGGATATCGTGGTGGATAATCCCCCGGACCTGGTGCGGAAGGGGCAAGACCCGCAACTGGAGAAAGCGATCGAGATGCTGATGGAGCAGATCAAGGCGAATCCGAAGACACTGCCGGCGCGGCCGCCGGATCTGCCCACGTATCCGGACAATCCGGGAATGTGATGGTGCCCGTCGTGTGGCGCGGACACTCCTGTCCGCGCAACGCGTGCACCAGAAACACTACGGAGGACATTCTCGCAAACAGGTTCGCGTGAGCGCCTGCATTTGCCATCGCAAGCAGTGCGCGGACAGGAGTGTCCGCGCTACACTGCACGCATGAATGACCGCAAAGAGCCTGCCTATCTCCTGACCGAAAAACAGGTCGCGGAGAAGAGCGAGATTGCCCGCCGCTTTCTCGACACACGCACCCGTCTGAATGAGAATGTCGACCGGGCCGACAACTTCCTGGTCAAGCGCTTCTACAACCTCGATCACAATACTTATCTGGAAGGCGCAGTTCCAGCGAAGTACAAAGAACTGATGGGGCTGGTGGCGTCAGCGTGCCTGCGCTGCGACGACTGCATTGATTACCACATCATCCAGGCGTACCGGCTGGGCGTGAATCGCAATGAACAGGAAGAAGCGATCAACGTGGCGCTGGTCGTCGGCGGGAGCATTGTGATTCCGCATCTGCGGCGTGCCTATGCGTTGCTGAGCGAACTGTATCGCTGAGGGATGCCGGTGGGTGTGTAAAATCGCCGGCGAAGCTGAGGAGAACTGATGCCCGAAACCGCAACCGAAGGAACCTCAAAGGCCGTTCGCACCTACCAGCCGCACGCTACCGGACGAATGGAGTCGCTTGCCGGCGTGCCGCTGGCCACGTTCGCGGCGCGGGGCGCAGCGTTTCTGGTGGATCTGGTCATCGTTTTGATCGCCTATATCCCCTGCATGATCCTGATCGGATGGCTGGTCTCGCGCCGAAATCCAAGTGTCAACATCGACGTGCACTGGGACTTCCATGAACCTTCCAATGTGATCTTCGTGCTCCTGTACTTCGGATTGACCCTCTATTTGGGCAACGGGCGAACGCTGGGCAAGCATCTGCTGGGACACAGAGTGGTGTCGCTGGTGCATGATCGCATCACGTTCTGGCGGTCGATGGAGCGCGCCCTGGGATACGGCGCCTCCATGCTGGAGGCCGGCTTCGGATTCTTCCAATACTTTACTAATCCGAACCACTGCTGCGTGCACGACCGGATCGCGGAAACGATTGTGGTCCGGGAGAGAGCCCGAAATTAATTGTGGAGGGCGTCTCCGCGGCCGCGTTTCTGCTTCTGTTCCTCCTGACCCGCTCGGATTTCTCCCGTCTGAACTAAAACGTTTTGGAATATACTTACTCTCACACCAGGCGGGGTGATCTGCAGCCTCGCCTTATTGCGCTCCTCGATTGTCTGACTTTTTTGAAGACGACAGGCTCTAATTCATCAAGTGCCAGGCCTCGAATCGCGGATTCGAAGCTGCGGCCGTTCTGAGGAGAAGCTCGATGGCAGCACGACGAATCTTCAGTCTTACGTTGCTAGCGCTGGTGTCAGTGACCGCACTCGACGCTCAGGAAAAGACGTCGAACTCTTCCCAGTCGAATCCCGAGACTCCCATCCCGCAACTGTTGCCGGGGTCGGCGCGTCCGGATGCGGGGCGAGCGGGGGTCGTTGTGCGCGGGTCGGAGGAGACGCTGGTGTCGCCGACCGTTCCGCTGACCGTGCCGAAGGGGACGTCATTGCAGGTCGCGCTCGAAAAGGAAGTTCGCATCAAGAGAGTCGGACAGTGCGTTCATGCGCTGGTGGTCGAGCCGGTCTATGCCTTTGATCGCCTGGTGGTGCCGGTGGGGTCGAAGGTTCGCGGTGAAGTTTCCAAGATCGAAGCGGTGTCAGGCGGGAAGCGGACCCTGGCAGGCTTGGATGGAGATTTCACGCCGCCGCGCAAGATCGAAGTCCGATTCACGGACCTGGTGCTGGCCGATGGCAAGCATGTTCCGCTGCATACCAGCGTGACGCCGGGTTCGGGCCAGGTGCTGAAGTTTGTCAGCGCGCCTGACCGGGAGACGAAAAAGACAATTAAGGATGTAGCGTCGGAGAAAACCAAAGAAGCAAAGCAGCAGGCCCTGGATCAGTGGGACAGCGCCATGAAGCAGCTGAAGACGCCGGGGCGAGTCCACCGCCTGCAGCGTTATGCGGAAGCGCAGCTGCCCGTGCACTCCCAGTACATTCCGGCCGGGACGATGTATTTCGCGGAACTGGAAGATCCGCTCGATTTCGGCACTGAGCCTTTGACTACGCAGATGGCGACGGCACTGGGCGACGCGCTGCCGGAGGGCAGCGTGGTGCACGCGCGTTTGCTGACGCCGTTGTCGTCGGCCACGGCAAAGAAGGGGCAGGATGTGGAGGCGGTTCTGACGCGTCCGCTGTTCGAGGGCGAGCATTTGATCCTGCCGCAGGGCAGCCGGTTGCTGGGTACGGTAGGGCAAGTGCAGCCCGCGCGCCGCCTGAAGAAGAACGGACAACTGCGCATCGCTTTTCATCAGATCGTTTTGCCCGATGGCCTAGAGCAGAAAGTGCAAGCCGCCCTGGTCGGCGTACAGGCCGGCAAGGACGCGAACGTTAAGCTGGACTCCGAAGGCGGGGCGGAGGCGACCAACTCCAGGTCGCGCTACCTGGCAACTACGGTCTCGCTCGGATTGGCCGCTCTTGCTGCACGCGGCGATCCCGATAGCCGCGGCCCCAACCCGGGAGGAAACACGGGAGGCCGGATGGCAGGCGGGCTGGGCGGCTTCAGGCTGATCGGACTGGCAGCGGGCGCGGCCGTGCAATCGCGCGTCTTTGGGTACGTGACCGGCGCTTACGGAGCGGGAATGTCGGTCTACCGGAATTTCATGGCGCGCGGACACGAAGTTGTGTTCCCGAAAAATACGGCCATGGAGATTGGCATCGGCACGCGCGCGGCGACCAGCCCAGCACCTGAGCCCGCGGCGAAGCCCGCGCCGAGTGCGGGGAGCGGGCAGTAAGTACCCGCGCATGCTTGTAGTTGTAAACCCCGTTTACAGCAGTTGAAAACTCACTCCGGTTCTGCCGGATTTCTGGTTGACTCAAACAGGCTACGAGAGCACAATTTTCCCTTTCGCCCCTCCCGAGGGGCAATTTCGAACCGTCACGTCGTCTGGTAGCAAATCGAAGAGAACAAAATCTCTTTTCTTACGGCTCTTCGAGCCTGGGCCGAACGAATCCAGTCGGTAAAAAAGCAAGTCGCTAGCAACGGACAACTGCGTCCGTTGTTTATAGGCCACCAAAGAATCCAAAACTACTGAAAAGGAGGGCCCATGACCCAAACTCGCACTACACAACGAGACACTACGCAGGCGGCTGACAAGAATGCGATTCGTCCATTTCATGTGAGCGTTCCGGAAGAGCAACTCACGGAATTGCGCAGGCGCATCAACGCCACCAAGTGGCCTGAACGAGAAACGGTTACCGATGCATCTCAAGGAGTACAGCTCGCGACCATGCAGGCGCTCTCGCGCTATTGGGCGACAGAGTATGACTGGCGCAAGATCGAGGCAAAAATGAACGCCCTGCCGCAGTTCATGACCGAGATCGATGGGCTGGACATTCATTTCATCCACGTCCGTTCAAAACACGAAAATGCGTTGCCGCTCATCGTCACCCACGGATGGCCCGGCTCGATCATCGAACAGATGAAGATCATCGACCCGCTGACCAATCCCACCACGCACGGCGGAAGTGCATCCGATGCGTTTCACCTGGTGATTCCGTCGATGCCGGGCTACGGATACTCGGGCAAACCGACCACCACCGGGTGGGATGTTGCCCACATCGCGCGTGCCTGGGTCGTGCTGATGAAGCGCCTGGGATACATGCAATTTGTGGCGCAAGGCGGCGATTGGGGCGCGGTCATTGTCGATCAAATGGGCCTGGATGCGCCTCCGGAGTTGCTCGGCATTCACACCAACATGCCTGGCATCTTTCCAGATGAAATTGACAAGGCGGCTTTTTCCGGGGCGCCGGCGCCGCCGGGCCTCTCAGCCGATGAAAAGGTCGCTTACGAGCGTCTGCAGTTCGTCTATCAAAAGGGAATCGCCTACGGGTTCCAGATGGGGCTGCGGCCGCAAACATTGTACGGAATCGCGGACTCACCCGTCGGCCTGGCGGCGTATTTCCTTGATCACGACGCGCGTAGCTACGAGCTGATCGCACGCGTCTTTGCGGGACAATCCGAAGGCCTCACGCGCGACGACATCCTCGACAACATCACCATCACATGGCTCACGAACACGGCGCTTTCTGGCGCCCGTCTCTATTGGGAGAATTGGGGCAAGCTCGGGTATTTCAATGCCAAAGGCGTTTCCATCCCGGTTGCCGTGAGCGTCTTCCCTGACGAACTCTATCCCGCCCCGCGGAGCTGGACAGAGCGCGCGTATCCCAAACTCACCCATTACAACAAACTCGACAAGGGCGGCCACTTTGCGGCGTGGGAGCAGCCGCAACTCTTTTCCGAAGAGGTTCGCGCGGGCTTCCGATTACTGCGCGAGCTAGCCAAAGCAGCGTAGTCGCGGTGTAGCGTGCAAATCGATAAACCTGGTGCGGAGTGGATGGACTCCGCACTTTTTTTGCTCTGTCCGGACAGGAATGTCCGCGCCACACTTAGAATGCGTCAATCCCCGTCACACTCGCCCCGATAATCAGCGTGTGGATGTCATGCGTGCCTTCGTAGGTTTTCACTGATTCCAGGTTCATCAGGTGGCGCATGATGGGGTAGTCGTCGGCCACGCCGTTGGCGCCGAGGATGTCGCGCGACATGCGGGCGCATTCGAGCGCCATCCAGACGTTGTTCCGCTTGGCCATCGAGATGTGCTGGTGCTGAACTTTCCCCGCGTCTTTCAGGCGCCCGACCTGCAGAATCAGCAACTGGGCCTTGGTGATTTCCGTGATCATCCAGGCTAGTTTCTCTTGCACAAGTTGGTGCGAGGCGATGGGCTGGTCGCGGAACTGTTTGCGCAGCAGCGCATACTGCAGCGCACAGTCGTAACAGGACATGGCCGCGCCCACCGCGCCCCACGCGATCCCGTAGCGCGCCTGGTTCAGGCACATCAGCGGAGACTTCAAGCCGCCGGAGCCGGGCAGAAGGTTCGACTCAGGGATGTGGACATCCTGCAGCGAGAGGCCGGAGGTGACGGAAGCGCGCAGGGACCACTTGCCGTGAATGTCGTCGGCCTTGAACCCAGGGCGATCGGTTTCGACGAGGAAGCCGCGGACCTTGTCGTCTTCATCGTCGACTTTCGCCCAGATGATGGCGACGTCGGCGATGGTGCCGGAGGTGATCCACATCTTCTCGCCGTTCAGCAAATACTCTTTGCCGACTTTTTTTGCGCGCGTGCGCATGCCGCCGGGGTTCGAGCCAAAGCCGGGCTCGGTCAGTCCGAAGCAGCCGATCTTCTCGCCTTTCTGCATGGCGGGCAGCCATGTCTTCTTCTGTTCATCGGAGCCGAAGGTATAAATCGGATACATCACCAGCGCCGACTGCACGCTGACAAACGAACGCACGCCCGAGTCGCCGCGCTCCAGTTCCTGGGTGACCAGTCCGTACTCGACGTTGCCCATGCCGGCGCAGCCATAGCCCTGCAACGACGCGCCGAAGAAGCCCAGTTCGCCCATGGGCTTGACCAGTTCGCGCGGAAAGCGGCCGGCGCGGTTGCACTCCTCGATGATGGGGACGAGATTGTCCTCGATGAACTTGCGCGCCGTGTCGCGCACCAGGCGCTCGTCGTCGCTCAAGAGCGTATCGAATTCGATGAAGTCCACACCGCGGAATTTGATGGCTGGCATTTTTGTTTCACCCCACGAGACGGGCACGCCGTCGATGGCAAACTATTTAAAGTAGCAGACGGCAGGCTTGGGGCGCCAGAAGACTAGCCGCTCGCTACTCCCCACTCGCTACCGCCTTCCTGAAGTGTTCGCGGATCTTCTCGGCCTGAGATTTTGTCACTACTGCTGACAGCGCCGCTGTGTCCGCTTGCTTTACGGCCTGCAGGCTGCCGAAGTGTTCGAGCAGGCGGCGGGTGGTGGATTCGCCGACGCCGGGGATCTCACGGAGTTCGGTGGCGCGGTCACGGATCTGGCGGCGCTTGCGGTGGAACGTTACGGCGAAGCGGTGAGCTTCGTCTCGGATCATCTGCACGAGATGGAGAACTGGAGAATGGTGATCAAGCGCGACCGGGTCGTTCTCCTGTCCGTAAATGTAGATGATTTCTTCACGCTTGGCGATAGCGGCGAGCGGCTGGTTGATGATTTCGAGGGCTTCCAGGGCCTGGGCGGCGGCGTGCAGTTGTCCCAGGCCCCCGTCAATTAGAACGAGGCTGGGCATCGATTGCTTTTCGTCCTGCAACCGTTTGTAACGCCGTGTGACTACCTCCCGCATCGAAGCAAAATCGTCCACCCCTTCTACCGTCTTGATGATGAATTTGCGGTAGTCGGACTTCTTCATCTTTCCTTCTTCCCAGACGACCATGGACGCTACCGTTTCGGCTCCCTGGATGTGCGAGATGTCGAAGCACTCGATGCGCTTGGGCAGCTCGGGAAGCGCGAGCGCGTCCTGGAAAGCTTCCTGGATGGCGCGCGCGTTGGGCTTCATCACGCGGAAGCGCTGGTCGTAGGACTGCTTGGCGTTCGTGCCGGCCAGGTCGATAAGCTCGCGCTTGTCGCCGCGCTGCGGGACGGCGATGCGCACTCGTGTGGCGCGGGCGCCCTCGCCCGCGAGTTGTTCGCTCAGGGCTTCTTCCAGTTCCTCCCGGTCTTCGAAATCGACTGGGACATAGATGTTGCGCGGAACGTAGGGCTGGGTGAGATAAAGCTGCTTGACGAGAGCGGAAAAGAATTCGCCGGGATGGAACTCATTCGGGATGTTGCTTTGAAAGGGCGCGTCTTCAGACGCGCCGTCAGAGCCCGTTTCAAGGTGGGGCTTTAGCCCCAGAAACTCTGGTAGTTCTTCCCAGAAAAATTCGCGGCGGTCGAGCACTCTTCCTCCGCGCATGTGGAACAGGTTCACGGCTAGCATCTGATCTTCGTAGTGGTAACCGAACACGTCGGCGTCGTCGCCTTCGACCGCCGCGATGCGCTGCTTTTCCTGCAGTTGCTCTACCGTCGAGATCAGGTCGCGATAGCGGGCGGCGCGCTCGAATTCTTCGGACTGGGCTGCTTCGGCCATGCGTTCGCGGAGCGATTTGACCAGGTCGGTCTGGCGGCCTTCTAAAAAGAGCTTCACGTCACGGACGGCTTCGCTGTAGATCACGGGCGTGGTCAGTTCCTTGACGCACGGGCCGAGGCAGCGCTTGATGTAATACTGCAGACACGGGCGCGGGTGGTAGCGCGTCAGGTCCACTTTGCAGGACGGAACCAGGAAGTGGCGGTGGATCAGGTCAACGATGCGGTAGGCAAGGTTGGCAGGGAAGTACGGGCCGTAGTAGGCGCTGCCGTCTTTCCGCAGGCGGCGCGTAACGTAGACGCGCGGGTAACGCTCGGCCAGGGTGAGCTTGACGTAGGGATAGGTCTTGTCGTCGCGCAGCAGGATGTTGAAGCGCGGCTTCTTCTGCTTGATTAAGTGATTCTCGAGCGCGAGGGCTTCTTTGTTGTTGGCGACGACGATGTAGTCGACGTCAACGGCTTCGCGGACTAACGTGTCGGTCTTTGCGTCTTCCCAGCGGCCCTCGTGGAAGTAGGACGAGACGCGCGAACGCAGGTTCTTCGCCTTGCCGACGTAGATGACCTCGCCTGCGGCATTTTTGTAGAGGTAGACGCCGGGGGAGGTGGGCAGGGTACGGATTTTCTGCGGAAGGTCCACCAGGGCAAGTTTAAGGCAAAAACAGATACGCAGAAGTGTGTTACAATATGCACAAATGAGTGACACAATAACATTTCGTCTTACAGATGACCTCTCCGCGTGGCTCAAGTCGACGGCGCGTAAAACCGGAGTGCCGGTCGGGCAGTTGATCCGGGATCAGCTTGAGCGTGTCCGGCACGAGACCGGTGAAAAGCCTTTTCTTCGTTATGCGGGCGTGATGAGCGGTCCGCCCGACCTTTCATCACGTAAGGGCTATTCGAAGAAATGAAGGCCATCGCCGATACCGGTTTGATCGTTGCCCTGCTGAATCGTGACGATCGGCATCACCGCTGGGCCGTGGAGATTGCACGAGCAGTATCAGAGCCTCTGCTTACCTGTGAGGCGGTGTTGAGTGAGGCCGCCTTTCAGGTCGGGTCGGTGCAGTGGGTGCGTGGCCTGGTGCGCGAGGGTTTCTTGAAACTCGCATTTGACTTGTCGAAGAACTTCGAAGAGGTGGGCGAGTTAGCGGATCGATACGCAGATCGCGCCCCCGGCTTGGCGGATCTGTGCCTGATTCGAATGAGTGAGCTGCATCCCGAGTTGCCTGTCGTGACGGTCGACGAGCGTGATTTTCGCGTTTATCGACGAAACAAGAGAGAAGTCATCCCAACCATTTGCCCACCCCGAAACTAGCCGGAACCCTCCTCGGTATTTTTGTAGAGGTAGACGCCGGGGGCGTGGGCAGGGCGGATTCTGGCGGGGATGTCCATCGCGAAAATGGCTGTGCCAGACCCTATGATAGGGCTTGAGACGCAAGAGATTCAGTCTTGTGACGAAGCGGAGTGCAGGGGCCAGTTCTTCTCAAAAACTGCTTGACACTGCCGACATTGACACAGACACCTGTTGTTTCGACCGCTTCAGGTGAACTAGTATTCGGTGGCCATGCAGATACAGGACCTCGTCAGGGAATATCAGACAAAAAGTGACGAAGAACTCCTCCAGCTAGCGATGGATTCTGAGCAGTTGACGGCTGAGGCCCGCGCTGCTCTAAGAGGTGAATTGGCGAACCGCCGAATCGACAGCGCAGTGCCTGTGAACGTTCAGCACAGAAACGACGACGGTAAGGTCGGCCAGCAAAGCACTAGCGGTACGCCGCTTCTTCGCGGGTCGCAATCGGTGAGCGAATTTGTGGCAGAAGTCCTCCGCGTTTATCACGGCCACTTTTGGCTTTTCGTTAGACTCATCGCTCCGGCCGTCGTGGTGGGTTACATCGCAGTTGTCCTGGGGCGCAACGAAAGTCGGGAGATTGCGCGCCACCTTCCTCGAGGGATTGAAATACTCGATCACAAGTCCGAGATTCTGGAGATGTGGTTCGCAAACCTTGCCGGATTTGTTGTGAGCTGGATGGCGTTTTGTTTTTCGTTTGGCGCTATTTGCTCGGCTGTGGGTCAAATCGCGGCAGGAGTCGTTTCGCCACCCTCGGCTTATTTTGGGAAAGTTCGCGAGCGGATGGGCTCATTTCTTCGACTTTCCCTGCTGCTCTTCATTTTGGCGTTGGTAGCGATAGCTGCAGCCGGCTTGGTGACACTCGGCGTATTGTGGGTGTTGCAGCAGCGTCAGGCTCATCTGAGCATGCTTACAATACGAGTCTTCTCGTTTGGGGCTACGGGCTTAGCTCTACTCGTCTTGGCCCGGTTTGGCCTCGCAATGCCTGCCCTCATTTTGGAAAATTGTCGAGTCGGACAAGCCATGTTCCGAAGTGATGAACTAACCGAAGGAAAGTGGCTCATCCTTGCAGTTCTTCTGGCAAAGTCTCTGATCGGGGGCTACATCGCAGGGATGTTCCCCTTCTGGCTGGCGGGTTGGATTTGGTCTTACGTTCGATTGCCCTTGTGGTCTCTATCGGTCGCCTCGATTGCGGGGGTGACCATAGTCGAGCCATTCATGTTCATCGGCTTTGCCCTGCTATACACAAGAATGTCGGCGGAGCCTTCCCCTTCGAGGGACGCGTTCGCTCAACAGTGGGCGTAATCTCGCCGTTACGCAACCACTGTTCTCCGCGAGCTTCAGATCCCTCGCCCTACTCGGGATGACAAGCGAGAAATCTAAGAAGCCCAGCTCTTCACAAACTCAACCAGACTCCGCAGCGCCACTCCCGACGGCCCTTTGGCAATCCACGGCTTTGCCTCTTCCATCCAGGCGGTGCCGGCGATGTCGAGGTGAATCCACGGCGTGTCTTCGGCGAACTCTTTGAGGAACATGGCGGCATTAATAGCGCCACCGTGGCGCGGGCCTGCGTTTACGATGTCGGCGATGCCGGACTTGATGTTCTCTTTGTAGTCGTCATCGAGCGGCATGCGCCACATCTGTTCGCCCGCTCGCTGATGAGCTTTCGCAAAGCGCTGGTAGATCTGGTCATCATTCGCGAAGACCCCAACGTTCACGTAGCCGAGCGCGACCACTACCGCGCCGGTCAGGGTGGCCGCATCGACCAGGTGGGTGCAGCCTAACTGGCGGGCGTAGCAGAGGCCGTCGGCCAGCACCAGGCGGCCTTCAGCGTCGGTGTTGATGATTTCGATCGACTTCCCGGACATGGCGATCTGCACGTCGCCCGGTTTTTGCGCCTTGCCGGAGGGCATGTTTTCGGTGGCGAGGATAATCGCGGTGACTTTGACTTTTGGTTTGAGCAGCGCGACGGCCCGCATCACGCCGATCATGGTGGCGCCTCCGGCCATGTCGTACTTCATTTTCTCCATGCCGTCGGCCGGCTTGATGGAGATGCCGCCGGTGTCGAAGGTGATGCCTTTGCCAACCAGCCCCAGGTGCACATCCTTGGCTGCGCCTTCGGGTTCATAGCGCAGAATGATCAGGGCGGGCGGTTCGTCGGACCCCTGCGCCACGCCCCAGAAGGCTCCCATCTTCAGTTCTTTCAGTTTTTCGGCGCCGTGGACTTCGCATTTCAGCCCGACTTCGGCGGCCATTTTCTTGGCGCGCTCGCCGAGAATCGTGGGCGTCATGCGGTTGGAGGGTTCGTTCACCAGGTCGCGGGTAAAGTTCTGAGATTCACCCACGATCCGGCCGGCTTGCAGCGCGGCTTCCAGAGCTTTCTGTTCGCCTTTCGCGACGATGGTCAGGGCCTCAATTTTCTGGTCTTTGCGATCGCTCTTGTAGCAGTCGGGATCGAAATTGCCGGCCAAGGCTCCTTCTATGATCGCGCGCACCCCGTCGGGGACGGCGATTCCCGTCTCGGGCAGAGTGAAGGCAAAGCTGCGGATGCTCTTGCTCTTGAGGGTGCGCACGGCGGCGCCCGCCAGTTTGAGCAATTCGACGGCGGAAAATGCCTTCGCCTTCCCGCCTCCGAGCAGCAGCAATCGTTTGGCTTTGAGTCCGGCGGGTCGATGGAGCAGCGTGGTCTCGAACATTTTGCCGGTCGCTTCACGGGCGGCGATCACGTCTTGGGCGGCTTCGCGCACGGCGGCATCGCTGGATTCAACGGTTGCCGCCGGCTGGTCTTTTTCGCCTCGGCCCTTTTCGCTGGGATCAAGCACCACGACCACCAGGCAATCGGTGTCCACTTGCGAGGGAGCAGAGAAAGAGAGATTCGTATTCATGATGGAGTTTCTCCAGTATCCACGGTGGACGGCGGAACGCGCAACCCACCGCGCGTGGTTGTGCGTATCGACGGGCGAGCGAGGCCGTGCCGGAGGACCGGCCGGAGGCGTCTCCAAAAAATCGGCCCCGAGGTGTGGGGCCTCGGGGCCAGGAACCGTCGCCCTTGGGGTGACGACAGCAGTGTTTGGGGGTGAAAACTTGTCTTAGCGGGGAATGACGGCAACCACCCTGCCTGCACTTGGATCGGTTCTAATCACGACCCTGGCTCCCCGACCGGTTGTGAAGTGCATGTATTCGTCCGAAGGTCAATGTCCTGTTTTCAAGGGGTTGGCGTCCTGAAAAGTTGCGCTGTCAAGAAGATTTCTGAACACGGCTGCGGAGGCGTCCGGTTTCTAGAGCAAAAAAAGCGAAAAGGACGGGACCGGGGCCCCGTCCTTGACGGATTCAGAATGTGAGGTGCACGGGAGATGAGCGCTAGCCTCCCGTGCCGGTCAGTGCGGCAGTTTGCGGACTGCCTCCGCCGTTGTCGGCGACCTTGAGGGTGGCTTTGCGGGCACCCTTCGCGGTCGGTTTGAAGGCCACACTGACAGAACAACTGGCCGCGCCGGCGAGCGATGCGCCACAGGTGTTATTCGTGATCAGGTAGTCGCCCGGGTTCGTCCCACCGATGCTGAAACTGGTGAACGTCACTGAGGTTGTGCCGGCATTGGCGACCGTAACGGTCTGCGACGGGCTGGTCTGGCCGACCACTACGGTTCCGAATTTCAGCGTGGCCGCCGAGAGCGCGATCTGCATTCCCGTTCCCGCCAGCGCCACGGTCTGCGGGTTGCCGGCCGCATCGTCGCTGAACGACAAGGCGCCCGTGCGCGCGCCTTTCGCTGTGGGCGTAAAGGTCACGTTGACTTGGCAGGTTCCAGCCGCCGCCACTTGTGCGCCGCAGGTATTTCCGGAAATGGCGAAGTCACCCGACGGCGCCACACTGGAAATGTTCAATGCGGCATTGCCGGTGTTGGTGAGCAGGACGCTCCTAGCGGAGCTGGTGTGGCCGATCACCGTCTTGGCGAAACTCAGCTTGGCAGGAGAGAGCGAAACAACAGGACTGCCGCCGCCGCTTCCGCCGCAGCTTGGGAACTTGAAATTGGCGATGCGGGTGCTCCAGTTGAAGCTGCCGGTCGTCTTGAGATACTCCTGCGTGTACCAGAACGTGCAGTCATCGACGGGATCAACTTGCATCGCGCTGTAGTCGCCCCACCGGTTGAGGCCGCCGTTTTGGGAACCCGTCCCCGTGACTACGTTGACCTCGGCCTCCATCGTGCTCGCCGGATCGGTAGGAACCCGCCCGGTGTAGGCAATCGAAGGATGGAGCGAACTTTTGTTCGACACGGAGTAGCCGAGCGCAATGTCGCCGAACTGATCCATCGCGATCGAGCCCATCCATCGGAAACTGGAATCGGGCGCGAAGGTGCTTTGCTGAGCTACGGTCGGAGTGCCGCTGGGATTCTGAATCTCGTACCAGCGCACACCGCCACCTCCGCCACTGACCGCGACCGAATGATTTACGACCAGCGACTCGTGCGTGCCGAAGTTGCGATAGGCGAGCCGGTACATCAAGCGGTCGGCGAGCGAGTCCAACTGATTGGTTGTGCCGGGTTGCGGAACGCAGGTCCCTCCGCCGCAGAGCGGACTGAAGGCCGCCACGCTGATGACCGTCGGACCGGTGAAGGTCGAGTTGGTGGGGGTGGCGAAATCCACGTGGAACTTGTAGAGGTTCAGCTTGTTGACTCCGAAGTAGATCAAGTAGTTCGGAGAGCCGGTGGGGGGAGCGGTGGCGCCGTCGAGGTCCGAGGGCAGCAATCCGCCAACCCCGGCGTTCTGCTGAAAGCAAATCTGGGTCGCAGCCTTTCCGGCCAGCATGGCCGCGCGGTCGTAAGCGCAAGCATCGGAGCCGACAAAGTTGCCGGTGATCCCGCTAAACATGTTGAAGGTTTCGTAATAGCCGTCAGTCCAGACCGCCATCTTGGGATAGTCGTCAAAGCTCTTGTATTGGAAGCTGTATCGGTTGTACGTGCCGGTGGCGTCGGAGGTGGTGGAGACGGCGACACACTGCAAGTAGGGTGTGGTGGAAACCGAGAACTGGCTGAAGATCCAGCGCTGCGCGGCCTTGTCATAGATCACAATGGGATCGCCGTCATTGTTCGTTGCGCAGCCGCCGCCGAAACCTTTCCAGAGCGTATTCCCGGCGGTGGGACCGGCAACCAGCGCTCCCGTCGACTTGTTAAAGACCGCGAATGAAGTGTTCACCCACTGTACGTATTGCGTCGCGCCCACCGTGCCCTCGGTGTCCGGCGGAGCGCTGGTCACGCTGAACCCGTATTGTCCCTGGCCCAGGCCCTCAAAACTGGTGCCGACCGCGGGGGTGAAAGGAGCCACGGTTTGTTGCCGCACGGGATCTTCGGCGAGCGGGGCAAAGCCTGGTGGCAACGGAATTCGCCGCGCCGGTTCAGCCTCGCGCTTCGCCAACGACGGCAGCGGGGCAGCTTTGATCAGATCGCGCAACGGAGGAGAAACGTCATGGCCGACTTGGCGGCGCACCGTCATGAGCGATTGCGCCAGACCGGGAACGCATGAGCACAGGATAAGCGCGGCCAACAGGGCAACAGACTTCACCGGGTACGATTCGACTCTATGCATTCCAGGCTTTCTCCTTAGGAGTGGGGGATTTTCAGACACCAGCTGAATTTTGTAAGGATGCTGGAGCGACCGCTCCGAGCCGAGGTAGTATAAAACGCGTGTCCCAAAAGGGCACGATAAATCGGACGTTGGACTCAAGTTTTCAACCTCTTAGCAGAGTGCACGTGAAGCGCCATTTTCGGGGATCGTCAAACCCAGACCTGGGGCCCAGAAATGATCAGCTTGCAGCACAAATGCTTTGCGCAGTGATCATGAAAACGGAGAGGGGCGGACAGGAAATTCCAGGCCCGCGCGAAGATTTTGCACATTGCGCCACTGCTCCGGGAGCACAGCGGGGCTATCCGGTTTTCCGTGCCCGCCCGATCGCCTCGCGCGCTTCCTTGTCGGCGGTGCGGCGGCGTTCGGTCTCGCGTTTGTCCCACTGCTGCTTGCCCTTCGCCAGGGCGAGTTCCAGTTTCACCTTGCCGTTCTTGAAGTACATGCGGGTGGGAATCAGGGTGAGTCCCTTCTGCTGCGTCTTGCCGATCAGTTTGCGGATCTCTTCCTTGTGAACCAGGAGTTTGCGGGTGCGCAGGGCAGCGTGGTTGGAATAGCTTCCGTGTTCATAGGGGCTGATATGACAGTTGAGCAGCCAGAGTTCTCCGTCCTTCACTAAGCCGTACGCGTCCTTCAGGTTTGTCTTGCCGGTTCGTACCGACTTCACTTCGGTGCCGGTGAGGACCAGGCCCGCCTCAAATTTTTCGAGCAAGAAGTAGTTGTGACTGGCGTTCCTATTGACAGCAGCGTCTTTTTCCCCCGACGCGGTCGGCTGGCGGCGCGGACTTTTCTCGGGATTGGGGCGAGTCTGGTGTGTCGTCTGCTTGGCCATCGCTGAGAAGAAGTTAGCACGAGGGAAGAGGACAGGTCCCAGGTCGCAGGCGACAGGTCACAGGAAGAACGACTCCTTCGAAGGCAGAGTGCGCTTCCTGAGACCTGTGCCCCCGTGACCTGTCACCTGTTCCTGCGGTACAGGTAGTAACGAGTGTAAATACCGACCTTCCAATCACTTCGGGACTAAGTTGATGCGATGCTATAATCCAAATTTCAGGTACTTTTCGCGGGCGACGGCCGCATGCAGGACTCGGTCCCTGCCTTTTCGGGCTCTCGAACGGTCATGGCCAGCCCCCGCGGCTGAGTTTTTTTCTGAGGACCGTTTGATGAGATGTCTCACCCGTCCGGTGCTGTGTCTGCTGCTCTGTCTCAGCCTTCCCGCCTTTGCCGATCAAGCCAAGACGCTCTATGAAAAGGGTGCGGATGCGGAGGCGCGGCAAAACTACGAACAGGCCTTCGATTATTACAAGCAGGCCTATGCCCTCAAACCCAAGGAACTGAGGTATCGAACCTCGTTCGAGCGGACGCGTTTTCTGGCCGCGTCGTCGCACGTGCACCGCGGGCAGATTCTACGCGACGGCGGCAAGCTGGAAGAAGCCCTCACGGAATTCCAGAAAGCGGTTGAGATCGACGGTTCGTCGTTCATCGCGCAGCAGGAACTGAAGCGCACGCAGCAGATGATCCAGGAGGCGCAGAACCCCCAGCCACAGGCCTCCGCGGGAGCGAGTGCCTTGCGCCGCCGTCTGGAGTCGGCCCAGGGCCCGGTGGAACTGGCGCCCATTTCGAACGTTCCCATCACGCTCAAGCTGACCGAAGACACCAAGGTGATCTACGAGACCATCGGCAAACTTGCCGGCATCAACGTGCTGTTCGATCCTGACTACACCTCCCGCCGGGTCAAGATCGAACTGACCGGCGTGACCCTGGAGGATGCGCTGGAAGTGGTTTCGTTCGAGACCAAGACCTTCTGGCGGCCGGTCACCCCGAATACGATTTTTGTCGCGCAAGACAATCCTGCCAAGCGGAAAGAGCTGGAACAGAACGTCATCAAAACTTTTTATCTTTCGAATCTTTCCCAGCCGACCGAGTTGCAGGATGTCGTGAATACCATGCGCACGATTCTGGAAGTCAGCCGCATTCAGCAGCTGCCTTCGCAGGGAGCGATCGTGGTGCGGGGCACGCCCGACCAGATGGCGCTGGCGCAGAAACTGGTCGACGATCTCGACAAGGCCAAGCCCGAAGTGGTGGTGGAAGTGGCGGTCATGCAGGTGAGCCGCGACAAGATGCGCAACCTGGGCATCAACCCGCCCACCAGCGCCACGGTTACGTTGCAGCCGAATATCAACACGAACACGACCACAACCACCACCGGCACGACCACCACTCCCAGTTCGAGCAACGGGATCAACCTGAATACACTGGCCAACCTGAACGCGACCGACTTCCAGGTCACGATTCCGTCGGCCACCGCGACGGCTCTGTTAAGCGACAGCAATACCAGGCTGATGCAGAATCCGCAGATCCGTGCGCTGGACGGGCAGAAGGCGACGCTGAAAATCGGCGACCGGGTGCCGGTGGCGACCGGGTCGTTTCAGCCCGGCATCGGCGGCGTCGGGATCAACCCGCTGGTCAACACGCAGTTCCAGTATCTGGACGTGGGCGTGAATATCGACATTACGCCGCGCGTGCATGCGGGGCGCGAAGTCACGCTTAAGATGACGCTCGACATCTCGGCCGTGACCTCATACCAGAATATTGGCGGCATCAGCCAGCCGGTGATCGGGCAGCGCAAGATCGAACACGAAATCCGCCTGAAGGACGGCGAAGTGAACCTGCTGGGCGGGATGCTGGAAGACCAGCAGACCAAGGCTCTGACCGGGATTCCCGGTCTGGCCAACGTACCGATTCTGAAATACCTGTTTTCGCAGACCAATACGGAACACCGCGAAAACGAAATTGTGTTCGTGCTGGTGCCGCACATTATTCGCGGGCCGGAGGCTTCCAAGGCCGGCGCGGACATGCTGGACGTAGGCACGGCGAACGCGATCGAATTGCGGCGCACGAGCAAACCCGCGGCGGCTAATGCACCCTCGGCCCCGGCGGTGGTCTCGCAGGGACAACCCCAGGCGCAGCCGAATGCGGCCATGCCGGCTCCGCAAGCAGGCAGCGGGACTGGCACGTTCCTGTTCGATCCGGCGACGGTGACTCAGACCAAGGGTGCGACCTTCACGGTGAACGTGATGCTCTCAGGCGGGCAGAATATTTATTCGGTTCCGCTGCAACTCAACTACGATCCGAATCAACTGCAGGTCGTGAATGTTTCGAACGGAGGTTTCCTGTCGCAGGACGGTCAGGCGGTTGCGCTCGTCCACCGCGATGATCCCGCTACCGGGACGTTGCAGGTAACCGCGACGCGTCCGCCGGGAGCAGGTGGCGTTTCGGGCCAGGGGGCGGTCGTGACCCTGACCTTCATGGCCAAGGGGCCGGGGCAATCGGCGCTGACGATTACCCGCGGCGGGGCCCGCGATCCTGCGATGCAGCCGATCGCGCTCAGTGGAGCGCAAGCGGCAGTTACGGTGCAGTAGAGACTGAGGGTTGAAAATCAGAATTGGAAATCAGAAGATGATCCAGTTGATTCACAAACGGAACGCGGATCGAAGCATGCGGCGACGCGGCTTCACGCTGATCGAGATGATCGCGGCGACCGCGATCCTGCTGATTCTTACCGGACTGGCGGTCCCGGCGGCAAAGTGGAAGCTCAAGCACGACCGGGAACACGAGCTCCGCCAGGATCTGTGGATGATGCGCGACGCCATCGACCGCTACAAAGACGCGGCCGACCGGAACGCGTTTCAGATTAAGGTGGGCAGCGAAGGGTATCCTCCGGACCTCGATCGATTAGTGGAAGGGGAAGATGTAGCCGGAAAGAAATTGAAGTTCCTGCGGAGGATTCCGGTCGATCCCATGACCGGCAAAGCCGAATGGGGGATACGCTCGATGCAGGACGATCCCACCTCCGATTCCTGGGGCGGGCAGAATGTGTTCGACGTGTACAGCAAGTCGCAGGACAAAGCTCTGGACGATACGAACTACAAGGACTGGTAAATGAGCGCAGAGTCTGGACGCGGCATCCGTGGGTTCACGCTGATCGAGATGATTATCGTGATCAGCATGATCCTGGTGCTGTTGTCGATTGCGCTGCCCTTTTACAACCAGAGCATTCGTCGGGCCAAGGAAGCCACCTTCCATCACAATCTGGTGACGCTCAACAAAGCCATCGGGGAGTTTGCGTTGAACAAGAACAAAGCTCCCCAGACGCTGGAGGAACTGGTCCCCGATTACCTCAAGTTCATTCCCGATGACATTACCGGGAGCAACACCTGGGTGACGGAAGCGGAAGATTTCCAGGATGCGACGGATCCGAACCAGCCCGGCATCAAGAGTGTCCACAGCGCTTCCAATGAACTTTCGCTTGAGGGCAAGGAATACTCGAGCTATACCCACTAGGGCCAGAGATGAAAAGCAGGGCGGCAGGGAGCAATCGAGGGTTCACGCTGATCGAGGTCATGGTGGTGATCAGCGTCATGCTGATCCTGTTGTCCATGGCCATACCCCTCTACAGCAAAAGTCTTACGCGGCAGCGCGAGCAGAATCTGCGCCAGAACCTGGCCACGCTGAATAAGGTGATTATTCAGTACACTCTCGACAAGAAAAAACCGCCCCAGTCCCTGGAAGATCTGGTGCAGGCGAAATACATCGAAAGAATTCCGGATGACATCACGGGCCGCCCGGATACCTGGGTGACGGAGCCGGCCGACGCGATCATGTCGCTTGACCAGACAGAAACAGACGGCATCATCGGCGTCCACAGTGGTTCCAACCAGATGGCCGGCGATGGCACCTCGTACGCGGATTGGTAGCCCGGCTTTTCGGCCCTGGGGGCTGGGGTGTCGGCCGGATCCTCCCATCACTTTCTGCAACCAGCAATTCCATCGGCCTAATCTATATCGATTAGCTATCACAAGCACGCGAGGACGCGATTAGAGCGGCGTTCTGGCCCGAGATGGACTTTGGGGTTGGTCCGAGGCCCAGAAACGCGCCTGCGGCCTTCCTGGTGCTTTTACGGAGCATTCTGGTGAAGGGTCGAACCTCTGTTTGGGTGGGTTCGGCGACGGCCGGCGGGGTCTCTCTATTATCTTATAGCTATAAAAATGCAAGTCGTTGATTTCAGGCCCCGTCCTGGCGGCAATGCGGACCCGGCTCGCCTGCCGGCAGCACGGGCACGACGGGCGAGTGCGCCCGTCGCTCCATTCGACCTGTCTTTCTGCTACCGTATTTATCTCCGTTCATCCCTTCCGTACAGGAGGTTGGCGTGGATTTCTTCAATCGGCTGCAACCTTTTGCGCTGCTGGTGTTGCGACTTGTGCTGGGCGCGATCATGATCGCGCACGGCTATCGCAAAGTGTTTGGCGGGTTCCATCATCACATGGAGATGGTGGGTTCGTTGGGCCTCCCTTCGTGGATGGCGTATTTTTCGGCGGGCACGGAATTCTTTGGCGGAATCGGGATTGTGCTGGGCCTGTTCACGCGCTTCTTTACGCTCGCGTTCCTGATTGAGATGGCGATCGCGATCTGGAAAGTGCATTTCAAGAACGGCTTCACCGGTCAGGGCGGGTACGAGTTCCCGCTGTCGGTGGCGGCGATTGCGTTCTTGCTGGTGTGCTTCGGAGGCGGGCCCTGGGGATTTAATTTCCGTAGCAGGCCGGGCGCCTCCGCGAAAAACAAATAGCCGGTGACATAGAGCCATAAATATGGCAGAATCATTGCATGCGGACCACCATTGACATTCCCGACTCCCTCTACCGAGATCTGAAAAGCAAAGCTGCGGGGGAAGGCCGTTCGGTGAAGGAAATCATCCTTCGGGGAGTGGAAGTAGAGCTTCAGTTGAGGGCACCACGGCGTCGCCGGCCAGTGTCGTTACCCCTGGTCCGCTCCAAGCGGCCGGGAAGCGTTTCTCTGGACAATGCCAAGATCTTCGAGATCATTCCTTTTCCCTGATGTGAATGTCTGGGTCGCTCTTACCTATGAGCATCACACTCACCATGGGATCGCCGCTCGCTGGTTCAGGGGACTCGGCGTTGACGCACGCGTTTGTTTCTGCCGCATCACACAACTAAGCCTGCTTCGTCTGCTTACGACGAAAGCCGTCATGGGCGAGGACGTGATGAGCCAGGCAGAGTCGTGGCAGATCTATGACCGTTGGCTGGAAGACCCGCGCGTTATTTACTTGGATGAACCAGTGGGTCTGGAACAAACCTTTCGAAGCCATTCACGCCGAAGAGATCCTGCGCCGAAGGACTGGGCAGATTCGTACTTGCTGGCGTTCGCGTCCCTATCCGGGCTGGTGCTAGTGAGCTTCGACCACGCATTTCGGAGCAAGACAAAGAACCTTTTGCTTCTCCCGAGCTGATCTCAAAGATCTAGAACTCCGCCAGTTCCCG
>Ga0209698_10001710_pt1 | contig 25334 bp, 19 predicted proteins | sample LitLauG_LLR_2012_FD_187203 | JGI IMG/M metagenome (GOLD analysis project Ga0209698, IMG submission 187203) | Freshwater sediment microbial communities from Pennsylvania, USA - Little Laurel Run_MetaG_LLR_2012 (SPAdes) (version 2) | ecosystem: Environmental > Aquatic > Freshwater > Creek >... | reverse complement strand
CCAAACAACAGACCGAGTTGGAATTCCCAGAATTGTTGGAAGATACGAGGAGCAACCAGAACGACAAAGATCGAGCCAAGCGCACCTCCCGTGGCGATCGCGAGGTAAAACGTGGACAGATACTCGCGAGCAGGCTTGCTCCTCGCCAGTTCACCGTGGCAGACCATGCAAACCGAGAACAACACCAACAACAGAGTGCTAATTTGAGCCAGGACGTGCACCCCAGATTGCGCTGACAGAGCGCTCAACGCAGCAAAGAAGCCAATGGCATAAAGCCAATGAAAAATTCCGCGCCGATACCAGCGGTCATCGTTGAAGCAAATGATGAACGTCAGTAAGTACACGCAAAGCGGTAACACCCAAAGCAGAGGAATGACAGCTATTTCCTGACAGATGAGGTTGGTTGTGGCGAGGAGCATGGTCGAGGCGCACGCCGCAAAAGCAAGCCACATCAATATGGACATAAGCCTCGGCGTCTTGCCAGTCCGCGTGATCGGGGTTGGAGCGCTTTCGGCCGGCGAAACATGCCTCAGCAGCATCCACGCACATAGGCCACATGCTAAGAGAAACAAGCTATAACTCAAGGACCAAACCCAGGCCTGGGTGCGCAAAAGCAAGAAGCGCTCTTCCAAAAGCGGATAACTCAGGAGTCCGACCAATGACCCTGCGTTTGAAAGTGCGTAAAGATGATAGGGAGAGCCGCGTTGCATGCGGCTGAACCAGACCTGAAGCAGGGGTCCAGTAGTGGAGAGAATGAAGAAAGGAAATCCCACACTCCCCAGCAGCACACGAATTACCTGCCAAACTGGGGAACTTCCTGAAACCGGTTTCCAGACTGCGCCAGGCGTGATCGGGGAAGGCCACCCATGCACCACCACTGCCATCACCGCAAAGGATGTCAGCAATAGTGTGACGTGCAAACGGGTTTGCGATCTCATTGGCAGTCGTGTGGAAACCAGGTGGGCGTAGCTGTAGCCTGCCAATAGCAGGATTTGAAAGAGCAGCAGACACGTGTTCCAAACCGATGGGCTTCCACCAAACCAGGGCAAGACGTATTTGCCACTGATCAGTTGCACCTGGAATAGCAGAAAAGCGCTCAGGAAGATGGTGACCGCATACAACGCCCTGACCGGTACGAGTGCCGATTGCGGGTTCAGTTCAGAGATCGCAACTGATCTTGTGGCGGATGACATTATCGAAATAGTAGACGAATCGCCGCAGCCGAATCATTTTTTGTTGCTGGCAACGTAACTACTCTGACCCTCACCTGAGTTTAAGGATCAATAGTTGCAGGGATGCGCCGGAGCATTTGCCGAGGTGGCCGGGCGGGCCTTCTGACCGCTATCAGGCGGCCACACTCAAAAGCCGGTCGATGAGTGAAATGATTCCAAAACAATGTCGGCTCCCAGGCTCGAGTAGACTTTGGAGGCGCAAACCAACCAAAGGGACTCGGATAGTCTCAGTGTGCCTTGGAGAATGCCTTCGACTTTTCGCCGTGTGTTCGTCATAGTGAAAGTGCATCAAATTCAGTATCTTGTGTTCGCGGCTAACTTCCAGAACGTCCAAACTCCGGAGGCAGAGAGTGAGAAATCTCGTCGCAATATCCCTGCTACTCTTTTGGGCCGTCTGTTCTGCTCAAACACACAAACCATACGACCATAAGTATGCGCAGGTCTCCCGCACCTATTTCAACCGGCAAAAGCTTCGCATGGAGGGCACCATTGCCATAGACAACAGCAAGGTTCGTGAAGCTGTCTTCACCTGCGACACTTCCGACAGCACCTGTGTTACGCCCGTGCTTAATACGTCATATCTGTTGGAGGACAGCTCCCACTACAAGTGCAAGAACGCTTACGCTTTGAGTCCCGTGGATGAGGAGAATGGCAATAAGGTTCCGATCTGTTTGGTGAGTGTAAGATGATTTCCAACGAGCCGCCAAACCTCCCTGTGGAGACTCCCCATCCCCGGTCCGGTGAACGAGTAGACGCATCCCCGGGGCCTAGCAACCGCGTTGTTGTTTCTCATGGCATTCTGCGCAGAGGATGATGAGGTTCGAATCCTCATCCGGAGCGCGGACGCCCAAGCGCGCATTTACTTCCGGGTCGCCAGTGGGTTAGGGAGCAATCGCTGACCTCTTGACTTGAAGTCTATCGGCGACTTCATTGACAGGTAGAGGCTTGCTGAAGTAGTAGCCTTGAATTGCGTCACACTGATGTGTCTTCAGGAATGACATTTGCGCTTCGTTTTCGACGCCTTCCGCAACCACTTTGAGATTTAGGCTTTTAGCCATGCTGATGATTGCCGTGGTGATGGCGGCGTCATCAGGATTCACCGCGACATCTCGTATAAAGGAAGAGTCGATCTTCAGCTTGGTCACGGGAAAGCGCTTCAAATAGCTGAGGCTGGAGTAACCAGTCCCAAAATCGTCTATTGCTAACCTCAACCCCATGGCCATGAGTTGCTGAACGACCGAAGACATCACGTCGGCATTCGATAACAAAAGGCTTTCTGTAAGTTCCAGTTCGAGGTAATGCGGGTCGAGGCCGCTCTCCTGGAGCACCCTGCGGATGGTCTCGGGGAATCCCGCCTGGCGAAACTGCACTGCCGACACATTGACTGCGACCGACACTGCCGTAAGGCCTTCGTCTTGCCATTTCCGGGCCTGCGAGCAGGCAGTCTTGAGCACCCATTCACCGATTGCCGTGATCATCCCGCCGTTTTCAGCAATTCGTATAAAGTCATTCGGTGGCACGAGTCCCAGTTCCGGGTGTTGCCACCGAAGGAGTGCCTCCAACCCGGTGATCTTTCCACTGGCAATATCCATCTGCGGCTGGTACACGAGAAAGAGCTCTTTCTTCGCAAGTGCCGATCGCAAACCGTTCTCTAAGGCCAATCGCCCCACAGCCTCGGTGTTAATGTCCGCGGTAAAAAAACGAAAGTTGTTCCGTCCATTGTCCTTCGCGGAATACATGGCGGCATCGGCATTCTTGATCAGGGTTTCGCCGTCCGCACCGTGTTCCGGGAAAATGCTGACGCCCAGACTGCAACTAATGCTAAGAGAATGACCTTGAACGACGAATCCAGCCGTTATTGCATCCATAAAGCGCTCGACCGCTACAGCTGCATCGTGAATATCTTTCAAATTGCTGAGCACGATGAGAAATTCGTCTCCGCCCAGTCGAGCCACTGTGTCCTGGTCACGCGTACACCTGGCAAGCCGTTTTGCAACCTCTTGCAAAAGCAGATCACCCGCCGAATGCCCCAGTGAGTCATTAATAATTTTGAAGCGGTCTAGATCGAGGAAAAGAAGAGCAACTTTATGCTTCTGCCGACGAGCAGTGGCCAGTGCCTTAGACAATCGATCACTGAGCAGAATCCGATTCGGTAGTCCCGTAAGAGCATCGTAATAAGCGAGGGATTGAGCTCGTTCCTCGGCGAGCTTGCGCTCGGTAATGTCGACCAGGGTGGCCTCAAGGATCTCGCTCGCCCCCGAATCGTCGTCCACGAGACTCACATTCAGCATGGCCCAGGCAGAATCGCCGTTCTTGCGTCGAAACCTCATCTCGTGGTTAGTGATGCTCTTCTCGGACTTGATCTTTGTCAGGAAGAATTCCCGCTCAGTCGACGATTCATACAAATTAGCTGCTGGGAGGGCCAGGACTTCCTCTGGCGAGTCATACCCAAATATGGAAGCGGTGGCCTGATTGCATTCCAGGACGCGCCCTGCGAGCGTGGTGCGAAAGACGCCCGCAAGGTTACGTTCAAACAGGAGGCGATAGCGTTTCTCGGACTCGCGGATGGCTCGCTCGACCCGCTTTCGCTCGCTGACCACAGCTCCGAGGCAAAGACCCGTCAGTCCGAGCGCTAGCATTGCGAGTTGGAGCTTGGGTAGCGATCCTCTCTGAGCTTTCGTGATCCAGGCCGCGAGCGTCATTCCGGCACTAATCGCGAAGGTTGTCAGCACGGCTCCTGGTAGACCGCGCCGCACGGCAATCCAGATGACCGGGACGAACAGCAGATAAAGAGGTTGATAGGGAACTGCCGGCGCATATCCGAAGACAAACCAGATGGCAAATACAACAAGTCCAGATTGTGCGGTCAGTTCGAGGATCTCGGTTGCCGACGGACGAGCTTGCTGAGCCGCTGACAGGCGACCCGCGCTTCCCGAGCTCAACCAACGACCCACGCTCGGAGCCACAAATACCAACACAAAAGGAGCGAAGGCGATGATCGCAAGAGCGTCACTGACCCACCATTCTGCTGCGGCTCCGAAAGCGTCGGATCGGCCAATCCTGCCGTCTCCCAGGAGAGTCAGTATTCCCGCCGCTGCGCTGATGATTGCTCCGACGAGAGAAACGACGATGTAACGCCCGACATCGTTCAGGGTCCCAAATCTTAAGTCGATGCGCCATCGCCCTCTTAGTATCTCCGCAACTCCCACATAGCCTAGGTATATCCCAATGGCCCCAGGTATCCCGCACCAAGAAAAGACGGGTCGGTGGTAGTTCACGACGGCTGCGACCACACTAGCGATGAACACCACCGGTACATAGCGCCTTCCTCCGCACAAGAGCAGAGCGAGACTCAACCCCACCGGCAGATACAAGGGTGGTGCCCCTTCCCACGCCAGAGATGCAGTTGATGATCCGTCCGAGATCAGGAAAGCAGCTACGAAGAAGAGCCCTAACAACAACTGTCTGGAGCGCGGAATATCACGCCAAGCCCAGGAATCGACTTCGGGCGCGTTCGACGATAAGCCGTTCCGCTCAGATCGCCACCCGATTTCTTGGGTCGATGTCGAATTGCCACGGCGTTGATACCCGTCGGGCTTGTTGCAACCGTCGACCTTCGAGGCCATCGACAGACGGTTTGATTCATTTCTACGGGACGACGACATGGGTGTGATTGGTCTCCACTCAACCAAGAACTCTGGATCTCATGGCGGAGTCCACACCTTGCCGTCTGTCTTAGTTAGACTTGTCGCCAAGGGTATATCGGCACTTCGGTCTGAGGCGGCGCGGTTACCGCCGTAACGAATGGCCAAAATCTTCGTGAGCAAGAGGTTCACGCCCAGACGGTTTAGTCCGACAAACACCCTTGTCGTCGTTCATCCCAAGTGGTCGGCAAACAGGAAATTATCCAGAAACGCGCTTCAGGGAGATCAAATGGCGATCTCCTCGAGGCCGACTTCTCACCCGGAAGGCTCACGAATAGCAATGATTCCTGATAGCCTTTGCCGGATCGATCTTCGGACCGAACACACCCTGAATAGCATCCATAGTCTCCATGAGAGCGCCTTGCGATGAAGCCGTAATCCGGTCAGGCGGCAACGAAGTGCCGTGTGCAGAAAGAGCCAAACCATGGATCCTTGCTGCAACGATTCTCGGCTCCAGCATGGCATTTATCGACAGCACAGTCGTCAACGTGGCCCTGCCCGCGATACAGGCCACTTTTCACGCAACCGTGGTGGATGCGCAATGGGTGGTCGAGTCATACGGCCTGTTCCTGGGCGCGTTGATTCTCATGGGTGGATCTCTTGGCGATCTGTTTGGCCGCCGCATGATCTTCGTCGTGGGGGTGGCCATCTTCGCCATCGCATCCGCCGCTTGCGGCTTTGCTTCGGACATCCATCAGTTGATCGTTGCGAGAAGTGTTCAAGGCGTGGGGGCAGCGCTTCTGGTCCCCGGAAGTCTTGCGATTATCAGTACATCTTTCGACGAAAAGAGTCGCGGCCAGGCGATCGGTACTTGGTCGGGGTTCACAGCGATCACCACCGCGGTTGGGCCCGTTCTTGGCGGTTGGCTCGTCGACCACGCTTCTTGGCGCTGGGCGTTCTTCATCAATCTTCCGATTGCGGCGTCCGTGATTGTGATTTCGCTTTGGCGAATTCCGGAAAGCCGCCGCCTGACTGCCGGTCGCATCGATTGGATCGGAGCGCTTCTTGCCACTCTAGGTCTCGGCGGATTGGTGTACGGCCTCATCGAGTCGGTGAACCTGGGCTGGACGAATCGCTCGGTCCTCGGAAGTTTGATTCTTGGTTTCGGCGGTCTTATCACATTCGTTCTCGTCGAAGCTAGAGTGGCATCCCCCATGGTGCCGCTCACTCTGTTCCGATCCCCGAGGTTTAGTGGCGCGAACCTGCTTACACTGCTTTTGTACGCAGCGATCGGAATTTTCTTTTTTCTGTTCCCGTTGAATCTGATCCAGGTTCAGGAGTATTCCCCCACCGCAGCCGGTAGTGCGATGCTTCCCCTGATTGTGCTGATGTTCCTTCTGTCGCCCTGGGCCGGCCGGCTCGTTGACCGCTATGGAGCGAGAGGTCCACTGATCATCGGCCCTATCATTGCCGCGGCGGGCATGGTTCTGTTCGCCGTGCCCTCCATTGGAAATAGCTATTGGAAGTCGTTCTTCCCAGCGCTAGTGATCCTGGGATCGGGGATGACGGTCACCGTGGCGCCTCTCACCACCGTCGTTATGAACTCCGTCAAGGAAGACCGTGTCGGCACGGCTTCCGGAATCAACAATGCTGTCGCGCGGGTAGCAGGAGTGCTCGCAATCGCAATGCTTGGGATCGTAATGGTGAAGGCGTTTAGTTTTCACCTGGATCGAAGCTTGGCTCGCCTCTCCGTGCCCTCCTATATTCTGCAGGAACTGCGAGCGAACGAGATCAAGCTCGCCGGCTTGCAGCTGCCCTCTGGGCTTGATCCGACCATGAACGCCGCCATCAAGGAGTCCGTGAAGGAAGGGTTCGTATATGGATTCCGAATCGTCATGTCGATTTGCGCAGGCCTGTCTCTGGCAAGTGCTGTGGTCGCATGGCTCATGATTCCTCAGAAACGGTGACTCTCTTCTGGAAAATTAAGATCACGGGCAGCAGGATGCCCTCCATTTTCCGAATTGTCGGCAATGCGGAAGGAATCCGCTAGGAGCTTCCGTGGAGGTCAACTTCCGGTTTGCCCGTCATCCGCCAAGAATTGGGCGCACACATAGAACTCCGTGCGCGATAGTCAGTCGGGGAAAAAACTGGGATCACAGCCAGGAAAATCGTACGGATGATTGAGGAATCGGCTCCAGAAAGGAAACCTCTCACCACGTCTGCAAAACTCAAGTCGGGGAACGTTATATCCGGCTCGAACGTCGCTTCTGGGCTAGCGCCATCCCGCCAAACACAGCAAACCCCGAAAGCAAAACATACACGTACGGGGAGCCACCCTCAGGAACTTGCTGCTTGCATCTGTGCTCATCGCCTTCCTGCTTGCAGTTTCCATCGTGTGCCCATACGGGCAGAGAAATCACCGACAGGAGTAACCCAAGAGCTGCTAACCTTCGCGACCAACTGTACTTCATGCTCATTTCTCCACAGCAAAACCGCAAGTCTATGCTCATTCCACTGTGTGTCAAGGTTGATATTTTTTGCAATGGCATTGCAAATCCGTGCAACCCGCTCGCAAGAGTTGGCAAATGAAGAGCTATACTCCTCCTTCCAGCGGCGCTTGGACATGCAGCGCCAGACTGTTAGGAGTGCAAAATATACGTTTATCTCGCATAGCTAGCAGAGGTGGATACCTCGTGATATCGACCCCGCCTGCAACGGTCTGCGCAGACCCGTCCAATTGACTTGCTTTTTCATACCGCCTAAGATTGCGCGACTCCATGATCGGCCAGATCATTTCTCACTATCGCATCGTTGAGAAGCTGGGCGGCGGCGGCATGGGCGTGGTCTACAAGGCCGAGGACACTTCCCTGGGACGGTTTGTCGCTCTGAAGTTCCTTCCCGACGAGGTCTCCCAGGATGCTCCAACTCTGGAGCGTTTCCGTCGGGAGGCGCGCGCGGCCTCGTCCCTGAACCATCCCAATATCTGCACCATTCACGAAATTGGCGAGCACGAGGGCAAGCGCTTCATCGCCATGGAGTTTCTGGATGGGCAGACGCTCAAGCACCTGATCGGAAATCGACCGCTGGAATTAGAGACACTGTTGTCGCTGGCCATCGAAATTGCCGATGCGCTCGATGCTGCTCATTCCGCAGGAATCATTCATCGCGATATTAAGCCCGCTAACATCTTTGTCACAAAACGTGGCCAGGCAAAGCTGCTGGATTTCGGCTTGGCAAAACTAGCTCCAGGACAAGGCAAGGGCGCAGAGAATACCGCCACCAGCGCCCACGGACTGGAGTTAACTAGCCCCGGGTCAACAATTGGAACCGTGGCCTACATGTCCCCGGAACAGGTTCGTGCCGCGGAACTGGATTCGCGAACCGACCTGTTTTCCTTTGGGGCTGTGCTCTACGAGATGGCGACCGGGCAAAGCGCATTTTCTGGAAACAGTACGGGTCTGATTTTCGAAGCGATTTTGAATCGTGCACCCATTCAGGCCTCGAGCATCAATCCGGCGATTCCCGCGAAACTGGAAGAGGTCATTCTCAAATCCATCGAGAAGGAATGCGAGTTCCGTTATCAAACTGCGGCCGAGCTCCGTGGAGACCTTAAGCGCATCAAGCGTGCGCTCGATACATCCCGAATGCGAGCGGCGGCAACGGACGCACAATCGGTTTCATCGGCTCAGAACGCAACGGCAGTACCTGCGGTGCAACCCCCGGCGTCAGGCAGCCGCGCCGCTCTGGCATCGATGGTTGTAGGATCGATCGCGCTCGTGGCGGGAGTTGCCATCGGTGCGCTCCTGCTTCAGCGTCCAAGCCAAACGTCGTTCCCGTTCTACCATCCTTTGACCTTTCAACGAGGCACGGTGCATTCCGCACGCTTCGCGCCTGACGGTAAGACGGTGATCTACAGCTCGGCATGGGAGGGAAAGCCGCTACAGCTGTTCAATACCCGGCCAGAGAGTCCGCAGTCGAACCAGCTCGAGCCCTCCGGAGCAGACGTGCTCGCCATCTCTTCCACCGGAGAGATGGCGCTTGCGCTGAACAGCCACACGAGCGATGCATTTCTCTCCTCCGGCACTCTGGCTGAGGTTCCTCTCGTCGGTGGCGCTCCGAGAGAGATCTTTGAAAACGTGGAGTACGCGGATTGGTCGCCTGACGGCTCGAATATGGCCATCGTTCGGGAGGTGGAAGGACGCAAGCGACTCGAGTACCCGGTGAACAAGGTTCTGTACCAGTCGGACGGCTGGATCGGCAATCCGCGTATCTCGCCAAAAGGTGACGTGATCGCTTTCGTGGACCATCCTCAGCCCAGAGATGACGGAGGCTCGGTTCTGTTAGTAGATCTGGCCGGCAAGAAGACCACCTTGTGCACGGGTTGGGACAGCATTCAGGGACTGGCATGGTCACCCCAGGGCGCCGAAGTCTGGTTCACGGCGACCCGCACGGGTGGGGACCGCGGCCTGTTTGCGGTGGATCCCGCCGGGAAAATCCGCACTCTGGCTCGCGTTCCCGGAGAACTTACACTCTTCGACGTCTCCAGGGATGGAAACGTACTCCTGACACGCGGAAATGATCGTGCAGGCATGATCGGGCTTGCGCCCGGGGAAGCCAAAGAACGCGACTTGTCATGGTTGGATTGGTCTGTGCCCGCGGATTTGTCTCCCGACGGGCGCACCGTTCTGTTCCTGGAGGCGGGTGAGGGTGGAGGTCCAAAATACGCTGTCTATAGTCGAAAAACAGATGGATCACCGGCGGTTCGGCTGGGTGAGGGTACGGGACTGGCGTTGTCGCCTGACGGCAATTGGGTGCTGGCAAGGCCGAACGTGGCACCGTCACCGCTCGCTCTGTTGCCGATGCGTGTAGGCGAGATGAAGCCCCTGAAGGCTGACGGCCTAAACCATATCCGCGCGGCCTGGCTTCCAGACGGCAAGCGAATCGTGTTCACCGCCAGCGAGCCCGGACACGCACTCCGGATCTACGTTGAGTCGTTCGAGGGCGGACAAGCGACACCCATTAGTCCGGAAGGATCGGGGCCCAGATTGGTTCTCTCCAGGAATGGGGAACTGGTGGCGGGTACTAGTACAGACCGGCGAATCTACATCTACCCAGTGTCGGGAGGGAACCCGCGTTTGGTGCCCGGAACCGAAATAGACGAGACCCCCACTGCCTGGTCAGCCGACAGCAAGTCGTTATTCGTGTTTCGCACCGGTGAGGTTCCAGCGCGAGTCTTTGAGGTTGACATCGCAACCGGGCAAAGAACGCTTTGGAAAACGATCCAGCCTGCCGATGCCGCGGGCATTTCCACGATTGGTGGCTTGATCATCACGCCAGATGCCAAGTCTTACATCTACAGTTACGTTCGTTCTCTCTCTGATCTCTACCTGGTAGAAGGGCTGAAGTAGGAGTTTACTCGGAAACGCATTCGCCTTGTGCCCTGCTCCGGCCACACAGCGGGAGCGCAAGCCGCGCGTATTATGACTTCCCCTGACCCATGCTGGCGCGCCGTCGGGGTACTTAATTCGAAGTCATGGTCCATCACAAGAGAATCAGGTGAAAGACGCAACTGCTGCCGCTGATGCCCCGTTTCTGACCGAAGATCCCATAGCGGCCACCAGTAGCATGGCCGGATGTGTCACAATTGACCGCTTCCTATGGCTTAAGCGGTCACTTCCAAGAAAACCATCACAGGCCATCTCGACAATAGATGGGTTCGCTGGAGGAACGTTGAAACTCACCGCCGCGGACGCGTGGGCAGGGATAGTGACTGAAGCAGAGACTCGAAATCTGCCGGCGGTTCGCAGTCAATGGAGACCTTGTCTCCCGATCGGGGATGATTAAACTGAAGATGTCTTGCATGAAGGGCGACGCGAGCAATTCGCCGTTCCGACGCCTCTGCAGGATGATACTTTCTGTCTCCGATAACCGGGTGGCCGATTGCTGAAAACTGCACTCGGATCTGGTTTTGCAATCCCGTCACCAGCGTAACTCGGACGAGCGATGCGGCGCGAAGACGACGTTCGACGAAATACCGAAGTTCGGCGCGAGCCGCCCGCGTGTCGCTCTCAGTGCTCAGCCTTTGAAACATTCCCTCCCGACGAAAGTGGTGAACGAGCGTGCCTTCCTTGACCTGGAGATGTCCGCGAACCACCGCGAGATACTGCCTTACCGGACTGTGGTTGAGAAACTGCCGGACAAGTACGTCTCGATCCCGTTCGGTTTTGGCAAAGAGCAGAACTCCGGACGAGAAACGGTCAATGCGGTGTACGACAAAGGCTCGTTGCCTCCTCGGTTTCAGTTCTGCGGAAAGCAGAGACCATGCCGACGGTGTATCCGAGCCTCTCACAGGCACGGCGGGAAGTCCGGCAGGTTTATTGAGCGCCACAACAGCATCGTCGTCGTAGAGCATGATCAGATCCCTTGAGAAACGAGGGCTTCGCCGATCCTGCTTTCCCGAACGGTGACCGCTCTGGCGTGGACGTTTCTTCATGGCTGAGTGGGGAATCGCGCCTTTCCAGGCTGGCCTGTATGAACCGAGTGGTGGAGCAATGCTCGATGATCTTTCGATATGTTACCAATATCCCGATCTGTTGACGGGCACACGGTGAGTCGCAACCTGCCAGTTTTCCCGCTTGCCGACAATGCACACAATTAGGAGAACTGGAGGCCATCTCGTTATCCAGGCTTGCGCCTGCCAGATAGTCCGGGCAGATCATCTCCTGAGAGTAATTGAAGTGGCCATCCTCAAGATCGTCAGGACGCTAGTATTGAGCGGTCCCACAGACGGTTAGACTGAATTTCCTGATAACCTCGGACAGGATACGGGGAACATAATTCTTTGCCGCCGATTATCAATTCACAGGGGATTTCGAAGGCCTTCGGAGCAAATCCGCTCTTTGAGGACGTTTCCTTCACGGTCTCTGAGGGCGATCGCATTGGGCTCATTGGTCCGAACGGCTCAGGTAAGTCCACTCTACTGCGCATTCTAGCGGGCAACCTGGATCCCGACAGCGGAGAAGTGGCAGCCCGAAAACGGATCCGGCTGTGCTATGTCGAGCAGGACTCAAGATTCGAGCCGGGGGCCAGCGTACGTTCGGTGATCGAGGACGCGCTGGCACGCGCCGCCGTACTCCGAGCGGAATGGGGAACCCGCTTTTCCGAGACGCTGGGCCGAGCGGGCTTCGAGGACTTCGAAGCGGAAGCGTCCGCACTCTCGGGCGGCTGGCAAAAGCGCTTGGCGATCGTCGAGGCGTTAGTTCAGGGACCGGACATCCTGCTGCTGGACGAGCCGACCAATCATTTGGATCTCGCCGGAATCGAATGGCTTGAAGCGTTGCTTAGAGACGCTCAATTTGCGTGCGTGGTTGTGAGTCACGATCGTTACTTCCTGGAAAATGTTGCGACCGAGATGGCGGAACTCAATCGGGTCTATCCGAATGGGCTGCTTCGGACGCACGGGAACTACAGTGCGTTCCTGGAGAAGAAGGAAAAGTTTCTGCGGGCACAATCGAAGCGGCAGGAAGCGCTCGAAAACCTCGTTCACAACGAGATCGAGTGGCTCCGCCGCGGCGCGAAGGCGCGCACCAGAAAGTCTAAGGCGCGAATCAGCAAGGCGAATGACCTGATGGTGGAACTCGCCGACCTGAATGCACGAAGCCGAACTGGCACGGCCCAAATCGATTTTTCAGCAACGGATCGCAAGACCAAGCGACTGGTCGAGTTGGAGAATGTCGCTTACGGAATCGGAGATCGCGTCCTCTTCAAGGATGTCAACTTCATTATCACCGCCGGGATGCGGCTCGGGTTGGTTGGGCCAAACGCCAGCGGCAAAACGACCTTGCTACGCCTGTTACGTGGAGAGCTGAGCCCGGCCCGTGGCCAGATTCGCCGGGCCGAGTGGCTGCGCATCGTTTATTTCGATCAGAGTCGCAAATTGGACGCGAATGTGACTCTGCGGCGCACCTTGGCACCGGAGGGCGATTCGGTCATTTATCAGGACCGAGTGATTCACGTGGCATCATGGGCAGCCCGATTCCTGTTTACAGGCGAGCAACTCAATCAGCCGGTCGACCGCCTCTCTGGTGGCGAGCGGGCGCGTGTGCTGATCGCTCAACTGATGCTTGAGCCCGCCGATCTCCTGCTGCTGGATGAGCCTACCAATGACCTCGACATTCCAACGCTCGAAATACTGGAGGAAAGCCTGCTTGAGTTTCGCGGCTCTCTGGTGCTGGTTACGCATGACCGCTACATGCTCGATCGTGTGTCGACCAACGTGCTCGGCCTGGACGGACAGGGCGCCTACGAGAGTTTTGCAGACTACTCGCAATGGGAGTCTTGGCAGGCGGAACGTAAGCGGCCGGCAAAGTCAAGTGCTCGCCTTCCTCCCCACCCTGCAACTTCGACAGAGTCGCCGTTGCCAACACCGGCAAGAAAGAAGCTCTCGTACTTGGAAGCGCGCGAATATGCCGGCATCGAGCAACGCATTGCCACCGCCGAACAGCTAGTCCAGGTAAAACGATCCCTGCTTGAAGACCCTGCGATTGCCAGCGACGGTCCCCGTCTTCTGACCGCGCATGCTGAGATGGAAACAGCTCAGAGGGACCTGGATGCGCTTTATGCCCGATGGTCTGAACTGGAAGAAAAGCAAGAATGAGGCTGTGCAACGCAAGGCCCCGGCGCCATCGCGCCTGCGAACGTCGCACGGCTGCATACTATAAAGGATAGACCGTTCTCACCGCTTCTCACTTCTCATGATCAGCCGGAACACGGGGACGGCAGAGCCGTGATGGGGATCGCGTCCTATTTGGGCCAGGTTGGTCGGTTCTGGCCAAAGCAGCCTGGTCTCAGTAGAGCAACTTGCGGTGGTACGATTGCCCTCATGAGGACAAATCCTGCAATTCCGTCAGTCGTCGCCATCCTGGTAGTCTTGGTCACTCCTCTTTTTGCTCAAGCACTCGCGCCGCAGCAGTCGCCCGAGTTCGTCAAGCAGGGCCAGCAGTTGATGCGTGACGGAAAGCTGCAGGATGCGTTGGCGCTGTATAGCCAGACTCTGCAAACAGCGCCCGATTCGGTTCCCGCCAATATTGCCGCTGGGAGTGTCCTTGATCTGATGGGTAAAGGCGAGGAAGCCCGAAAGTATTTCAGGAAGGCAATCGATATTGCGGGCACGCCGGACGGAAAGGCATCGGCCAATAGAGCGATGGCGATGTCATATGCTTTTGAGGGGAATTGCCAGAAAGCCGTTGAGTACGAGCAACAGGTTTTCGACTCTCACGGCAGCGCGAAAAACTTCTTTCAACAGGGAGAGACCGCGGACGAGGCGGCTCGCGTTTGTATCGATTCTGGCGATTTAGACACCGCCACGAAGTGGTACAAGATTGGACACGACACCGGACTGAAAGAACCCGAAATCAAGCCCGCCCGCCAAGACCTCTGGGAGTTCCGTTGGGAGCACGCTCAGGCTCGCATTGCTGCCCGGCGCGGTGACCGTGCGGAAGCGCAAAAGCACGTTGCTGCCGCGAAGGCCATCCTCGACAAGGGAACAATCCCGGAGCAAGCACAATATTTCCCTTATTTGAAAGGCTACGTCGCATTTTATGCGGGTGACTACCAAGCCGCTGTTGAGGAATTGACCAGAGCGAACCAGAACGATCCGTTTATTCAGTGCCTGCTTGGCGAAACTTACGAAAAGTTGGGCGACAAGGATAGGGCCAAGGAGTATTACCGCAAGGCTTCGACAGCAATCTTGCACAATCCTCCCGCTGCTTATGCTGTTCCCTTCGCGAAGAAGAAGCTGACCTAAGGAGGGAAACTTCGGCGTTTTGAGAACGCTTTGCGGCTCTGGGAGTGGTTGTGGCGGCGGCGCGCATCCGCTTTAGTCACCTATTACTCGTGGCGGTTTCAGCAACCGCCATGATTGCGCCTGTGGAGGTGCTCACTCCTGAGTCGCGATCAGAAACATCAAACTCGAAGTCGGTACAAATAAGACAGGATCTTGAACTTGCTCAACATGCCTTTTCCATGCGGAATCAGCAGCCATCTGAGCAATCAACTGGGGGGACTCTATCCAAAAGCCGTCGTTCTCAACGGCTTTCACGACGCCAGCGTGAACCTCAGCTTCGTCCCGAAATCTGAAAATTACCTTTTTGTCGCGCAAGTGGGTCTTGTCAATCATAGCGCTGCGGATTATACGCCGTCGCGTTTTTCCGGCCATCTCTCCGCCCCGTGTGGCGGCTGCCTTCCGCTCGGAGTTTCGATCAATCCGTGACCTCTGCTGCTGAGCGCGTAAGACTTTTGTAATCTTCAAGCTGCACAGTGGGTAGAGTAGCCTCCTCGTTCCAGACCACGGTCGATCGGGAACACCGCGACCGCCTTGAGACAAGAGAGAGGTGTGTCAGCAATGATTTTGTGCTTGCCCCGCGCGCAGAATCTACGTTCTTGAGAAGAACTCTAACGGCGGCCATCCCAAAAACTATAGAGGTAACTCCTAAACGGTTACGTGGTAGTTCACGTGAACCATTTATTTCGTCCCGCCTGTCTGTAGAGTCGTGACACCCAATCCGATATTCGTCCCAATCGCTATCGAAAGGCAACTCACCTGCATTGGGATCTCGGAAGCTCAATTGGGATCTCGCTGAGCGCAAGAGGATGGGATGGCATCGTCGACGTAACTAATGTGTCAGCTCGGACTCTCGTCTTGGTGAGCAGTACGGATTCCAACCTCCGATGCCTAGAGATCACCTTGAAGGTGTTGTCTCCGGGATGTCGTTCAGACCCGTACATGACTAGCGGACGCCGCATACGCCATTGCGTGGAGTGTCCAAAGTGCCACACTCGATATCTGCTTGCCTTCAGTCCGTATGGCAACGGATCCTACGTCTTGGGCGACTCCTTGAAGGAATACACTTTGTATTGCTCGTGTTGCAGGCCCCATGCTTCCAGCCATTGGAGGTCCAACGAGTTGAAGCGATACGCAGTTTCGAACCGAGCTCATGATCGCGGGTACGGCACACCCGAAGAGATCGCCCCCTTACATGATGGCCGCTAGATCGCCGCATCCTCACAAGAAAAGACACCTTTAATTCGTTGAAAGGTGCCATCACAGACGGCCGACAAGCGCGTATGCCGTATACAATGGAGCGCCACTGACGGCACGGGAGAAAACACGCATGAACTACTACGGAGGCAAAGACTTGGCGGACAGCCTTCGCACGGTGAGAAAGAACACGCTGATCATCGCCCAGGACATCCCCGAGGACCAGTACGGCTTCCGAGCCGCGCCGGAAACAAGAACGGTGGCCCAGATACTCACTCACATCGCCGTTTCGCACAAGATGCCGGAACAGATTCACGCCATCGAGCGGCGCACTACGCTTGAAGGATTCGACTTTCCCGGACTGATGCATAGCATCGTGGCGGAGGAGCAGACGCCTCGCAGCAAGGCACAGATCATCGCGCTTTTGCGCGACGATGGGGAGCGCTGGGCAAAGTGGCTGGAGAGCCAATCCGACGACTTCCTCGCGGAGAGAGTCAAGCTCCCCGCAGGTATGACACCACCGAGTAAGAGCCGCTTCGAGATGCTGCTTAGCACTAAGGAACACGAGATGCATCACCGCAGCCAACTGATGCTGATCGAGCGAATGCTGGGCATCGTACCGCACCTGACGCGCCAGATGCAGGAGCGCATGGCGGCTGCGTCCAGCAGTCTGGCACGCTAACCTTCCCAGAGCGGATCGGCGTACTACGTCGGCTCGTTGCAGCTTCGCGGACTCGACCTTGGCATCCTTCAGGACGGGATATCGGGATCGGCATCTTTCCAAAAGGCGAGGAAATCCTCGTAGGCGGCAGCTCGGAGCGTTGGCGTTCCGGCCCATCTATTTTGGCAATGGCCATCTCCAGTTGCGGATCTCGGGCTTGTCCACGCCTTCGGCGTAAGCGTAGTCGATGCTTTCGATGATCTGACCCTTGAGCCACTCTTTCAGGTGAGCGCCGGGACCCTGCAGCCTGGGAACGCGATCAATGACGTCGATCGCCAGGTCGAAGCGATCCACCTGATTCAGGATCGCGAGTTCCAGCGCCGTATTGATGTTGCCCTTCTCTTTGTACCCGCGTACGTGAATGTTGGCGTGATTCGTCCGGCGATAGGTGAACTTGTGGATGAGCCAGGGATATCCGTGGAAATTGAAAATGATCGGCTTGTCTTTGGTGAAAAGCGAGTCAAAATCACGATCGGAGAGACCGTGCGGATGCTCGGTATCGGGCTGCAGGCGATACAGGTCAACGACGTTAATGAAGCGGATCTTGAGATCAGGAAAGTGCTCTCTAAGAATGGCTACGGCAGCCAAAGCCTCCTCGGTTAAGACGTCGCCGGCACTCGCCAGCACGACATCGGGTTCGGCTCCGTTATCGGTGCTGGCCCAATCCCAGATTCCGATGCCCTTGGTGCAGTGGATCACGGCGGCATCCATATCCAAGTAAGCGAGGTGCGGCTGCTTGTCGGCGACGATCACGTTCACATAATCTTCGCTGCGCAGGCAGTGGTCCGCCACACTAAGCAGGCAGTTCGCGTCAGGAGGAAGGTAGATGCGGGTGATCTCCGCACTCTTATTGCTGACGAGATCCAGAAAGCCGGGATCCTCGTGTGTGAAACCGTTGTGATCCTGGCGCCACACGAGCGAGCTGAGCAGAAGATTGAGCGAAGGTATGGGAGCCCGCCAGCTGACTTCAAGCTTCGACTTCTCGAGCCACTTGGCAAACTGGTTATACATAGAGTCGATGATGTGAGCGAAAGCCTCATAGGTATTGAAGAGTCCGTAGCGGCCAGTCAGAAGGTAGCCTTCCAGCCAACCTTCGAGCGTGTGCTCGCTTAGCATCTCCATTACGCGCCCATCGGGAGCGATATCCGTGCCGTCTGCGTCTTCCGGCTTGATGGCGGCGAGCCAGGTTTTCTGAGTCGCCAGGTAAAGATCCTGCAGCCGGTTGGACGCATTCTCGTCCGGGCTGAACACACGGAAGTTGTTCATGTTTAGCCGCATGACGTCGCGCAGAAACTTGCCGAGGGTTTCCGTGGGGGAGATCTCCTTCGCTCCCGGGCTATCCACTCCAAATGCATAGTCGCGGAAATTCGGAAGCGTGAGAGCCTTGCGTAGCTTGCCCCCGTTGGCATGGGGATTAGCGCTCATACGGCGATCTCCGGTTGGCGGCAGATCGCACAGCTCGGGCACTAGCCTGCCGCGCTCATCAAAGAGTTCTTCCGGCTTATAGCTCCGCATCCATTGTTCGACGATCCGCTGGTGTGCGGGATTCGATTGCACGTCGAGCACCGGGACCTGGTGGGCGCGCCAGAAATTTTCTACCTTGTGGCCGTCAACCTCTTTTGGTCCTGTCCATCCTTTCGGCGATCGAAGGATGATCATCGGCCAGCGTGGCCGGTCAGGTTTGCCGGTGTTGCGGGCCTTTTCCTGAATCGTGCGGATCTCCTGCACGCAGGTTTCCACGGTCGCGGCCATCTTCTGATGCATCGGGAAGGGATCGTCACCTTCGACCAGATGTGGAGTCCACCCGTAGCCCTTGAAGAGATGATCGAGTTCATCCGGGCCGATGCGGGCAAGCAGCGTGGGATTCGCGATCTTGTAGCCGTTCAAATGGAGAATCGGCAAGACGGCGCCATCACGGATCGGGTTCAGAAACTTGTTGGAGTGCCACGAAGTCGCCAGTGGTCCAGTCTCTGCTTCGCCATCCCCGACCACCACGCTCACAATTAAGTCGGGATTGTCGAATGCCGCTCCAAACCCGTGGGACAAGCTGTACCCCAGCTCACCGCCTTCGTGGATCGAGCCGGGCACCTCCGGCGTGCAATGGCTTCCGAGTTGACCGGGGAAGGAAAAAGCCCGAAAAAGGTTGAGCATACCTGCTTCGTCCAGGCTCTTCTCCGGATAGATCTCTGAATACGTCCCCTCGAGATAGCAGTTTGAGATCATTGCCGGGGCGCCATGGCCGGGACCGGAGATGTAAATCATGTCCAGGTCGTATTTCCGAATGACACGATTCAGGTGAACCCAGGCAAAAGTCTGGCCAGGGTCGGAGCCCCAATGCCCTAGAAGTCGATTCTTGAAATGCTCGGGGCGGAGCGGTTCACGCAGCAGAGGATTGTCACGCAGGTAAATCATCCCCGCGCAGAGATAGTTGCAAGCTCGCCAGTAAGCGTCGATCTTGCGAAGCTCATCGGAGGTGAGGGCTTGTTCGGACGAGGGCGTTTGCAGTTCAAGATTCTGTGTCGATGTCATAAAGATCACGCTCCTCCGTTTAGATGGGTCAACCCTGGTTGGTGATTGGTAATATTGTAGGCCGGAAGAATGAACAGAGGGTAAATTCCGGCTTTGCTTGCGTTCTAGCAAGAGTGAAAATTTTCGGCTGATACCCCGCCTGCCACGTTTGTTGTGATGCGGTAGGTTCGTGAAGTCCGATTGAATTTGCGCAACCAGTTATCGTCCTTCCTGACTAAATGAAAGTCCTTGTGTTGAATTCGGGGTCCAGCAGCCAGAAGAGCTGCCTCTACGAAATCGGCCATTTCCTGCCTGATGATGCGCCCCCTTGCCTGTGGGAGGCGAAGGTGGAGTGGGAGGGCGACTTCGCGGAAGCGGAGATCAAGGGCGGGCACGGATTCGCAAAGAAGGACCGGATCAAGGTTGCTTCTCGTGCCAAGGCAGTCGAGCACTTGCTTGACACCTTGTGGAAGGGCGAAGCCAAGGCCGTTGCATCGCGAACGGAGATCAACGTTGTGGGGCACAGAGTAGTGCACGGTGGACCCCGTTTCGAAGATCCAGTCGTGATTACTGCGGAAGTGAAATCGGAGATCGCGGGTGTTGCCGCCTTCGCGCCCCTGCACAATCGCGCCGAACTTGAGGGCATGGAAATCATTGAGGAATTGCTCGGCGCCGTACCTCAAGTCGCGGTTTTTGATACCGGTTTTCACAAGAAGATGCCACTCCCGGCGGCAGTGTACCCGGGGCCGTATGAGTGGTTTGCCTCGGGAATCCGGCGGTATGGCTTCCACGGCATCAACCACAAGTATTGTGCCCGGCGCGCGGCGCATCTACTCCGCCGGGATCCGAAGGCGATCAGGCTAGTCAGCTGTCATTTGGGAAACGGTTGTTCGCTGGCGGCGATTCGCGATGGAAGAAGCGTAGACACTACGATGGGTTTCACACCGCTGGACGGCCTGATGATGGGGACGCGCTCGGGTTCGGTGGATCCCGGCATCCTCACCTACTTGATGCGCCAAAACCATCTCACCGGAGAGCAACTCGACGATGTACTCAACAAACGCTCGGGTTTGCTTGGAATCTCCGGTATATCCGGAGACATGCGCGAAATCCTGGCGGCGATCAAGAATGGAGATGAACGGGCAAAGCTCGCTTTTGACATCTATGTCCATCGACTGCAGTCGGGCATTGGTGCCATGATCGCCGTTTTGGGCGGAATCGACGCGCTGATATTCACGGCCGGTGTCGGTGAGAACTCACCAGAAGTGCGTGCCGCCGCCTGTGCGAACCTTCAGTACGTCGGACTGCAACTTGATCCGAAAAAGAATGTTGAGTCCCCGCCTGACCAGGACATCTCTACTGCGGACTCGCCAGTTCGGGTCATGATCATCCGTGCGCAAGAGGATTGGGAGATTGCCCGGGATTGCTGGATGCTCACACGCGGAAACGGCTAGCAACCGCTTATGCTCCACCTAAGCGGGGCCCACTCTTGCTTTTTCACAGATTGACAATTTGCAGAGGCCTGCGGACCAGGACTTGCGAGGCCGGAGACGTTTGATGAACTCGGCGATATAGGTAGCCGCCGGGCAAGACCCCGGAAAAGACTCACAAGTGATCTCAGACTCTGCCGCCGTCCACAGTCTATGATTTCCTGCGGGAAGTGAAACTCACGCAAGGGTCATAGTTGGACTATCCACCTACCCCGGCAGCCGTTCATGGACCAAAACAAACCCATCCCCGCAGCCCTTGTGATTTGGGTCACTGACAGAAATCCTCGCTTGTTGTGAAGTTCTCGAATGCCAAGGGCATACCTGCCCGCCTAAATCGTTGCCAGAGAAATGTCGAGGGGGATCGCCATGATGCGATGGATAGACGTGATCGGGCTCCTGGGCCTGACCCTCGTAGTGCTGGGTACCTTGTTGTTGTTTCCCACTTCAACAGAGCACATGAACTGGAAGTACTGGCTGGGGGGCCTCTCATTGTGGTTCGCGGGCTTTGCGTCCGTAGTTGGGTGGCTTGTTTTGCGATGGTCGGTACGACCTCGGTGACCACTTCCATGGTGCCGACGGTGATCGTGCTAACCGCCCTGTGAAAATGGCTGTTTAGCCAGCCCGGCGAATGCGTCGCGTGCAAACGTGCTCGCCATCGGGTGATCACATCACTATGTGATTTGGATCACGGCACGATAGGTCGAACATGAAGTATCTGTTGCTACATGGCATTATTAGAACGAACGTTCGATATATGCAACGAGTTATCCTTTCCCTCGGTGCGCGATTGGAAGGGAGCCCACCCCGGCGCGAAGGCGATAGCGTACTTCCCCGTTTATGCGCCGGTGGAACTGATTCATGCTGCCGGCATGTTGCCGGTCGGTCTTAGCGGTGCTGGGGACCGGCTCGACATCCAGCATGCCGATGCACGCTTCGGATCATTCATTTGCTCCATCGTCAAAACCACTCTGGAAATGGGGTTGACTGGTCACCTCGAACCGTTTGACGGTTTCCTCTTCTCCACTATCTGTGACTCGGCTCGAAATCTGTGCTTCGTCATGAAGCGAAATTTTCCCGGAATGTATGTGGACTTCCTTCACCTGCCCCACAATCCCAGCTCGCCTGCAGCAACGCAATTCCTGGCTGAGGAGTATCGGCGCATCCTCACCGAGTTGGAGCGTTTGGGCGGGAGCAATGTTGCTGACGAAGCGCTTTGCCACTCCATTACTCTCTACAACCATAACCGTGCTCTGATTCGCGAACTTTACCGGTTACGCACGCAACATCCGGAACAGGTCCCTACCTCGGAGCTCTATCAACTCATCCGGGTCGGTAACTTTTTGCCCGTCGAGGAACACACAGCGCAGTTGGAATCTGCCCTGGTTCAATTTCGCGCACGCAGCACCAAGCAACGGGACTCGATTCGCATCGTCGTAGAAGGATCCTTCTGCGAGCAGCCGCCGCTTACGCTGATCCGCCTTATAGAAGATGCAGGTTGTTACATCGTGGACGACGACTTCACGATCGGCCAGAACTGGTTTGAGAGCGATGTTCCAACGCAGGGAGATCCACTACTGGCGCTCGCCACCAGCTACCTCGACCGTTCGGTTTACTCCTCCGTGCGTCACGATTTCCGCAAGCCGCGTTGGGACGGCCTCGTCGAGAAGGTCCGGCGGAGCAAGGCGGATGCTGTGTTGTTTCTCATCGCGAAGTTTTGCGAGCCTGCGTATTTCGATTACGTCCCTTACAAGCAGGAGTTGGAGCGTGCCGGGATCCCGCACCTGCAGCTGGAATTCGAGGAAAAGTCGTTCACCTTCGACCGCCTGCGCACAGAAATCGAGACTTTCGTGGAATCGCTGGTCTTTGACTAAGGAACAAAAGATGACGGACAAGAAAGAATATCGCGGCTCCATTCACCAGCGGCAAAAAGACCTGATGCTGACCTGGTATGACCAGCTGGATCAGGCGGCCAATACCGGGAATCCACCGACGGTTTCGATGATGATCTCCGGAAACTGCGTCGAGCTGCTGGAGGGCTTCGGCGCCGTACCCCTCTATCCGGAGGTGAACGCGCTGCAGCTAGCCATTCGCCACCAGTCGCTCGATCCCATTCTGGCGGCCGAGGACTTGGGTTACGCCGCGGACAACTGCGCGTATGTCAAAGCCGATATCGGCTGCATTCTGAAAGGCATCACGCCGACCGGCGGGAAGCTGCCCACACCAACGCTCATCCTCTGCAACTTTGTCGGCTGCAATACCTACCTGAAATGGTTTGAGCACCTCGCCAAGCTTCAGAAGGCACCTCTGTATGTGATCGACGTCCCTTTCATGCGCGCCGACGAGCCCTCGCGATCAGACCTGGATTACGTCGTCAAACAGTTGCAGGAAACGGTGACGAAGCTTGAGCAGCTCATCGGCCGCAGGTTCGACTACGACCGCTTCCGCCAGGCGGTCGAGTGCTCCAGCCGCTCGGAAGAGCTGTGGTCTCAGATCAAGCATCTGGCGCGCCGGACACCTTCGCCCTTCGACGCCTACTTCGATGCCATCACCCTGATGGGACCTCTCTATGTCTATCGCGCCAAGCCCGAAGGTGTGGAGTTCTTTGAGGCAGCTCTTGCCGAGCTGCAGGCCAAGGTGGATGCGGGCCAAGGCGTGTACGAAAAGGAACACTTTCGTTTGGTGATGGAAGGCCCACCGCCTTATCCGTACTTCCGCACCTTCCGCGACATGTTCGCCAAGTGGCAAGCCTGTGCCGTGGCATCGACCTACTCGACCGTCGGCGGACTCTGGGAGTTCGGGTTTCGACACGATCCCGATAACCCATTCGAGTCGGTGGCCCGGCACATGATCGAACAGAACGTGACCAACCGGAATTTTCTGCAGCGCTACGAACAGATCCGCCGCTACGTCGAAGACTGGAACGCCGATGGCTTGATCATCCACTTCGTGAAGAGTTGCCGGCTATTTTCGGCTGGCCAGGGCGACATGCGCGACTACTTCACCAAGAAACTCGGTATACCGACCTTGTATATCGAGTCCGATCTGGAAGATCCCAGGTATTTTGCCGAAGCGCAGACCAAGAACCGCATCGATGCCTTCTTCGAGGCGCTCGAGCACTCGAAGGCAACAGCTTCCTTGCGAGGCAGCGCGTAACGAGAGGAGCGTATGAGAATCGCGGCCGGAGTTGACGTCGGTTCCACACAGACCAAGGCAGTCGTCATGTCCGACAACGGCGGCCTGAAGATACTGGCGCGCGCGCTCGTGGACACCGGCGCCAACGTGCAGCGCGCCGCTGAACGCGCCTTCGACAGTGGTTGCCAGCAGGCTGGCCTTCACGCCAGCGACATAGGGTTCGTTGTCGGCACAGGATACGGCCGATACAAGATCGCCTTCGGCAACACGCAGATGACCGAGATCACCTGCCACGCCAAAGGTGCCAGCTTCCTCTGCCCCAGCACGCGAACAGTCATTGATATGGGTGGGCAGGATTCGAAAGCCATCAGCGTCGGCCCCAGCGGCGAGGTGCTGGACTTCGTGATGAACGATAAATGTGCGGCCGGCACCGGACGCTTCCTCGCGAATTCTGCGGAAGTCATGGGCATCGGTCTCGACGAGGTTGGGCCACTTTCCCTCAAGGCGAAACACCCGGTCAAAATTGCGACCGTATGTACTGTCTTTGTCGAGTCGGACATTCTTTCTTACCTTGCGCAGGGCAAGACCGCGGAAGACATTCTTGGGGGCGTGCACGTCGCGATTGCCAAGCGCACGCTATCGCTGGCGCGGAGGCTCAATATTGAGCCGGAAATCACTATGACGGGCGGAGTCGCACGCAACGTCGGCATGGTACGGGCACTCGAGGAAGTGATCGGACGCAAGATGCAGGTCAGCCCGGACGCGCAGTTCATTGGGGCAGTCGGAGCCGCGCTGTTCGCGCTGGAGAAACTCGACCAAAGCTTCGAATCCGGCGTTTGGAGGGGAGATCATGCCATTTCTGGCGGGCATTGATTGCGGCACCAGTTTCACCAAGGCAGTTGTGCTCGACGAACAGGATGGCCCGCCACGCGTCCTCGGTAAGGGCCGGACCCGCAGTGGCGTCAAGACAGACGAAGCCGCAAGCACGGCGCTCGAAGAGGCTCTCCAACAGGCCGGTCTCAAACGGCACCAGTTGGATTACATCGCCACCACGGGGTTCGGACGTTACGGCGTGGCCTTCCGTGACATTCAGGTAACGGAAATCACCACGGCGGCGCGGGGGGCACATTTTGCCATCCCGCAAACGACTGCCATTCTCGACATCGGCGGCCAGTGCACCCGCGCCATCGGCATCACCGAGACTGGCAAGGTGAAGGTGTTCAAGAGCAACGACAAGTGCGCTGCCGGCTCCGGCATGTTCATCCAACGCGCGGCCAAGTATCTTGAGGTGCCGCTCGAAGACGTGGGCGAACTTTCCCTCCGAGCCACGCATCCTCAGCCGATCTCCAGCGTCTGCGCGGTGCTCGCGGAGAGCGAAATCATTAATCATGTCAGTGCGGGAATCACCGTGCAGGACATCCTCCGTGGCATTCATGAGTCGCTGGCCGACCGCGCCGGAGCGCTGCTCAAGCGAGTGGAAATGAAAGATCAACTCACGCTGATCGGTGGAGTCGCGCGCCAGGCCGGAATTGCCAGGGCATTGGAAGATCGCCTGAAGGTGAAGGTACA
>Ga0209698_10001709_pt1 | contig 25341 bp, 20 predicted proteins | sample LitLauG_LLR_2012_FD_187203 | JGI IMG/M metagenome (GOLD analysis project Ga0209698, IMG submission 187203) | Freshwater sediment microbial communities from Pennsylvania, USA - Little Laurel Run_MetaG_LLR_2012 (SPAdes) (version 2) | ecosystem: Environmental > Aquatic > Freshwater > Creek >... | reverse complement strand
GTGGGTGGGTGGGTCAGGCGCCGGCGGCCTCAAGAGCGGCGACGGCGTCCTCGTGGGGGATGTTGGCCCGGTCCACGACCCGGCCGTTGGCGTTACGGACCGCGGCGGCGAAACGGGCCGCCCAGGTGTTCTCCCACACCAGCAGGAAGGCCGAGGAGTTCGGCGCCAGGTTCTCCGCGACGGTCGCCACGTCCTCGTCGTCCAGCACGCCGTTGGCGCTGTACTCCGACAGCTCGGCGAACACCGGGTCCAGCCGCTCGTCCAGGCCGGAGATCTCCACCGAGGTGACCGACCCGTCCTCGTCCTTGATCACACCGAGCAGGTCAATGATGCGCACCGTGCCGTTCGCGACCACGTCGCGCAGCGCGGGCACGATCTCGCCCTTGAACTCGTTGCCGGGGAACTCGATGATGACGACCTCGACGGGCCCGATCTCCATGGGTAGCTCCTTCTGCGGACAGGACGTCTCCCCCCATGGGGCGCCCCGGGTAGGGCCGAGCATGGCACACGGACACCGTCGCGCGGCAGGGGTCCGGGGGCGGAGGCGGTCAGCCTGCCGGCGCCAGCGCCGCGTAGCCGGGCTTCACCTGGCCGTTGATGATCGCCAGCCGCTGCTCGAAGGGCAGGAACGCCGACTTCATGGCGTTGGTGGTCAGCCACGCCAGCTCGTCCAGGCCGTAGCCGAAGGCGTCGACCAGCGCGGTCATCTCCGCGGACATCGACGTGCCGCTCATCAGGCGGTTGTCGGTGTTGACGGTGACGCGGAAGCGCAGTGCGGCGAGCAACCCGATCGGGTGCTCGGCGACCGAGGCGACCGCGCCGGTCCCCACGTTGGACGCCGGGCACAGCTCCAGCGGGATGCGCCGGTCCCGCACGTAGCTGGCCAGGCGCCCCAGCACCGCGACGCCGTCCGGGCCGGTGGTGATGTCGTCCACGATCCGCACCCCGTGCCCGAGCCGCTCGGCGCCGCACCACTGCAGCGCCTCCCAGATGGACGGCAGGCCGAACCCCTCCCCGGCGTGGATGGTGAAGTGGGCGTTCTCCCGGCGCAGGTACTCAAAGGCGTCCAGGTGGCGAGTCGGCGGGAACCCGGCCTCCGCCCCCGCGATGTCGAAGCCGACGACGCCGTCATCGCGGTAGGCCACCACCAGCTCGGCGATCTCCCGCGAGCGCGCCGCGTGGCGCATGGCGGTCAGCAGCGCCCGTGCCGTCACCGTCCGGCCCTCGGCCGCTGCGTCGCGCTCCCCGTCCGCGAGGCCGGCGAGCACCGCCTCCACGACGGTCCCCAGGCCCAGCCCGGTCTGGGTGTGCAGCTCCGGGGCGAACCGGATCTCGGCGTACACGACGCCGTCGCGGGCCAGGTCGAGCACCGCCTCCCGGGCGACCCTGCGCAGCGCCTGGGGGGTCTGCAGCACGCCGACGGTGTGGGCGAACGTCGTCAGGTACGTCTCCAGCGACCCCGACGCCGCCGCCTCGACGAACCAGGCGCCGAGCTCGCCGGGGTCGGCCGTCGGCAGGCCCGTGTAGCCGGCGTCGTCGGCAAGCTCGACCACGGTGGCGGGGCGCAGGCCACCGTCGAGGTGGTCGTGCAGCAGCACCTTGGGCGCGGCTAGGACCGCGGCGGGGGTCGGCGACACGCAGGTGAGCGTAACCCGGCCCTCAACTCCGCCCCGCTGTCCGCCGATGGGGTGGACATGACCGAGAGCATGGCGGAACGCCAGGTGACCGAGGACATCCGTGTCATCCGGCCTGCCGCAGTGCTGGACCAGCGCACCGCCGCGCGGGTGGTCGCCGAGCTGGAGCGGCTCGACGTCAGCCGTGGCGGCACGTGGAACGCCACGTCGTCGCTGTGGCAGCGCTACGACAAGGCCTGGGATGGCGCCGGCGGGGGCCGCGGCACCGCCCAGCTCATCGGCTCCATCGCGGTGATGTACGACGCGCCGCACCGCCACCAGATCACCATCTACAAGGTCACCGTCTCCTCCTTCGGGCTCGCCCAGGGCTGGACCGTGGACTCCCTGTGCGGGGACGCGCTGAGCTGGGTCGGGCTGACCCTCGACAGCTGCCCCCGCGCCGAGCTGACCTCCCCGCCGCGCGGGGACCCCTTCAAGCGGGGCAGCGGCCACTAGCCGAGCGGGCGTAGGGGGGTCAGCCGACCCGGCCCAGCACCAGCGGGCGGGCGGTCCCTCCCGGGCCGACCGCGGCCACGCTCACCGCGTCCACCAGCGCCGCGCGCGCCGCCGCGAACCGCGCCGGCTCGTCGGCGTGCAGGGTGAACAGAGGTGACCCTGAGGCCACCTGCTCGCCGGGCCGGACGTGCCAGACCACCCCGGCACCGGCGGAGACCGGGTCCTCCTTGCGGCTGCGGCCCGCACCCAGCCGCCAGGCGGCCACCCCCACGGCGTAGGCGTCCAGGCGCGTCACCACCCCCGTCCTGGTCGCTGTGACGACGTCCCTGTGCACAGCGGCGGGCAGCGCGGCGTCCGGGTCGCCGCCCTGCGCCGCGACCAGGGCGCGCCAGCGGTCCATCGCCCGGCCGTCGGCCAGCGCCGCGGCGGGGTCCTCGCCGTCCCGCCCGACCAGGGACAGCATCTGCTCGGCCAGGGCCACGGTCAGCGCCACGACGTCGGGGGGACCCCCGCCGGCCAGCACCTCCACCGACTCGGCAACCTCCAGGGCGTTGCCGGCGGTGCGACCCAGCGGGGTGTCCATGTCGGTGAGCAGGGCGACGGTCGCAACACCCGCGCCGGTGCCGATGTCGACCATGGTCTGCGCGAGCCTCGTCGCGGTCTCCAGGTCCTTCATGAAGGCCCCCGACCCGACCTTCACATCCAGCACCAGCGCCGACGTCCCCTCGGCGAGCTTCTTGGACATGATCGACGAGGCGATCAGCGGCACGGACTCCACGGTGGCGGTGACGTCGCGCAGTGCGTACAGCTTGCGGTCGGCGGGGGCCAGGTCCTGCCCGGCCGCGCACACCACGGCGCCCACGGAGCGCAGCTGCGCACGGATCGCCGCGGTGTCCAGCGTGGTGGTGAACCCGGGGATCGTCTCCAGCTTGTCCAGGGTGCCCCCGGTGTGGCCCAGGCCGCGTCCGGACAGCTGGGGGACGGCGGCCCCGCATGCGGCCACCAGCGGGGCCAGGGGCAGCGTGATCTTGTCCCCGACACCGCCGGTGGAGTGCTTGTCGACCGTAGGTGCGCCCACGTCGCCCAGCTCCAGGCGCCGCCCCGACGCCAGCATGGCCTCGGTCCAGCGCAGGGTCTCCGGGATGCTCATCCCTCGCAGCAGGATCGCCATCGCGAGGGCGGCCATCTGCTCCTCGGCCACGACCCCACGGGTGTAGGCGTCCACCACCCAGTCCACCGCAGCGTCGGACAGCGTCCCGCCGTCGCGCTTGGTGGCGATCACGTCGACCGCGCTGAACGGCTCCTGGCTCACCGCGCGCCCAGCGCGTCTGCGTCAAACGCAGCCGGCAGCAGCTCGCCCAGCGCGCGGCCCGCACGGCCGGTCCAGACCGCCAGTGAGGCTCCCCCCGCCTCCCACAGCAGCTGGCGGCACCGCCCGCAGGGCATCAGCGGGTCCCCGGCGGCGTCGACGCAGGCCAGCGCCACCAGCCGGCCCCCACCACTGGCGTGCAGCGCGGACACCACCCCGCACTCCGCGCACAGAGTCAGTCCGTAGCTGGCGTTCTCGACGTTGCAGCCCACCACCGTCCGCCCGTCGTCGACGAGACCGGCCGCACCGACGGCGAAGCCTGAGTACGGGGCGGACGCGTGCGCCATCACCGCACGTGCCGCAGCTACCAACGCGTCCCAGTCCGGCTCCACGCTCACTCCTTGACGTAGGGCACGCCGTCGGCCGCCGGCGCCCGCGAGTGTCCCACCAGGCCCGCGACCGCGAAGATCGTCGCCAGGTAGGGCAGCATGGACAGGAACGCCGACGGGATCGACACCGGCGTGCCGATGATCGTCAGAACCGTTTGCAGCGCCTCGGTGAAGCCGAAGAGCAGCGCCGCTCCCAGGGCCCCGCGGGGGTTCCACCGGCCGAAGATCACTGCGGCCAGCGCGATGAAGCCCTTGCCGGCCGACATGTTCTTCTCGAACTGCCCGACCGACCCCACCGTGAGGTACGCCCCCGCCAGGCCGGCGAACATCCCGCCGATGATCACGTTGCGGTAGCGCGTGGCGATGACGTTGATCCCCATGGTGTCGGCCGCCTCCGGGTGCTCGCCGACGGCGCGGGTCCGCAGGCCCCATCGGGTGCGGAACAGCCAGACGTCCACAAGCACCACGAGGACGTAGGTGGCGTACACCAGGATGTTGGCGTCGAAGAACAGCGGCCCGATGACCGGGATGTCCCCCAGCAGGGGCAGGCGGATCGGGGGGAAGTTCCCCGGGTTGTTGTAGGTGTTGGCGTTCTGCGCCATGAACGCGTCGTACAGGAACCCGGTGAGCCCCAGCGCCAGGGTGTTGATGACCACGCCGAGCACCACCTGGTTGACCAGGTAGCGGATCGCGAAGACGGCCAGCAGCGCCCCCATCAGGGCACCGGACAGCACGGCCGCGAGCACGCCGAGGCCCAGGTTGGCGGTGATCGAGGCGAACAGGGCGCCCATGAACGCGCCGGTCAGCATCTGGCCCTCGATGGCCACGTTGATCACCGCGCTGCGCTCGCAGACGATCCCGGACAGTGACCCCAGGATCAGGGGCACCGCCAGGAAGATCGTGTTCTGCAGCAGGCCCAGCAGGTCGATGCTGGTGTCCGGCGTGCCGGTGCACGACCAGACCAGGAAGGACGCGGCCACCGCGAAGACGGTCACCCCGACCGCCCAGCGCATGCCCCGACGGGACAGCCCGTGTGCGATCTGCCACACCCCGATGGCCACCACGACCGCCGCCAGCACGAGCACGGTCGCCCGGGCTGGCAGTGTCAGCGTGAGGGGGTGAGCGGACCCGGTCGCGGACAGTCCGAACCGAGCCTTGTACCCCGCATGGGAGCCGAACCCGAGCAGCCAGCCGGTCAGCACACCGACCACGACGAAGGTGACCCCGGTGGTGACCCGATGTCGCCGGCTGGGCGGCAGCTCGACCAGGGCCGGGATGTCGTCCACCAGCGGCGCGTCCGGCAGCGTCGGCGCGCTCACCCGTTCCACCCCTTCGCCTGCACAGGGCTGGCCCCGGCACCCTTGGTGTCGCGTAGCCGGGCGATCTCGCGCACCAGGGCCGGGGCGGCCACGAAGAGCACGATGATCGCCTCGAGGACCGTCACCAGGTCGATCGAGGTGCCGGTCAGCGCCTGCATCTCCACCCCGCCGGCCCGCAGCGCGCCGAACAGCAGCCCGGCGAGCACCGTCCCCCACGGGCGGCCGCGGCCGAGCAGGGCGACGGTGATCGCGTCGAAACCGATCCCCCCGTCGATGTCGGAGGTGATGGCGGTGTTCGTCCCCAGTATCTGGCTGACCCCGGCGAGGCCGGCCAGGCCGCCGGCCAGCAGCATCACCGTGACGTAGGAGCGAGCCACGCTCATCCCCGCTGTGCGGGCGGCCGCCTGGTTGGCCCCCACCGCGCGCAGCTGGAATCCGGTGGTGCTGCGCCGCAGCAGCCAGGAGACCGCCCACGCGGCGGCGAGCGCGAGCAGGATGCCGGTATGGACCCGTAGGTGGTCGCCCAGCAGGTGGGGGAGCCGGGCCGTTGGCAGCACCACGTTCGAGATCGCCTGGCCGTAGGGCGGGGCCTGGAAACCGCGCACCCCGAGCAGGTACACCAGCAGGTTGTAGGCGATGTAGTTGAGCATGATCGTGGTGATGACCTCGTGGGCGCCGGTGCGTGCCTTCAGCAGCCCGGCGATGCCTCCCCACAGAGCTCCCCCGACGAACCCGGCAGCCACCCCCACCACGACGTGCAGTCCGGGCGGCAGGTGCCACGCGAAGCCGACGTAGCCGGCAAAGACCGCGCCCAGGATGATCTGCCCCTGGCCCCCGATGTTGAACAGCCCGGCTTGGAAGGCCAGCGCCACTGACAGCCCGCACAGGATCAGCGGCGTCGCGGCGAGCACCGTCTCCGACAGCGGGGTGAGGATCTGCGACAGGCTCCCGCTGGACAGCGAGTGCGGATTGAGGATCGCGCCCTCGAACAGTGCTGAGTAGGCCGAGGCCACCGCGTGCCAGGCGGCGGACAGCACGTCGGAGGGATGCTGGAAGAAGTAGCCCGCCGCGCTACGCACCGCCGGATCGGTGACCGTGATGAGCACGGCGCCGACGAGCAGTGCCAGCACCAGGGACAGCACCGTGACGACGAAGGAGTTACCCGAGCGGTAGAAGTCCAGCGCCCGGCGCAGGGGTCCCCGCCGCTTCGGGGGCACCGGCTGCTCGGGCGGGGGCGCGAGCTCGGTGTCGGTCGCGCTCACGCGTCCGCCCCCGCGCCGGTGTCCGCCAGCTCGGGGGCGGCCCCGGCCATGAGCAGGCCGACCTGCTGGGGGTCGGCCCCGGCGGGCAGCTCCCCGACGATCCGGCCGCGGTACATGACGGCGATGCGGTCGGCCAGGCCGAGAACCTCGTCCAGCTCGGTCGACACCACGACGACAGCCGCCCCTTCGTCGCGGGCGGCCACGATGCGCGCGTGCACGAACTCCGTGGAGCCGACGTCCAGGCCCCGGGTGGGCTGGGCCACTACCAGCAAGGTCAGCGGGCGTGACATCTCCCGGGCCAGGACCACCTTTTGCTGGTTGCCCCCCGACAGGGTGCCCGCTGACGCGTCAGCGGACTGCGTGCGCACGTCGAACTCCTCAATCCGGTCGGCGGCGTTGCGCTGGATCGCCCCGAGGTCAAGGCTCAGGCCCCGCGCGAACGGTGTCTCGTCGTAGCGGTCCAGGACAAGGTTCTCCGCCACGGTGAAACTCGCGATCAGCCCGTCTGCCTGGCGGTCCTCAGGGACGTAGCCCACCCCGCGGGCGAGGATCGCGTCGATCGGCTCGTGGGTGATGTCCGAGCCGGCCAGCACCACCGTGCCCTGGGTGGGCGGGCGGAGGCCCAGCACGGCCTCGGTCAGCTCGGTCTGCCCGTTGCCCTGCACCCCCGCGATCGCGTAGATCTCCCCCGCAGCGACGCTGAAGCTGACGCCGTCGACGTGGACCTGTCCGCTGGGGTCCACGACGTGCAGGTCGTGGACGTCGAGCACGGTCGACCCGGGCGTGGCCGCAGACTTCTCGATCAGCAGCTTGACCGGTCGGCCCACCATCATGGCGGCGAGATCGGCCTCCGGGGCGTGCGGGCTGGCCGAGCCCACAACCCGACCACGTCGGATCACGGTCAGCCGGTCGGCGACGGCGCGGACCTCCTTCAGCTTGTGGGTGATGAACACGATGGACGTTCCCGCCTCACGCAGCCCGCGCATCACGGCGATGAGGTCGTCGATCTCCTGGGGGGTGAGGACGGCCGTCGGCTCGTCCAGGATCAGGATCTCCGCGTCTCTCAACAGCGCCTTGAGGATCTCCACCCGCTGCTGGACACCCACTGACAGGTCAGCGACCTGGACGTCGAGGGGGACCGACAGGTTGTACCGCTGGGAGACCTCCACGACCTCCCGGCGCGCGGCGCGGCGGTCCAGGAAGCCCAGTGCACGCGTCGGCTCGCGGCCCAGCATGATGTTCTCGGTGGCGGTGAACACCGGGACGAGCATGAAGTGCTGGTGCACCATGCCGATGCCCCGCGCCATGGCGTCACGGGGTCCCGCCAGGTGCACGGGCTCACCGTCGATGACGATCTCGCCCTCGTCCGGCTGGTAGAGCCCGTACAGGACGTTCATCAACGTGGACTTGCCGGCGCCGTTCTCGCCGAGCAGGGCGTGGATCTCACCCGGCTCGACGGTGAGGGAGATGTCGTCGTTGGCCACGAGTGAGCCGAACCTCTTGGTGATCCCACGAAGCTCCAGCCGCACCACGTGCCTCCGGAAGTGTCGCGCAGCGTCGGGCGGGGGAGCAGCCAGCTCCCCCGCCCGACCTTAGGGTCAGTGCGGCTGCGACGGAGACGCCACGGTGATCGAGCCGGCGATGATCTTCTGCTTGATCACGGCCAGCTCAGAGACCAAGCTCGCCGGGACCTGCGAGGTGTAGTGGTAGAAGGGCGCGAGGCCGGTTCCACCGTTTGCCAACGTGCCGATGTAGTTCGCCGGGTGGCCGGCTGCCGCAGCGAGCACGTAGGTCTTGACCGAGCCTGTCAGGTTCTTCAGCACGGTCGTCAGGAACCACGGGCAGTACTGGGCCGCACTGACACAGCCGTCGGTGTCCACCCAGATCACCTTCACAGAACCGCTGGAGTTCTTGGCCGCGACGGCGGAGCCGATCCCGGTGCCGCCGGCGACCGGGAAGATGATGTCGGCACCCTGCTGGATGAAGGTGTTGGAGATCTGCTCACCCTGCGCGGGGTCGGAGAAGCTGTTGTTCCCCGTGGCGAACGTGCCGCCCTTCTGGTTGTGCTCGTTCCAGCCGAGAACCTGGACGCTGGTGTGGTGCTGGCCGTTGTAGTACTGCACGCCGTCGTAGAAGCCGTCCATGTACACCGTGACCGGTGGGATGTTCAGCCCGCCGAACGTCGCGACCTTGCCCGTCTTCGACATCCCCGCGGCCAGGTAGCCACCGAGGAAAGCCCCCTGGGCCGTGTTGTACTGCAGCCCGAAGGCGTTAGGCAGCCCAGGGTTGCTGTCGACCTCCGCGTAGTTCTTCGTCGGGTTGGCCTTGGCGACAGTCACCACCGCGCTGGACATCAGGCCGCCGACCGCGATCGTCGTCGAACAGCCCTTGGCGGTCTCCGCGTTGAGGTTCGGGGTGTAGTCGTTCTGCGAGGAGCTGGAGACGTAGGAGATGGCGATGCTGGGGTTCGCGGCCTTGGCCGCGACCATGCCCGCCCACGAGCCCTGGTTGAACGAGTGGTCGTCCACCCCGCCGATGTCGAGCACCATGCAGGCGTTGAACGCGGCGGTGCTTGCGCTGGCCGACGTCGATGTGCTGGAGCTGGTCGACGGACTCGTCGAGCTCGTCGCCGAGCTCGACCCCTTGCTCCCACACGCCGCAAGGGCCAACAGGGCAACGCCCGTGGCCGCGGTGTACCGCAGACTTTTCCTCACGTCTCCGCCTCCTACCACCGGGCCGGGTGCCAGGCTCGGCGGCCACTATAGGGGCGTGCTTTCGAACCTTTGGCGCCATCCGAGCTCGTCGCTGCACCCGTTGCGAAACCGTGACCCGAGCGACGTCCACCAGGCACCTGGTGGTTACACCAGTCCCAGTACGGCTGTCCCGACCAGCACTCGCGCGCCCACCACCAACGCGCTCTCGTCGATGTCGAAGGTGCTCTGGTGCAGGTCCTCGACCCGGCTCACGCCGGGCGGGCGCACACCGAGGCGGGCCAGCGCGCCGGGCACGTGCGCCAGGTACCAGGCGAAGTCCTCCCCGCCCAGGCTCTGCTCCACGGTCAAGACCGCGTCCTCGCCCACCACCGCCCGGGTCGCCTCGTCGAGCAGCTCGACGCACTCAGCGTCGTTGACCACCGGGGGCACACCGCGCAGGTAGTCCACGTCGGCAACCACCCCGTAGTGCGAGACCACCGTGTGCACGGCCTCCTCGACCAGGCTGGGGGCCCGCTCCCATGCCCGGGCGTCCAGCGAGCGCACCGTGCCCTCGACCAGGCCTGACCGCGGGATCACGTTGGCGGCGCCGCCGGCCTGCATGCGCCCCCAGACCACGGACAGCCCGGCCCGTGGGTCGACCTGTCGGGACAGCACGGCGGGGACGTCGACAACCACCCGCGCCAGGGCGTACACAAGGTCACCGGTCAGGTGCGGTCGCGCGGTGTGCCCGCCCGCCCCCGTCAGGGTCACCCGCACCTTGTCCGCCGACCCGGTGATCGGTCCGGCGCGCAGCCCCACGTACCCCACCGGGGAGCGCGGGTCGCAGTGCAGCGCGAAGATCCGGTCGACCCCGTCCAGGGCCTTCGCAGCGATCATGTCCAAGGCCCCGCCAGGAGTGGCCTCCTCGGCGGGCTGGAAGATCAGGCGCACCCCACCCGGCAGCAGCCCGTCGCTTTCCAGGTCAGCGAGCACGAGGCCCGCGCCGACCAGGATCGCGGTATGGGCGTCGTGCCCGCAGGCGTGGCAGGCGCCGGGGACGGTGGAGCGGTAGTCCACGTCCTTCCCGTCGTCCACCGGCAGCGCGTCCATGTCCGCCCGCAGTGCCAGACGCGGCGGGCCCTGGCCGATGTCGCACACCAGGCCGGTCCCTCCCGGCAGCACACGGGGCGCGAGGCCGGCCGCGGCGAGCCGACGGGCCACCAGCGCGGTGGTGCGCTGCTCCTGGTGGGACAGCTCAGGGTGGGCGTGAATGTCTCGACGCAGCGACGTGAGTAGGTCCGCGACAAGGTCGACGCGGCCGCCCACCTGGGTGAGGGCGGGCAGTCCGTGCCCGGGAGCATCGACCTGCAGCATCCTTGAGACCTTACGCCCGCCTGCGCTGGCGGCGGCACTGCGGCGCGCCCGCTGGGGGCGCACAGCCTGGCCGACTAGAACGCGTCATGGGCGGTGTACGTCCCCCAGACATCCCGCAGCGCGTCGCACACCTCACCGACGGTGGCCAGGGCGGCGAGCGATTCGCGCATCGGCGGCAGGACCGAGTCGGTGCCCTCCGCCGCCCGCCGCAGCGCGTCGAGCCCCCGCTGCACCGCGCCGGCGTCGCGGCGCGCCCGCAGCGCCACGAGCCGTTCGGTCTGCTGGGCCTGGATCTGCGGGTCAACCCGCAGGGGCTCGTAGGCCTCCTCCTGGTCCAGGGCAAAGCGGTTCACCCCGACGATGACCCGCTCACCGGTGTCGATCGACTGGGTGACCTCGTACGCGGACCGTTCGATGGCACCCTTCTGGAACCCCTGCTCGATGGCCGCGGCGGCGCCTCCGAGCTGCTCGACCTGCGCCATGAGCCCGAGGATCTGCTCCTCGAGGGCGTCGGTAAGCGCCTCGACCGCGTAGGACCCGGCGAAGGGATCCACCGTCGCGGTGATGTCTGACTCGTAGGCGATCACCTGCTGCGTGCGCAGCGCGAGCCGGGCGGCCTTCTCGCTGGGCAGCGCCAGCGCCTCGTCGAAGGAATTGGTGTGCAGCGACTGGGTGCCGCCGAGGACCGCCGCCAGGGCCTGGACGGCTACCCGCACCATGTTGACCTCCGGCTGCTGGGCGGTGAGCTGCACACCGGCGGTCTGGGTGTGGAAGCGCAGCATCATCGAGCGTGGGTTGGTCGCCGCGAACTCCTCCTTCATCACGCGCGCCCAGATCCGGCGCGCAGCGCGAAACTTGGCTACCTCCTCGAGCAGGGTGGTGCGGGCGACGAAGAAGAAGGACAGTGTGGGCGCGAAGTCGTCCACCCCCTGCCCGGCCGCCAGAGCAGCCCGGACGTACTCGATGCCGTCAGCGAGGGTGAACGCGACCTCCTGCGCGGGCGTGGCCCCGGCCTCGGCCATGTGGTACCCGGAGATGGAGATCGTGTTCCATCGGGGGACCACCGCCCGGCAGTAGCCGAAGATGTCGGTGGTCAGGCGCAGGGACGGTCGTGGCGGGTAGATGTAGGTACCTCGCGCGATGTACTCCTTGAGTACGTCGTTCTGGATCGTCCCGGTCAGGGCCGCCGCCGCCACGCCCTGCCGCTCAGCCACCAGCTCGTACATCAGCAGCAGCAGCGCCGCGGGGGCGTTGATCGTCATCGACGTGGACACCTTGTCCAGCGGGATCCCGTCGAACAGGACCGCCATGTCCTCCACGGAGTCCACCGCGACGCCCACCTTGCCGACCTCACCGTCGGCCAGCGCGGCGTCGGAGTCGTAGCCCATCTGTGTCGGCAGGTCGAAGGCGACAGACAGCCCGGTCTGTCCCGCGTCCAGAAGCTGGCGGTAGCGACGGTTCGACTCCGCCGCGGTGCCGAAACCGGCGTACTGGCGCATGGTCCAGGGCCGCGAGGTGTACATGGTCGGGTACACGCCCCGCGTGTACGGGTACTGCCCGGGCTCACCGAGCCGACCGGCCAGGCCGTCCTGCAGGTCGCCGGGCCCGTAGACCGCTCGCACGGGGATCCCGGACTCCGAGCGGCGCTCCTGGCTCATGCCCGGCAGCGTAGCCAGCGCGGCGGCCGGGGGGCGGGGGTCCTCCGGCCCCTGCGTCACGGTCCGCCACCGGCCGCGGCCCTCCCGCGGGTGCGGAGCGCCGGCCCGTCGCTACGATCGTGCTAACAGCACCAGACATGTCGGCGGCGACGGGCCACGGCCGGGACGGAGGCACTGCGGTGGCGAGCCTGCCCAGCGGGACGCTGTACCGGGGCCGTGAGGGCATGTGGTCGTGGGTCGCCCACCGCATCACCGGGGTGTTGGTCTTCTTCTTCCTCTTCGCCCATGTGCTGGACACCGCCTTGGTCAGGGTGTCGCCGAACGACTACGACAAGGTCATCGCCAGCTACAAGAACCCGGTGGTCAACCTCCTGGAGATTGGCCTCGTCGGCGCCGTGCTGTACCACGCGCTCAACGGCGTCCGGATCATCCTGGTGGACTTCTGGTCCCGGGGCCCGCGGGTGCAGCGGCAGATGCTGTGGGCGATCGTCGCCATCTGGCTCGTCGTCATGGTGCCGGGCGCCTACTTCATGTTCCAGCACTCCCTGCAGGTGCTGTTCGGGACGGCTCGGTGAGCGCCGGCACCAGCGCACCCCGGCTGGACCCGCCGCGCAGCCCGGGCATCGCCCGGTCACGTCAGCGCAGCAACTTCGAGCTGTACAGCTGGCTGTTCATGCGTGTGTCCGGCCTGATCCTGATCGTCCTGGTGCTCGGCCACCTGTTGATCATGAACATCCTTGACGGCGGCGTCCAGCGGATCAACTTCGCGTTCGTCGCCGGGCGGTGGTCCTCCCCCTTCTGGCAGGGCTGGGACCTGATCATGCTGTGGCTGGCGGAGCTGCACGGCACGAACGGCCTGCGGACCGTCATCAACGACTACGCCGAGCGGGACCAGACACGGTTCTGGCTCAAGATGCTGCTGTACACCAGCGCGGGGCTTGTTCTGGTGCTGGGCACCTTGGTGATCTTCACCTTCGACCCCAACATCGGCTAGGGGCACGGCATGCAGACCCATCAGTACGACGTCGTCATCGTCGGGGCGGGCGGCGCAGGCATGCGGGCTGCCCTGGAGTCCGGCCAGCGCACTCGTACGGCGGTCCTGACCAAGCTCTACCCGACGCGCTCGCACACTGGCGCTGCTCAGGGCGGGATGTGCGCCGCCCTCGCCAACGTCGAGGAGGACAACTGGGAGTGGCACACCTTTGACACCGTCAAGGGCGGCGACTACCTCGTCGACCAGGACGCCGCCGAGGTCATGTGCAAGGAGGCCATCGACGCGGTCCTGGACCTGGAGCGGATGGGCCTGCCGTTCTCCCGCACCCCTGAGGGTCGCATCGACCAACGCCGGTTCGGCGGGCACACCCGGAACCACGGTGAAGCCGCCGTACGCCGTGCCTGCTACGCGGCCGACCGTACCGGCCACATGATCCTGCAGACCCTGTACCAGAACTGCGTGAAGCACGGCATCGAGTTCTTCAACGAGTTCTACGTGCTCGACCTACTCATCAACGATGGTCGTACCGCCGGTGTCGTCGCCTATGAGCTTGCCACCGGGGAGATCCACGTCTTCTCCGCCAAGTCCGTTGTGCTCGCCACCGGTGGTTTCGGCAAGGTGTTCAAGACAACCTCCAACGCGCACACGCTGACCGGTGACGGCATGGGCATCGTGCTGCGCCGGGGGCTTCCGCTGGAGGACATGGAGTTCTACCAGTTCCACCCCACGGGCCTGGCGGGTCTGGGCATCCTGCTCACCGAGGGTGCCCGCGGCGAGGGTGGCATCCTGCGCAACAGCGAGGGTGAGCGCTTCATGGAGCGCTACGCCCCCACGATCAAGGACCTGGCTCCCCGGGACATGGTGTCTCGGGCCATCTACACCGAGGTGCGCCAGGGCCGGGGGGCCGGACCTCGCAAGGACTACGTGCTGCTCGACCTGACACACCTGCCGCGCGAGCAGCTGGACGCCAAGCTGCCCGACATCACCGAGTTCGCTCGGACGTATCTGGGGATCGAGCCCTACACCGAGCCGGTGCCCATCTACCCAACGGCGCACTACGCCATGGGTGGCGTGCCGACGACGCTGCAGGGGGAGGTACTCGCGACCAACACGGACGTGGTCCCCGGGCTGTACGCGGCGGGTGAAGTCGCCTGCGTGTCCGTTCACGGCGCGAACAGACTGGGGACAAACTCCCTGCTCGACATCAACGTCTTCGGTCGGCGGGCTGGCATCTTCGCAGCAGAGTTCGCCAACGCGAACTCCTTCGTCGAGCTGCCGGCAGACCCGGCGTCGCAGGTCACCGCCCAGCTCACCGGCCTGCTCGACGGACCCGGGGGGGAGTCCGCCGCCAAGATCCGCTCGGAGCTCCAGCAGTCGATGGACGACAACGCGTCGGTGTACCGGACCGAAACCACGCTGAAGCAGGCCGAGGTCGACATCCAGGGCCTGAAGGAGCGCTACTCCCGGGTGGCGGTGCACGACAAGGGGAAGCGGTTCAACACCGACCTGCTGGAGGCGGTGGAGCTGGGGTTCCTGCTTGACCTGGCCGAGGTGCTGGTCATCGCAGCCAGGGCGAGGACCGAGTCACGCGGCGGGCACTTCCGCGAGGACTACCCGACCCGAGACGATGTCAACTTCATGCGCCACTCGATGGCCTACCTCGAGCACGACGAAGACACGACCCCGGCCATCCGACTGGACTACAAGCCCGTCGTGGTCACCCGCTACCAGCCGATGGAGCGCAAGTACTGATGAGCGTCGACACAGCGGCCAGCCCGACCTCACCGGTCACGCCACCGCCGCCGCAGTCCATCGCGGTCACGCTGCGTATCCGTCGGTTCAACCCCGAGGGCGACCAGGCACCGCACTGGGAGGACTACACCGTCCACTCCCTGCCCACCGACCGGCTGCTGGACGTCCTGCACCAGGTCAAGTGGGAGCTGGACGGCACGCTGACCTTCCGGCGCTCGTGCGCACACGGTGTCTGTGGCTCGGACGCGATGCGCATCAACGGGCAGAACCGGCTTGCCTGCAAGACGCTGGTCCGCGACCTTCACCCCGAGGACCCGATCACGGTGGAGGCGATCAAGGGGCTGCCGCTGGAGAAGGACCTGGTGGTGGACATGGAGCCCTTCTTCGCCGCCTACCGCGACATCCAGCCCTACCTCATCACCCACGGTCAGCAGCCCAGCCGCGAGCGGCTGCAGTCCGCCGAGCAGCGGGCCCGCTTCGACGACACGACCAAGTGCATCCTGTGCGCCGCGTGCACCACGTCCTGCCCGGTGTTTTGGACCGACGGCGCGTACTTCGGGCCGGCTGCCATCGTCAACGCCCACCGCTTCATCTTCGACAGCCGTGACGAGGGTGCCGAGGAGCGGCTGGAGATCCTCAACTACAAGGAAGGCGTCTGGCGCTGCCGGACCACCTTCAACTGCACCGAGGCGTGCCCGCGCGGTATCCAGGTGACGCAGGCCATCCAGGAGGTCAAGCGCGCCTTGATCTTCCGCCGCGTCTAGATCCACCGACCATCTGCCCCGCTCCCCGCACGCTCAGGTCCGTCCCCCGTCTGGCCGATAGATAGCCCAAGATCGTCGGGGTGTGCGGCCACGCCGGGTACCCCGACTCCGCTGGGACGGGGACACCGGGAGCGCGATGAGCAGGCAGTCGGCAGGCCGCCGCACGGGCGTGCCCCGCTGGCTGACGAGCCTGCTGGGCGCCCTGCTCGTCGTGCTGTGCGGGCTCGCGCTGCACGCCTCGCTGCAGATCGGCGCAGCCGCGAGGACCGCGCAGAGCAGCGTCGACCTGGCCGACCGCTACCAGCAGGCCCGCTACCTGGCGTCGAGCGAGTCCGCGCAGCTGGGCAACTACCTCCTCACCGGGGACTCGACGCTGCGCGACCAGTACGAGAACACCACCTACGCCCTGGACAGCGACCTGCTCGGGTTGTTGGCCGCGCTGGGCTCCAGCCCCAGCGCCGAGCGCACCGTGCTCGCACACCTCATCGACCTGCAGACCCAGTACGAGACCGACGCCCGTGCCATGTTTGACCTGACCGCCCGCGGGCGCACCACCGCCGCTGCGGCCATGGAGTACCGCCAGCTCGACCCGCTGAACACCACTGTCGCGACCAGCCTCGGTGGCTACACCGCGGCGCACCACACCAGCGCGGTGACGGACATGGCCAGCGTCGCCCAGCAAGGGCGGCTGCTGCGGGCGGGTACGCCGATTGGTCTGGCGGCCGCCCTGGCCATCGTGGTGCTGCTCGCAGGTGTAGGACGGAGCCACCGCCGGGCGATCCAGCGCCAGGCGCTGCACGACGCGCTGACCGGGCTGCCCACCCGCAGGCTGTTTACCGACCGGGCCTGCCAGGCGGTCGCGACCGCGCAGCGCACGGGGGCCGCGCCCGTGGTGATGGTCTTGGACCTCGACGACTTCAAGGAGGTCAACGACACCCTGGGACACCACTACGGCGACCAGCTCCTGCGGGAGGTGACCGCCCGGCTGGCCGGCGCGCTCCGCCCGGCCGACACCCTCGCCCGGTTTGGCGGCGACGAGTTCGCCGCGCTTCTGCCTGACGGGGGGGCGGCCGCCGGAGCCCGGGTCGCGGTTCGGCTGAGGGAGGCGCTCGACGCGCCCTTCGACCTCGACGGCATCTCCATCGGGATCGAGGCCAGCATCGGGATCGCGACGATGACCGACACGGAGCCCGACGCGGCGCCGCCGGCGCCCCCGCAGCGGGTCGAGCAGCTGCTCAGGGAGGCGGACAGCGCCATGTACTGCGCGAAGGCGGAACGCCTTGGTTTCGCGCACTACTCGCTGGACCACGACGCGGGCGCCCCGAACCGGTTAGCCGTGCTGTGGGAGCTGCGACAGGCCCTAGACAACGACGAGCTGGTGGTCCACTACCAACCCAAGATCTCCGCGGACGCCGGGGAGCTCGTCGGGGTGGAGGCTCTGGTGCGCTGGGACCACCCCCGGCGCGGGCTGCTCCCCCCGAGTGAGTTCATCGCACTGGCGGAGAGCACCACGCTGATCCACCGGCTGACGGCCGTCGTGGTGGAGAAGTCCCTGACGGTGTGCCGCCGGTGGTTGGAGCAGGGCGTGAGCATCCCGGTGTCGGTCAACGTCAGCAGCCGCTGCCTGCTGGACCCGGGGTTCCGGGCCAGCATCACCGCGCAGCTGGAGCGCTCAGGTCTGGAGCCGCAGATGCTCTGCCTGGAGCTCACCGAGAGTGCGATCATGGTGGACCCCGACCGAGCTATCGCGGTCCTCACGGCCCTGCATTCCCTGGGTGTGCGGCTGTCCGTGGATGACTTCGGGACCGGCTACTCCTCCATGGCGTACCTGAAGATCCTCCCCGTAGACGAGCTGAAGGTGGACCGGACGTTCGTCACCAACATGACTGCCAACGACGGCAACACCGCGCTGGTCCAAAGCGCCGTGGACCTCGGGCACAACCTGGGGCTCGCGGTCGTCGCCGAGGGTGTGGAGGACAACGTGACCCTGGTGGCGCTGCGGTCGGTCGGCGCCGACGTCATCCAGGGGTACTACACCGGACGACCGATGAGCGCCGAGGCCCTGGAAGCGTGGCTGCCCGGCACCCCGGTGGCCCGGGGCTGAGCACCGGCCGCAGCGACACCAGCAGTGGTTCTTACGGGCTGGTAAGGGGTTACGGCTTCCTGACCATCGGGGCGCAGCCGTTCCCGTCCCACCGCCCGGACCGCACAGTGGACCTATCCACCCGCTGCCGGACGTCCCGGCACCACAGGAAGGGTTCCCGTGCGTACTGTCCTCCCCCGAGCCGCGCTGACCACGTTGGCCGTGGCCACCGCCCTCGCAGCCATCCCTGGTGTCGCGCTCGCCGCGGCACCGGCCACCCCTACCCGCACAGCGGTCACCTCCGACGCCGGCCCCGCCGTCTTCGTGCAGACCAACGCCTTGACCGGCAACACGATCCTGGCCTACCACCGCGCAGACGACGGCGCGCTGACGCCCGTCGGGGAGTACCAGACAGGCGGGCTCGGGGGCGTCGCGGTCAACGCCCCGCTGGACTCCCTCGCCTCGCAGGGCTCGCTGACCTACGACCCGGCGCACCGGCTGCTCTTCGCGGTGAACGCAGGAAGCAACAGCGTCACCGTGTTTGCCGTTCACGGCGCGCAGCTGCTGCGCGAGCAGGTGGTCTCCAGCCGGGGGCAGTTCCCGGTGAGCATCAGCGTGCACGGCGGCCTGCTCGCCGTCCTGAACGCCGGCGGCTCCGGGTCGGTAGCCGCCTACGCCATCGTCGGGGACCGGTTGGCGGCACTGCCGTGGGCGCATCGCAGCCTCGGCCTGGCGAACACCACGCCACCGCTGTTCATCACCGCACCGGCCGAGGTCGGCTTCTCCCCCTCCGGCCACGACCTGGTCGTAACCACAAAGGCCAATGGGAGCATCGACGTGATCCCGGTCCACGCGGGTGGGGCGTTCGGCCCGACCTCGGTGACCACGTCCGCAGGCGCTGTCCCCTTCTCGTTCACCTTCGACCGATTCGCCCACCTGGTCGTCACCGAGGCCGGCACATCGACGGTGACGACGTATGCGCTGTCCTGGGACGGTGCCCTGACACCGCTGACCGTCTCGGTCGGTGACGGTGGCAAGGCGCTGTGCTGGACTGTCAACGCACGCGGGCTGGTCATCGGCGCCAATGCCGGGTCGGCCACGCTCAGCTCCTACCGCACCGCCTCCACCGGCGGGCTCACCCTCGTCCAGCCGGTGGCAACCGCGACCGGCGCCGGTCCGATCGACATGGCGACGGCCGCACACGGTCACCTGCTCTACGTGCAGGACTCGGTCGCCGGCGAGGTGCAGGGCTTCTGGGTGCACGCCGATGGCACCCTCACCCTGGCCACCACCCTGACCGGCCTCCCCGCCTTCAACGGTGCCGGCATGGAGGGCATCGCGGCCTCCTGACGCGTACACCGCTGCGAGGGTCCTCCCCCCGGGGTGGGCCCTCGCAGCACGCCCGGCCACCACCAGGCGACGTACAGCGTCGTTGGTTAAGGTGCGGCCCCGGACAAGGGGGTGCGCATCACTACCACTGGGCCGACCACGTACTCGCGGCCTCGGGCGGCCCGGGAGCGCACGGTCGTCCTCGTCGCGTCGTTCGGGGCGTTCCTGGCCTTCCTGGACGCGACGATCGTCAACGTCGCCTTCCCCAGCATCCAGCACTCGTTCCCCACCACGTCGCTGGCGGGGCTGTCGTGGGTGCTGACCGCCTACAACATCGTCTTCGCGGCCTTCCTCGTCGTCTGCGGCCGGCTGGCGGACCTGGTGGGACGCCGTCGCACCTTCCTCGTCGGCATCGTGGTGTTCACCCTCGCCTCGGGGCTGTGCGCGGCGGCCCGCACGGTCGATGTCCTCATCGCGGCGCGAGCGCTGCAGGCACTCGGAGCGGCGGCGCTGGTGCCGGCCTCGCTGGCGCTGGTCGTCCAGGCCGTCCCCGCCGGGCGCCGCACGCATGCCGTCGGCCTGTGGGGCGCCGCGGCGGCCCTCGCGGCCGGACTTGGACCCCCGCTGGGCGGCATCGTCGTCCAGGCGGGCGGCTGGCGGTGGGCCTTCCTGGTCAACCTCCCGCTCGGCGCGGCAGCGGCCTGGGCGGGGCGCACCCAGCTGGTGGAGAGCCGGGCGCCGGGTCGGCGCGCACGACCGGACCTGCGGGGCGCCCTGCTCCTTGCCGGCGCGCTGGGCGCGCTCACTCTCGGCATTGTGCAGGGCGGCACCTGGGGCTGGACCAGCCTGGCCGTGGGCTGCTGCTTCGCCGTCGCGGTGGGGCTGACCGCCGCGTTCGTGCTGAGTTCGCGCACCCACCCTCAGCCCATCCTCGACCCCGCGCTGCTGCGCATCCGGGCGTTCGCCGTCGGGAACTGCGCGACCACGCTGGCCGGCATGGGCTTCTACGCCTACCTGCTCACCAACATCTTGTGGCTGCAGTACGTGTGGCGCTACTCGGTGCTGCGGGCCGGGCTGGCCCTGGTCCCCGGCGCACTCGTCGCGGCGCTGCTCGCCGCGGTGCTCGGACCTCTCGCCCAGTCGCGCGGCTACCGCCGGGTGGTCGTGCCGGGCGCGCTGGTCTGGTCCGCGGCGTACGTGTGGTACGCCACCCGCGTCGGCACCTCACCGGCATTCGTCTCCCAGTGGCTGCCCGGCCAGCTGCTCAGCGGCATCGGCGTGGGCGCCACCCTGCCGCTGCTGGGCAGCGCGGCGCTGGCCGCGGTGCCCGGCGGTCGCTTCGCCACCGCCTCCGCGGTGAACGCAAGCGCCCGTCAGCTCGGCGGCGTGCTGGGCGTCTCGCTGCTCGTGGTCATCATCGGCGAGCCGTTGGCCGAGACCCCCGCCCAGGCGGTGACCCACCTACGGCACGGGTGGCTGCTGTCCGCCGGATGCTTCGCCGCGGTCGCTGTGGTGGCCGCGATGCTGGGTCGCGTACGCTCCGCCTCCCACCAGAAGGAACAGTCCGACCCGCGCCCCGCACCCGTGGTGCGTGGGGCGGGGCCCGCCGCGACTGCCGTGCCGCCCAGCGGCCCCCTCGCCGCCGCCCCGCTGCTGTCGCACCTTCCCTCCGCGGCGCGCGGGCGGCTAGAGGCGGCCGGCGAGCCGGTGCACCTCGAGGCGGGGGACTGGCTGTTCCACGAGGGGGACGACGCCGACGGGCTGTACACGGTGCGGGCCGGACGCGTGGACGTGGTCGTCGGCGGGCGGACGGTGCGGACCCTCGGCGCGGGGGCAGTGCTCGGCGAGCTCGCCCTGCTCACGGGGGGGACGCGCTCCGCCGGCGTGCGGGCTCGACGGGACAGTGTCGTCCTGCGGGTGTCCGCTACTGCCTTCGAGCGGGGCATGCTCGCTGACCCGGCGGCACTGGCCGTCCTTGCCCGCACGCTCGCCGGCCAGCTCGCGCAGGCCGCCCCGGCCCCCGACCGGGGGACTGGGCCGCCGTCCCTGGTCGCGGTGGTGGCCGCGACGCCCGGTGCCCCGGCGCTCCCCGTCGCCGAGGCTCTGCGTCTCGAGATCGCCCGCACTCACCGGGTGGCGGTGCTGCCGCACGAGGTGGACGCGACCGCGCTCCAGCGCCTCGAAGCCGACCACGACCGCGTGCTGGCGGTCGCGGAGGCCCACGACAGCCCGTGGTGGCGCACCTGCGTACGCCAGGCCGACCTTCTCGTCGTCGTCGCGGACGCCTCCGGTCCCGCCCTGCCCGGACCACCCCTGGGCCGGGAAGGCGCGGAGCTGGTCCTGGTCGGGGCGGCATCCCCCCAGGCCGGCCGAGCCTGGACGGACGCCGTGCGGTCGTGGCGGACGACTCGGGCGCCGACCGCTGCCGCAGCCGAGCTGGCGGCGCTGGCAGCCCGCATTTCCACCCGGTCGGTAGGCCTCGCACTGGCCGGCGGGGGCGCCCGGGCGTTCGCCCACATCGGGGTGCTGCAGGCGCTGCAGGACGCCGGCGTGCACGTCGACCGTGTCGCCGGTGCCAGCCAGGGCTCGATCATCGCTGCCCTGCACGCAACCGGGATGGACGCCGAGGCCATCCGCGCGACGTGCTTCGAGGAGTTCGTCCGGCGCCGGCCGTTCAGCGACTACACCGTGCCGACGGTGTCCCTGGCCAGGGGCCGCCGCGCCGAGCAGGCGCTGCGCCGCCACCTGGGCGACGCCCGGATCGAGGACCTGCCCCACCAGTTTCGGTGCGCCAGCACCGACCTGCTCAGCCGTCAGCCGCACAGCCACGGCAGCGGCGACGTGGTGACGGCGGTCATGGCGTCCATCGCACTGCCGGTGCTCTTCCCGCCTCGCGCCGTGGACGGCCACCTGCTGGCCGACGGCGGGATCCTCAACAACCTGCCCACCAACCTCCTGCAAGAGCGCGACGAGGGGCCGATCGTCGCGGTCAACATCGCGCTCGGCGGGGACAGCCGGTCGGGTGCCGGCCCCGCGCAGGCGCGGGTGCCCGGCATCGGCGAGACCTTGCTGCGCACCCTGTTCATCGGCAGCGCCGGGGCCGTGGAGCGCGCCGAGTCGTCGGGGGCGCTCGTCGTCACACCCGCGGTCAGCGGGGTAGGCCTGCTGGAGTTCCATCAGCTGGATGCCATGGTGGCGGCGGGACAGGAGGCGGGACGTGCCCTGCTGGCAGCCGCGGGGCCCCAGCTGGGGCTGTGACGCGCAGGTCAGTCGTGGGTGGCGGCCTCGATCGCCCGGATCCTGGTGCACAGGACCTTCAGCATCGCCCGGGCAACGGTGGGGTTCTCGTCCAGGATGGGCAGGAACGCCCACGAGGTGAGCGCGAACGTCCGCAGGCCCTCCGCGGTGGCCCGCACAGTGGCGCTGCGCGGCTCACCATCGATCAGCGAGATCTCCCCAAAGGTGTTACCGGGCCCGAGCACCCGGCGATGCTCCCCGTGCACCTCCACGTCGGCCGAGCCGCTCAGCACAAGGTGGAACGCCACACCCCCGCTGGCCTCGGTGGTCACCTCGAACCCCGGGGCGAAGTCGAGCACCTTGCCCGCGCCGGCGATCCGCTTACGGACCTTCGGCGACACGTCCCGGAACAGGTCGACCGACGCCAGCCGCTCCGCGATCTCATCCGTGGTTGCCATCGCCCCCACCTCCCCTGCCGGACGATAGCGGAGGGGGTGTTTCGGTGTGCCGTTCCGGGGAGCCGCCACCGTCGGAGCGGTGTCTGCTCTACGCTCCGCCGCGTGCGTCTCCTCCCGCTCGGGGTGCGCGGGTCGACGCCCGCGACTGGTGCCGAGTTCGACCGCTACGGCGGCGACACGTCCTGCGTGGCGGTGTACGGCGACGACGACGCGGTGCCGCGGCTGGTGCTGGACGCGGGGACCGGCCTGCGCCGGCTCACCCCCCTGCTGGGCGGACGGGCATTCGCCGGCTCGATCCTGGTCAGCCACATGCACTGGGACCACGTGCAAGGGATCCCGTTCTTTGTCGCGGGGGACCGCCCCGACGCCTCGGTCGACCTGTTCGTCCCGGCGCAGGAGTCCAGGTCCGGGCGTGACCTGCTGGCGGCACTGATGGCCCCGCCCCAGTTCCCCATCACCCCCGAGGGGCTGCAGGGCCGCTGGACCTTCACGGCGCTGGACACCGGGTGGTTCGAGGTCGAGGGGTTCCGCGTGCGCGCCGAGGAGGTGCGGCACAAGGGGGGCCGCACGTTCGGCTACCGCGTGGAGGACGACACGGGTGCGATCGCGTACCTGCCCGACCATGTCGTCTCCGAGGGGGTGGACGACGCGACGCGGGAGATGATCCGCGGGGTCAACGTCCTCCTGCACGATGCGCAGTTCGTCGTCGCGGAGAGAAAGCTCGCTGACGCATACGGCCACTCCACGATCGGGGACGCGGTGGACCTCGCCCTGGAGTGCTCCGTCGGTGCCCTGACGTTGTTCCACCACGGGCCGGCCAGGACCGACGACCAGTTGGACGAGATCGCCCGGTCCGTCACCTACATCGAGACGTCACTGTCGGTCACGGTGGCGCGACAGGGCGTAGAGATTCCGATCCGGGTGGTCTAAGGGTTCGCGCGACCTCCCTTGAGCGATTGACCTGAACGGACGTTCAGGAGATCCTGACGGTCGGTACGGGGACGAGGGCTGTCGCCTGGCGATTAGGACCGTCGCCCGCCGCACCCACCTGTTGGCCGCTGACGACTGGAGCCACCGTGCTCAGCACCCGTTGGACGTTCCCCCGCCGGTTCACCGCCTTCGTGGCCGTCGCCTTGGCCGCAGCCACCAGTGTGGCGGCGCTGCCCCCGGCGGCAGCCCAGGCGGCCACGCCGGTGCTGGGCGGCTACACCGTGACGGTGACCCCCCCCAGCGTGCCGGCGGGCTCCACCACCACGTTCACGGTGTCCTTCACGAACCGGACCCTGCTGCCGATCGACTCCTTCCGACTCGCCCTGCCGGCTGGCTTCAGCGGCCTTCAGCTGGGCAGCGCGTCGAACGGGAGCCGAGCCTGGGCGCTCAGCCTGCACACCTGTTCGGCCAGCGAGCAGGCACCGTGCTCCCCCGGCGCGACCGTTGTGCAGGCTGACGGGGGTAACGCACCGCTGTGGCTGTACCAGAGCCTGGACCTGACGCTGACAGCGACCGCCCCCCACAGCACCGGGCCGGTGACCTGGGCGTCGGGCGGGGCACTCCTCCCCGGGTACGTCGGTCAGTTCTTCGCGGCCCAGTCCGCGCCCACAAGCAGCGTGACAACCGCACCCACCACCCACTTCGTGGTGTCGGCACCCTCCACGGCCACGGCCGGCATGGCGTTCTCGACCACCGTGACGACGACGGACGCCTACGGCAACCCCACGGCCTACTCCGGCACCGCGTCGATCGCCCTGGCCGGGGTCGCCGATACCCAGGCTCACGTGCCGACCAGCGTCACCCTGAGCAACGGGTCAGGGATGTTCACCAGCACGCTCACCGCCGCCGGCACGCAGACGTTCGCGCTGAAAGATGCCGCCCACGGCGTGTCTGGCTCGTCAGGTGCTATCGCCGTGGCGGCGGGGCCTACGGTTGTCTTTGACGTTTCCGCACCGGCCACGGCAACAGCGGGCATGGCGTTCGCCACGTCAGTCAGCACCACCGACGCCTACGGCAACCCGACGACGTACAACGGCACGCCCGCCCTCACCCTGACCGGCGTCCCGGACCCGAAGGCCATCGCCCCCACCACCGTCACGGTGAAGAATGGCTCCGGAACCTTCTCCACCACGCTGACCGCCGCGGGCACGCAGTACCTCGCACTTGCGGACACGGCGAACGGTGTCAGCGGCGTGTCGCGGCAGATCGCGGTGTCCCCCGGCGCCACCACCACCTTCGTGGTCTCCGCACCGCCCACCGCGACCGCGGGCTCGTCCTTCCCGGTGTCCGTCACGACCCAGGACGCCCAGGGCAACCCCACCGCCTACACCGGCACGGCCGCGATCTCCCTCGCTGGCACTCCCGACTCTCAGGCCTCTGTGCCCGCCACCGTGCACATCCAGGGCGGCTCCGGTAGCTTCACCACCACCCTCACCGCCGCCGGGACCCACGCCTTCACTCTGGCCGACACCGCCCACGGGGTGTCGGGGAACTCCGGGTCGATCACCGTGGCAGCAGGCCCGACCACCACGTTCGTCGTGTCCGCGCCGGCCACCGCCACCGCCGGCACACCGGTCACGAGCACCGTGACCACCACGGAC
>Ga0209698_10001708_pt1 | contig 25341 bp, 28 predicted proteins | sample LitLauG_LLR_2012_FD_187203 | JGI IMG/M metagenome (GOLD analysis project Ga0209698, IMG submission 187203) | Freshwater sediment microbial communities from Pennsylvania, USA - Little Laurel Run_MetaG_LLR_2012 (SPAdes) (version 2) | ecosystem: Environmental > Aquatic > Freshwater > Creek >... | reverse complement strand
TCTATTAGTAGTTAATGTTATTTCAGGAGCTAAACAAGTTTTAATAATTTTATTTTTAATATCTTGAAATCCATGACCGGTTGGATCTAATATTTTTTGTAAATCGAAGCTCATTAATAATGCATTACAGGAAAAATCTCTTGAATACATTTCTTTTTGCATATTAGAAGGGTTAGCTATTCCATTTTGTTTTAAAATATTTTCAATATTAGGAACATTAAAATTGGAAGAAAAGTCTAATTTAAGATTACCTATAAAAATGGTACTATGTCCATCTTCCATAGTTTTACGAGTTATTTGATATTTTTTCTTTAATTTAATAGCAAATTCTTGAGATAAATAATCAATAGTTTTCTCGCCATTAGTAATATCTAAATCTGAAATATTTTCTAAATGCCCCATATATTTATCACGGGCCGCCCCACCACATATCATAGGAGCGGCAACCCCTATTTGAGTTGCTACAGATTGCATTTCTGAAAGCAATTCGCGTAATTTCATCTTTATACCAATGGTTTAGTTGGGACTGGTGGTGCTAAATCTTCCATTTCTACTTTTGGAGTTTCTTTAGCTGGAGCATTAAAAGCAGATTGTTCTAATTCTTTTCTTTGTTGTTTTCTTTGTTTTTCTTGATCTTCATCTTTTTGTAATTTATTTCTAATAGCGGCCACTTCTGGAGTAGCATTAGTTAATTGACTTTCTAAATCTAATTCTCTGGTATTTAAAGCTCCACGCAATTTAGAAAGAATATCTTCGGCTCTGGTAGAACAATAATTATTAGCGTCTAATTGTTTATTTAACATTTCTGCTAAAGTTGGGAAAAATGAAGATATTCCTTTACCATCTAACATTAGATCAACCCGAGATATTCTTCTTGGAATTTCTCTTAATCTAAAAATACGTGCAATTATTTCCATTTCATTAATAATATCTTCCATAGTAGCGCTTTGAAATACTCCATCTACTTTATAATCAAATTCGCTATCTGCTGGCAAATCATTTTGAGGATTTATTTCATCTTCGCTAACTTCTAACGGCTCTTCTTTAACAGTCATTTCATTATTTTCAACTGGAGCAACTGTAGGAGGTGGCAAATTAGCAGGCTTTCCCCTATTAGGAGGAGGATCATCAATAATAGGAACATCTTCCAATACTTCAGGCGGAGGCCCAGGTGGAACAATCGGAGCTATTTGAGCTTCAGAAACCATTAATTCTTCTTCTTGGTCGTCTACTTCTAAAGTATCTGTTTTATTACCCAAGTTCATATTATTAATAAACTCTTTAATTCCTAATGGTTGAGGCTCTTCTTGTGGAATAATAGCAGGAGATGACTCCGCAGTTCCAGAAGGAGCATTACCAGCATTTAATAATGCATTAGCAGATGGCTGATCTTTATTTTGGTCTTGATTAGCAGGAGTATTAACATCTGGTACACCTGGAACAATAGCTGGTAATCCTCCTGGCGCTCCAGGATTACCCACTCCAGTTGGATCTCCAGGAGAAGCAGGAGAAGGAATTACATTACTATCTGTATTTCCGGCTGCTTGCTGACCAGATTGACCTGGGGTTTGAGCTAAAGAATGTAATAAATTAGCCGCTTTATTAAAACCATATCTAGTTAATACATTAGCTTCACGAATAATCATATCTTCATATAACCTAGTAGAAACGCTTAATTTATTAACTAATTGAACTTTTTTCTTAAGATTATAGATAGCTTCCATTAAACTTTCTAATTCATTACCGGCAAATTGCTGACCTTGATGAGAACGAAGTAATTTTTCTGCCGAGTCAAGACGACCAATAATTTTAGCCCTTTGTTTTTCAATTAACTCTCTTTTGGCATGGTGATCATCTGCCTCTTGACGGGCCTGATCTACTGAATTAGTATCAGATTGAGGTGCAACAGGTGTCTCAACAGCATCTGGTTTAATATGAAGAAAATAGCCAGGCTGACCATTTTCATACCATACTTGGGCGGTTTTATACTTCATATGAGCACCTTCTTGGTAAAATTTTAGCCAATTAAGAAAATCATAAACTTCCATTTTTTTCCAATTGTCAGTTGTTTGACGTATTGCGTCTTTAAAAGAAACCCCTGACTTTTGTTTATAATAAACATCTTTAATTGCCATTAGCCATTTATTAGTATTGTGTTGGCCAGGCGTTGGCATATATTGATCATAATTAGGATATGCTTTCTTTTCATCTAAAAATGAACGATATTCAGGCGTAAATTTTTCATATTGTAAGCCATATTGATCAAAAAACTCCATTAATTTTTTGACGCGATCTTCTATTGGTTCTCCCGATAATTCATCTTCTGAATATGGGCGCACTAATTTTTGCAACATTTTTTTAGATGGCATTTCTATATTAGAAGGTTTTTTAGAAGAAGGCATATTAGTTATTTAACTTTTGATTAATTGTTTCATTTAATACTTTAGCTTCGGCTAATCTAAGGTCAGTATTAGGAAATTGTTCTGGAACTGGTGTTTTTAACTTTGCCATTTTTTGATTAAAAAGCTCCATAAATAACATTGAACTTTCTAAATCTAATGAGGAAAGTATTTCTTTTATCACATCATGAAATACCGAAATATGCTGATCTACTACTTGCAAAGTAATATTATGTTGAACTACTTGATCTGCTGAATTTTCTGTTAATTTATAATATTTTTCTAATAAACTACCTAATAATTCTGCATATTCAATTAAAACCCGATCTACCCTAGTATTAATATTTCTAGGATCTTCTTGAATTTCATCAAAAATCTGACCTAAACGAGTTTCTATAGCCATCGCTAGATTTCTAATCATTTGGCGAATATCAATTTCTTTCCCCGCCAATTCTAACATTTTACCTTTATAAGTAGGATTATTACTAATAGCTAATTGTAATTCAGCTTCTGTATTAGTAGCAATAGCTTGTTTAGTTTTTTTAATATCATCTTGTATCATATTATATACATCTAAATAATTGTCTTTAAATGTTTTAATAGCTTTTTCAGATAAAACCAATTTACTTTCACTAACAGCTGTATATTTACCAGCTAACCATTCGTGAATATCTTTAGCCGCATAATCTAATACTAATTTGGCAATAATTTCCTGTTGATCGGGATGATCTAATATTTTCTTTAAAGTTGCATTTTTGCTCATAATTTTTCCATTATTTTAAATTGAGCAATATTAATTTGCAGCAATTTTATTTGTTAGAGTTTAATCTTCCATCTCGTGTATCGAATATAGAATGAAAAGGTATATTACTACCTGGTGTTTGTAAAGATACATCTCCTCCAGGGACTTTTTCACCATTATCTAATGTAAATCCAGTTTCATAGTTATAAACTTTTTTATCTAATTCACATTGCCATACATGCTCACCTACACGTGCAATTTGAGCCCCTGGATGATCAGGACAACTACGGCTACTTAATGGTTGATCATTAATTTTATATTCTTTAGAATATTTACTTTTTTGCAAAGCTTTTTCTGAAACGCCAATTTTATTATAATCTTTTAAAGTTTCACCAGGCTGTTGATATTTTTTTCGCAATTCTTCAATTCGATTAAAATCAGCTTGTTTTTTTTGAGCTAATGCATTAGGTGGGGCAGCAATAGTAAGTAATAATTCATCTAATACAGATGCTATTTTTTTTAATTCTGGGTCATTAGAGGCGTCAAAAGCAGTAGCTAATGCTGCGGTTGCTTCAACTGACTCCGGTGTAATAACCGAGTCTGCTTGAGGTTCTAAAACATCTACTTCTTCTGCTGCATTTTTAAGTAATTCGGCAGCTAAAACACAAGATTGTGCTACTATTTTCATACAATCTTCATCTTCTTGTGCTAATAACATAGCTTCGTTATTAGGACTGGCTAACCAAGCTGCCATAGCATTTAATAATTCAGCAATTCTCATAATTGTTCCTTAATGTTATAATATTTATTAGCCATTTTTTGATCCCAAGCTTCGTTTTCTTCTTCAAATAAAACTAATGGATTAGGTCCAGGTTTTTCTTCCTGTAATGCAGTTTGATTATTTTGCAATCTTTCTTGATGTTTATTTAAAATATTTTTAATAATTAATTTTAATCTAGAGCCGCTTTCCGGAATATGCCCTCTAGATAAAGAATGAACTAATTTAGTTAATGGCAATTCTAACTCTGGAGCAGTATCTAATATTAAACTCCAAGCTGATAAATCAGGAATATTATAATTATCTCCATATTGCCTTATAAAAGACATAATCTCGGCTTCAGATAATTTGGCGCCTTGCGGGTCAAATCTGCCAGATACCTCTGATTTACCACCCAATTTATTCATTTGATTAAGAATAGTTAATGATACGCTGGCTATTCTAGATAAACCTTTACGAGCTTTAGCGTATTCTTGATCTCTTATTTTTCTATCATATTTTTTACTATGTGGCATTAATTGAAATATTAATTCAGAAACATTAGGAAATTGTTTTTCCTCTTCTGTATGTTGAAGATTTTCTTGAATTAATTCAAGAATAGTTTCTAATCCTTTTTTTATTTCAGATAAAGAGACTGTATTTCTATTAGCTTTTAAATAATCAATAATATTAAGTAGTTTATGACAAAACTTATATCCTGCTACTGCTTTTTCTTCATTAGGATTTTGTGCTTTAGCCGCTCCGGAGTCAGCACAAGCCCGTAAAATATTAAAAGATTTATTAGGAAGGTTCCATAAAGTATCTAATTGATTACGAATAGATGCTTCTAAATTAGCCATTTCTGGCAAAGAAAATACTACAGAGGGCAGAGGAAAGCTTGGCTTAGTTTCTACCCCGTACTTATTTTCTAATCTTTTAAAAGAAGATGCTTTCATTATTTAACCAAAAATCTTAGCGTTAATAAAAGTTGCCCCTTCATAAGTTTCATCCATTCCTTGGCGATATAATGGACGACAATAACCGTGTTTATCTTGATAAACTTTATTAATTGGCAATCCCGTATGAGAGCATATTAGATATTCACTAACAGCGCTTTTAATCATTTGAGAACATTGTGTTTCTGCTATTTTATTACCTGCTAATCCAGACATATAAACTTCAAAACCAGTTTGATAAGCTTTAGCATCTCCACAATTAGCCAAAACATTAAGTGCGTCTTCGGCTTTAGCGTGATTACCTTCTGATAAAGCTTGACGAAGATTATTAATAACTTCGCTGGGTTTTAAAGAAGCCATAGTTGAAGCAACGGCCGCCACTTTAATATCATTCTTATTTTCACTTACTAATTGATTAATACCTTCACGACTAAAAGAGGCTAATGAACCATTACATAATAAAAAGGCAGGTTGATTTAATTGTCCTTGCGTAATTTTTACTGGAACAGTAAAGGCAACTTTACCTGTATCTAAAGAAACTCCATAAAAAATAGTTTGTTCGTCGTGATTTGACACTACAATTTGTGTATTTTTAAAGCCAAAAGAATGTAATTGACGAGCAATATGCTGACGACCTAATTCTACTTTTTCTCCAAATTTCCAAGTAGCCAATCCTTTAGCAGTAGAAAACTCTTTTTCAAAAGAAAAACTGTCTTTAGAAGCTGGTAATTTTACATCTTGAGATGGAGCGGCTTCTACTTTTAAACCAACTATTTGATCAGCAAAAAACTCAGATTTACCTTGACGATTAGCATTTAAACGAGTAAGTGCTAATTCTGCGCCACTTACTTCTCTTTTAGTAGAAGCTGCATCAGTTAATACCGATAAAATATCAGTGGCTCCAATTTTAGTTTTTCCGCCCGCTTGTTCTTTTAAATAAGCTTTAATGGCCACATAATTTAAATCTTCTGGACCGGAATTGCCCATAAATACTTCAGGATCTACAACTTGCTCTTTATTAACCTCTACTGGAACATAAAAACTAGTTATTCCTTTGGGAGACTCATAATCTGCTTTAATAACAATAAACTTATCATTTCCATCACCTACAGTTAATTGAGTAGGGCGCAAATTCCAAGCTTCCAAAGTAGAACCTACTGATTTTAAAGCTTTATTTGCAACAGATTTAGAATACATTTTTAGAGGAATATGATTATCAAATACGCTTTCTAAAGCATTAGCTAATACTTGATCTCCTACCTGATATTGACTATCATTGGTTATTTCATCACGCTGATAGGTAGTTATTTGAGGTTCTGCCGAACCAACCAATTCTTCTTCAAATAATTCAGCTGCTTGAGTTCCATAACTATAAAATTGATTATATAATTTTTGAAAATCAGCTTTTCTAATAAAAGTTTGTTTATCTGACATTTCGGTCATAACCCGAGATAAACTTCCTAAAGTTTTATCTTGAGGGTAAAGATCTGTATATTTAGCTAATCTATTAGCTAAGCTAGCGGTAGCAAACTTTTGATTATTTTCAATAGCCTTGGCTACAGAACCTACCAGTTGTTGTAATTTATTTTGGCTCATTTATTTGATCCCTATTCTACAATTAAACTAATTCTGGATATCGACGAGATATCTCGTGTCTAGCTACTTCACTCAACTCATTTAATAATGCTTTAACCAATTTTTTATTATTAGCTAATTTTTCTGGCAAATATTGTTCTGCCTTATGTAATTCATTATTAGGAATACCTAATTTAGCAGCTGCCAGCCTAACCAATGGATCGCCTTTATAAGAAATTTGCAAATCATTACCGCCATGAGAAACCAACACATTCCAAGGGTTGGCGGTTTTTTCTAATTCATCGCTATCATCATATAAAGCTACAATATAATCTCCATCATCAGCATTTTGAACTTGCCATAATTCGGCACTTTTATCGCTATTTTTAAAGCGAACTATATCAAAACCAACTGACTCTAATTGATCTTTTACATCGGCTAATTTATAAGCCTTTTTGGTTATTTGTTTGGCTAGGCCTAAATAATCTAAATTGAACTTTGACATCATTTCTCCATAGAAAGTAAAAGATACCCTATCTTAAATAGAGGAATATTGGTATATTTTAAACTTTTGATAGCCAGCTATCACTATAATAAATCTCAAATTATTGCCATTAAATACAAAGACCCGCTTAAAGTTAATTAAGCAGGTCCTATAAAAATCATATTTTTAACTTTTTACCATTTTTCTCGACGAGTATCAGAAATCTTTTGCAAGATTTCCATTATTTTTTGATCTCCCTGAATTAATTTATTAATTTTCTTTTTAGAGCCTCCGTAGGAGCGACGACCATTTTTATAATCAACATTGCCATTAAGCGATTTAGTAATACTACTTTGATTAACATCAAGTATTTTAGCTATTTCCATTTGTGTATAACCATCAGCATATAATCTAATGACTTCCCTTTGTCGGTCAGTTAGCATAGTATCTACTACTCTCCAAAACTCTTTTTTTAATTGATCTTCTAATTCTATTAAATCTTCATTGTACTCGAATGGATTAAGGCGCGCAGAGATACTATCCTCATTACAAAATGCTTCCATCATTTCATTGGAACACGCTGTTTCTATTAGTAAATATTGGTAAGAATCGCTACGATTAGGTCTTTTATTGTCCATTAAACCTCCACTATGAGTAATTTACATTCCAATACGTCATAACATTATCAAGAATGTCTTTCTTCTATACCTTAACATTTTAATATTAGCTAACTATTTTATCAAAAATTAACTTTTAGACATTAATACCAAATCCGAATAATCTTTATATTTTCACAAGTAATATACTCGTCAATATCTTTATATATTTCTGGAAGGTAAAAATTACAAATATTAGCTAATTTACCATACTTTTTGATAATTTGCTCCCTTCCCTGCTGACCAGCTTCATCATTATCCAATAATAAAAAAATATTATCTGTGTATCTGCTAATGACAGATAATTGATAGAATGTTAAACTAGAACTGCCTAAACCAACTATATTATGTAATCCAATTTGTGAAGATTTAATCACATCTAATTGACCTTCCACTAAATATACATATCCTTTATCTAAAATAGCCTTTTTATTTTCATAAAGTCCAAATAAATAATGCCCTTTCTTAAAAGACGTATTTTTATATTTAATAACTTTTTTCTCTTTTTGAGACTTTTCATCCAATAAAGTTCTACCAATTAAAGCGACTACTTTGCCATAAGTATCTCGTTGTGGCAAAATTAATGGATGGTCTTCAAAAAAATCTTTAACTATCTTACGAGGCATTAAGCTATCTTCAATAGTCCAGCTATTTAATAAACCTTCTTTAATTAATTGATCTTCTTCAATTAAATCAGTCAAGGCAGAAATATTCTGTAAATTAGGAAAATATCCAAATCCCCAATTATTTTGACTATCTTGGGTCAATCTGCTATCCAAATAAGATTTACTACTCTGAGCCTCAGGAAAATTATTAAGAAGAAATTGACAATGTTCTACAATTAAATCCAACATTTAAATATCTTGTTTATAATTTTTAATTTCATTTTTTAACATTATCTTAAACGCTTCGCTTAAATGTAAATGAGGTTTATTACATTTAGGACAACTAACCTCTTCATTAACTAAATGTGGCTTTGCCTCTTTACCACAATTTTGACATTTAACTCCGAAAGCAATAGTATTTTTTTTAGAAAACTGTTTTAATGTTTTCATAGTTATTTTGGTAAAATGAGAAACATTAGGAACTTCCTGATTGCATAAAGAACAATAAACTTTATCGGTTTTAGGATCTAAAATAGGTTCCATTTGTCCGCATTTTTTAGTTTTATTATCAACATCTATATAAGAATTATTACAAACCAAATAAACTGCCATTTAAACCTCAGTTAATGACTGAATTAACTTATCAATATTATTAGGATATTCTACATTTAGAATAACCTTTTGATCTCCAACTCCAGCTACACCTAATTTAGGAATAAGTACCTCTTCATTATGTCTGGACCGTTCAGGAATAATAACTTCTTTAACCCCATCAATAGTTTTAACTTCTTTTTTACATCCAGTTAAAACCTCTAATAAAGATAAGTTCAATGAAGATACAACATTTTTACCCTCAATGCTTAATCCTGGTTCTGAAATAACGGCAATATGACAAAAGGCATCTGTATATTGATCCATAATTCCCATAACCGAGCCCGCATAATTACCCATACCTTGTAATCTTAAGACATTTCCATCTAATATTCCTGCGGGAATAGATACATTTATCGATACATCTGTTTGTACAGAACCTTCTGCCTGACAAGTTTTACAATCTTCTGTGCTTGTTCTACCTTGACAAGCAGAACATACGCTAATAAATACCATTCCTCCTTGTGAAATAGTCGAACGACCTTTACCACCACATTTAGCACATCCATTATTTATTTGTGTTTCGCCAGAACCTTCACAAGCAGGACATTTTGCCTTGCGAGAATATTTTAAATCTTTCTTGCAACCTAAAACTGCCTCTTTAAAAGAAATGGTAGTATTTAATTCAACATTTTCTAATTGAATTGTTTGTTGTCTATAAAATGGATTAGATGGAATACGATCTTCTCGCTCATTACCTTTTCCATTTTGAACGCATTGATAAGCTTCATTAATTAATTTAAACTTACTTTCAGCTTCAGGAGCCTTATTAATATCAGGATGCCAGGCCTTGCTTAATTTTCTATATTGTTTCTTGGCTTCTTCCGGGGTAGCGCCTTCTGATAATTCTAATAATTTATAAGCTTCGCTTAATCTCACTTTTTACCTTTTATTTTTCCAGATAATTTAAATGCATAATATAAAGCAACGGCAATTCCATCAGCTTTATCATAACTTTCAGGCTTTATTTTATTTTTTTTATTATATTCATAAGGAAACTTAATATTTAAATGATGAGCTGTCAATTCGGGGATTTCTTCTTTTTTTGGCAGCAATTTATTTACTTTTAATCCATGCCGAATAGTCATTACATTGAATAATTCCGGAGATTTATTTAAATAATCATACGCACATAGACATACCATCCTATTAAAAGTAGTTAACATTATTATAGTTTTAGCGGTTGATTTACCCTTCATAAAAGAAATAATTTCTTCTATTCCAATATAATCTGGCTGATTATCTTTAATAATTTTAGATATCTTATTTCGAGTATCTACTATTCTCTCAATTATAGTCCCGACTTTAATAGGTTTTAAATAGTCCGCGTTAACAAAATTAATTTTATTTGTACTTGTATCCCAATTTAATACACAATATCCAATAGTTGTAGAAGAACAGTCTATACCCATTATTCGTTTAATCATAACAAGTATATACCAAAATATATAGAAAGCTCCACAACTATTATATTGTGGAGCTTTTAACTTAAGCTAACCTAATATATTAGGTAGCTTCATATGAAGGAAATGATTTTTCTAATTCTTCATCATCTGTCATACTAACAACGGGAACAGATGGCTTTACAGCTGGAGCGCCTGTTTTAACAACACCAACAGTTGATGCGCTAGAGCCAGTAGCTACGCCATTAATTTTATCGAGGCGTTTTTGAACCTGTTCTGGAGTAGGTGGAGTGACTCGACGCTTCAAATCCTCAAAATCAACATTATCTTTTAACAATTGATCGGCTGCCGATAATGGTTCTTTTGGCAAAGCTTGAACGGAATAATAGCCAGTTGCACCACCATTCTTATCCACTTCAATATTTAGATCATATTTAGTAGGATCACCAAAACGAGGGTTTTTAGCATATTTCTTAATTTGTGAAAAGACTGCATAAGAAATATCTAAAATCTTATAAGTATTAGTTTTACGACTAATAACTCCTAATAACCAGCGAGGTTTTGCCTTTTCTGTTGGACATAAAACACAACTTCCGTGAATAGCTGAGCACTGAACTTTTTGTCCAAAACCTACATCTCCCTCTTTTTTATATTTATGCACCAAATATTGGTATGGTTGAGTTATTAGTCTCAATTCATTAGGACCTTCATCTAAGCGCAAAAACAGATCTTTAGCATTAGCTTTTTTATCACCATCGCCAAAAACATCATCATTCCAACCTACTTCACCAAATGTTTGTGTTGTCATTTTATATTCTCCTATTTTATTTTCTAACTATACCATTCTGGTATAAATCTTATTTATCGTGAAAACTTTACAAATCTTGTTCTAATATGATCATTGGCTCTGCCAAACTTAACACTTACTCCTTGATTTCTTAATCTATTAACCACTCTATTTAATACCATTCTTAATGCGCTTGGGGATGATGGCATCAAAGTTTTTTCCCGTCTATTAAGCATTTTATTCAAAGATGCTCTTAAATCACTCATTGTGCCTATCCAACGAGGCTGTTTCTTTAACATATTTAAAACACTTTTAAATGTCATCTCATTCATATCATTATTCATTTTACTTACCTTTCTTTATTCTCTACTTTGATTAATATTGGTAATATTTTTAATTGCATTAAATACCAAACTTCTAATACTATATACTCTATGTAGTGGAAACATCATTTCCAAAATATGCTCTTTAGGAGCCGAAACTAAAATATCAGAAAATCCTTTCACTATTTTATCTTCCGATAAATCGGAATATATTCCTTTAACTTGAATAAATCCATTAATCGATTCAGGTTTATCTAAAGAGATAAATCTTTGAAAGACTTTAGATTTACCAGTTCCACCTTCGTCTAAAGTTATTAGATAAGGCGGCTTTTTCAAGGATGGAGCCTGAGCTGATAATAAACTATTAGGTCCTAAATCAATAGTTGGCATAATTATTTAACTTTCTTCTTCTTTTCCTCATTAAGTTGAGAAATTAATTCTCTTTCTTTTCTAGCATTTTCTAATTTAGCATCTCTTGCCTCATTAATTTTTAATGCTAATTCTTCAGCCAATGCCGGGTCATCTTTTATCGCCTCACAAAACTTGGGAAATCCAACCCATTTCTTATCACCATATTCATGGGATACAGAAGATGGTTTATTAACCACATTATAATCTAATGCTAATTTAGCAATTTCTTCGTGTTTATCCACCACTCCAACTCCGAAATTAACCTTAAACTCACATTTTCGAGGCCAAGCAGAAAACTTACTTTTTTCAGTAGTTGCTCTCATAATATGACCAATTTTATTTTCTTTATCATCTAAAATCATCGCATCTTTACGCTGAACAGCTTCAAAATAAATGTTAGCACTTAAAAAGTGAGTATAGGTATTACCTCCAGAAAAAGTATGATCCGATCCATATGGATCCATATTATCTCTTTTATGGTTAATAACCAAAAATGGAATATTAGCTTTAGAAACTTCTAAAGAAAGTTTTTTAAAAGTTGTAGTAAGAAATCTTGATAGAAGGGCAATATTCATTTTACCTACTGCCGAAACATCCTCGCCTGGAGGAATAATAGCTCCCAATGAGTCAAGTACCATAATATTAATATTTAATGACTTATTGATTATTTGATCAAATAATCCTTCTTTTTTCTTACCTACTAAAGCGTGGGTTCTCGCGTCTTCTTTTGGCTCTCCTAATAGGAGTTCAAAACATCTTCTACCATTAACAGCAAGATCTCCATCAATAACAATAATTTTAGTAGTATCAAGACCTAATGTTTCTGCCCATTGAGCATTAAATGTTTGCTCGGCATCAATAAAAACTTGTTTAGCGGTAGGATCTAATTGTTGAGCTTCTTTAATAGCTAACATTGCCATTAAACTTTTGCCCGATCCAGAGTGTCCATATAATTGGATTATTCTGCCACAAGGCCAACCATTACAACCTAAAATATCATCTAATAGATATGAACCGGTTTGAACCGAAGGTAATTTTACCCCTAATCGTTCGCTAGCATATTGTATTGTTAATTCTTCGTCTGCTTGTGCAAACGATTTAAAAAAAGCTTCAAAATTGTCCTTCATATGCGTTCCTTTTTATCGATGCAACGGTTAATTCCGGTGCTTGAACTATATCCGCCTTGTGGGCGGATTATACTTTTAACATTTCTTTTAAATTTTTATTATTCATACCCTGGAAGGATTTCAGATCCTTTATTAGAAATAGATGAACCTAATATGGTTCTTTTAAAGCCCATTGCCAAATCTTTATAATGGTGATGTGTTTTAATCATTATATCAAACTTTTTTTCAAGAGCTATTTTAGCCCCTTTAGCTTCTGCCAAACTATTTGTAATAGCTTCTACTTCAGAAGAAGCGTTTCCTGCCCAAATTTTCATATCAGTTGTAGTTCGAGAACCATCTGGAGCTACATATTCCAAAGATACTTTATTTTTAATACTATTAACTTTAGCTTCTAAATAAGAAACTGTTTTAACCATTTTAGCCAAATATTCTGATAAAATATCGGCCCCTCTTAAGGCCTGTTGTTGCAAGAGTTCGGCATGAGCTAAGTCTATAGCGTCCGTATCTCTTAATTGGGATAAGACTTTTTGTACCTCCGTTAAATCAAAACTTTTAAAATCTTCTATTGGATTAGATCCTAATAGATCGCCTAGTCTTACTTGTTGGCTCATTTGGTTCCTATGATATAATATATTGAATATAGGTTTTTCTCGACAAAATATTTAATTATTTGTTTTCTTTTTTATCATTAAGTTGAGATAGTTTATCTTCTATTTCTTTTAATTTATCGATCATTTGTTGTTTAATATCTGATACTCGATCATGCATTAATCTCAAATGTTGATGTTGAAAAATAGACATTAAAAATAAGAAAATTTCTAAAGAAGTATGGCGTTTAGAGGGCGGTTTTAGAAAAACCAAAATGCCTTGATCATTAGATTCAAATAAATCAATAAATAAATCTTCACCTTTATTGGTGGTAGTGGTATATGATTTAACTATTTTTTGATAAAGAGACCATTCTTCTTCAGTTAAATCGACTTTTTTATTATCAATAATTCGAATCGACATTAACCACCTCTATTAAAACTACCTTTTCCAGAATTAAGTCTTTGAGAAGCTCCTTGAGCTTTGGCTTGCATTTCATGCAATGATTGTAAATCTTTAATATTATTACCGCCAGAATTTTTATTACTAGCTGCTCGCGCCATTGCTAAAGCAACAGCAGGGATTTCATCATCATCTCCAGTAGATGGTTCTGGCAAACTAGAGGCAATAATATCTCCTGAACCAATTAATGATTGAAATTCAGCAACCGCTTCAGGGTCAGCTTTTTCCATCATAGATGCCAAACTACTTTGGGAGGTAATACCGCTGGCGGCTTCTTTTTTAATTTGTTGTGCAAGTTCTCTAAGATTTTGAGTTTTTTCAATAATACTTTTAGGAGCCTCCGGTTCATCAGGGGCTTTAGGCGCCTTACCAGAAGTTTTTCCAGATCCTTGTAAAACTTCAGCTCTTTCAAAGAAACCTTGTGTTTTAGCTTCTGATTGTGTTTTTTCAACTAACACTTCTTGTTCGCCACCATTAGGGAGCTTTATTTTAATTATTGATTGTTTTTTATCATCTTTATCATTAGAAGAGGTTTCTTGATATGCAGATTTTAACAATTCTTTAGGAAGATAATTTATTAAATCAGGCGAATCAGTTTTAATATAATTACAATTAGATAATAGCCAATCGCTAAGCTGATCAGGATACTTTGACATGTCATCTATTGCTAATCTTAAATTAGCTAAACAATTTTTAAGATGTTCTTCTAAAATACGAGATCCACAATATGGACAAATATTTTGATCAATCGCATGTCGCCATTTTGGATTAATTTCAGTTTCACACGATATACACTTCATAATATTCTCCGTCTAACTATTATTTAGATATTCCTTATTTATTTTTGCGAGTTTTAGGCTTTTTTTCTGAAAGAATAGCATTATCTTTAGGATAATTTATAACATTATCTACTAAATTATCTTCAACTTCTAAAAGAACAGAAGTTTTTATCTGATCTACATCATTAAATGTATTATCAATAGAGTTGAATTTAGATTTTTCAATTTCAGATTGTTGAAGTTTTTTTTCAAATTTAGAAAATGTTTTTTGGTAATTAGGATCATTTTTAATGGCTTTTTTAACTTGTCTTAACTCTTCTTCCCTCTCTTTATAATGAACTAAAGACCCTTGAAACTGTTTCAAAATTTCTTCAGAAGAAGGCTTTTGTTTAGAATATTTGTTATTATTTATTTTAATATCTAATAAATCATTGAACACAAATTGAAAATTAGACAATAAATAGGCGGCAAAATCTTCTACTGAAGAATTATTTTTGCTATATTCTACTGTTTTCTTTAAAAACAGAGACATTGAATTACTGATTATATTTTTATCATTAATATCTACATTGGTGCCCATATCTACATCCTCATCTTCCACTAAGATAGTTCCGGTATTTGTTTGATATGCTCTAACTGGCAATGTATTATTTTTAAACCAACGATACGCAGTAAGATATTTTATTCCAACTTTATCGGCCCAATCTTTAAGTTTCACAAAATCTCCTTTAAAAGACAATTTTATTATCTTTTATATCAAAATATATCATTATTGATAGAAATCATATATTTTTATATCAAAAATCATCTAAATCTTGATCTAAATCGATCAATCCTTGATCATATAAGTTATCTTCTATTTGATCTAGAATGTCTTGAGGTTTAGTAGGTATTTCTAAAGTCATTTTATTTTGTTTTAGATTAATTTTTTTAGCTTTCAAATCTGAGGGTAAAGCCGGAGGCAAAGCAATATCAAAAACACTATCTAAAATGCCGCCCATTTCATCTTCATATAAATTAGCAGTTCCGGCAAAATGTAAAGCCAAGCCAACATCAAATGTTGCCTTTTTGTTAAGTTCAAGCAATCTATTTTGAACTTCTTTCCAACGATCAGGAAAGATTGTCAAAGACATTTGATCGCCAGCCTTATCCTCTATAACAGCTTTTACCATCGGTTGTCCATAATACTTGCCTTCTTTTTTAACACGGAACTCGAAAAAATCTTTTATAATACCGCGCATAGAAGAAATATTGGATTTATTCTTCATTCTTTTTATATCGCTTACAGTTAAATCTTGATCATTAAAAAATGATCCATATGCTATTGCCGGCTTACAACAAAATGCCTCGCCTAAATAATAATGCTCTAATGCATATAATTCTGGTTTAGTCCAATCAACATTTTCAAGAGAAGGAAAAGGATAGATAAACTCTTCTTTAGAAGGATCGTGCTTTTTAAGCCAAACTTGTAATTTTTTACGATAATCTGAACAATATAGAAAAATTAATTTTCTTGGCAATCCAAAGGAATCCAATGCCCCACATGCCGCTAAAGCCTGAATATTATTCGATCTAACAGATTTAGAACTAATTCTAACCATAAAATCTAAAAAGTTCTTAAATGGTCGTTTAGCAATTATATCATTTATTCCATCATCACCAACATATTTAATGGCCGATAATCCAGTAATTAGTTTATTACCCTCTTCAATAGTATAAACTAATTGAGATTTATTAATATCTGGAGGCATAATTTTAACACGGTGTTGGCGCAATTCTTTCTTAATTTTTTCAATATTAGTTGGAGCATCTGGACTGCTGGACTTAACCTCTGCCATTAAATTGGCCATTAAAAACTCAATGGGAAAATGAGCCTTCAAATAGGCAGTATGATAACTAATCATAGAATATGTAGTTGCGTGCGCTCTATTAAAAGTATAACCCGCAAACTTGCTGATTTCATTATCCCAAATCATAGTTGCCATATCACGGCCAATATTTTTATTATTAACCGCTCCTTCAATAAACTCTTCTCTTAATTTCTTGTCTTTTTCAGGATATTTGCCTTTTTCTTTGATCATCTTTCTAAGACGATCTGCTGAATTAAGATCCCAGCCTGCTACATCTGCCCCTAATCGCAAAATTGATTCATCATATAATCCATAACCAAATGTTTTCTCAAAAGCTCCAGCCAATGAAGGGTGTAATAATACACATTTATTTTTACCCTCTCTGGTGTCAATAAAATCTTTTCTAATATTAGCTGCCGCTGGACGAGCCAAAGTAGTAATGATTGATAAATCATCAATAGATTTAGGCTTTATTTTTTTACATAAATCAATGGTCCCGCCAGAAGTTCCAAACTGAAAAACCCCATAAGTATCACCCTTAGTAATTAAATTATAAGTCTTTTCATCATAAAAATCATAATCAATCTTCGGAACTTCCTTTCCAGCGGCTAAAATAAGAGTATTACACTCATCTATAATATCTAATGTTGATAATCCTAAAATATCCATTTTAACGAACCCAGCCTCTTCAGCCGTATTCTTTTCACACTCCAAAGATAAAGCGTTATCTTTATCTTTTCTTAAAGGAAATAATCCAACTAATGATCGACTACCAATAACAACCGCCGCTGCGTGTGTAGATAAATTACGAATTTTGCCAATAATATCAGAGTGCTTTGTTAGCTCAGGATATTGTTTAGCATATTCTAAAAACAATGGAACAGATGTTTCTAGCTGTGATTTACTTTTTATCTCTACGGGAATAATACCTGCAATATCATCTCCTAATTTAACTGCTGTGTCTTTACTGCCCCCTAATTCACAACTTCTGGAAATATCTCGAACATAAACTTTAGGAGTAATAGTATTAAAATTAGAAATATGAGCTACGTTATCTTTCCCATATTTTTTAATAATATATTCAATAACCTTATATCTATTTTTGGCTCCAAAATCCAAGTCATAATCAGGAGGCGAAAGCTTTCCCTTAGTCTGAAAGCGTTCAAAAATTAAATCATATTTAATTGGATCTGCTTGATGAATACCTAACAAAAACCCAACCATAGATCCACCTCCAGATCCTCTGCCGGGGCCAACTGGAACTCCATTATTTTTAGCCCAATTAACATAATCGGCCACAATAAGCATATAAGAACTAAAACCCTGATAGTCTAAAACTGATAATTCAGTCTCTATTCTTTGAATATATTCATTTAATTTTTCTGGAGCAATAGTTTCTTTATAATTATTATTGAATAATTCAAATGATTTGAACCTTAAATAAGCGGAGTCCTCAGATGTTTTTTGAACACTCTCTGGCTGTTCTTTTAACCATTCAATGAAATCAAAGTAATCTGCCTCATCTTTAATTGGAAATATTGGCAATTCTTTACCAGAAGGATTTGAAAATTTTGGATCAATCCATTGAGGATTTTCACATAAATCTGCAAAATAAATAGTATTATCACATAATTGTTGAGCTACAGCCTCTCCATAATTTCTAATGAAAAAGTTTTTAACTTCTTCTCCGCTCTTTAAATAAAACTCTGGAACAGGATATCTTAATCGATAATTAGAAAAAACTGTTTGATGCGCTCCAATTGCTAAAAATACATCATGGGTATTTGATTGATCTTTAGTTAAATAATGAGTATTAGAGGTAGCTACCACCTTAATATTATGTTTAGCCCCAAGATTTATTAATTGTCGATTTAAAAAGTTTTGATCAATTTCATCATTAAAAATATTGGACCCTCTTCTCATATTATTGGGTTGAACCTCTAATCCGAGATTATCTTGGAAAATACTCTTAAGTCGCAAAACAGCATCTTCTGCCTCGCTTGCCATACCTTTCATTAATAGAGAGCTAATAATTCCATTGCCGCAAGCCGTTAAACAAATTAATCCATCAGAATATTTCTCCAATAATTTCCAATCAATAACAGAATATACTCTTTTTCCAACAAAAGAGCTTTGATCAAATCCCAATTTATTTAGGGTAAGTAAATTACGATAGCCTATAGCGTTCTTGGCCAACAAGATTATATGACGAAATTTGTCATTAATATTGGAAGCATCATCTTGAAAATAACACTCACAACCAACAATTAGTTTTATTCCTAATTCTTTGGAAGCTTTCCAAGCCTCCCAAATTGCCCCTAAACTTCCGTGATCTGTTATTGCAATAGCAGATTGACCTAATTCCTTAGCTTGTTTTAATAAAACTTTGGGAGGAATAATTGAATCAAGAATAGAATAATAAGTTTGATTATGCAAATTAACAAAATTAGTCATATTTTTCTTTCTAAATATTTTAACAAATAAATATATCTACCATATTAATGGAATACAAACTAAATTAATTAGCTTGAGTATATTTTGTCAGGGAATATATTATTTAATCGATTTATCAGCAATGGCTGATTTAGCGTAATTCTTCAAACAATTTTGATCAATAGACTGATAATTATCATAATAATGATCAATTTGTTTAAATTGATCCTTCCAAAACTTTTTATTTTTAGATTTTTTAGTCAAGAGATTATATAAATCTTGATAAGATAATTTGCGATATTTAAATAATCCATGGGCAACAATCATAACTGCGTCCCAATGTAGATATAATTCTTTCTGAACATCTTTAATAATTTTATTCTTAAAAGCGGCTCTTTTAATGCCCGGAGGTGCTAAATTATATTTTATAATAAGTTCTCTGGCAGTTTTATTATCTACCCAAGATCCTTCTCTAATAAAAAATGGTATCTGTTGAGACCCAGAAATAGTCTTAAACAAGGTTTTTTCTGCTACAAACCCTGCATAATTCATCCCTATTTCTATTTTAACTAAATGCTCTAATAATTCTTTGTCTTGGATTTTATCGTAATCCTCTAAATCAGTCGAGGAAGTAAATCCTAATATTCTTTTTACTTTTTTATCTTCAAAAATAGATACATAATCAATTTTTGATAAATGTAATAAGGCATAAATAGTATGCCCAGCTTCATGAAAGCCCGAAGAAATAAGCTCAAAGTTCTTAGCAATTTTTTTGGATAATTTAGACCAGGACATTATCCCTCCATACAAACTAGGAACTTACTTCTACTTTATGTCAAAATAATGAGATTTTTATCTAAAATAAGAAAATTAATTATAATTATTTAATAAAGCTTCGAAATCATTAAGGATTTGGTCGCAATCCTTCTTTTTACAATTAACATTAAGACGATCGGCCCCCAAAGGGGCGGTAATAGTTAAATTACTGTTATCAAGATAAAGCATACCAGCTTTAGTAAAATGTGTAGCCTCATTAAACTGATTTTGAGCTAAAAAAGCTAATAAAAGCTTATCAACTGGTCGATCCAATTTGAAAACAAAATGCTTTCTACCACAACAAGCTTGAACGACAATTTTATCAATCTTCATCGTTTTTATTTAAATCAACACCTTTTTGCTCCAAACATAATAGAGCATATTGTATTTTAGCAGCTTGAAATTTTTTAGCTTCTTTGTGGGGCTCTGATAAAGATTTAACCAATTCTTTGGCGCTAGCTAACTTAATATCTGCCTCTTCTTCTTTAAGGGCCGAATATAAATTACCTTCTGCATCTACAATAATCTTTTTTAGATCCTCTACACTAGCAGTGTCTGCCTGTTCTTTAAAATCTGGCATCTTTTTTAAGATATTATCCCACTTTTTAGGCAATCCAGTTAAGTTAGCGGCGTCTTTATCTGTTTTATTACTCATTTTTTATCTTTCTTTAATTTGTAAGTTTAACACTTTTAACAATCTGGTCCAGTGTATGCTCATCACGAATACGACTAAAAAGAATTTGTAAATACCCGGTTTTATTCATTTGTTGAATAACTTCATCTAAACTTTGTTGAACCTTAGTTTGTGCTAAGTTTTGCTTAATTATTTCAAATACTTCCTGATCTGTTAATTGTGCTTCAGGGGTATTTTCTCTTACTTTATCCAAAACCAAAGACAAAACTACATTTTGCCTTGCCATTTCTATAAATCTTTCTCGATCGGCATCTTCCATAGTATTCCAATCTAATTTAGATTGTTGTGCTAAATATTGAGCTTCTGACAAAGACATCCAATTAGGAACTTCTACTTTGGTTTCAGCTACTAATTTTCTGGCCACTGCTTCATGCACTTTCATCTTATTATTGCTTTCTACTCTGGCAAAAGCAGCCTGTGAAACGAAATCTTGCAATTCTGCAAAATCATTTCTTCCCATTCTTTTAGCTAATTCATCGTCTAATCCACATGGAACGGTTTTAGCACCAGTCATTAAATTAACAGTAAAATGAACAGTTTTACCTGATAAAGATGGTAAGCCACCTTCAGGAATATTAAAATCAAACTCACGAGTTTGCCCTAATGACATTCCTAATAAATTACTATCAAATCCTGCTAATGTATTCTTTCCAACGGTAATCATTTCCCCTTGAACACATAGATTTTCTACTTTTTGACCATCTACTGTTCCTTCATAATCTACAATAATACTATCTCCATTTTGAACAAAATCATCATCTCCATATGGAATAGAGTCGCCTAATCTTTCACGTAATTCTTGCATCATTTTTTGAGCTACTTCTTCTGTAGTATGCTCATAATGAGGAGTTGGTAATTCTAAAGATTTCCAATCTAATAGCTCAAAATCTGGCTTGGTATAAATCTCAAATTCACAAGTAAATCTACCTGGCTCTAATAATAGACTATTAAACTTAGGCGCTCCGTGAGGTCTTAATTTTTTATCAAAAATAGTATTATGATACGCTTCTTCTGCCAAGGCACGTTTTAGCGACTCATCAATTTGTTTAGCATAATGAACTTTAATTACATCCATTGTTGCTTTATTTTGTCGAAAACCTGGCACAGGAGCTTTTTTGAAAGCATTTTGCACCTCTTCTCGTTTATCAGCAATTTCTAAAAAATTAGCTTCATAATGAACAGATAATTTACAAGCTTCTAATTCAACAAGGTCTATTTTCATAATTTCCTCTTTACCAATTAACTTCGCCATATATCATATTTGGTTTAATTTGACCGGCTTTTTCCCGACCTTCATCACATAAATCTAAAAAATCACAATATAAACACAATGCCGATGGATTAGCCTCAAATGCTTTTTCTGATTTCATTTGAGAAACAAAATCAATATACTGATTTTTTATCTCCATCACCTTTGGACGATGAAATTGTGTAGTAATATACTCAATATTATGTCTTAATAAAATGTAAGATGCTCTTACCACCTCTAAAGAAGGATCATCAGTCATTAAAACAAATGCATATGTTAATAACTGGAACCAATCATCTTTAAGATATTTTTTATTTTTGGTTGTTTTATAGTCAGAGACGTGCAACACATTATCGTCATCCAATTGGATCCTGTCAATGGCACCATTTAAAATAATATTTTTATCCACGGTTAATTCAAATCTTTTTTCTACCGCAATAACATTAGCAGGAGATCCATTATTTTTTTGAGCCGATACTACTTTAAGATATTGATCAATAATTTCCCAACATTCTTTTATCATTTCCGAAGTCATATGAGACTTATATGCGATTTGTGCTTTTTTAAAACAATCGCCCATAACCATATTATAAGGAAGAAAACATCCTTTAATATATTCTTGATGAAATTCTTCTAAAACCATATGACAAAACTTACCGGTAAAATGATAATCTCTATCCTTTTTCGGCATTTTTAAGTTATAATTAAAATTATATTGTTTCTTACATTGTTTAAATGTCTTGGTTTTGCTAACGGATACGCGAAAATCTTCGGACATAAAAGTCTCATTTCTTGAATATAATATATCTGCATATTAATTATTTTTAATTGTGAGAAAAAAAATATAAATTAATTATTAAAATTAAATTGCAAATGTGAAATACTCATAGCCTAAAGACAGAGGACTTTTGCGATTTGTCAGGTTAAAACAGAACCCTACGAGCAAATGGAATCCATTCCAACACTTTACTGTTTCTACCAATAGCAGAAGCTGCTAAATCACTATTTACATTAGTATTAGGCTGATAAGGAGAGGTAGAAATTATCCATCTATTAGACCAGGAATCTCGATAATAATGCGTAATGGTATTGTCTTTAGGATTAAAATGTGCTCTGACAAAGGAACCGCTTGGAGGAGCAGTTGAATCTTGCCCTGAATTAAAGAAAAAATTACCATCTCTAACACGTTCTATATTTTCTAAACTAAAATAATTTCTATTTATCTGAGGAGGATCATTAGGGTCTTCTTGACTAAAATCTTGAAAAATAACTAAAGCTCTTGGATCAAACATAGTAGTAAATTGATTGGTTTCTTCTGGACCTTGCTGAGATATTTGAGAATTATCCGGTTGTGTATCACCTACACTTTTAGGCGGTAAAGATACGGTTCCTGGAATATTACCAAATAATGGACTTTGTTCTCCCTCTGCATTTCTATCAGAATAAATAATTTGATAATTTAAAGTATTATATGTTTGATTACTAAAGGATGTTGGATTGCCTTGGGCATCAAATGCATTAGATACTGCCGGTAAAGAAGGATCATAAACTGTTATTCCTGAATTAGCAGGATTAACAAATGTCTGATCTGGTTGAAAAGGGGGATTTCCAAAAGGATATTTATCTGGTATATTGCTACCTGGTTGGGCAGAGGTTCCAGCATGAGGCAATCTCGCATTACCACTAACAATATCTGTAGTATATTGTTCTACTACTACAGGGGAGGTATCCGTTCCATTAGTAGCTAAAATACTGAGATTAACCAATAGTTGATCAACTGGTAAAAAAATAGGTCCAGTATAAATAGTAGAGAATAAAGTAGGAGTACTTCCATCTAAAGTATAAAATATTGTAGATGGAATATTGGTGGTAATAGCTACAGTTTTGGGTATTCCAGAAACTATTTGATCAGAAGATTGAATTACTGTAATTGAAATTACTGCCATATTAAACTAAAGTGAGAAATCTCACATTTTTTTCCATCATTTTATTTTTTAATAAAGTTCTATATATTTTATGAGCTGCCTTACGACAAAGTCTAGCCAAATCTAGATAAATATCATCACCTTCTCTTCGATAAAGAATTAAGAATTGTTGATAATAATCAAGCAAATCTAAACAAGGTGATTGGCTTTTATGTCCATTATTTATTAATAATAATTTATTAACAGCATAAAACAATAAAAATCGATAAAATCTGGCTTCTCCATTGGCCAGGTATTTTGGCATCAATTTTTGTTTGATTGCTTCGGAACTCATTTAACTAAATGTCAAAATATACACACCTATTTAATAAAATTAGGAATAACTTTATTAACCACTTCATTAACTAAATGATCAATTGTTTGGTCATTATGAATAATACAGTTAAAATAACTATCTGGTATTCTATCCAGATCTGTTTCTGAGACGTGAGCTATTGGATTAGGATTATTTTCAGTATTTCTATATAATCTAATTTGATAGAAATCTTTCTTTTTAATAAACATATATTCATTAACATATCTGAGATCAGATAACAATATTAAATTGGGAGAAGTTTTTAACACTTGATTAAAACGATAATCAAAGTTATCTAACCAAATATTATCATTATATCCTCTACCTAACCCTGTGCCAATATCAATTAATGCTCGACGATAGGTCAAAGCCATTCCATCTTTAAAAGCTCCGGGAATAATTTCATTTCTTAATTCCGAAGCCCCATATAAACAATCTCTATTACAATTAGGAAACATTAGCTCGACCATTTCTTTAATAGGGTCGGCAAACGCCATTATTTTATATTTCCAATTACTTGAATTTGGTAAATGTTTTTGCATTTGCTCATTAATTATTTGAGCTAAAGTATTTTTACCAGTATTAGATTTTCCAGAGATGCTTATTTTATACATAATTTACCACGAAGAAACTACTTGCGCCCTTGAAATAAGGTCTATATCTTGTTCCACCAATATAGCATGAGAAAACTTATCTTTTAATCGATCATTATGAGTAATGACTAAAATAGTAAAGTTTTTTTGAAAATACTTAACAATCTCAGCAAATGCATCAACACTAGCCTTATCTAAAGACTGATCTATCTCGTCTAACAGCAAAAACTCTATATTAATACCGACCATTTTTTGTAATAAGAAAGATAGCCCTAATTTAAGGCTAAAAGTAACCGCTAATTTCATAGCTCCTGATAATTGCTCATAATATCTCTTTTTGCCATTCACCAAATAATAAATGTCTAAAGTATCTGCTTCAGAACCGTCTCCTTTAGTTTTTTCTATCAAAAATGATAGCTGTAGGCCCGGTTTTAATTGAGTTAATAAATTATTAGCTTCTATTTGAAGATCATCTAATACATTTTGTATAATAAGGTTAGGAATGCCTGTACTAGAAAAGGCTTGAATAACCGCAGGATACATTAATAATTTATTTTGTATTTCTACAAGAATTTTTTGATAATCTGCCTTTTTAATTATTTCTATGTTTTTTTGTTTAAGTTCATGTTGCAAAACTGACTTTTCACTATTAAAATGCATAATTTCTTTATGCAAAGTTAATATTTGCAAGTTTATATTGTTATTTTGCTCTTTATAATAA
>Ga0209698_10001707_pt1 | contig 25350 bp, 19 predicted proteins | sample LitLauG_LLR_2012_FD_187203 | JGI IMG/M metagenome (GOLD analysis project Ga0209698, IMG submission 187203) | Freshwater sediment microbial communities from Pennsylvania, USA - Little Laurel Run_MetaG_LLR_2012 (SPAdes) (version 2) | ecosystem: Environmental > Aquatic > Freshwater > Creek >... | reverse complement strand
TGCCTAAAGGGTCTCGGCGGGCGCCCAACGTCTACCGACGGGTTCATTCTCGGCCCCGTCACACGGCACAGTGGGTCGGCTTGATTTTTTTGGAAACACTCATGTGGGACAGGCGCCTCGGCTGTCCGGTCGAGCGCAGCTCGACACCACTATTCCTGCTAGACTGATCCAGCAGCGAATCCTCTGGTTCGTGCATCCAATTGACAGATGTTTCCCCAGCTTTTCCATATCGGCCGCTTCTTTCTGCCTACTTACGGCTTTCTGGTTTCCACCGGCGTGCTGATCGGCCTCTGGATCAGCGTGCGCAACTCCGAGCGGCTGGGGATCGACGGCGACAAGGCATGGAACCTCGGCATTCTCGTGGTGCTGTGCGGCATTCTTGGGGCGAAAATTCTCTACGTGATCAACGAGTGGTCTTACTACTCGGCGCATCCCGGAGAGATCTTCAGCATTGCGACGCTGCAGGCGGGCGGCGTCTTTTCCGGAGGCCTGCTCGCGGCTTTTCTCGCGGCCGCATGGTACGTGTGGAAAAATCATCTGCCGCCGCTGGGAACGTGTGACGCGTTTGCCCCCGGCCTGGCGTTGGGGCACGCGATCGGGCGAGTCGGCTGCTTTGCCGCGGGATGTTGTTACGGCAAAGAGACTCATCACTGGTGGGGCGTCATGTTTCGCAATCCGCTGGCGCACGAAATCACGGGCACTCCGCTGAACGTGCCCCTGGAGCCGACGCAGCTGTTCGAATGTGCGGTCGAACTGGCCAATTTCTTCTTCCTCATGTGGCTGCTCAAGCGCAGAAAATTTGAGGGGCAGGTGATCGGCGCCTTCATGTTTATCTACGGCGTGGCGCGCTTCTTCCTCGAATATCTGCGGGACGATCCGGGCCGCGGTTCGGTCTTCGGGGGCGCCATGACGGGCACACAACTGATCGCGATTGGACTGGTGCTTGCCGGCGGGCTGATCTGGTGGCTGCGGCCGGGATCGAAGCCCGCCCCAGCCCAGACCGCAAGCGCGACGCGGTAAGCTTTCTTCCCAGCGTGTTCGGCCTGCGACCTCGAGGATTGACGCCTCCATCGGGTAGACTGAAGGGTTCAAGCCGCGTAACGGAGAGACGCTTGAACCACTCATGCCAGCTGCCTTTCCGTCGCTGATCACAACGACAACCGACGATGTGGGCCAGCGGTTGGATCAATTCCTGGCCTTACGTCTCGATGTCAGCCGTGCCCGCATCCAGGAACTCATCCACGCTGAGAAAATTCTTCTAAACGGTGTTCTTGCCAAGCCTTCCGTCAAACTTCGTGGCGGGGAGAGCATCAGCCTCCTCGGCCCCGCCGAGCGTCCTCCCTTGCGCGCCATTGCGGAAGATATTTCTCTCGATATCCTCTGCGAAGACGACGATCTCGCCATCATCAACAAGCCTTCCGGCATGATGGTCCATGCCGGAGCCGGCGCTACCGAGGACCAGCGCAATCGCGGGACGCTGGTCAACGCGTTGCTCCATCATTTCGCGCAACTCTCGGCGGTCGGGGGCGAGATGCGTCCCGGCATCGTGCATCGTCTCGACAAGGAAACCAGCGGGCTGATCGTGGTGGCCAAAAACGACGAGGCGCATCGTAAGCTGGCCGCCCAGTTCGCCAGACGCGAGGTGAAGAAAACCTATATCGCACTGGTGCATGGCTTGCTGAAGAAAGATAAGGGCACGATTTCTGCCAGCATCAGCCGTGACCAGGTTCGCCGCACGCGGATGACAACCCGGCTCTCGGGCGGCCGCGAGGCGGTATCGCACTACCAGGTCGTACGCCGACTGGAAACCGTCTATGGCAAGTTCACGCTGATCAAAGTGAAAATCGATACCGGACGAACCCACCAGATTCGCGTCCACATGGCGTCGCTGGGCCATCCGGTCGTGGGCGACACTCTCTACGGCGCGCCTGGCGAGCTCAAGCAGCAAACGCAGCGTGGGCAGAAGGAAGGCGGTGCACTTTCTCTGACGCGGAATTTTCTGCACGCTGCCGAGCTCGAATTGGCGCACCCGGGCACGGGCGACAAGCTCTCGTTGAATAGTCCGTTGCCTCGGGAGTTGCAGGACTGGCTGGAACTCCTCGAAACCGTTTCCCGGCAAGGTCATTGAAAAGCCCCTGCCCGCGGAATGCCGCAGCCTCCGTGCACGCAATCAAGGATGGATATAATATTGGGCAGGTGAAATCCTTGGGGCCGAATTCCTTTCCGAAAGCCGCCAAACTCGCCTTGCTGGCGGTCCTGGCAGCGGGTGGCGTGGCACAGTCCGCAAGTCCGGCTGCGTCCGGTGCCACGCTTCCCTCAGCCTCGCCGCAGCAACCTCAGGCGGCAACCACCGCAACCACACCGGCGGCCGATCAACCCGCCAAGCCCGATGACGGCGTCGATCCGGTCACCACCATCCGCGCCCGAACCAACGAAGTGAACGTTGTGTTCATAGTGACCGACAAGCACGGCAAGCGGGTGACGGACCTGAAGCAGGCGGATTTCCGTATCGTGGACGACAACAAGCCTCCCGCTGAAGTGCGCAGCTTCAATGCCGAAACCAACCTGCCGCTGCAGGCGGGGCTGCTCATCGACGCCAGCAACTCGGTGCGTGACCGCTTCAAGTTCGAGCAGGAAGCCGCCATTGAATTCCTCAACCAGACGGTCCGTCCGCACGATGACCTTGCGTTTGTGGTTGGTTTTGATGCCACCCCCGAGGTCACTCAGGATTTCACGGGCAACACCGAGGCCCTCGCGCACGGCGTGCATGAACTTCGCCCCGGCGGCGGGACCGCCCTCTATGACGCGGTATATTTCGCCTGCCGTGACAAGTTGATGAAGGCATCCAAGGCCACTCCGGTGCGCCGGGCCCTCATTCTGCTGAGTGACGGCGACGACAACCTGAGCCACGTCACCCGCGAAGAAGCGATCGAGATGGCGCAGCGCGCCGAGGCCATCATCTACACGATCAGCACCAACGTCAGCGGGACCAAGGGTGCCGGTGACAGGATCCTGGAGCGCATTGCCGATGCCACCGGCGGGCGGGCTTTCTTCCCGTTCCAGATTCGCGACATGGCCAATGATTTTGCCGAAATTCAGGACGAACTGCGCAGCCAGTATGCGATTTCCTACAAGCCGGCGGACTTCAAGGCGGACGGACACTACCGCGCGATTGAAATCGTCGCCAACGACCGGAAGAATTTCCGGGTGCGCGCGCGCCGCGGATATTACGCACCGGCGCAGTAAGAGGCATTTCCAGGGTCACTGTCCCTGCGTTTCGTACTTGATCAAATTCCATGCCCGGATACTCAGGCACGCCCCTTCCCAAGAAGCTCGGCATCAAAGATGATTTTCGGGTGTACTTTGTGGCGCTGCCGGAGGAAGTGCAAGCGGAGTTGAAGGCGGCGATGGCGTCCTGCGAGGTGGTTGCCGACGGCAAATCTCCAGTCGATTTCGCCATGCTGTTCACGAGATTGAAAGTGGATTTGACGAAAGAATTCAAACGAGTCGCCAAGGCGCTCGCACCCGCCGGGATGCTCTGGGTGAGTTGGCCCAAGAAGAGTTCCGGTGTTCCGACGGATCTCGACGAAAACAAAATACGCGAAATCGGGCTGGCTGCCGGACTGGTGGACGTGAAAGTTTGTGCCGTGACCGGGGTGTGGTCGGGGCTTAAATTCGTTCGCCGGTTAAAGGATCGCTGAAAATGCTTCGCCCCGGCCGCCATCCTGGCCTTCGCCGTTTCTCCGGCGGAGCGAAGGATCGCCAACGGGCGAATGGAGCCATTACCAGAGATCGCCACGCATTCAAGGAGAGACAACCATGGTACGAGTGGGCTTGATCGGATTCGGCTTGGCGGGGCAGGCATTTCATGCGCCCATGATTCGGGGCGTGGCCGGGATGGAATTGGCTTGCATCCTTGAGCGTCACACGGACAACGCTAAAAAGAGCTATCCCGGCGTGCGCGTGGCGCGCACGCTCGACGAAATGATGTCTGACAAAACGATTGGTCTGATCGCGGTGGCAACACCGAATGATACTCACTTCTCCTACACCAAGGCTTGCCTCGAAGCGGATCGAGACGTAGTCGTCGACAAGCCGTTCACGCCCACAATGAGGGAAGCTGAGCAACTTGTTCAACTCGCGGCCAAGCGCGGGAGGCTCCTCACCGTCTATCAGGACCGCCGCTATGACGGCGCATTTCAAACGCTGAGGAAGTTGGTGGCCTCGGGGGAGCTGGGAGCGGTGGCTGAGTACGAAGCGCGCTTCGACCGCTTCCGCATCGAGTCCAAGCCGGGAGCCTGGCGCGAAAAGGCGGATTTTCCTGCGGCCGGCGTTCTTTGGGACCTTGGGCCTCACTTGATCGATGGGGCGCTGGTTCTGTTCGGCGAACCGGAGTCGATCTGGGCCACGGCGTTTTGCCAGCGGCCCACGGCCACCATCGATGACGCCTTCGATGTGCAGATGATATATCCCCGCCTCCGCGCCACCTTGCGGGCGCGCATTATCGCTTACGCTCCCACGCATCACCTGCTGGCTCATGGCACCGGAGGCTCGTTTGTGAAGTACGGCATGGATCCGCAAGAAGAGATCCTTCGCAGTCCCAACTGCCCGGACGGACTGGACTGGGGCGCCAATTGGGGTCTGGAACCGGAGGAGCGTTGGGGAACCCTCAGCCGCGTCAACCAGAAGCCGCGCAAGGTGAAAACGGAGCGCGGGGACTACCGCGGTTTCTACGTCAACGTCCGAGACGCGATCGAGAAGAAAGCAGCGCTCGAGGTGCCGCCGGAGCAGGCGCTCCGGACGATGCGCGCGCTGCTACTGGCGCACAAGAGTAGTCGAGAGGGCCGGGCGGTGCGCTGGACTGAGGCAGTGGAGTAGAACGCGGCAAACTGCACAGGTCCTTCGCCTCGCTCCGGGTGACAACGTGGACAATCTTTGCCAGAGAGTCCTACGCTTTCATTACTTTCTGAAACGCCGTCTGGAAGTGTTCCATCTCATCCGCGGTGCCGACCGTGACCCTTACCCACGTCGGCATCGACGGCCAGACGCGTCCGACCATCACTTTTTCCTTCGCCATCGCGTCTCTGAGTTCCTGGCCCGGCCGCCGGGTCTCGAGCATGAAGCAGTTTGAAACCGATGGAATGTAGGCGTAGCGGTTGCGATCGAGCCATTGAAACGTCTGCTGGCGGACGCTGGTGTTGATCTGCCTGCGCTCCGACACCAGTTGCGGATCCTTGAGACTTGCTATCGCCGCGGCCAGCGCCGTCACCGGCATCGCGTTCCATCCCCCACGCTTCATCACCTTTTCGAGCAAGTCCGGGCGCGCGATGATGAACCCGCAGCGCAGGCCTGCCATTCCGTAAACCTTCGAAAAGGTCCGCAGAACGATGATGTCCTTTCCCGCTTTCACCAGGTCGAGCGTGCTGGGCACTTCGGTGAAGTGAATGTAGGCTTCGTCGACCAGCACCACGGAATCTTTGGGTTTGTTGGCGACCAGGTACTCGATATCGGAATGCGGCGTCACGGTCCCCGTGGGGTTGTTGGGGCTGCAGACGTAGAAGATTCCGGCGTCGGGCGCGGCCGCCAGCATCGCCTTCATATCGTGGCTGTACGTCTTGGTCAGCGGGACTTTGACCACGCGAGCGCCCAGGATCGAAGCCACGTTCATCCCGGATTCGTATCCCGGATCGGCGGTCACATAGCTCTTCTCCGGCGAGACAAACGCCACCACGCTCAAGCTCAGCGCGGGACTGGAACCCGCCACGGCGCGCACCTGGTCTGGGCTCAGGCCCTCACTCTGGGCGAACAGGCCGATGAGATCGTCGGTAAGATTTTCGGCGTAGCGTCCGCTCTGCGGCAGTACCGCAGCCATGGCGTCGCGGGCGGTTTGCGACGGTCCCAGCGGATTCTCGTTCGCATCGATGAGCACGGCATCGGCTGGGCTGGGCCGCCGCCGTGCTGCCGCCGCCAGCATGGGCTCGGTAAAGCCATGGAAAGTAGCCGCCGCGTATGCAGCGGCCGAAAGGTGCAGAAAGGACCGGCGGGAGAAGCTTGGCATGGAACCCCCCAGAAGTCAGAGTGTACCAAACGCCCGATCGCAGCACGGGCCATTCAAGCAGTGGATTTTCCGCTTAGCGCATAGAGGGACTCGAGTCTGAACCCCTTCGGGCTAGTTCTCGGCTTTCCCCGCGTAGTACCCGGCGCGCGCCTGAATTTTGTAGCTCTGCTTCGATTTAATTTCCAGCTTGCGGAAGCTGCCGTCGAGCTTGGTGTTAGTGGAGGTGAAGCCAATGTTGTACTGGCTGCGCAGCTCGTTGGCAATCTGCGCAAAAGCTTCCCGCAGCTTGTCGAACTTGTTGCCGACGTTGATGACGCGGCCTCCGGTCTGCTCGGTAAGCTTGCGCATCTCGCCTTCGCCCGAGTAGCCCATGCCGAACCCGCCGTAGAAGCCGCGATCCGCGCACAGCAGCACGTAGACAATGGAGTCCGCCTTCTGCGCGGCTTCGATGGCGTCCCGGATCTTGAGCCGGCTGCCTTCGTCCTGGCCGTCGGTCAGCAGGATCATCGCCTTCCGCCCGACTTCCTTCGCCAGCATGTCGTGCGCGGAAAGGTAGACCGCGTCATAGAGCACGGTCCCGGGCGAGTACGCGGTTGGGACCGGCCCGCCGCCTGCGCCGGGCAGAGTCGGCATGGTGACTCCGGAATTGATTCTCACTTTATTCAATGCGGCTTGCAGGCGGTGAACGTCGTGGGTTAAGTCCTGCACCAGCTCGGCATCGATGTTGAAATCGAGGACATACGCCTCGTCCTTGTCGTTCAGAATCTGTTTCAGGAAGGCACCACCCACCTCTTTTTCCATGTCGAGTACGTTCACCTGGCTGCCGCTGGAGTCGATCAGGATGCCCAGCGTCAGGGGAAGGTTTGATTCCGCGGTGAAATACTTGATGGTCTGAGGCTTGCTATCTTCGGCGATCTCAAAGTCGTCCTTGGTCAGATTGGGGATCAGGGCGCCGTGCTTGTCCTTCACGTTGAAAAAGAGCTGGACCACATTAGCGTTCGCCTTAAAGGTCGCTACCGGTTCCTGAGACTCCTCGGATTTCTGGTCAGACGGAGCCCGTTGACCTTGCGTCGGCTGCTGGGCGGCCGGTTGCCCGCTCGGCTGTTGGGCGCGGGCTGCCGGAGGGGCCGCCAAGAGGCCGGGAATTAACATCAACGACAGAACGCGAAGCGGAAAAATCAGAAGTTTGTGCATTTGGGATTCTCTGGGGATTCTTTGTTAGTCTAATCCTGTAGCTTAGATGCACCAAACCGGCCGCTTCAGGCATCCCAAGAAGCAGGAAGGCGGTTTTTTCGTGGGCTCTGGAACTATGGCACGATGGAAAGCTCGCAAAGGGTGGAATTTACCTGCGTTTGCGGCAGTGCTGGCGTTGACCCTCGGCTGGGCGGTGCCCGGACTCCGCGCGCAGTCCAGCGGAAGCCAGTCTTCGCCGCCCGCGCAGTCTCAGCCATCGCAGGATATCCCCGATGCGCCGTCGACCGTGCAGCCGCCATCTCCCAAGCCCTTCCCCCAGCCCGGCGCCGGCAAGAGCGCAGAGCCGGGACAAGCTCCCCCAGGAAACTCTAAGCCCCAACCCGATGAAGAATCGCCCTCTCCGCCGACCATGCCGCCGGTCGAGACCGTGCCTCCGGGAACCTTTCCTCGGAACCAGATCAATCCCAAGGAAGATCTTTACAAGATTTCAGTTTCGGCGAACTTTGTGCAGATCCCAGTCCTGGTGAAGGACAGCGACGGCCGCCGGGTCGACGGGCTGCTTCCCAGGGACTTCACCGTGCTCGAGAACGGAAAAAAGCAAAACCTCACGTACTTTACCAGCGATCCTTTCCAGCTCTCGGTAGCGATCCTGCTGGATACCGGTATGCCCGATGTCGCCGTCCAGAAGATCAATCAGACCTATTCCGCGCTGATCGGCGCTTTCAGCCCTTACGACGAGGTCGCGGTCTATACCTACAGCAGCACGGTGAGCCAGGTGAGCGATTTCACCATGAACAACCAGAGGCTCACCGATGCCCTGAACGAGATCAAGCTGGTGCGCGGCCACAACAACGGTCCGCCCGTGCTGAGCGGCCCGATGTCGTCGGTCGGGCCTACGGTCAACGGAGTTCCTGTAGGCGGGCCGCCCATCGCGCCCGTCAACACACCGCCCCGGGAAGCGCACGTTTTGAATGACGCGATCTTGCGCGCTGCCCTCGACCTCGGCAAGCGCGAGCGCACCCGCCGGCGGGTGATCTTCGTCATCAGCGATGGCCGGGAACTGGGCAGCCAGGCTGCCTACCGTGACGTTCTGCGACTGCTGGAGACCCGCGACATCCAGGTCAAGGGAGTGGTGGTCGATAGCGGTGCCCTGCCATTGTTTCGGCAAGTGGGCAAGATCCGCCTGCGGGGGCAGGGATACAGCGACATTCTCCCTAAATACGCGTCGGCCACGGGCGGTGGGCAGATTTTCCCCGAACTCTCGCGCAACGCCGTGGAAGAGGCCTACGCCCAGATCACCTCCGAGGCCCGCAACCAGTACACGCTGGGATACCCCACGAAGGTCACCGCCAGTTCGGCCTACCGCAGCATCGAGGTTCAGGTGGACAAAAGGAACGTAAAGGTCGTGGCCAAAGACGGCTACTACCCGGCCCCCTCCCCGCGATAACGGTTTTAACCGGTTTTTAGGCTTCAAACCGAGCCGGGGTCACCTGAGTAACCTGCCTAGGGTACGCCCCTTATGATATAAAGACCGCGAGCCACCAAAAGGGAAAGCTGTGCGCGTGGTTGCCCGGTGAGGCGTCCCCGCGCTTAAGGAAAGCCTTTGAGTTTCATCAACTTCGCAGCCCGAGAGATCAATTGCAAGATCGTGTACTATGGCGCCGGACTGGGCGGCAAGACCACGAACCTGCAGGTGATTTATCAGAAAACTGCGGACCAGCAGAAGGGCAAGATGATCTCGCTGGCCACCGAAACCGAGCGTACCCTGTTCTTCGATTTTCTACCTCTCGATCTTGGTTCCGTACGCGGCTTCAAGACCCGCATTCACCTCTACACCGTGCCCGGCCAGGTGTTTTACGACGCCAGCCGCAAGCTGATCCTGCGCGGCGTCGACGGCATTGTTTTCGTCGCTGACTCGCAGGAGCAGCGCCAGGATGCCAACGTCGAGGCGCTCGACAACCTGATGGCAAATCTGAAAGAGCACGGCTACGATTTCAACAAGATTCCCTACGTGCTGCAACTCAACAAGCGCGACCTGCCCAACATCCTGCCCGTCGATCTGCTCTCCACCGAACTGCGCCGGAAGAACGAACCTGTCGTCGAAGCTGTCGCGTTCCAGGGCGTGGGAGTATTCGAAACGCTGAAAGAAATCGCCCGGCAGGTGCTGACCGAACTGAAAGCCGGCGGTTAGGCGAACAATCAAATCGCATCCCTTGACGGAATGCATCACACGCCCACCCTTTGGATACCCCGGAGCATACGGGGGTGTGCACGATTGTTTACCGAGGATTCATCTTCGCGCGAACCTGACTCGCGTAGAATCCGTTCAACTGTTCCGGTCCTGCTCATCCTGGTCTGTCCATCTTGGGGAAAATTCCAATGACTGGAGACCTCTATGCTTCGACTGCACTCCCTCGCTGATTTCGCAAACCGGTCGACCGCTTTAGCCCTCTGCTGCAGCCTCTTCTCCATGCCGATGCGCGCAGCCGAGGATGGTCCGACGACCACCACGCCGATCAAGCACATCGTGGTGATCTTCCAGGAAAACCGTTCCTTCGATCAATACTTCGCGAGTTACCCGCTTGCGGCCAATCTGTCCGGGGAACCTCCTTTTTACGCGCGCCCCGAGACTCCGGTGGTGAACGGACTCTCGACGGCTGGCCTGCTCACTTCCAATCCCAACTCCGCCAACCCGCAGCGGCTGGGGCCGGCCAATGCCATCGTGTGCAGCGATTCCCACGACTATACTGACGAACAGAACGCATTCGACCACGGCCTGATGGACATGTTTCCGGAATTTACGGCCAGTTCCGGCTGTCCGCTGAGCCAGGTTGTGGATTACTTCGACGGAAACACGGTCACCGCGTTGTGGAACTACGCCCAGCATTTCGCGATGAGCGACAACTCGTTTAACACCACCTTCGGCCCGTCTACGCCTGGGGCGATCAACCTGATTTCCGGGCAAACCCATGGTGTGGTGGCTTCGCTGGGCGACATTACTGGCGACGTCGTACAGGGAACGGTGATCGGCGACGCTGATCCCCTCTATGATGACTGCGGCAGCCCCGACCAGGTGGGCCTGGGAGGAAAGAATATTGGCGATCTTCTGAATGCCAAGAACATCACGTGGGGCTGGTTTGAAGGAGGTTTTTCCAATTGCAACGCCACCCACACGACCACGAATGGCGGCGTCCGCAAGGACTACATTCCGCACCACCAGCCGTTCATGTACTACGCGTCAACGGCGAATCCGCATCATTTGCCGCCCACATCGACCGCGCTGATCGGTCATCAGGGCGACCAGGCGAACCATCAATACGACATCACGGATTTCTGGAATGCGGCCAATTCCGGCCACCTGCCGGCGGTCAGCTTCATCAAGGCGCCCGCGTACCAGGACGGAAATGCCGGATATTCGAATCCGCTGCTCGAACAGCAGTTTGTGGTCAACTTCATCAACCAGCTGGAGGCGCTGCCGACTTGGCGTTCCACGGCGGTTGCGATCGCATGGGATGATTCGGGCGGCTGGTACGACCACGTGATGCCGCCGATCGTGAACCAATCCCAGACCGCGCGGGACGCGCTTACCGGGCCGGGTCTTTGCGGAAGCAACGTGAACAAAGTCGCGGGCGGCTACCAGGCGCGTTGCGGCTACGGCACCCGTCTGCCCTTCCTGATCGTCTCTGCCTGGGCAAAACAGAACTACGTCGACCACCACGTCACAGACCAGGCGTCGATCATTCGCTTCATCGAAGACAACTGGCAGACCGGCAGAATCGGAGATAGCTCCTTCGATGCTCTGGCTGGCGATATCAGTCCGATGTTCGACTTCAGCAAGGGTCGGACGGCACCGCCGCTCATCCTCGATCCCAATTCGGGAGAAGTTGCGGGACCTCGGTAGGCATGGTCTGCCCTCCGATGCTCAGGGGGCCAACGGCCGTCTGCCCCTGAGCATTCGGTTCAGTAAAGCCGACGTCACAGTTGCCAGAGTGCGTTGTGAATGCCCGGAAGCGGGGCTCTTGAGGCGGCCGCCCGGCTCAAGAGCCCTGACTCTATTGCCGGAGACGTCTCGAAGCCCGTCTAAGCGAAGCGGCTGCGGCTGAACCGGTGCCTTTGCAGCCGGAGGAGTGTTCTCCCGAGCGCCTCCAACACAGCAGCCGAAGCCGTTCTGCTCTAAAATAGCCTGCGCTGAACAACAAATCCACTCAAAGGGTCGGACAGAAATATGCCGTTGCTTCGTGTTCTACTTCTTTCATTCCTGGCAATTTCCTTTATCCCGCCGGCGTTTCCGCAATCCCGGCACGGCATCGACCTCAACGACCTCGATCGCAAAGCTGATCCTTGTGATGATTTTTATCAGTACGCCAACGGCACCTGGCGGGCGAAGAATCCTATCCCTGCCTCGATGACGCGCTGGAGCCGCCGCTGGCAGGCCGGGGAGACCTCCAAGGACAAACTGCGCGACATCCTGGAAGCCGCGGCGGCCGAAAAGAACGCGCCCAAGGGCAGCACCGAGCAGATCATCGGCGACTACTACGGCGCGTGCATGGACGAATCCCGTGTCAACGCGCGCGGAATGGATCCGGTCAAACCGTGGTTTGCGAAAATCGACGCTGCCCGAGACATCACCGCCCTGCAAGTGGTGATGGCCGAGATGCACGACATTCTGGTGCAGGTTCCCTTCGGCTTCGGCAGCCAGCAGGATCCGCACAAGCCCACCTGGGTGTTGGCCGATCTCGGGGCGAGTGGACTGGGGCTTCCCGACCGCGATTACTATCTCAAGCCCGAGCCGCGTTTCAAAGAGGCGCGCGACAAGTATGTCGAGCACGTGACCGCCATGCTCAAGCTGGCGGGATGGGAAACGGGGTCCGCCGCCGCGGCATCGCAGACCATCATGGCGCTGGAAACCAAGTTCGCCGACGCGTCGCTCGACAACGTTGCGCTGCGCGACCCCGCCGCCACCGATCACAATACCAGGTTTGCTCAACTGCAGGCGATGGCCCCGCACGTCGATTGGACGGCGTATTTCAAACATAAAGAAATTCCCACCGACGTGGACATGAACGTCGACCAGCCCAAGTTCATGCAGGAAGTTGACCACCAGATGCAGCAGACACCACTGGCCGACTGGAAGGTCTATCTGAAGTGGCAGCTGCTGAATGCGCTCGCGAACTCGCTTTCGACGCCGTTCGTCGAGGAAGATTTCGCCTTCAACGGCAAGTATCTCGCGGGCGTCACCGAGCTGAAGCCGCGCTGGAAGCGCTGCACGGAGTCCACCGATCAATTACTCGGCGAAGCCCTCGGAAAGAAATACGTCGAGAAATATTTCCCGCCCGAGGCCAAGGTGCGCATGCAGGAGATGGTGCGCAATCTTCTGGCCGCGATGCGCGACGACATACTCAGCCGTCCCTGGATGAGCGATGACACCAAAGAAAAGGCGATGGCCAAGATCGCCACGTTCAATCCCAAGATCGGATATCCCGACGAGTGGAAGGACTACAGTCACGTCGACGTTCGCCGCGACGCGTTTTTTGAAGACATGATTGCAGGAAGAAAATTTGTAGAACAGGACGACCGCGCCCTCATTGGAAAGACCGTCGACCGCGGCCGCTGGGGCATGACGCCGCCCACCTCCGATGCCTACTACAACCCTCTGCTCAACGAAATCGTATTTCCTGCCGGGATTCTGCAGCCGCCGGCCTTCGACATGAATGCGGTGGACGCGGTGAACTACGGCGCCATCGGCGTGGTCATCGGACATGAAATCTCCCATGGTTTCGACGACCAAGGCGCGCAGTATGACTATCTGGGCCGCTTGCGCAACTGGTGGACCGACGCCGACCTCAAAGATTTTCAGACCCGTGGCGCCTGCGTCGCCGACCAGTTCGATCACTACTTCATCGAGAAAGATATTCACCACAACGGCAAACTGGTGCTGGGCGAAAGTATCGGGGATCTGGGAGGGGCGAAAGTCGCGTATCTGGCCTACGAGAAGTCCCTTGAAGGCAAGCCCCGGCCCGCCGATATCGATGGTTTCACTCCCGAACAGCAGTTTTTCATTGCTTGGGGTCAGTTCCGCGGGGACCAAATCCGGCCCGAAGCGCAGCGCCTGATGGTGCAGGGAGATCCCCATCCCATCGCCAAGTATCGCGTGATCGGTCCGCTTTCCAACCTGCCGGAGTTTCAGAGGGCCTGGAGTTGCAAGCTTGAAGCCCCTATGGTTCGACCGCCGGACAAGCGCTGCGACGTTTGGTGACCGGGCCATCTAGTACAATCGACGCGTGAGTGACGCCGTCCGCATCGGAATCCTGGGCGACTTCAATAGCGAATTCCGCTCGCATCATGCGACCAACGATGCGCTGCAACATGCCGCCCGCGCCCTCAATATCAAGGTCGAGTCGGAGTGGCTGCCCACGCCCTCACTCGCCGCCGAAGCGGAAAAGAAGCTGGAGAGTTTTGATGGGCTATGGGCCTCGCCCGGCAGCCCGTATAAGAGCTTCGACGGCATGCTCAGGGGCATTGAGTTTGCCCGCCGCCGGGACTGGCCATTCCTGGGCACCTGCGGTGGATTCCAGTACACGTTCCTCGAATTTGCGCGCAACGTTCTCCACATCGCCGATGCCAATAGTGCCGAGAACAACTCCGGATCGAAGAACATCGTCATCTATCCCGTGGCCTGCGCCGTCCCGAACCGGAAGGGCGATTCGCCCAAGCTTTCGGGCGCGATTCCCGAGATTCGCCTTCGTCCCGGCTCCTACCTGCAGTCGTTCTACGGGAAAGACAAAGAGACGGTGAAAGAGGAATTCTTCTGTAATTTTGAAGTTAATCCTGAATTCGAATGGGCCGCCATGGAGGCTGGATTTCCGGTAGTGGCACGGGGGCCGCAAGGTGAGATTCGTGCCATCGAGTCTCCCGCGCACCGGTTCTTCGTGGCCACCCTATTCCAGCCACAACTCTCGTCCACTGAGAAGAAGCCCCATCCGCTGGTGGTGGCCTTCGTGCAAACTGCCGCCGATTGGCACAAGAAAAAACTCGACGACAGCGTGCTGGAATAAGTTAGGGCGCCCGCCAGCGGCCGGTTTTGAAGCTGTCGGAAGTTACCAAAGTCGCAGCACCCGCAGCATTTCCTGCCCCCCCACCATGCGCATCTGGAGCGCTCCCCCGCTCTCAGTTAGATTCGGGGTCGAACCGTTCGCCCTCCCCCACCGTGCCCGCAGGAGCCACGCTCGTCTATGCACATGCAAATGGTGAACCAGTTTCGCATTCCGGTCTCGACGTTGATCACTTATATCCCGGTCATCGCCACCGTCGTGACGACGTTTTTCAGCGTGGTGCTGGCGCGAGCCACCCTGCGCTACGTTGAAGCCACGGACAAAGGACTGGCTCTGGCCAGGGAAGAGTTCGAGCGCGAATGGTCGCCGGACTTGCACATCAAGATGGAGCGCATTTCCCCGACGGAAGCGCGAGTCATCGTCACCAATCTGGCCAAGACTTCGGTTCTGCTGCAACTTCTGCAACTGCGGAAACTGTCCCACGCCATGCCTTTCGAGCGTTGCCGCCTGAACGATCCCCTGGTCGGGGGGATGACGTGGACGCAAGAGCTGGGCCGGCGCCTCCTGGCCTGCACCGGGCAGGAATTTGAAGGGCCGATTGCGGCCTGCATGACTTTCTACGCCGCCGGCCGGATGTATAAAACCGACTGGTTCCGCTCGCAGATTCACGTCCGTGACGGCCGGATCGTCAGCCTCGAGCCCAGCAACATGCCCTCGCGCCGCGTCCGCGTCATCGAGCGCAAAGGCCCGGAGCGCCGGCGCGAGTTTGTCCAGGACGTTACCGCTGATGTCCGCGTCGACAAAGCGGAGTCAAAGCCGGATGAGAAGGCCTTCGTAACCGGGGCGTGACGCGGCCTAGCTGGAAGAAGCCCGCTCCGATTTCAAGCTTCGCAGGAGGACGCGCACCAGCATGCCGTCGAAGCGCGTTCCGCTCATCTGCGCCAGTTCACCGAGTGCCTGGTCGGGAGTTCGGGCGGCACCGAGAGACTGTTCGGTGATCATGTTGGCGTAGGCGTCAGTCACCGCGATGATGCGCGCCCAGAGCGGGATTTCCTCACCCTTCAATCCATCGGGATACCCGGAGCCGTCGAAATTCTGGTGATGGTGCTCGACGGCGTCCCGCATCATCGCGCTGTGCGGAATGGTGGCCACGATTTCGGCGCCCACATGGGGATGCATCCGGAGCAGGCGGAATTCGTCATCGTTGAGCGCTCCCGGTTTGTTGAGAACGCGGTCGGGAATGAATATCTTGCCCACGTCGTGCACCCGGGCGGCATAGACTAGGTCGGCCGTTTCCTCTGACGACAATTCCAGGGCGCGAGCAATCACTTCCGCATAGCGCGCCACCAGATCACCATGGCCAGTGGTGCGCAACTCGCGCGACTCGGCGGCACGGCTCAACGACTCAATCGACTCCTTCAGCACGGCCACATTGCAATTTTCCTCGCTGCCGCAAAATCTGCGTAGCATGGAGCTCAGTTCTTCCAGGTCGCCGGGCCCGGTGCGCTCGCGCTGCAGAAAACCTTCGATGTAGGCGGAGATCTGTTGGCGCTGGCGGGCGAAGTCCTCGCCCTCGGTGAATTCCTGGGCCGTGGAAACCATGTTTCCGCCCGAGCGCTTGGATACGTACATGCCCGCGTCGGCCACGCGGATGATGTCTTCGATGGAAAAGCCATGAATCGGGAAACTGGCCACGCCGAAACTTCCGGTGATGTGGTGCTCGCTCAACATGGGATCGGTAGCGATCCACTGGCGCAGGCGCTCGGCCAGCACCTGGGCCTGCTCGGCGCCGGTTTCCGGCATCAGGACGATGAACTCATCGCCGCCGTAGCGAGCGACCACGTTGGACTGCCGCGACTTCTGTTCCAGCAAGCGGCCCACGCGGGCCAGCACCAGGTCGCCCTCGAAGTGGCCCAGAGTGTCATTGACCTCTTTGAACTTGTCGAGGTCGATGAGCACCACGGAGAATGGTCGTCCCGAACGCGACGCGCGTTTCCATTCGGCCGACAGCGCTTCCCAGAAAAAGCGACGAGTCTTGATTCCGGTGAGGCCGTCGGTGATGGACTGCTGCTGCAGTTTCTGGAATACGAAAGCGTTGTGCAGGGCCGTCGCCAGCAGGTCGGCGAGGGTGTTGAGGATCAGAACGTCCTGGGGAGAGAATGCATTCTCGTTGCGGCTCTCCACGTTGAGGACTCCGAGCAAGCTTTCCCCGTACGTGATGGGAATGCACAGCACGGCGCGGGAATCGGGGAGAATCCCATTGATGTTACCCGGCAGAGCATGTTGCACCAGGGCCCGTTCGCCCGAGCGGGCAACACGGCCGAGGATGCCCGACCCCAGGGGAATACGTTTTCCGGTGGCATGAGCGGTCGCTCCCGCCTCGGTCTTGATTTCGATTTCCTTGGTTCCGTGGTCGAGCAGTCCTATGCCGATGTGATCGAAGCTGAAGTTCTTCTGGATCTCGCCCGCGATCTGGCCAAGCATGTGGACAGGATCGTCGCTCGAAATGGCAGTGCGGGAGATGTTGTTCAGGAAGGAGAGCTGCTTCGACCGCCGCTGTTCCTCCGCGAACAGGCGGGCATTTTCCATGGCCACCGAAACCTGTCCTGCCGCGGTGACCAGAACGTCGAGGTCGCGCTGCTCGAAAACGAATTCGCGCTCCGGGTTCATGGCAACCATGATTCCGGCCGGCTTGTTGCTCACGAAGATGGGCGCGGCAATCAGGCACTTGGCGGGCCGCTCCGGAACGTGGCTGATGCCCAGCCGGGCGCGCGTTTTTTCCAGGTCGGAGCGAATCAGCAAAGGCTCCCCGGTGCGAATCACATACTCGGTGAACGCATTCCGCAACTCGCGCGAGCGTTTCGCGAAGACGCGGTTATCCCGGACTTCGAGCTCGAAGCGAATCTCCTCGGCTTCCTGGAAGGCGATGTAAAAGTGGCTGGTATCGAAAATCTGGCCCAGTTCGACTTGAATGGTGCGCAGAATCTCATCCTGATCGAGCCGCGAGCTGATGGCTTTTCCAATCTCCGTAAGCAGTTCGTACTCCTGCGTGCGGCGATGGGCGTCGTGCCCGACAACGTAATTTTCGAGCGTCAGCCCCAGTTGCAGGGCCAGGCCCACCATCAAGCGCGGGCCGGAAGAGCCGAAGGCCTTGCGCTCTGCATGCGGGAACAGCATGACTCCAAAATTGTGTTCCCGTGTCTGCAGAGTCACAGCGGTCAGATTGTGGACGCCCGCCTCGGTGAGGATGCGCTTGAACTCGGCAAACTTTCCCGCCCCGGCGACCGGGAACGGTTCCGTCATGTCGGCCAGGTCCTGCACCGTGAAAATTCCGCTTTGCCGGTACGCCACTTCGGAGATGTAGTCTGCGGCTCCGGTCCTTTCCATGGCCTCGACGAATCCTCCGTGGAAGCCCTGCTGCACCGAAGGCAACAGGCCGCGCCAGCGTTCGGTGATGCAGATGGCGGCGCGGCGCGCGGGCAACGCGCTCATCAAGCGTTCCAGCGCCGCCTGCATGCTGGGAATCAGGTCCTCGGCAAAAAGCAAGCGCCGCGGATCTACGCCGAGGGTCGACAGCGCCAGGGTATTTTCCTGCACGGCATTGCGCTGATTCTCAAACAGCACCATCACCATGGCGATGCCCAATAACATCTGCGGTACCGGACCAAACAAGCGGCTGGCCGTGCCGAAGACCTCCATCCAGGGACTCTGCAACTGGCCCACTCCCATCAGCACCGCCCAGAACGCCAGCGAGATGGCGAGGACCTGGAAAGCCAGCGATCCGCGCTTGTGCCCGCTCAGGTAGAAGACCGCGGAAGCGTAGAGAAGCACGGCGGCCAGACCGAGGCCCAGCCGGACCGCGGGTTCCGCCTCCGGGTGGAACACGCCGTGCACATAGTGGCCACGCAAGGTAACCAGCGCCAGCACCATGCCGGCTCCGCCAACTGCCGCATCGTACCAGCGGAACCGATACGAGCTGCGCATCAGCCGGGTTGAAACAAAAATGCAGAGCGCCATGGCGACCAGAAACAGCTCGCTCAAAAAGAATGCCAGCGGAGATGAGGGGAACGCGTCCAGAACATAGTGCAGGGAGTAGGCTGCCCAGGCGATCTGCCAGGCACGGAAGTAGGGCTGTCGACTTTGCTCGCGAAGATAGGTAAAGACGAGAAACAGCAGAACCGAAACAAAGCCCGGAACGAAAACCGTTGTAATAACAACATTGTTCATAAGGTCGCGTAGACGCCCTCGGGCGTCCGACTTATACCATCGCGGGGGGAACCTTGGAAGTTATGTTTTCATACCGGCATCGCCAAAAACAACAACATTCCGGCACCGTCTGTGGAACCCGCTGTGCTCGTGGAATCATGGATTTAGATGTGGTCTTTTGCAACACGGATGCTTGACCCCGCTTTTCCTGCGCCCGTACTATCGCTAAGGAATTCGGCATGACCCAACCCAACCCTACCGGCTCCACTGGTCCGCGCGTGCGCTTTGCGCCGTCTCCTACTGGTTTTCTCCACGTGGGCAGCGCCCGGACTTTCATCTTCAACTGGCTCTACGCTCGCCGCAACCACGGAACCATGATTCTGCGGCTTGACGACACCGATGTGGAGCGTAACACCGACGCCTCGGTCACTTCGATCTTTGACGGCCTGAGGTGGCTGGGGCTGGGCTGGGATGAAGAATGCAGGCAGTCGGAACGCGGAGAACTTCACCGCCAGCTGGCCGAGGCCATCTTTCAGAAGGGCCTAGCCTACCGCGATTTCACTCCTGCACACACCGGCGACAGCGAAAAATCCGGCGCGCAGGGAACCTGGCTGTTCAATCCCGGCGTGCGGGAACTCTCGCGGGAAGAGAGCGATCGCCGCGCCGCCACGGGCGAACCGTTTGCCTTGCGATTTCGCGTACCGCGCGAGGCCGGGCAGGTGGTTCGATTCAGCGACGCCGTCTACGGCGAACAGATGAAGGCCGGCGCCGACATCGAGGACTTCGCCCTGCTGCGCTCCGATGGCATGCCGACGTATCACCTAGCCTCCTGCGCCGACGACGCCGACCTGCGCATCAGCCACATCATTCGCGGGCAAGATCATTTGTCGAATACCTTCAAGCATGTCCTGATCTTCGAGGCTGCCGGCTACACACCGCCGCAGTTTGCTCACCTGCCTCTGCTGGTGGCCCCCGACGGGACCAAGCTCTCGAAACGCCGCCACGGCCCGGTGGTGAGCGTGACCAGTTACCGTGACGCCGGATTTCTGTCCGAGGCATTTATCAATTTTCTCTGCCTGTTGGGCTGGTCGCCGAAAGACGACCGCACAAAGATGAGCCAGCAGGAACTGGTCGAGGCGTTCTCGCTCGAAGGCATCAACCGCGCCAATGCGGTGGTGAACTTCAGAGAGTCTGTCGGGATTCCCGATGAAATGTTCGACCCGAAAGCTTTGTGGCTGAACGCGGAGCATATTCGCAGCCTGCCGATCGAGGATCTCAGCGAGCGACTGTTAGCGTTCGCGCGCGGGCGGTGGTTCGACGTCACGGCGGAAAAAATGCTGCGGATCACACCGCTGATTCGCGAACGCATCCGGTTATTGGGTGACGTGGTCACCGCCGCGGATTTCTTTTTCGTTGAAAAACTGCCGGCGTACGATCCGGCAGAACTCATCCCGCAAAAGGGAGACGCGGCCATGGCGTTGCGAGTTCTTCAGAAAGCGCAGGCCGTACTGGCCAGTGTCGAATTCAAGCATGACCCGCTGGACCAGGCTCTGCGCGCCGCCGCGCAGGAACTCGGCATCAAGGCCGGGCAGATGTTCCAGCCCATCCGGGTGGCAGTCTGCGGCCGCAAGAATGCCCCGCCGCTGTTTGAGACGCTGGAAGTATTGGCGAAGGAAACGACGCTGGCGCGAATTGGCGAGGCGCTGCAGAAATTGCGCTGACGTTCTCTACGCCCCACTTTTCTTGGATCTGCTGGGCGTGCATTTTGATCTATGGATGCGACTGGCATTGACACGAAGTACTTTGTGTTATAAAGTACACCCATGATCGCACCCGGTGAGCCCTTCCTTCATTCTCTTGCCCAGCGCTGGATCCCCCCCGAGATGACCACCGCGCCCGCCCTCGATGACGGCGAGCGTCAAGGATTCCTCGAGCGGCGTTACGCGCTGCTGATCAATCCCTTCTATCCCAAGGACGCAAACGCCAGCTTCGGCAAGCACGTGCTCACCCCGACCCTGGCGCTGACCAGCTTTGCGGCGACGACGCCGGCACGCTGGCGCGTCGCATACTGGGATGAGAACCTACTCGACGGCCGGCCTCCGTTCCGCCCCATGCCCCATGTGGTCGGAATCACGGTGCATTTGACCTTCGCGCGCCGGGCCTTCGAACTTGCCGACTGGTATCGCGCGCGCGGCTCCAAGGTCATCCTAGGCGGTTTGCACGTGTTGTCCTGTCCCGACGAGTGCGCGCCGCATGCCGACGCCCTCGCCCTCGGCGACGGCGTGCAACTGTGGCCACGCATCCTGCACGACGTAGAAACTAACAGCCTTCAACCGCGGTATGTGGCCACATATGAGAACGACTATTGCGATGATCCTCCGCCGCGACGATCTTTGCTTCCGCGACGCAGCTTTCTGACCACCACCAGCCTGATCGCCACCCGCGGATGCCACAACCGCTGCGGCTTCTGCTATCTCGCCACCGATGGCCTGCGCATGCCCTACCGCATGCGCCACCCGCAGCAGGTGGTCGAAGAGTTCCAGGCCGACGATCAGCCCTATGCGGTTTTCATCGACAACAATCTGGGCTCGCGCCGCGACTACCTGCACTCGCTTTGCCAGGCAATGCGCCCGCTCAACAAAATTTGGAGCGCCGCGGTGACCATCGACGTGACCGACGATCCCTCGCTTATCCGCAACATGGCGCTAGCGGGATGCACGGGCGTGTTCATCGGCTTCGAATCGCTCTCTGACGACAATCTCGCCGACTCGCACAAGAAGACGCCGAAGACATCCGACTATGCGAGGCGGGTGCGCATCCTGCATGATTACGGCATCCAGGTGAACGGTTCGTTCGTGCTGGGCTTCGATCACGACCGCAAAGACGTCTTTGCTCGCACCGCCGCATGGATCGAAGACAACCGCCTGGAGTGCGCCACTTTTCACATCCTCACTCCGTACCCAGCGACGCCCCTGTTCCGCCAATTGGAGGCGCAAGGCCGCATTCTGCATCGCGACTGGAGCCTCTACGACACCGGCCACGCCGTGTTTCGCCCGAAGCACATGACTCCGAAAGAACTCGAACAAGGCTACGCCTGGATCTACCAGCGCCTGTTCTCGCACGCCTCAATCTGGAAACGCAGGCCCGAGCAGTGGCAGGCCGTGCCCCTGTATGTCGCCATGTCATATCTCTACAAGCGGTCGAACCGCTTTTGGCACCTGCTGATCAAGCACGATCTGGTAAACCCGGTATGGAAGCCGCTTGTGGAAATGACACGCTGGCGGCACGTGCGCTACCGGCGGAAACTTGCAGGGCGGGAGGCCGCAGTCGGCGCTCCCGGCCAGGTTGTGTCAGCGGGAGTCTAAACCGGGTAGGGGCGGACCCATTCCTCCGGGGCTACACGACCTCTTCGACCTTGCGCAGGATCGCGCAGATGTCATCCGCCATAGTGCGTGGATTCATCACCACCAGGCGCAGTACCCGCCGGCCGTCGAGCACGGTGGAGCTGATATAACCATACCCGCTCTCGTTCAGTTCTTCCTTGATCGCCCAATGGCGCGCATCCGAATCGCGACCACGCCGGCCGCGCAGTCGGAAGCAGAAGATGTTCGAATGCGGCTTGTGCACGGGCTCCAACACCGTCGACCGAGAGCAGTAGTCATACGCCGCTTGCGCCACCTCGCACACGTGCGTTATCAGGTGATCCCAAAGCTCAGGGCCGTAGGCGCGCCACACGAGCCACGTCTTCAGCGCGTCGAATCTTTGCGAGCATGCAATGGTGAGCTGCCCCAGGTCGGGCCAGCGCCGCGTCGATCCGAACAGGTAAGGCGCCTGCTCTTGCAGCGGCTCGATCAGGCGCGTGCCATCCCGCACCAGCACGCCCCCCGCAGTCAGCGGCATGAACATCATCTTGTGCGGGTCGAAGACGATCGAGTCCGCCCCCCCCAGGCCGTTCAGCCTGCGGCGGAGGCGGCGGCTGAAAGCGAGTCCCGCTCCGTGTGCCGCATCGACGTGAAACCAGGCGCGGAACTCCTTCGCAATCTCGCCCAGTGTCACCAGGTCGTCGAAGCTGCCGGTAGGAGTGGATCCGGACGAGCCCACCAGAATGAACTTGCGAAAACCAGCCTTTCGCGCGGCCGCAAAAGCCACGGCAACCCGCGCCGGATCGGTGCAGAACTCAGCGTCGAGTGGAGCTTTGAAAACCGCATCCCGGCCCAACCGCAGAATCGCCACCGCGCGGGCAACCGAATAATGCGCCTGAGCCCCGACGATGACGGCAATGCGCGCTCGGCCGGTCTTCGACGCCCGCGGCTCAAGGGTATCGCGAGCCGCCAGCAAAGCCGTCAGATTGGCAAACGCCCCGCCGGGAACCAGCGAGCCTTCCGAAGTCCGCGGGTAGCTGAGCAGCCTCTTGAATCGCGCCATCAGGTCACGGTCAATCGCCGTGGCGATCGGCGACATTTCCCAGACCGCCAGGCTCTGGTTCATCGCCGCCACCACGCTCTCCACCAGCGCGGCGGCCGGAATCGGCGCAGCCACCTGCTGCGCGGCGTATCTGGGATGCGACAGCGCCAGGCTCGCCTCGCGGATCTCGCGCACCAGCGCTGCCATATCGGACGTGCCCGAGCGCCGAACAATCTTCCAGGCGAGTTGCTCGGCCCGAGGCTTTCGCACCGGTCCCCGGTCGACGCTGAGGGCCTCGGCGGCAATGTCAGCCAATGCCCGCGCCAGTTTGCGCACGGTTCGAGGCTGCCACAGCTTTCGGATTAGAGTTTCTGCGGGGTTGGCTGGTTCCTTCTGCGCGGCTTGGGAAGACATTCGAGACCTTGGAGTTGGCATGGGCCGGGTAAGACCGCATTCTAAGGCCTCGAAGAAAGCTCTTGACAACATATACTATGCATCATACAGTGTACGTCACATACTATATGTCGAACGGTACCGCTGGCTCAGAGATCTTCGAGAACCTGAAGTTGGAGCTACGCCGCGGGTGTTTGACCTTGGCCGTCCTGACCCAACTCCGGACCGAGCGCTACGGCTACACTTTGCGCAAGGCTCTGGCGGACGACGGCCTGGAGATCGACGAGGGCACGCTTTATCCCCTGCTGCGCCGGCTGGAGACCCAGGGCTTGCTGGCCAGCCAGTGGCGCGAAGAGGACAAGCGCAACAAGCGTTTCTACCGATTGTCGCCGCAAGGCCAAGCCACCCGGGAGAGGTTGCTGGAGGAATGGTCGCGAATCAACGCCTCCCTCGAACGAATTCTGCAAGAGGCGCGGCTGGAACTGTAATGTCTGCGAGGATGACATGGACTTACTGAAGAGTTATTTGAGAGCCGTTCGGCGCTATCTGCCGCGCCGCCACCGTGACGACATCATCGCCGAGCTCTCCGAGGAACTGAAGCTGCAGATGGAAGCGCGTCAGGCTGAACTTGGCCGCGAGCTTCGCGATACCGAGCAGATGTCGATACTCAAGGAGCATGGCGATCCCATGATCGTGGCGCGGCGGTATTGCGAGAACCAGCGCAGCCTGACGATTGGGAGGGAATTGATCGGGCCCGAACTTTTTCCCATGTACCTGATCATTCTCGGACTCAACTTGACCCTTGCCCTCGGCTTCACCGGTGCGATCTTTCTGTACCTTCACAAACCGATGGAGCTGGGGGTGCTGTTCCGCACCGGTGTCATTCAGGTGCTGGTGGTGACGCTGACCTTCACGATTCTGAACCTGGTGCGCCGCAAATATCCGCAGCCGTGGTATTACCCCCCCGCGGAGTTGGCGCGGATGATTCCAATCGCGCCTTGGATCTCGATCAGTGGCTTGTGCGTGTGGTCGATGTTTTCGCTGTGGTGGGCTGGCATCCCATTTTTCCCCCGCCTGTTATTGGGTTCCGCTGCCGGCTATCTTCAGCTCGCTCCGGCCTGGCACCGGTTTTATCTACCGATCCTGATCCTGCTGGGGGCCGGAATCGCGCAGCGCGCCGTGAACCTGGCCCGGCCCTCCTGGAGCGGCCTGCTTCCGCTGTCGCGCTTCCTGATCAATGCGTTCGCTCTCGGCCTGCAATATCCCTTGATCAAGAGCTATCCCTACGTGCTGGTCGCCGGCGGAGCCAGTGCTCCCGCCCACGCCCGGGAGGTCGCGGCGGCCATCAACGGCACCATTCTGTGGGGAGTGCTGAGCTGGATGTGGGTCTACCACCTTGTCAGTGCATTTATCTACGCGTGGTACTGCGCGCCGCACGTTCGGCGCCTGCTGCAACGGAAGCCAGATGGAATCCGTCTGACCCAGGAGATCAACGGAGTCCTTTAGGCATTATCGCCGCAGCAACATAAACCGAAACTGAATTTTCGCGACCGCGTGGCCTTCCCCACGCGCGCGGAGCAGTACGCCTCATAAGGAGAAGTCAAAAATGAATCGGGAATATCCTGCTGAACTTGTCGGCGTTCGAAAGCGCTTCGGTGACGTGGTCGCGCTCGAGGGACTCGATCTCCAGGCGCGCCCGGGAGAAATCCTCGCCCTGCTGGGGCCGAATGGCGCGGGGAAATCCACGGCCATCTCTTTGCTACTGGGCTTGCGGCAGCCCGACGCTGGCAGCGCCCGGCTCTTCGGCCTGCCGCCTCTGCAGGTCGAGGCCCGGCGCCGGATCGGCGTCATGATGCAGGAGACGGCGCTGGCCGCGGAGCTTCGGGTTCGCGAGCACATCGAACTAATCGCGACCTACTATCCCGCACCGCTCGCCACCGATGAGGTTCTCACCCAAGCACACCTGAACGCTCTGGCCGACCGTCCGTACGGCAAGCTATCGGCAGGACAGAAGCGGCAGGCGCAGTTCGCCGTGGCCTTGTG
>Ga0209698_10001706_pt1 | contig 25355 bp, 16 predicted proteins | sample LitLauG_LLR_2012_FD_187203 | JGI IMG/M metagenome (GOLD analysis project Ga0209698, IMG submission 187203) | Freshwater sediment microbial communities from Pennsylvania, USA - Little Laurel Run_MetaG_LLR_2012 (SPAdes) (version 2) | ecosystem: Environmental > Aquatic > Freshwater > Creek >... | reverse complement strand
GATATGCGCTGCGACTGAGATCAGTCGCCAATCGTGCGATCTCTGAATCGACCAGACGTACGCCGGCGACAGTCGATGGCAGTGGTTCGTCTGCGGGAGGTTGCGCGGGTCCGTACCAGTCTCTGACAAATAGTCCGGCAGACGTATTCTTGCCGATAGCCGTGCCTAACGATAGTGTCCCGAAAGTACACAGAATGTCTCGCCGATTCATTTCTGCATCCTCACTCGATCGTCTTCAAGGAGTCGACCATCTCGAAACGGGCTTCTCAGCCTAGACTAGCCGACTGAGCAGGAACGGCGACTTTTGGCGCGGTGTATTCGTCCTCGTAAGAAGTGTTTCCGTCCCACGAAAACCTGCCGCCGCTTCTAAAGGGGTGGCAAACGGGGCACAACCGAGGGGAAGCCACAAGGAGCGCAACCGATCATGCTAGGGAATCGAAGGTGTACCGTTCTGGTCGGGCAGATGCTGTTGTCCGCTGTGGCGCTCTTCCACCCACGACCATACTCGCTGCCCCTGATCTCCCGGCGACACTGTCGCCTCGCCATATTCCACGAGTCGACTCAAAATCGTATTGATCGTCGCCATCGGATCTTTGTGGTGGGCCAGCAATTGAGGTACCGTCCGTTGAATTTCATCGCACACGTCGCGTGCACTCATCGGCTGCTGGTCTTCCATCAGCACTCTGCGGCATGCCGACGTGATACCAGCCTGACGTTGGCGTCTCCGAAGATCGACGAGCTCCAAGGGAAAGGTGTCCAGGACATTGTGGCCGATCAGCCTTGCTAAACCCATGATGGTGCGCTTCACCATGCCAATGCGTTTTGAGATTTCTGCTCGCTCTTCGATCAAATGGCGCAGTTCGTGATCGGCTCTCTTGATCACGTCAGCTACGTAACGGTTTGATTCGCCCGGTGAACCTGAGCCCGCGTTGCCAAGGGTTTCTGCGTTATCCATAGCACCTGCATAACACGCTTTTGGTCCCGCCAGACATGGATTGGGATTGACACCCCATCGCACGGGACAAGTAGACAAGTGCACGCCACGAAACTCGCCCTCCCTTTCCGTCAGCGTGGCTAACGTCGTGGGAGCCCGAAGACTAAACGTCGACTCGATTCGGCACCGGTCGCCAGGCGTTGTTAGGGAAATGTTGTGAGCCCCGATCTCAACGACGTAAACCGACGCCGGCATTCTGGCGATTGCTTCTTGTGTCTACCGATTTCCATACCCCACCGGCGCTTGATCTTCCAGATCGGGGATTAATGGCCCTCTTCCTCTTGCGTGTTCATCGGCCCGTCCCACTCTGCTCGTATCGATTTAACAACCGGTCATCCCTGATTCACAGGCACTCGTGCCCATTCCTTCAGACCGGGCTGCGATCTACAGCGAAATTGCAGTGAATGACGTGAGCACAGGCCAACAGATTCGCCGTCGCTTGGGCGCCAATACTCTCAGGGAGACTGACAAATGCATTCTGCGGAAACATTTTGCTGCGGCTGTTCCAGACTCATGAAACTGGCAGTCGTTTTGACTGTTATGTCAACGCTTCTGCTTTCATCAGCACTTTGGTCGCAGTCTTCAACCACCGGTGCCATAGCGGGCAGGGTGACTGATAGCAGCGGTGCGGTGGTGGCGGGTGCCGAGGTGATCCTCAAGGGTGCGGAAAGCGGATATGAGCAAAGGATCCTGACGTCCGCGGGCGGCGACTACGAGATTTCTTTAATCAGTCCCGGCAACTACACATTGAGCGTGAGCAAGGCAGGGTTTAGTTCTTCAAAGACTTCGATCCACGTAAGCTTGGGAACAACGACCGCGTTCAATATATCCCTTTTGGTCGGGCGGGTGTCCGAGGCGATTGAGGTCAGCGGCGAAGCGCCCATCCTGCAGACCGAAGACGCCAACGTCAGCAGCACGTTTAACTCGCAGCAGATTCGCGAGGTGCCGAATCCCGGAGGCGATCTCACCTATGTAGCCCAAACCGCGGCCGGCGTTGTTATGAACAATGGCCCTGGCTTCGGCAATTTCAGCAGCTTTGGATTGCCGGGAGATTCGAATCTGTTCACCGTCAACGGCAACGACTATAACGATCCATTCTTAAACGTCAACAACTCCGGGGCCAGCAACTTGACTCTTGGAACCAATGAAGTGGAAGAAGTATCCGTCGTCAGCAATGCCTACTCGGCACAATATGGAAAGCAAGCCGGTGCACAGATTGACTTCGCCACCAAGTCAGGCACCAACAGCTGGCACGGCGACGCCGTCTATAACTGGACCGGTGACTATCTGACCGCGAATGATCCCATCAACAAAGCGGGGGGCGGTTCTCGCCCCTTCGCCAACGACAATCAATATGCGGCCAGCCTGGGCGGACCCATCGTGAAGAACAAGCTGTTTTTCTTCACCAATTACGAAGGCATCCGCTACGTTTTTCCCACGACGAGCACCAGCACAGTGCCGACGCCGGGCTTCGCAGCGGCCACGCTTGCTAATGTCCCGCAGGACGCTAACACTCAGGCCTTCTATACGAACATTTTTAGTCTTTACAGCAAGGCTCCGGGAATCGGACGCGCCGCACCGATAGCGGGAAGCTGTGCCGCAGATTTTGCGCCGGGGCCGGTTCCCGCCTCTCTGGCCAATCTTCCGCAAGGGGCCTGCTTCGAAACCTGGTCCGGGGGAGGCTCCTCCGGCAATCACGAGTGGATTTTCTCAACCAAGTTTGATTATGTCCTCAGTCAAAATGATCGGTTTAGCGGCCGCATGAAGTTTGATCGTGGAGTCCAGCCCACCTATACCGACAATATTAGTCCTGTATTCAACACGTTCAGCAAGCAGCCGCAAGAGGAAGGCCAACTGAATCACACTCATGTGTTCAGTCCCGCGGTCACCAATAACTTCATCGGATCGGTGCTCTACTACTCCGCCATCTTCGGCGGCATCTCACCTGGTGCTCCCGCCCTGAAACTGTTCCCGGGAAATCTGGAGTGGTCCAATGGGGGTGTCACGGACTTGGGGTTTGGTTCCGGAAGGGGCGGTTACCAGAGTCTTTTCTTCTTCCCGCAGGGACGTAACGTGACCGTGTGGGGCCTGGTGGATGACCTGGCGATCACGCGCGGCGCTCATACGTTCAAGATGGGCGGGGATTTCAAGCGCTCTGACGTAAGCGATTTCAGCGCCGCTTCAACCAGCGTGTACCCGGCGGTCACCGTATCGGTGGCCGATGTTTTCAACGGCGTGATGCAGGCTGGTGACACCACCAACTACAATATCGCCACTGTCAGCCATGAAGGGGAAGCGGTGTACAACCTGGGTGCTTACTTCCAGGATGAGTTTCGGGCAACCCCTCGTCTCAAGCTGAATCTGGGAGCGCGCATTGAAAGGAACTCAGGCGATGTGTGTCACGGCGGCTGCGGGGGCGATACGGCGCTGCCATTCCAGGACTTGGGGCACGGCGCCGGCGTTCCCTACAACCAGTCGTTCTTGACGGGCCTGACCACGCTAGCGCGAGGAAACGAGTTGCTGGTGTTCATGCCGCGTTTTGGGCTCACCTACAGTCCCGACGGAAAGAGCACGGTGATTCGGACAGGAGTCGGGCTGTTCTCGGATCTTTACCCGGCCGACCTTCTCAGTTCACTGGGGCAGAATTTCCCTGTAGTGAATCTTTGGAATGTGGGCGCCAACGGAACTCAAAGCGTGGCTTGGGATCTCAACCCAGCCGGCTCAACCGCGTTTCCGAATAGCGGGGTCCAGCAGGTAATTGGGTGCAACACCGCGTTTGCCGGCAACTACAACACGGGCGGGAGCCTCACCACCTACCAACAGAATGCTCCGAGTTGCGCGACCAGTCTTCCGGCGTATTTCTCGGTGCCGGCAAACATCAAGAACCCCAAATATCTCGAGTGGAACTTCGAAATTCAGCACTCATTCGGGGCCCGCACGGTGGTCTCGGCGAACTACGTCGGCAACCGCGGCTACGATGAAACCTATCTGGATCCGTACCTGAACGCATTTGGTTTTGGCCGGCTACCGGCAACGGTTCCCGATCCGCGTGTCGCCTCGGTGGTGCAAGTCCAGAACGGCGCAGTCTCCAATTACCATGGCCTCACCCTTTCCGTGGAGCAGAGACCCTGGCACGGCCTGAGTGGTCACCTAAACTATACCTACTCGCATGCCCTGGATGACGTTTCGAATGGCGGAAGGAACCCCTATAACTTCTACGTCAGCACGGGGGATGCCTCGCCTTACAGCATCCACAATGCCTACGGAGCTGCCGATTATGACGCTCGCCATAACCTGACGGCCAGCTATATCTATCAACTGCCGTTCAAGAGCGGCAACCGCCTGCTGGATGCGGCGATTGGGGGCTGGCAGCTGACCGGCACCATGTTCGCCCACACCGGATATCCCTTTACCGTCGTAGATAATCTTCAGGCGTATTTGTTGACGGGAAATAACGTAAACGACTTCGGCATTGCTGGTGGGGCGGGCACGATCGTGCTGCAGCCGCAGTTTGCGAAGCGCAACTTTTCCAACAGCGACGCGCGAAACTGCATCGCGCTGATCAGCGGTGGTGGCTGCTTCGGCGGGGGGACTGCTGGCCTCAATCCGGGAGCGCCTTACCAGTTCGCAGCACCCACGGACTTCATCGGCTCCGTGGTTGGGCGCAATTCATTCCGAGGCCCCGGCTATTTGAGTGGTGACATGAGCTTGCGCAAGAATTTCAGGATTACCGAACGCGTAGGATTCCAGCTTGGTTTGAATGCCTACAACTTCCTGAACCATTCCAACTTCGCCATGTACAATCTCGGAACTTTGAATGGAAACGGTTTTGGCCAGACTGCGAATACGGCTGCGACGCCGACCAGTCCTTACGGCGCATTCGGGGGTGCGACGAACGACCAGCGAATCGCGCAAATCGAAGGCAAGATCTCGTTCTAGTCTTCGATGCGGCAGCGCATCGCGTGTGTTGAGTCCGATTAGGGAGCCGGAATCCCGGCTCCCCACCGGCTCCAGCCGCAGACCGGCGCTGCGGAGCATTCTAAGAGGCCGAGTTACTTCTGGTAGACCGTCGCGCCTCCCGCGACCGTGCGTACGATCTCGATATCTTTGATTTTCTCCTTGTTCACGGTGTGGGGATCATCTGCCAGCACGACGAAATCGGCCAGTTTGCCAGGTGTGATGGATCCTTTGAACGCCTCCTCGTGGGAGTTGTACGCACCGTTGATGGTGTTTACCTCGAGGGCTTCATCGATGCTGATGCGCTGATTGGCTCCCCAGGTCTCTCCATTCCAACCGGTGCGTGTCACCATGCCCTGAATGCCCATGAGCGGTGCGAACGGCCCGGGGCTGAAATCTGATCCGGCCGCGGGTCGAATTCCAGCGTCAATGAACGAACGGTAGGCCATGCTGTGCTTCATGCGCTCTTCACCATAAAAATGGAACTTGTCGGAGTTGTAATACGCATAAGTGGTGAAGACCGCGGGAACTGCGTCGAGCGCCTTCATGCGATGCAACAGGTCATCGTTGATCAGCGTGCAGTGAGTGATTTTGGGGCGAACGTCCGGGCGTGGCGAGACCTGTTGCGCGTGCTCATATGCCTTGAGCACCATGTCTATGGCAACGTCTCCATTGGCGTGACAGTTGGGCTGAATGCCCGCTCGCTGCACGCGCTCCGCCCATGCGTTGAGGTCCTCCTGCTTTTCCGTGATGTTGCCGCTATAAGGTGGATTGGTCCCCGCGTACGGCTGGCTCAGAGCCATGGTGCGTTCGGAAAATGAGCCATCGGCAGTGTGCTCCGCGGTAGCGCCGAAACGAATCCACTCATCTCCGAAGCCGGAGCTGATCCCATTTCCGATCATTGCCTCCAGCAGGTCTCCGCTGGTCTCGAAGCTCACTCGATGCAGCAACTCGCCGCGCCCCCGCACCTGCTGCAGCGCGAACAGATCTCCCTCTTCGTGATGCACGCTGGTCAAGCCGTAGCGCACGAACTGTTTGGAGATAAAGGCGAGTCCATCGCGATCGCGTTGCCCGTTCTGCTCAGCTGTGAAAGTTTCCCGTTTGCCGACATTGCGGAATACATCTCGGGCCTGGTCGGTCACGCGCCCGGTAAGTTCACCACTTGCATCCCGGTCGTAAGTTCCGCCCATGCGGTTGGGAGTGTTTTTGTCTACTCCGGCGAGTTCGAGCGCCTTGCTGTTGTAAAACGAGGTATGGCCGCCGCGATGATGGACGCATACCGGGTGTTCCGTCGAGACCTGGTCAAGATCGTGCAGATTCAGCTGGCGGTTGTCCTTCACCTTGGTATCGTCGAAGAAAAACCCGTTCAGCCAAAATCCCGCGGGTGTCGTCTGGGCTTTGGCACGGAGTTTCTCGATGATGCTGGCGATGGTGACGAACTCAACCTCAAAGGGATTGCCGACGATCACGTCGTAGAGCAGGGTGTTGCCGCCTGCGTGATTGTGGCAGTCGATGAACCCGGGCACGAGCGTCATCTGCTTGGCGTCGAAGGTCCGCGTCCCTTTGCCGATGAACGCCTTGGCTTCCGTTGTGCCTCCCACAAAGACGAACCGTTGTCCTTTAACGGCAAACGCCTCCGCCTTCGGCATGCGGGAATCCACGGTGTAGATTTTGGCGTTGAAGACCACCAGATCGGCGTGGCGTGGATCGTCGTCGTCGTGCTGCGTTTCGCTGAATGCCGCGGCACTTAGAACACTGCTGCTGGCAAGACCGGTTAGGCCGGCTCCGGTCAGGCCCAGGAATTCCCTACGACTGTGGCGCTGTTCGCTCACGCTTGCTTCCCACCTGCCGTGGCCTCCCGAACGGCTCGGTAACCCTGGTCAATCGCGATATTGGTATAAGCGTGGCCATCGGCATCCGAGTTAGCAATGTGAATGCGTCCGAAAGGCTGCCGGCCGATGACGCAGGGCCGCTCGGAGTCCGGGCGGTCCAGCGGTTCAAACAACGGGTTGTACTCGTAGGCATATCCGTGCGGCCACCGGTTCACAGTAATGGCCTGGATGTCGCGGGCCGGGTCGAATCCTCCGCCGGCCAGCATACGTCCGAGTTGATCGCGGATGTTGCGTTCGAAGACGTCAAAAGGAGTCGTCATCAATTCGTAGCGCCCGGCGCGATACTGATCTTTCGCGGGCAGTCCCGGTTTGCACGGAGTGCGCAAAAGGTGCAGCAAGCAGGGCTCTTCTGGTTTGCTGGGGAAATGATAGTCGCCGATGGAAACTGGAAAATCCAAAGACGCTCCGTTGAAGAAGCTACCCGGCGAGTAAATCGAGTTGATCCCCAATTTCTTGAAAGACTCCCAGTTGCTGATCTGCACGTTGGTGTACACCAGCGGAAGTTTCACGCAGTAGTGCAGAGCAGTCTTCTGCTTCTCCGACATTTCCGGGCAGAGGGACGGAATGACCATGTTGTAGCACGCCAGAACGCAATGGGCCGCCCGCACCCGGTGTGCCTTGTCGCCGCGAACATAGGTGACCTCGACCTGCTTCGCATCGGATGGATCTCCGACGTGTTTCGCCCGCACTGCAGTGCTGTTCAGACGGATTCGCACGGTAGACCCGGAGTCGTCGAGACGCGCGTAATTCACTCGCGAAGTGACTACGTCTTCCATCGTAGTGCCCGGGACCGCGCCGGCGATCAACGATCGAACCAGCAGCCGGGCCACGGAGGCATTGCCGTCTGGGAAGTGAAAAATGTACGGCTCCGCCTGTTCTGGCGAATCTTCATGGCTTTCCAGGTTCATTCCCTTGAAGCCCGGGTAGTCCATCTCCAGGCAGTCGAGCGCCGAAACTGCGTCGATACCGACTGCATAAAGTCCGTGAGGTGCGGTTTGAAAAATCTTTACCACCTCTGGATCGACTTTCACGTTTTGCAGCAGGAAATCCTTGTAGCTGGTTTTTCTGAGCTTGCGCTGCTTCTCTTCGGCAGAAAGCCCGGGCAAATAATCGACTTTCGCCTCTTGTAGCCTCGCCAGGTCTTTGCGCGCCGACTCAGAGATCGGAATCTGCGCCAGGATCTCGGCAGGGTAAGTCAGGCCGAGGTAGTGCGTCCCGAAACCAGGTAACAGGCGATCCACGCCGAAGGTCTCTTTATCGAAGAAGGTCGCCCGCTTCAAACTCATCTTCTTATAGAGATCCTGGTCGAAATACTTGTGAAAGCGATCGACCTCGATACCCAACTCCTGCAACAAACCAAATGATTCCTTGCTGTAATGATGCGGCGCTTCCAGGGACTGAGTTCCCCCATAACCAATCAGCAAGCGCTGGCCGGCCCGGAACTCATTTCGCTTCGCGTGGCCGCCGAAATCGTCGTGGTTGTCGAGAATCAGAATCTTCGAGTTGGCTCCGGCGAACTTGCGGTAGAAATACGCGGCAGCCAGACCGCTGATGCCGCCGCCTACCACGACCAGGTCGTAGGCATCTTTTTCATCGACCGCATCCGGCCAGCTCTGCCCATCCCGCAGGGCATGAGCCACCTCCCACGAGCCGTCGTGGCTTCCGCGCATCCCGGTCTTGGCGGGTGGGTAATAGTTCGGGTCCTTTTCCGGATCAGTTTCGGCTGCAGCCAGCAGCTTGAGCCAAGCTGGGTTCGCCGCCGTAAGTGACGCACCCACTGTGAGCGCGCAACCGTTCAGGAAATCCCGACGCGTGATGTTGCGATCCATCCCCAGTGCTGAATCCGGCTTGGCCATCCTGACCTCCAGAGGCAGACTCTCGTCCGCTACGATTCGTCGATTGGAAACATGGTTCAGCCTGCGTTGTAAGCCGGCTTGCGTCGGCCTTTTGCAGCTAAAGGCACAGCCAGTACCGTTCCTAGAAGACCACCTTGAGCGCTAGCTGCATGATCCTGGGAGCGTACGTTCCGCTGATTTGGCCGAACGTTCCTGACGTAACGGACGAATCAGAAGGCGGCCGGAACTCTGCGTGATTGAAGACGTTAAAGGCCTCGGCACGGAAGATAAGTTTTGTATGCTCACCGACCAGATCAGTGGACTTTTCCAGCGCGAGGTCGAGATTGGAATGCCGCGGGCCGTGGAACGAATTCCTCGCATAGGTGCCATAGAAGCCAAGAGGACAGGTGCCAGCATCGATGCAGAGGTTACGCTGAAACGAACTGGGATCGAACCAGAAGTTGCAGGGGGATCCGTTGCAGCTCTGTACCGTACGCGGATTCAGCGTGTGCACGGAACTGACCATCTGGTCGGCTCTGACGATCTCGCCATCGCCGGCTCCGGATGCACCGGGATTCCCAGACTGTTGGTGAGTGCCCGCCAGAAAGTCCAGCGGGATTCCCGACTGTATGAAGTAGATGGGAAACAAACTCCAGCCGGAGGTCAGCCGCTTCGGGCCGTTCGCCCAGGCTTGGGCGAAGGGTAGCACCCAGCCGCCGCTGACCGTAAACCGCTGGCGAAGATCGAAGTCCGAATTGCCGTAGAACTGGTTGTGATTGTAGTAAGGAATGGACGCCACGCGTGAATTGAATCCGGTTCCGTTGTCGAGGTTGTGGGACCAGGTGTAGGAAGCGGTAAAGAAGACATTGCCGAGATAGCGCACGTCCTGGGCCCGCTTCGTAATACTGGTCAGCAGGCCGCTGTAATTGGCGTGGTCGATACCGTCGAAGGTTGGGGCGAAGCCGAAAGTGCTGGGATCGGCATTGGGATTGGAAGCCAGGAGCTGTTGATTCAGGATGCGCACCGGATTCGGCGTACCGACGGTGCTCAGCACGAAGGGATTCTGGTCCACCCATGTAAGCAGTTTGTGCGAGGAACTGCCGGCGTAGCCAATCTCCGCCATCAGCCCAGTGCCCAGCTGGCGCTGGACGCTCAGGTTGTATTGATAGATGTAGGGAGTCTTGATGTGGATGTTGACGAAATTGTTGCCCGATCCGAGATTGGGTGTGAAGCCGGCGTTGGCGAAGTTGACGTTCGAAGGCGGTGGAATCTTGGAGGGGAAAGGGTCGACCGCCCCACCCGAGCCGTAGGGGTCCGAAAGGATCGCGTCTGCCGCGTTCGTGGGAACACTGTAGGTGCCGGCGAAAGTAAAGTCCGTTCCGCCCGCCCAGGGCGCTTCGTCAGTGGCCCAATCCGACATCCAGCCGTTGAGCGTGTCAAAGAACATTCCGCCACCGCCGCGAATGCTGGTCTTTCCGTTTCCGAAGGGATCCCACGCGATTCCAAAGCGCGGGGAAAAATTCGTATGGTCGGGATAATACCAGCCGCGCGGCGCTCCGGGATCGCCCGGAACCAAAAAGCCCAGCGGCGCACCCGGGAATTTTACCGACTGCCGGCCGGGGACGATGCTGAAGCTGTACCCGTGGGTATCGGTTTCGGGGCTGGTGTACTCATAGCGAAGGCCATAGGTCAAGGTCAGGCGCGGCGTGGCCTTCCATTCGTCTTGAGCGAAAGCTGCGTACTGCTTCTGGTGCTCGTTGCTGGGTGCCCGGGAGTATTCGCTGAATTCGTCTGAGGCTCCAAACAGAAAATCAGCAAGATCATTTCCAGAGCCGATCCCGCCGGGTCCGTAGAAATAGAAGATGCCGTTGGTTTGGTAGGCGTAGACGGAGTTCTCCTGCATGATGCCGAAGCGCCCGCCGAATTTGAACGTGTGGTGTCCGTGATTCCAGGTCAGCGTGTCCGAGATCGCGTAATTGTTGTCTGCCTTCCAGGCCACGTTCGGGTTAAAACCCACGTTCATGCCGCTGTTGAATGCCAGCGTCGGCGGCCCGAAGGGATCGTCGGACATGATGTTAACGCCCAACTGGTTGGGAGTTGGAAAGTGACTGGTGGGCAGGGCGGTTGAATAGAAGCGTTGCGCGGTGATCAGTAGTTCGTTCAGCGACGACAGCGAAATGGTTTTGTTGTAGGCAACGTTGGCGAAGTAGTCCCATATGTTGGTGGCAGAAGTGAACCCAGGGACGTTGGCTCCGAAGAAGGGGTTCTGCAGCGGCTCTTTGTTATATCCGGCGGAGAGCGAGATGTGATCGTTGGTGGTGGCATAGAAGTCAAACTTGCCGACGTACTGATTCACATTGTCCCTTTGCGCGCCCTGCGGAAGCAGTTGCCCGGTTGGCGAGGTGGGAAGGATGCCTGCGGCGATGTAGTTCTTGGCGACGGGGTCGATCTTCGTGGGATCGATGATCGCCTGCTGCTGTTTGGTTGGGTCGGACTGATAATAGGGATGAGCCGGGGCGGGAATAAGGTTGCCGAGACTATCCTGCCCCGCGTTGCAGGTGGCGATGGCGAGGGGTCCAGAGGCCTGCGTTCCTGCCAGAAAGCACCCAACTAACGGGTCGGGACCTGCGTTCTGGAAATTGGAGAAGTCGCCGCCCAGCTCCGTCGGAGTGTACACCGTCACGATGGGCTGATTGATAGCCGCGGATTGGCGCTGGCCCTGATAGCCGAAGAAAAAGAAGAACCTGTCTTTGCCGTTCAGCCATTTGCCCAGCGAGATCGGCCCCCCGACCACTCCGCCGAATTGATTGCGCTTCAGCACCTGGCGCGGAATTCCTTGTTCGTTGTAGATAAAGTTGTTGGCGTTCATCGCATCATTGCGCAGGTACTCGAACAAACTCCCGTGCAATGCGTTGGTTCCCGACTTGAGGACCACGCTGATAGTGCCGCCCCCGTTGCGGCCGTATTCGGCAGTGTAGTTATTCTCCAGAAGCTTGAACTCCTCGACCGCCTCAGGATTGGGATTGAAAACCACCTGGTTGCTGGTGGTTCGATTGTTGATACCGCCATCGAGCAGGTAGGTCACGGCGTCCCCGCGGCCTCCGGCGATGCTGATTCCTCCCAGCCCGGTCTCGCTGGAACCACCGTTGCTCGTGCCATACGTCCCAATGTCGTCGGCGATGGGAACGACTCCCGGTTGTGTCAGGGCGAGGTCCAGGGTATTGCGGCCGTTGAGCGGAAGATCCTGGATGGGCTTACCTGTGACCGTTCCCCCAATGGTGGGATTCACAGTTTCGACTTGAGCCGCCTGCGACTGTACTTCGATGACTTCATTGACGGCTCCCACTTTCATGTGAATGTCGATGCGGAGCGCCTGATTGATGGTGAGTTCCTGCATTTCGGTCTTGGCCTTGGAGAAGCCTGCGCTCTCGACGGTTACGGAATACTGGCCGATGGGAACGTCGAGCACCTGGTAGTTCCCCTTGTCATCGGTTACGGTGTGCCAGGTCAAGTTGGTGCCCGCGTTGACCACGGTCACCTTCGCACCGGCCACTGCCGCTCCCTGAGGGTCAGTGACAATGCCGATGACTCGTCCGTTGGTGTTCTGCGCCCAAACGGAAACCGTGAAGGCCAGAACGGCGAGAGCCGGAGCGATTACCGCCCGCCGCGTGCTGGGCGAGCACGAAAGACGCTTGCAGCTTCGCAGTGCCATAGAAAGCCCTCCGGCAAAAATCAGATGGTTTACCCGCGTCAAGATGGCGAACGCAGAACTCCGGAAGCTTAAAAACGAGGTGCAAAAACGAGGCCGGATCGGTACATCGGATGGGAGGACAGCTTCACCACAAAAGACTTCGCACGTCATAGAGGGCACCTCGGCTCCTTACGCGCTTTCAGTCCAAATTGTCCTGTGTAGGTCCCGCAGAACCTTACGCGAATTGTGGAAGGTTAGAAAAGCATGCCGCTCGGTGTCAAGCACAAAATTCCTATCGACAGAAGGTGTTTCTCAAATCGTATTCAGATATCTCTGGCATCGCCCGAAACGCCGGAGGCGAGATTCCGGAATTATCGTCAAGGATCTGCTTCCTTGCATTCTTCTTGACAGGCCTCGCGAGTTTTTCTAACCTTGCGGACTTATAGTAATCTGCGAGTCATCGCGACGAGCCACAGCCTTTCCGTCTCTTCGACCTTCCAGGGGGCTCTGCAATTGAGCGTCCATCGCGGCGATTGTGTCGGGATCAGAAGAGACAGGGACTGATACTCCGGAAACGCTTTCTCGCCTAATTCGATGAGCGAACCGAAACGTGACCGGGAGTTGGGGATGCATCGCCGCATCACGCGCCGCGACTTCCTCAACGGCGTTGCCGTCGGCATCGGAGCGTTGGGCTATTCCGGCCTGCCCGGCCTAGCCTCCCCACTTCAAAACGACTCCAAGGCGACAAGCGCCTCGGTCAGCATCGATCCGCCAGCGTTGACCGACATGAGAGGCAGCGCGCCCGGCTCATTTGACGTTGCCCATTCAGTGCGCGACGCGACCTTCTGGGAAACTGCCGGCAGCCCACTAGATACGCACGAGACCTACGACTTGGTCGTTGTCGGAGGCGGCATCAGCGGCCTTGCGGCAGCTTACTTCTACCGCAAGCAGGCCGGCGCGAGTTCGCGCATTCTGATCCTGGATAATAACGACGATTTCGGCGGACACGCTCGCCGCAACGAATTCCGCGTCGCTGGACGCCTGCTGCTCAGCAACGGCGGAACTCAGTCCATTGAGAGCCCTTCGGAATATAGTGACGTGGCGAAGGAAGTCCTCAGAGACTTGGGGATTGAAACAAAGACCTTTTACAACGCCTACGACCAGAGGTTGTATTCGCATCTCGGCACCGCCTGTTTCTTCGACAAAGAGACGTTTGGGGCGGATCGCCTGGTCACGGGAATGGGCTCGACTCCCTGGGCTGCATTCCTCAAGAAGAGTCCGTTGCCCGAAAAAGTGCAGCAGGAGATCGCGCGCCTTTACGACGAAAAGAAAGACTATCTTCCCGGCCTTTCCAAAGAAGAGAAGCATGCGCGGCTGGCCAAGATCAGCTACGCGGGGTTTCTGACTGAAATCTGTAAAGCGGACCCAGCCGTGCTGCCGTTTTTCCAGAGCTACACCAACGACTTGTTTGCAGTAGGGATTGATGCCGTGTCCGCTCTTGCTTGCTATCGAAATCCCGACGACTACGGGGCATACCAATACGCCGGGTTTGCAGGGATGGATCTGGGTGGAGACGAAGGAAAAGAAGAGCCCTACATCTTTCACTTTCCCGACGGGAATGCGTCGATTGCCCGCTTGCTGGTCCGAAGTCTGATTCCTGAAGCGCTCCCAGGTCACACCATGGAGGATGTTGTGACGACCGGCGCCAACTACAGTAAGCTCGATGACTCGTCATCCCCCGTCCGACTTCGTCTCAACTCAACCGCGGTTCGCGCCCAGAACAGCGGATCGCCGGAATCAGCGAAGCAAGTAGAAGTTTCGTACGTGCAGTCAGGAAAGCTGAAGAAGGTAACAGCGAAGTGCTGCATTCTGGCTTGTTACAACATGATGGTGCCGTATCTCTGCCCTGAGCTTCCCGAGAAGCAAAAGGAAGCTCTGCACTACGGCGTCAAAGAACCTTTTATCTATACGCATGTGGCGATTCGTAATTGGTCTGCGTTCCAGAAATTAGGGATACGACAGATTCTTGCGCCGGGTAGCTATCACACCTTCGCCATGCTCGACTTCCCGGTCAGTCTGGGGGCGTACCAGTTTCCCAGCAAGCCTGAAGAGCCCATGGTGCTCTTCATGTTGCGAACTCCCTGCCAGCCGGGCCTGCCACGCCGCGAGCAATACCGCATGGGCCGGTACGAGCTGATCAGCACTCCATTCTCCGAATTCGAACGGAATATCCGCGAACAGCTGAATCGCATGGTCGCGGCAGCCGGTTTCGACTCAGCCCGCGATGTTGCTGCCATCACAGTGAATCGTTGGGCCCATGGATACGCCTACGAATACGATTCTCTCTTCGATCCTCATTGGGCGCGAGACGAGCGTCCTTGCGTGATTGGCCGCAAGCAGTTTGGACGAATCTCGATCGCAAATTCCGACGCCGCGGCCAGCGCTTACACCAACGCGGCCATAGACCAGGCCTACCGGGCCGTTCAGGAACAAATGAAAGGTGCGTAGAAATGTCTGATTTCGAAAACGAAGGCGCTCGTCGATCCCGTGACCGCGAGCTCGGCATGCACCGCAATATCACGCGGCGGGATTTCCTGAACGGCATGGCTGTTGGTGTCGGTGGCGCGCTTGCTACTCCGTGGCTCGGCGGTTTGCTGGCGGCCCAAACGCCCGCGCCCTCCGAGCAGGACCGCCCCGGCTACTATCCTCCAACGCGGACCGGAATGCGCGGCAGCCACCCCGGCGCCTTCGAAGTCGCCCACGCATTAAGGGACGGCACGTTCTGGGAAACCGCTGGCAAGCCGGTGGAGACGGGCGAGGAATACGATCTTGTGGTGGTGGGTGGTGGCATCAGCGGCTTGGCCGCCGCGTATTTTTATCGCAAGCAGTTGGGACCTTCCGCTCGTATTCTCATTCTCGATAATCATGATGATTTCGGCGGGCATGCCAAGAGGAACGAGTTCCATCTGGATGGGCGGATGCTGCTGACCAACGGCGGCACGGTTTCGATCGAATCTCCTTTCCCTTACAGCAAACAGGCCGGCGGACTGATGACTGAACTTGGCATCGATCCTCCGGCACTCCAAAAGAAGTACTCGGGCAACGCGGCGTTTAGCGGTCTCGGATTCGGCTACTTTTTCGACAAGGAAACCTTTGGAAGCGAGCGACTTGTAACCAACGCTCCCGGAGGCTACGGTCGGCAGGGAACATCCGGGAAATGGGCAGAATTTCTCGCGCGTACTCCCCTGTCGGCACAGGCGCAGCAGGACATCACCCGCATTCAGGAAGCCAAAATTGACCACATGGAAGGTGTGCCGCAGGAGCAGAAGAAGGCTCGGCTTTCGAAGATGAGCTACAAAGATTTTCTGCTCAATGTGGTGAAGGCTCATCCGGATGTCATTCCGTTTTATCAGACCCGCACTCATGGCCTTTACGGGATCGGCATCGACGCGGTGCCCGCACTGGATTGCTGGGCCATTCGCTTTCCCGGATTTCAAGGCATGGGCCTGGATCGCGTACCCTCAAAAGGCCTGACCTTTACCGCATTGGGCGAGGTAACGCCGCAAGAGGAATATCACTTTCACTTCCCCGACGGGAATGCATCGATTGCGCGAATGTTGGTGCGGTCGCTGATTCCCGGCGCCGCTTCGGGAAGCACGCCGGAAGATATTGTGACGGCAAAGGTGGACTACAGCCGCCTCGATCACAAAGAGTCTCCGATCCGCATACGTTTGAACAGCACTGGAGTGCTGGCGCGGCATGTTGGGGAGCCTTCTTCCGCCAAGCAAGTTGAGGTCGTGTACGGGCGTGATCAGAAAGCGTACACCGTGCGTGGAAAGGGAGTGGTGCTGGCTTGCTGGAATATGGTCATCCCGTCCCTGTGTCCAGACCTACCTGCCGAACAGAAAGACGCCTTGCACTACGGTGTGAAGGTTCCCCTTGTCTACACCGTCGTTGGATTGCGCAACTGGACCGTTTTTCAGAAGCTCGGAGTCAGAGGTGTTTCCTGCCCCGGCATGTACCACAGCTCTATGAATCTGGATCAGGGGCCGAGCATCGGCGACTACAAACCTTCCCATTCTCCCGATGAACCGGTTCTGGTCCATATGCTGCGCACTCCCTGCCAGCCGGGTCTCTCAGCGAGAGAACAGCAGCGTGCGGGCCATTATGATTTGCTTGCCACGCCGTTTGAGACATTTGAACGAAACATTCGGGACCAATTTGCCCGAGTATTAGGCAGCGATGGTTTTGATCCTGCGCGCGACATTGAGGCAATTACCGTCAACCGCTGGCCCCATGGGTACGCCTACGAATACAACCCGCTGTGGGATCCGGATTGGCCCGAAGGCAAACGACCGTGCGACATCGCCCGCCGGCGCTTCGGAAGCATTACCATCGCGAATTCTGATGCCGCGGCAGCTGCCTATACGGATCAGGCTATCGATCAGGCCTACCGGGCGGTCCAGGAGTTGTTTGCCAGATAGCCGAATCGAGAAAGAATAGCGGAGGAAACAATGGTGAACCGCAGTGTCCTTGCCGGTTTGTTCGTTGTCGTGAGCTTGACCCTGATTGTGCCATGTGTTGCGCAGCAATCGTCATCTGAAAAACAAATCCTCGACCTCGAAGACAAGATGAACGCGGCCTACGCTGCCAACGATCTTCCGACGTACTTCGCCTACTACGCTGACGATTTCACACAATGGCTGCCGGAAGGCCGAACCGATTTGCCGCAATACAAGAAGGAGTGGACGGAGTTCATCCACAACGGAGGAAAGGTCGAGGCGGACAAGATTTCCGACATGCACGTGCAGGTCAATCCTGCTGGAGACACCGTGGTGGCAAGCTACGTCTTACATGTCAGGACCCGGTCACCCAAGGGCAAAGTGAGCGATGAAGACTTCCAGGAATCCGACGTTTGGTTCAAGCGTGACGGAGTTTGGAAGGTCGTACACCTGCACTACTCTCCCGCCCCCAAGAAAAAGTGAACCCGACCTCCGTCTGGAGCTTTCTGGAGGAGAAGAACAATTCAGAATGTGGGGGGAGTATTGACCCACAGAACGGACGCTTGCTTGTTTGTCGGGTTCAACCAGCGGTGCCCCCGGTTGCTCTCGAACCAGAAGCTGTCACCTTTCTGCAACAGGTGACATTCAACTTCATCGAGCCAGACTTCAAGCGTGCCTTCAAGCATGTAGAGGAAGTCTTCGCCCTGGTGCATGTACGCGCCGTCGCTGCCGGTTCCGGGTGGGACTCGAATCAGCATCGATTCGAGCATCTTCGTGCCGGTAGAAAGCAGTTCCATGCGAACGCCGGATTTTGTTTCGAGGCTTTTGCGGTTGCGCGGACGAAGGACTCGATTCGATTGAACCGGCAAATCATAAAGTTCCAGTACCGTGGTGCCGTAGGCCGCCGCCAACCGGTAAATGGTGGCGACCGAAGGGTTCGCGCGAGACAGTTCGATGGCGCTGAGAAAGCCTGCGGAAATGTGGGCTTGCCGAGCTGCCTCCGTGATGGTGAACCCTCTTTTCCTTCGCAGTCGGCGAAGCTTGTTACCCCAATCCGGAGTGGGCCTGGGCGCAGGCGTTGAATGGTCGGCCCGCAACTTGTTTCCCAGAGCCTCCTTGATTCCAGGCACGTTTAACTTTTTTACGTCTCGCAAGTACTTGATGCGTTTCAGAACGTCAAGCAGTTCCGGGGCATACAGACGATAACTGCCTGCGCTTCGTGCCGGGGTCACGAGGCCAACGCTTTCCCACAGGCGCAAGGTAGAAGAACTGATTCCCAGGATTCGCGCGGTCTGGCCCACGGTCAGAAAGCGGACACTTTTCGAACTCGGAATAACCCTTGATTTGTTCGATTTCGTGCGTCGCAAGCAAGCAATAGTAGCGCGGAATCCGGTGAAGTGTGAAATTTGGCAGTTTTAGATCGTTGAGATCGCTTGGACAAGAGAATGAATCCGGCAAAGAGCGCTTCAACCTGTGTCACTTTGTTGGGAGAGTAGCGTTTTGTTACGATAACGATTCTCCGCGCCACGAATCGCCGTCGGCCCGCGGCGGATCGCGCGCTAGGCAAGCTGAGGGCGATTGCCCCTGCCGTGGACGACGAAAACCCAGGGCAAACGGCATGAGCACCGAACACTCCCGCGACGAGATTCTGCGTTACTACGCTGAGGCGGACGAGGCGTCGCGCCTGAGCACAGGCTGGTTTCAGCTGGAGCATGCGCGCACGCAGGAACTGCTGCTGCGGCATTTGCCTCCAGCGCCCGCGACCGTGATCGACGCTGGTGGAGGCGCGGGCGTATATGCCTGCTGGCTGGCGCAGCGCGGCTACAAAGTACATCTGGTCGACGCCGTGCCGCGGCACGTGGAGCAGGCGCGCGAATGCTCAGGGCGGCAACCCGTGCATCCCCTGGCGTCGGCCGAAATGGGCGACGCGAGAAAGCTCGCGTTCGCCGAAGGCAGCGCTGACGCGTTCCTGCTGCTGGGACCGCTCTATCATCTCGTGGAGAAAGACGACCGGTTGGCGTGTTTGCGCGAGGCGCGGCGGGTGCTGCGGCCGGGCGGGATGCTGTGGGCGGCCGGCATCAGCCGGTTCGCGTCGTTGCTCGATTCTTTAGCGCACGGGTTCTTCGACGATCGGGAATTTGCGCCGATTCTGGCGCGCGATCTGGAAGATGGGCAGCATCGCAATCCCACCGGCAATCCGATCTACTTCACCGACGCATACTTTCACCGGCCGGGGGAAATGTCACGCGAGCTGCTGGCCGCCGCATTTCAAGTGGTCGAGATCGTGGCCATCGAGGGTCCGGGATGGCTGGCGCGTGACTTTGAACGCTTGTGGAACGATCCGGCGCAACGCGAGCGGCTGCTGGATGTGATCCGCAAGGTGGAGCGCGAGCCTTCGGTGATGGGGGCGAGTTCTCACATCATGGCCATCGGGCGAAAATAGCGACAGAAATCCCACCGTTCTTCCCGAACACCCTCCCCGAGACGCCTCAGGCGACCGCGACCTCGCGTTGCGTCAGGTTTGCGAGTTGCGGCTCGACCAGCCTCGCCATGTCGTCCCAGGCCATGCGCACCAGTTCGCGGTGTGTGCCCGCGTTGAACGTGATCTCCTCGTGCTCGGCGAGGTTCTCGTCGGCATAGACAGGAATGTCGTAGAGATTGCCGAACGGAGGCATGGCGCCGGTCTCGCAGTCGGGGAAGGCGTCTTTGAACTCGCGCTCGGTGGCGAGCTCGACCATATTGGCGCCGGTGAGGGCGCGCAGCAGATCGAGATCGACGTGCATGGACGCAGGCACGACAGCCATGGCCAACACGCCGTCAATCTTGACGATGACTGTCTTGGCCAGCTTCTTGCCCGACAAATGCACCAGCGCGGCGATGCCTTGTGCGGTGTAGGCGATGGAGTGCGAGATCACCAGATACTTGACCTTGTTGGAGTCGAGGAATTCACGAAGCTTGGTCAGCGACATAGGACCCTCCTCGCTGGGCGAAAGCGATTTTCTGGAAGCAACACTATTCCAGAACAGCCGGGCATGCTGTGACGCTCGTCACGGTTCGTGGGGCCCCGGACGCGTTCGTCTGGGAATATGGGGCGCAATGGAGAATACTCAGGTCTCAGCGTTAAGAGTACCCACTCCGCCTGGCTTGGTGCGGTGGCTTCCGGTGCTTGACTCTCTTGCCGTCGTGGAGCCGTTTAGGGCTGAAGAGCTACCCACTGCTTGCCGCCATAGAGTTTGTACGCACCGCCATCCGCGGTCATCTTCAAAGGGACGGGATGCGCCAGTTTGTCGTCGCTCGCAGCAGTCACGCTGAGCAGGTCGTTCGAGCCCACGTCCATCACCACGAACTTCCCGTCTTTTGTGAAGCCGAATCCATACTGGCCGGGAGGCAGCTCCGCGCCACCGACCTTCAACTTCGTTTCGGTAATCAGGAAGCCCTGGAACTTTTGCTGGATGTCGCTGGCGTAGCCGGTCGTGTCCATGAGTCCGGCCAGGACGGTTTTGCCGGAGGCGGTGCGGAATCCCACGGAGTTTCTCGCCTGCACCGCGCCCGACTGGCCGGCAAAGTAATAGGCTGCGGGTACGAGTTTCTTCACTTCCTGCGCGCCGAGCACGCCGGGCTTTTTTGCGTCCTGCGCTGCTCCGAGCGCGGACAGGAACAAGCCAACGGCTAGAGATACCGCAATCGAAGATCGCTTCATAGAGGATAGCCTCCCGGGAGGATTTAAGAAGTCGGGATCACTGTAAGCTTCGTGCGGAGTTTCGGCAAGGGATGGGAGCGCGCACCTATTGGGCTAGTTTGAATCTTTGCCCTTTCTATGGCGTCATCCCGAGCGGAGCGCGGGCTGTCGGGATGACGCCGGGGAGGTTGGAATTCAAACTGCACTATTACCAGCGCGCACCGCTTCACGCAAAAATCCCCACTTCTCCCAAAACCAGGAGAAGTGGGGCACCCACGGGATGACCGGTTTAGAACAAATTCCACAGAAACTGGTTGTAGACCTCGTGGTGGAACTGCACCTCCGGCGGTTTGACGAACGTTCCGAGGGCGCGCGGGCAGCGGTCGGCCGAGGCAAGCTTCAAATCGGCGTAACGTCCCTTCACGTCTTCGCCGAGCAGCGTATTGATCCACTCTGCGCTCTTGAAGTGGGCTAGCGCGTCATAGATGTTGTCGGGCAGGTAGCGTTCCGCCTGGCGCAGGTTCTTGATCTTGGACGTTTCTCCATCGAGGCCTGTCCGGAAGATCGAGTACATCACCAGGTACGGATTGGCATCGGGAGCCACGGATCGCACTTCGACGCGCATCGACTTCTCGTTGCCGATCGGGATGCGGATCATCGAGCCGCGATCGACCGGCGAAGCCTTGATCTGGTTCGGCGCCTCGAAATGTGGATCCAGGCGGCGATAGGCGTTCACGCTGGGGTTGAGCAGCAGGCAGATATCGTTGCCGTGGGTGAGAATGCGGTCGACGAACGACCATCCCAGTTTGCTCAGCTTTTCTTCGCCCTTGGGATCCCAGAACAGGTTCTTGCTGTTCTCGCTGATGGAGACGTTGGTGTGCATGCCGCTGCCGTTCACGCCGACGACCGGCTTGGGCAGGAACGAGGCGGTGAATCCCATGTTGCGGGCCACCTGGCGGCAGATCAGCTTGTAGATCTGAATCTGGTCGGCGGCGGCGACGACTTCGCCGTAGCCGTAGTTGATTTCAAACTGCGAAGGCGCAACCTCGGGGTGATCTTTCTCGTTCTGGAAGCCCATGGCGCGCTGCACTTCCGCAGTGGTGTCAATAAAAGTGCGGAGCGGGTCGCCGGGCAGCGAGTGATAATATCCGCCCGTATTCACGTATTCGAACTTGCCGGTTTGGTGATAGTGGCGCTCGGCATCGGACCCGGAGAACAGGAAGCCCTCGATTTCGTTGGCGGCGTTGAGCGTGTATCCCTTTTTCGCGTGCAGGTCGTTGGCATAGCCCTTCAGTACGCTGCGGATATCGGCGGAATAAGGCCCGCCGTTCTTGTCGATGACTTCGCCGAAGGCCAGCACCTTGCCCGGACCGAACACGTCGGCCGGGCCCCAGTAGAACGCGCCCCAATCGATGCCCAGGCGCAGGTCGCTCTCGCGCTGCGCGGTGAAGCCGCGAATCGATGATCCGTCGAAGGTCAGGTTGTCATAGCTCTTCAACAGGAACTTCTTGTCGTAGTCGAGCATGTGCAACCGGCCCTCGAGATCGCTGAAGAGCACGGTCAGGGCTTTGATGCGCTTCTCGTCGGTCAGATACTTGATGCGTTCTTCGCGAATCTTGTCGGGCGCGACGCGGCTTCTGCGCTGTTCCTTCGCTTTCAGGTTGAGTTCTTCGAGTTCGTCGTAGGGGATGGCCAGGAAATTGCGCAGTTCAGTAAACATGGATGTTGTTCATTCTCCTTCGCATCGGACAAGATGGATTTGAGCAAATCAACGTCAAGAAAACAGGGAAGTTGAAATGATCGGTTCAACACGCTGACTTAAGACAGGGAAGCATATCGTGAGAGTCGGAAAGCCAGCCAATTGAAAAACCTGATGCGCGGCATAAAAGGGATTTATTCGCGGGGTCCTACTGCGGGCCGAAGGCCTGTGAGGGCATGACCCGCAAAACTGCTCCCAGTGCGGTCAGCACCGCGATGAAATAGACGACGGTGGCGCGACTGGGATTAGGTGGAAGATTCTTAGCGATGAACGCGGAGAAAGCCGCGCCCGCGGCAACCAGAAGAAAGACGTTTTGCTCGAATACAAGCCAGAGCGCCAGGCAGGCAGTGAGCAATGCCACGCGCTGCAACTTGCTCAGGGCCAGGGCCGCTTGTCCGCCGTCAAGCACCCAGACGGGAACCAGGTTCACGAGATTGAGGACGGCGCTGGCGCTCGCCAGAGCCGCCCACAGCGGATTTTTGGTTTGCCACCAGAGAACGGCGCAGCCCACCGATGCGACCAACCCGGCGAGTGGTCCTGCCAGACTCACCGCAGCGCGTGTTTCCAGCGGTACCCCCAGCGCTTGCCAGCGCACGTACGCTCCGAATCCCGGCAGGAACACCGGCATATCCGCGGGCAGGCCGCGTCGCTTGATGTCAATGTAGTGGCCCATCTCGTGGATCAGGATCAGCACGGCGAAGCCGATGCCGAATTTCATTCCGAATGCCGCCCAGTAGAAGCCGAAGAACGCCACGAAGCTGAGCAGAAATTTCAACTTGAAGATGGCGCCAAGCAGGAACTTGCCCTTCGCCAGCAGCACGGCGAGCGGCCCGACTGGACCCAATCTCCCCGCCCATTTGTTCTCGCTGGGGGGCGGAGGCTGCACCTGCTCGGCGAGGGTATCGAGGGATCGCGCGTGACTGCGGATCCAGTCCGCCTGCCGCGAACTTCCCGGCAGCAGCGGAAGCCCCATCAGCCAGCGCTCGCGCGCCTGGCGGTAATCTCCCGTCGCCTCAAGAGCCTTGGCTTCGCTGGCGAGTTGATCGAGTTGCGCAGAGTGAACCAGGGCGTGGCACTGATCGCAGACGAGCGCTCCCGGAGCCAGTTCGCTGGAGCAGCGCCGGCAGTTGCGAATGAGTTCTAGAGTGGTGGTGGACACTTCTTCATTTTACGCAACCCACGCTCTCGGTGGCGGTGCAGTTTGAGAAGGACGATTCGTATCAGGGCATCGCTTTAGCGATGCCACCCGAGGGCGTAAGACTCGAACGGCTTTAGCCGCCGGGGTTGGCCCTGCCTCGGCCGCAGCGGCTGAAGCCGGGCATCTCCGCAGCGAGTGTGGCATGCCTGAAGGCATGCCCTGATACGAATCCTCCTCTCAAATTGCACCACTACCACGCTCTCGGCTCAGCGGGCGCCTTGCGGGGAGTTGTCGAACGGGCCGAGAATCTCGGCAGGCTTGCCCGCGGTGAAGCGCCAGGCGAAGCGCATGCCCACGAACAGGATGACCAGGCCAATGATCCCGCCGAAGCCTTCGCTGGAAAGCTCAAGGAACGGCGAGGCCAGGCCCAGCAACAGCAGAGTTCCGATGGCCGCTGCAAAGTTGGGGCTAGCGTGCGAGCCGGACTCCGAATCGGACCGCTGCTGCGAACTCGAGTCCGAGTCCGACTGCGCTGTCTGTTGTTGATGACCTTGCTTCTGCTGTCCCGAGTAGTGAATCCAGATCGGAATCGCGGACGTCGACACGGCAGCGTAAGTCAGCAGCACGGCGACGATCTGATAGCGCAGTCCGCCCACACCCTTCGATCCCGTAATCATCGCTTTGCCAACCATCCATCCCACCGCAAGTGAAGCGTAGCCGATCACGATCCCGGTCACGATCGCGAATGTGGCATAGAGAATCATGCCTAGGACAGCGGCGCCCAGGCCGAACAGTATGGCGCGCACAAACGCGCTGTGCGTGTCCTTTGCCATCCCGCCCTGCATCTTGTCCGCACATGACGGGCAGGCCATGGCGCCGTTGGCGCGGAAATAGGAACCGCCGATCGGCTGGTGGCAGAACTGGCAATGATCTCCGCCGGGGGTCCCGACATATTCGGCGGTGCCGAACTGTGGGGCAGGCTGGTTCAGATTTGGGTCGCTCATGGGCGGCACGATAGCACAGGTTTTGGAGGCGAGAAAGCAGAAACCGGGTGCGAGAAGAAGAAGGCTATTGCCGGTGGGCCGAGGCGCCGGCGGCGAGTTCGCGCAGGGTGCTCAGGAAGTTGGCGGCGGTGCGCGGGTCGTCGAGTGCGTCCAGTCGGATCGTGGCGGAGAATTGCGGCGATTCCGGACGGAAGCGCACCTGCAGGACTTCCTGGTGGCGTACGGACATCAGGGCATTCAGCTCGGCCGACGGATCCTCTTTCCAATGGGTGCGGGTGGTCAGGATGACGGGACCGGGCTCGTAGACGTCCCATTCGCGGTTATCGCGGCGGCGGATCGACGCTCCTCGGCTGTGGGCGCACCAGCGGTGCCGGACCACGTCCAGATTGAAGCGCGGCGAGCCCCCCAGATCGGCCTCGAACGTCAGGGTTTCCTTCTGCTTCCGCCAATGGCTGAGCAGCCAGTTCACCGGTAGCGGACGGGGACGGAACTTCATGATCACGCGGGCGTTCTCAAAGCTGCGGGAGACGAAAGCCAGCCTGGCGTAGAGGCGGCAACTGTTCAGCCAGCGCGCTTCCAGCACGCGGCCCTTCCCGGCGCAGGCGGACTCGACCCAGCGCAGGGCTTCGGCGCCCCGGCGGCGGTTGTAAGCGGAGAACAGGACATACCACAGCCCCATGGCCGCAACCGCGCAGACAACGTCAATGGCTAGAAGGCGCCCCACAACGCTTGCTCTTATTTCAAATGGTACGTCCAGTGGCTCGGGAAGGGCAAGGGGCTAGGGCAAGCAAGTATGTATTTTTTTTACGTCGTTCGACATCCGCTTGTGGAAAACCTGGGTGAATCGAATTTCGGTAGTGGTGCAATTTGAGAGGAGGATTCGTATCAGGGCATGCCTTCAGGC
>Ga0209698_10001705_pt1 | contig 25358 bp, 25 predicted proteins | sample LitLauG_LLR_2012_FD_187203 | JGI IMG/M metagenome (GOLD analysis project Ga0209698, IMG submission 187203) | Freshwater sediment microbial communities from Pennsylvania, USA - Little Laurel Run_MetaG_LLR_2012 (SPAdes) (version 2) | ecosystem: Environmental > Aquatic > Freshwater > Creek >... | reverse complement strand
GGAGAAGCTGGTGGCGCCCCGGCTCCAGCCGGGGCGCCACCAGCTTCTCCGGTCCGATCCTCGGTGGCGAAGTCGCCATCCCCAGCCGACGCGAGCTACGCCGGTCCCGGCGGAGGCGTCGCCGTCCCGGTGAGCGGATCCTCCGTGGCCTGGTGTTCCTGGTGGCCTTCCTCCTCGTCGTCGTGGCCGCCGCGTACGGGTACTCCCGGTACCTGTGGAGCCAGGTCGCCTCGGCGCCGTGCGCCACCTGCGTGGTCGAGGCGAGCGGCGCCCCGTACAACATCCTGCTGATCGGATCGGACAGCCGGGCGGGCGAGACCGCAGCCCAGGCCCAGCAGTTCGGATCCCCCCAGGCGGCCGGGGGCCAGCGATCGGACACCCTCAAGATCGTCCACATCGACCCCAACGCGGGCACGGCGTCGACCCTGTCGATTCCGAGGGACACGTTCGTGTCCATCACCGGGCTCCCGGCCAACTCGCCGCTCGCCACCCAGAACAAGATCAACGCCGCGTTCTCCGCCGGACCGGACGCCACCGTCAAGACCATCGAGAACACGTTCGGCATCCCCATCGCCCACTACATCGTGATCAACTTCTTCGGGGTGGAGGACGCCGTCAACGCCCTCGGCGGGATCTCGCTCGACTTCCCCTACCCGGTCCGGGACCGGGACTGCTCGACGGGCACCTGCTACAACAACTCGGGGCTCGACATCCCCACCGCCGGGTGCCAGGTCCTCAACGGATCGATGGCACTCAGCCTCTCCCGGTCCCGGTACTTCCAGTACTACGCCGACGGCTACTGGCACTCCGACCCGTACTCGGACCTCGGCCGGATCCAACGCCAGAACATGGTGATCTCCGCCGCGCTCAACAAGGCCAAGTCCACCTACAACCCGATCCGGCTCAACGCCCTGCTGTCCTCGGTGGTCCACGACTTCTCGAAGGACGACGCCCTGTCGATCAACGACCTGCTCGGCCTGGCCGAGCGCTACCACACGTTCAGCGGCTCGTCGTTGCAGTCCTACACGCTGCCCACCGACGGTGGGGTGTCGTCGTACGCCGGCGACGTCGAGGTGGTCCAGCCCGTCGCCGCCTCGACCATGATCACCCAGTTCCTCGGCGGTCCGTTCGGCACCATCGTCACCCCGCCGATCGACCAGTACGGCAATCCGCTGACCCTGACGCCCCCGACCACGACCACCACCGCACCGGTGGCGGCCACCCAGCCGTCGAGCTCGTCCGGGTCGTCGGCTCACGCCTCCACCCCGGCCGCCACGCCGGGGAACGGCACCCCCTCCTACGACCCCACCCCCTGCTGATCGCCCCTCACCGGGCGGCGGCGGCGGCGTCGACGGCGGCCACGATGGCGGCGTTGATGCGGTCGTGGGCGTCCACGTTGGCCGCCCGGTCGGGCAGCCGCACCCGGACCACCGTCCGGCCGCCCCTGGCCGCGGCTCGGGCCAGCGCCCCGTCGAGGGCCCGTGGATCCGCATCCTGGGCGATCTCCTCCACCGTCCATCCGAACCCGGCGGCCACGGCGGCCACATCGGCCGACTGGGGGGTCCCGAACAGGCGCTCGAACTGCCCGTCGTCGAGGTGCGCAGCCGGGGGCAGGAACGAGAAGATCCCTCCCCCGGCGTTGTCCGCCACCACGACGGTCAGCGGCGGGTCCTGGCCTTCGGGTCCGACCAGTGCCGACACGTCGTGCAGGAAGGCGAGGTCGCCCACCAGGACCGCCGTTGGACCCGACGCCAGGGCCACGCCCAGTCCGGTGGAGACCACCCCGTCGATCCCGTTGGCCCCTCGGTTGGCGTAGACCCGGAGCGGTTCGCCACGGGGGGCGCCGAACGCCTCGACGTCCCGGACCGGCATCGACGACGAGACCAGGAGGGCGGTGCCGGCGGGCAGCGCCGCCACCAGCCGGTGGGCCAGGACCGGTTCGGTCCAGCCCGCGTGCCGAGCCGGCGTGGAAGGAGCCGGCGTGGAAGGAGCCGATGCGTCGGTGTCCCGGCCGTTCTGATAATGAGACTCATTATCGAGCTGCTCCCGAATGGAGGATCGGGCCGCCGACTCGGCCCGGGCCCACGACGACGCCCATGTGGACGCCCCGGGCGGGTTCCCGGTCGCGACGGCCGCTGCGCCGAGCGCCGCACACAGGAGGCTCGGGTCGCAGCGCAGCAGGTGCACGGCGGAGCGTTCAGGGTCCGGCCACGACCCGGTGGGGTCGACCACGACCCGCGGTGACCCGGCCAGGAAGGTGGCGACCACCTTCGACGCCCACCGCTCCCCCAGGACCAGCACGACGTCGGGCCGGTGGTCGGCGGCGAACCCCGGAGACCGCAGGATCCCGTCGGCGGCGGTCACCACACGATCCGAACCGGTGCGCCGCAGGCCGGAGCGGGGGTCGGCCAGTACGGGCCAGTCCAACGCCTCCGCCAGCCCCAGGACGGCGCCGGGGTCGCCGCAACCGGCTCCGGCCACGACCAGTCCGCGCGAGCCGGGTACGCACCCCTCGGCCACCAGGTCGGCCACGACCGCGGGCGCCGGCCCGACCGGACCGGTGTCCACCCGGTGCCACGGCGCCCCGGCGGGCCGACCCTCGGGCACCCCACCGGCGGCGGCGTCACCCAGCAGTGGTTCGCGGAACGGCAGGTTCAGGTGGACCGGCCCCGGGCCCTGCGACCCGGACACCGCCTCGGCCACCGAGCGCGACCCGAGGGAGCGCCACGACCCGCGGGACGACTCGTCGGGCACACCCGGGTCGGCGAACCAGCGCACCGACCGTCCGTAGAGGTGGGACTGGTCGATGGTCTGAGGGGCGCCTACGTCCCGCAGCTCCGGCGGGCGGTCGGCCGTGCACACCAGCAGCGGCACCCGGCCCAGGTCGGCCTCGACCACGGCGGCGTGCAGCTCGGCGGCGGCGGTGCCGCTGGTGACGACCACCACCGCAGGCAGGCCGGTGGCCATGCCGATCCCGAGAGCGGTGAACGCCGCGGAGCGCTCGTCGAGGCGGACGTGCAGGGCGAGGGCGGGCTCGGACGCCACCGCCAGGGCCAGCGGCGTCGACCGCGACCCGGGGCAGACCACGGCGTGGCGCACGCCGGCCCGCACCCACTCGTCGACCAGGGTGGCGGCAAAAGCGGCCTGCCGGTCCCCGTCACCGGGTTCCACCCGACCGGTCGGTACGCTCACGGTCACCTCCTATGCCTCCCACCGGATCCCACGACCCCGCCCGTCACCCGGGCGGCGCCCACCTGCTCCATGCGGCACGGACGGGCACCGGTCCGTCGCTCGTCCTGGCCCACGGGTTCACCCAGACCCACCGCATCTGGGGCGGGATGGACACGGCGCTGGCCGACGGACGCACCGTCGTCGCCGTCGACCTGCCCGGTCACGGCGGTTCGGCGTCCGTGGCTGCCGACCTCGTGGCGGGGGCGGCGCTGCTGGGCGCGGTCGGCGGTCGGGCCGACTACCTCGGCTACTCGATGGGCGCCCGGTACTGCCTCCACCTGGCCCTCGCACGGCCCGACCTGGTCCGCCGGCTGATCCTGGTGTCGGGCACCGCCGGTATCGACGACCCGGCGGAGCGGGCGGCACGACGCCTGGCCGACGAGGCACTGGCGGACCGGTTGGACCCGCCGGGAGGCGGCACACCCGCCGACACGGTGGTCGAGTTCGTCCACCGGTGGGTGGCCAACCCGATGTTCGGTGCGGTGCCCGCCCGAGCCAACGCGCTCGCCGAACGGTGCGCCAACACCGCGGTCGGACTGGCCTCGAGCCTGCGCTCGGCGGGCACCGGCACCCAGGAGCCGCTCTGGGGCCGGCTGGCCGGGCTGGCCGTGCCGGTACTGATCGTCACCGGCGGTCGGGACGCCAAGTTCACCGGGCTGGGGGGTCGGCTGGCGGCATCGTTCGGCGGGCCCGCGACCCACGTGGTGCTCGACGACGCCGACCACGCCCCGCACCTCCAACACCCCGACGAGGCCACGGCCGTGGTCCGGGCGTTCCTCGACGACTCCGGACGGGGCTGACCCGCGGGGCGCGGTCACCCGTGCACGCCCGGCAGCATCGGCACGACGGGCAGCAGGGGCGGCAGCGTGAGCCACAAGGCCAGGGCGAGCAGTGCCCCGTAGGCGAGCTGGAGTCGGCCCGTGCCGGCGAGCACCGGGAGCAGTTCCCGACCCCCGGCGTCGCCCAGTGCGAGTCGGGTCGGTCCGACCGCGACCGGAACGGCGGCGAGCGGCAGGAGGAGGAACGCAGGCCACACGGCGTCGACCGCACCGGCCAGGGCAAGTGCCGCCCAGATCGCCACACCGGCGAACGGCAGGAGCACGCAGGCGGCGTAGCACCAGCCACCGGCCCGCCGTCCGACCCGCACGGCCAAGGTGCGCTTGCCCGTCTCGCGGTCGGTGGCGATGTCGCGCAGGTTGTTGGCCAGGAGCAGGGCGGTGGCGAGGAGGCCCACGGCCACGGCGGCCCACCACACGGCCGGTCGGTCGAGCCGCTCGGTCTCGACGTAGAAGGTGCCGACCGTGGCGACCAGGCCGAAGAACACGAAGACGAACACCTCGCCCAGGCCGACGTAGCCGTAGGGGCGGGGGCCGCCGGTGTAGAACCAGCCGGCCAGCAGGCAGGCCGCGCCGACCAGCAGGATCCACCACGAGGTGGCCCATGCCAGGGCGAGTCCCACCAGTGCGGCCACCCCGAAGGCGTAGAGGGCGGCACGTTTGACCGCGCCAGGCGATGCCAGACCTGTGGCCGTCAGGCGCACCGGACCGACCCGTGCGTCGTCGGTTCCCCGGATGCCGTCCGAGTAGTCATTGGCGTAGTTGGTCCCGACCTGGATGGCCAGGGCCACGACCAGTGCGCCGAGCGCCCGCCACCAGAACCCGGCAGGGCTGTGCGCATGGATCGACAACGTCACCTGCGACGAGTAGGCGGACGAGCCGCCGGCGCCGATCGAGTGGAGGACGACCACGGCGACGTGGTGCAGCGGGTGCGCCACCGCCGTCCCGACCACCACGGGCACCACCGCGGCCGGCAGGGTGCGCGGCCGGGCCCCCAGCCACCACTTGGCCACCGGCCCAGGGGTCGGCGGGGCGCCGGTCGGCCCGGTCGGCCCGGGTGCGGTCAAGGGCGGCGGGGGAAGCGGCCGAAGTCGGGCTGGCGGTGCTCCTGGAAGGCGTTGCGACCCTCCTGGCCCTCCTCGCTCATGTAGAAGAGCATGGTGGCGTCCCCGGCGAACTGCTGGAGCCCGGCGAGTCCGTCGTCGGCGGCGTGCAGTCCGCCCTTCAGCATCCGCAGGGCGAGGGGGGAAAGCGACAGCATCTGACGACACCAGGCCATCGTCTCGGCCTCGAGGTCGGCCAGCGGCACCACCTCGTTTACCAGGCCCCACGACTTGGCCGTGTCCGCGTCGTACTGCCGGCAGAGGAACCACACCTCCTTGGCCCGCTTGAGGCCGATGGAACGGGCCAGCAGGCTGGCCCCGTAGCCGCCGTCGAAGCTCCCCACCTTCGGGCCGGTCTGGCCGAAGCGGGCGTTGTCGGCGGCCACCGTCAGGTCGCAGACCAGGTGGAGGATGTGACCACCCCCGATGGCGTAGCCGGCCACCATGGCCACCACCGGCTTGGGCAGGCGCCGGATCTGGATCTGCAGGTCGAGCACGTTGAGGCGGCCGATCCCCTGCTGGGCCACCGCGTCGTCGCCGATGTAGCCGTCGTCACCCCTGATCTTCTGGTCGCCACCCGAACAGAAGGCGTCCGGCCCCTGGCCGGTCAGGACGATGACGCCCACCGACGGGTCGTCCCGGGCGGCGTTGAACGCGTCGCTCAGCTCGAACAGGGTCTGGGGGCGGAAGGCGTTGCGCACCTCGGGACGGCAGATGGTCAGCTTGGCGATCCCGTCGGCCACGTCCATGCGGATGTCCCGGTAGTCCCCCCGCGACTCCCAGGGGGGCAGGGTCATCCCCCGGAACCGGTCGACCGGGTCCACCGGCGGACCGGTGATGACGGTCGCCACCTGCGCTTCCGTGGCTCCTGTGCCCGCGTCGTCGTGCTCGCCTGCAACCATTCGACCATTCACTCCTAGAGTCGCTACTCGTACGATCGCCTAGGCTACCCGCATGGGTGAGTTGGTAGCGCTCGATCTGCCGGCGGGGCCCGCCTTCGTCGATGCCCTGCGTTCGGCATGGGACGCCGGTGACGCCGTGCTGCCCGTGGACCCGAGGCTGCCCGAGGCGGCGGCCAGGCGCCTGCTCGACACGCTGCGACCGGCCCGGGTGGTCTCGCCCGACGGCGACCACCGCCGGCACGACGGGATCCCGACCGAGTCCGACGATGCGCTGGTGGTGGCCACCAGCGGCACCACCGGGGCACCGAAGGGCGTCGTCCACACCCACCGGTCGGTGGCCGCCTCGGCCGTCGCCACGTCGACGGGCCTCGGCGTCGACCCGCACCGCGACCGCTGGGTGGCCTGCCTGCCACTGGCCCACATCGGCGGCCTGTCGGTCATCACCCGCGCACTGGCCACCGGGACGCCGTGCACCGTGCTCGAGCGGTTCGACCCGCGGGCCGTCGAGGCCGAGGCGGGCCGCGGCGCCACACTGGTGTCGCTGGTGGCCACCGTCCTCGGCCGCACCGACGTCTCCGGCTTCCGTGCGGTGCTGCTCGGCGGGGCGGCCCCGCCGACAGGCCTGCCGGCCAACGTCGTCACCACCTACGGCATGACCGAGACAGGGTCGGGGTGCGTGTACGACGGCCGCCCGCTCGACGGCGTCGAGCTCCGCATCGGCGACGGGTCGCTCGGGGCGCCGGGGGAGATCCTGGTGCGGGGTCCGATGCTGCTGCGGGCCTACCGGGACGGCACCGATCCGAGGGTGGGCGACGGCTGGCTGCCGACGGGCGATGCCGGCGCACTGGACGAGGACGGCTCGCTGGTCGTGTTCGGTCGCATGGCCGAGGTGATCGTCACCGGGGCCGAGAAGGTGTGGCCCGCACAGGTCGAGGAGGTGCTCACCGGGCACCCGGCCCTCGCCGAGGTGGCGGTGTGGAAGCGCCCCGATCCGGTCTGGGGCGAGCGGGTGGTGGCCTGGGTGGTGCCCGTCGACGGGGTGCCGGTCCCCGAGCTCGACGAACTGCGCGACCTGGTGGCCGCCGACGTGGCCCGGTGGGCGGCTCCCCGGGAACTCGTCGTCGTCGCCGACCTGCCCCGCACCCCCGGGGGGAAGGTGCGCCGGGCCGACCTCACCTGACCGGTCGGGGCCCCTCGGAGCGCCCCGTCGGGGTCAGGAGAGCGAACCGCTGGCGATGCAGAGGGAACCACCGTCGACCACCAGCGTCTCCCCGGTGATCCACGACGCCGCGTCCGAGCACAGGAAGAGGGCGGCGTTGGCGATGTCCTCCGGCTGCCCCAGGCGTCGGGTGGGCAGTCGGGCGCTGATCTTCTCCTCACCGGCCTCCCACAGGGCCTGGGCCAGCTGGGTCTTGACCAACCCGGGCGCGATGGCGTTGACCCGGACCTTCGGGCCGAGCTCGCCGGCGAGCTGGCTGGTGAGGTGGATGACGGCCGCCTTGGTCACGTTGTACCAACCGATGCCGCCCTCGACGGTCAGTCCGCCGATCGAGGCGATGTTGAGGACGACACCACCGCGCTCGGACATGCCGGCCCGCCATGCGGCCTGGGTCCACTCGAGGTAGCCGGACTGGTTGACCCGGACCGTCTTGTCGGCGCGGCCCTGGTCGATGTCGATGATCGGCCCGTAGTAGGGATTGGTCGCCGCGTTGTTGACCAGGATGTCCACCGACCCGAACCGTTCGACCGTGGCGGCGGCGCAGGCGGCGGCCTGCCCGGGATCGCCGGCGTTGGCGACCGTCCAGGCCACCTCGCCGGATCCGTCGGCCCGGGCCGCCTCGATGGCGGCGGCGGACTCGGTCAGCCCGTCGGCCCGGCGCGACGACAACATGACCGACGCCCCGGCGTCGACGAACGCCTGGGCGATGGCCTGCCCGATCCCCCGTGAGCCGCCCGTGACCAGTGCCGTCTTGCCGTCGAGTCGTAGTTCCATGGCGCCCCACCCTATCGGCGCACCCACCGCCGGCCCCGTGCCCCCGGGGACCGTCCCGGTCGGCACACGGTGCGGCCGGAGCGGCCGGCTCAGTCCCCCGTCGCCGTCAGTCGCGCCAGCGTGGCCCGGCCGACCGCCTCGTAGGACGGACGGTCGGTGCGCCCCAGGCCCAGCAGGATCACGCCGAACAGCGCCGCCCACGCCCGGGCCCGGGCCGCCAGGTCGGCGTCGATGCCGCCGTACGCCTCGACGAACGAGGAGTGGGCGCGGCCGGGCAGCAGCATCCACATGCACGACAGGTCGGTGGCCGGGTCGCCTGCGCACACATCGCCGAAATCGACCACGGCGGTGGGCCGTCCGTCGGCGAAGAGCATGTTCGCCGGGTGCGGGTCTCCGTGGATCCACGACCGCGGGCCGACGAATACCCGGGCGTTCCGCCCCTCCTCCCACACGTGGCGCACCGCGGACACGTCCACCATCGCGGACACCGCTTCGCAGCGGGCCTCGAACGACGCGCGGTCGACCTGCGCCGCGGGCGAACGGAACGGGTTGACCGGGGCGTCAGCAGGAGCCGTGCGGTGCAGGGCACGGAAGAAGGCGCCGAGGTCCCGGGCCGTGGCCTCGGCGTCGAGGGCCTCGACGGCGTCGCCCGGCGTTCCGTGGTACCACGGGCAGACCGACCACACCCACGGGAATGCATCGGACGGCACGCCACGGCGCACCGGAACGGGAACCGACAGGGGGAGCCGACCGGCCAACCGGGGCAGCCACGTCTGCTCGTTCGCCAGGAGCCGGGCACCGGCCGCGTGCCGGGGCAGCCTGACCACCAGGTCGTCGCCGAGCCGGAAGAGGACGTTGTCCCAGCCGGCACCGGCCGGTTCGAGCGGCAGGGCGGCCAGGTCGGGGTGCTGCTCGACGAGTAGTGCGTGCACCAGCGCCCCTGTCACCTCGATATCGGCTGGCGGCATCCCCATGTCCCGCGCTCCCCCCGCTCGATCCTGTTGCGCTCCGGCCGGCGCCCGGGTGCCCCGACTCCGCTCCGCCACGGTGACCCTCCACCGGATCGGATCGTTCGGCCGCCACCGACCGCCTGGCTCAGCCCGGCCCCGGAATCCTCGGGGACCGGCGCACGGTCACCGGAAGCGCGCCGGCACCAGATTGGCGTGCTTCCGGGCGAACGACTGCACGGCCGGCGGAACGTGCCGGCGCCACCCATCGGGACCCGGCTCCCGGGTGGCTGTCCCCACGGCGATGCAATTGCCTCCGCCCTCGTAGGCGAACGCCTCCATCCGCGACGTGTTGTAGAAGGTCGGCATGACACCGAGCGGCATGTAGTGGGCGACCATGCTCTTGCGGGTTCGACTCCGGTCCGCGATCACCGCACCTCCGTGCAGGAGATCGCCGTGCCAGATGAGCACATCCCCGGCCTCGGCCATGAACTTCTCGGTCTTGAGCCCGCGTTCGTCACACATGCGCTGCGTCTCGGAGAGCACACGCCCGTAGTCGACCATGTCGTCGTGGTGCGCTTTCGTCGTCCCGTGGACGAGAACTTCGGGGACGAGATGGCTCCCGGGGACGAATTGGAACTCGCCCGAAGACGGTCGGATGTCCTCGAGCGCGATCCATGCCCCGATCAGGGTCATCGGCTCGGTCAGCGTCAGTGGTCCGGTATCGGTGTGGAGCGGCTCCTCGGATCCCAGCCGCATGGTCATCGTCTGGAAGGCCACCGGTTCCCGATCGTAGATCTGGGTGAGGAACTGGAGCACGGGTGGAGGGAAGATGAGCTCGCCGGTCCTTGGGAAGTAGTGATGCACGCCGTCGACCTTGGCCACCTTGTCGTACAGGTCGCGCGACAGCGGGAGGACGCTTCCCCCGTGGCGGGCCGTCATGTTCCTCGGTGGATCGTTCCAGACCTGTTCGAACAGTGCGAGGTACTCCTCGACCACGACCATGTCGATGGCCCGCGGGAACACCGCATATCCGTGGTCGATGTAGTGGGCGATCGGTTCAGCCTCGGTCGCAGAGATGATCCCCCGACCCTGCCGGTCCAGCAGTATCGAGTGCGCGTCGCTCCGGTCGACCCAGAGCCCTCCGTACCGACTCCGGAAGACCGGAGGAGCTGCAGGCCTGTCCTTGGGGGTGGTTCGTTCCATGGGGTCCTTGCCGCTGTGGTGCGACTCCGGAAGTCGCCTCGTTCGATTCCGAGGATCCTCTCACCCCGGTCGTTCGAGCGACAACCGCTTGGAGGGCGACCGTCGACCGGGCCGCAGTGCACGGACGTCGGGGCGCTGCGCTGCCGACCCGATGCGCCACGGCCGCGGCGCACGTCCGGAGTGGCGCCGCCGAGCCCTCCCCACCTGGACCGACACCGGGGCACGCCGATGTATCGCAACGCTGGTGATTCGCTCGGACACCGCCCGGATCCAGCACCGACGGCAGGGGGTGGTGCACCAGACTTCCTCAGGACGATCGCGTCGGAGGCCACGGGTCCCGTCGCTTCCGTTCGTCGACGAGTGCCGCCGCTTCGTCAACTGCCGAGAGATCGCCCGTCAGCAGGTCGGGTGCCACTCGCCGGACTGCTTCCGCCCACTAGCCGAGCTGCCGATGTACCGCCTGAGGGTCGAGGCCCTGCACCTCGAACGCGGTCTGTCCTCGAGCCTCCAGCACGTCGTCGAACAGTGCCCGGTAGCCGACACCCCTGACGGTGCCAGTCGAGTACGGAGGGTCTTGTCCGTTCACGCGCCGGAGCAGCACGACCTCCACCCGTCGGTGGTCGACACTCCTGGTCACCCGGAACGCCGACACCGTGGACGTGCACTGCACCCACCTTTCCCATGGGCTGCTCCCGTCCAGCTGGGTGAGAGGGAAGCCGAATCACCGAGGAACCGGAAGTGGGGCTCGACGACGTGCCTCCAGGATTCCGCGTCCACAGGCGGCACGCTATCGGTCGGAGACGTCGGCAGACGGGTACCCGCCGGGTGCCCGGGCGCGACGCACTCCCGGCGACGGGGGCACCAGGGCGCTACTCGGTGAGGTAGCCGGCGAGCTTCTGCAGTGAGGAATTCATACCGGCGGCATGGTCCTCGACCGGGACTGCATCAGGGACGTTGTCAGCCGTGATCTCGACGAGCGTGCCGCCAACTGCGTCGCTCAATTCCCACCTCATGTACATCGTGTCGTCGTAGCCGGGATCGTCGGAGACGAAGTCCACCGACCACACCACCCTTGTGTCGGGGACGAGTTCGGTGAATCGCGCCTCGACCACATCCGTGTCCGTGCTGGTCTTGCCTCGCGACGACGCGTGCTCGGGGTACGTCAGGACCATGCGGAACGAACCCCCTGGGCGAAGGTCGAATCGTTCGATCGTCCCCGTCATCTCTCCCGGTGGAACCCATGCCGACAACGCCTCGGGATCCAGCAGGGCTGCGTAGACCTCGGAAGCGGGCGCCGGGACCACCCGGGAGGCTCTGTCTGTTCGGGGCACAGTGGCGATGATACGAACTGTGCACGGGCGGCTCGACGGCTGCGCCTCCGTCACGGCGTTCGGGGCAGGTCGGTCGCCCCGATCATCTGGGTCGCTCCGCACTGAACACTCACCGCTCAGACCGCCCTCGCCTCCAGGAGTTCACCCGCCAGATGCTCCGCATCCCTTCCCACGAACCCCAGGAATGCGGAGCCCTTCGTCTGCAGGCCGGGCATGCCGATGAACGAGAGCCCGGGCACGGTCGTGCGGACACCCCTGTGGTGGGCCGGGGTGCCGTCTGGCGACAGGGGGTCAGGAATGTCGATCCAACTGAAGTCATTCCGAGAGCCGGTGGCCCAGATGACCCCGTCGGGGCGTTCGGTCGTGCCGTCGGCGAGCAGCGGGCCCTCCGTCCCGGCATCCACGACGCGCGCGACGTGTCGGAGCGCGCCGGATCGGCCGAGATCGCCCAATGGGGAGCCGATGAGCGGTATCGCTCCGACGGCGCCGGCAGACCCGCCCGAGGCCGCGCGGGGGCGGTCGAGGACGCCCATCTTCTGGAGCCACCAGAAGATGTCCTGATCGAGTAGGCGCTGCGGAAGTCGCTTCGGCAGTCGGTCGTAGCTGATGGCGGTGTCGACATGGCCGCTGGGCTCACCTGCGATCTGGCCGCCTGAGTTGCCCGCACCGACCACCAGGACTCGGCGCCCCCGCATGTCGGACGGCGTCCGGCAGCCGCTGCCGTGCATCTGGGTGACCGCCTCTGACAGGCGGCCGGCGAAGGGAGGAGCTGCCGGGTCCTGGAGCGCTCCCGTGGCCACCACCACCACAGTGGCCTCGACGCCCTGATGGTCGGTATCGATCCGGAACGGTCCGTTGGCGCCCTGCCGGCTCAGCCGCTCCACCCGGTACCCGCTTCGAATCTCGATGCTGAAGCGCGTCGCGTAGGCAGCGAGATGGTCGGCCACCTGGTCCTTGGTCGGATGCGTGTCACGCGGCGCCGGGAAGGGGACGTCCGGAAGTCCGTCGTACTGGGCCGGCGTGAACAGGACGAGGGAGTCGTAGCGGCGTCGCCAGGCATCGCCGACCATCGCGTTCGCATCGAACACGACCGGATCGACGCCTCGTCGTTGCAGGCACCGTGCCACGGCCAGACCAGCCTGGCCGACGACGATGATGACTCGCCGGTTGGCGGTCATCGGCCGTTCCGCTTGGTCAATGAGAGTGCCACGGACCTGCCCCGTTCGGATCGAGCCCGCCAACACTCCAGGTCGGTCAGCCCGAGTGGAGTCGCCAACTCGCGGACCCACTCGGCCCAGACGCCAGGCGAACGTCCCGTGCTTCGTTCGATGGCCCAGTCGTGGGTCAGGGTGACGAGCCGACCGCCGGAGCGGAGCACCCGGGCGACCTCAGCCAGCGAGGCGTCGAGCGGGTCCCACATCTGGATGCTGTTGACGGCCACCGCTCCGTCGAAGGTCGAGTCCCCCCAGCTGAGTGCATCGGCCGTGGTCTGGACGAGTTCCACGGTGCCCGACTCGATCGAGGCCCGGTTGCGCCGCCTGGCATCGCCCAGCATGGCGGCCGACGGATCGATCCCGACGATCGACACGCCCTCGACGGACGTGGCCAGATGATGGACTCCGACACCTGGCCCGATTCCGACGGCGAGGACTCGATCGCCCGGTTGGGGACCGAGGATGCCGACCGCTTCGATCTCGGCCTCCCTATTCGTGCGAGCCATCACTTTGGCCGTCGCCAGTCCGGCGACCCCATCGAACGGATTCGTTGCCATGGTCCGATTGTGCAGGTTGAAGTACGGTTCAAGTCAATGGCTGACACCCTGACGATCTCGGACCTGCACAGACGAACGGGAAGGCCGTCGTCCGCCCTCCGGTTCTACGAGCGCGAGCACCTGCTCGCTCCAGTCGGACGTGAGGGTGGGATGCGGGTCTACACCGAGGCCGCGGTCAACCAGGTGGCGCTGATCGACCTCCTGCAGTTGGCGGGATTCACCCTGGGGGAGATCCGGAGCATCGTGAGTCCGGAAGGAACGTTCTCTCCTGGTTGGCGCGATCGGGCCCTGGAGAAGATCGACGAACTGACCAGGCGCCTCACCCGGATCGAGTTTGCGAGGACGATCCTGGAACACACGGTCACGTGTCCACACGAATCGTTGCACGAGTGCCCGGTATTCATCCGGGGCGTGGCTGATCACGCTGAAGCGCTTGGCGCGAACCAGCAGCACGACATGGCTGCCGGGTAGTCGGCGAACCGTCGGTCGACCCACCTTCTGAGCGGTTGTGCACACGCCCCGTCGTGCCGGTAGTGGGCATCCTCCAGGAAATCGCCCCCGACGCAATGGAACGACCGGAGGACGCGCTGCACGACACGTCCGGCGGGACCCCGGGGTTCGGTCGAGCACCAGTGGTGGTCACCTCGGCCGCCGGCGAAGGACCACATCGGTGCCCTTCATCTGCGACATCCCTCCTGGCGAGCCCCCGACCTCGCACGACACCGCGACGATCCGCCGGCCTCGACATGGGGGTGCGTCCCTCCCGCCAACCTCCGGCGCATGACCGGCGAAAGCGGGCAGGCGTAGGGCGGCAACCGGGGTGAATACTCTCCGTGTGGATTGCAACGAACCAGCGGATGCTTCCAGCAATCGCAACCAGCGAATCCTTGCGTGGTTCATAGTCGGAGTCGCCGCCTGTGTGCTGCTGGCAGCGGTTGGCCTCTCTTGGTGGCTCTTCTTCACCCACCACACTCATGCCCAGATCGATTGCGCCTATGGCTACCATGTCGATAGCGGGCGATGCGTTCGCACCTAGCCCATAGGTGCCGGTCGAGATCAGTTGGTTCTCGGCAAGCGACGCAGCTGATAACCGCCTCCGACCCGGCAGCGGGGATACCTCCGACGTGTCGGAGCTGGGTGGCGTGACCACCCTGGCCATTCCTGCTATCGACGGTCCATCGCCGAGCGGAGCGCGCGCAGGACGCGTCTGCCAAAGGAATCCCGTGATGCGGCCAAGGCTGACTTGAACCAGTCAAGCGTGACATTGGTTCCGTGGAGCTCGGACTCCAGACGCAGGATCTCAGCCTCAAGACCGTCGATCCGCTCCTGCCTGACTGCGACCCTTCTCTGGAGTTCCTCTACTCGGCTCATCGTCGTATTGCACTTGAGGTCCAGTTCGGCGCCATCAAGTGCTCCTTCGAAGAACCAATCATGTGCTTCGAGCAGAGGGGACACCGCGTCGTGTGGGTCATAGTCGATGCAGGTGACTGCATCCGCTCCGAAAGCTTCGGCGAATGTTCCAATCAGCAAGCCGTAGTCGAAGCAGTAGGTGTTCTGGCGAAAGGTCACTTTTCTCTCCGTCGCCACCAGTTCGCTGTACTCCGCGTAGCTCATCTCAAAGGCATAACTGGCCAGCGTCACGTACAGCGACTGTGCGTACTCGTGAACGTCCCTGAGCGTCAGCGCGACGTGGGGGACGAATCCCGAATTCTCCAGGCGAGCCTTGAGTTGGTGCAGACGTTCAGGATTGGCGAATAGGCACGAGAACTCCTCAGACGAGAGGAGTACCTTCTCGCAGTCGGAAGCGACGATCTCGTCGATGAGATCATCGAGCGTGCCGGATCTCGCGTCGAACAGTGCGTGCCCCATCAGTTCCCATGCGATGTTTGAGTGGCTGTCGCTCTCGGTTGCGCCGGCCCAGATGCCCGTCTCGGGATACATGATCCCGCGATCAAGCAACTCGGCGCGGTTTCGCGTGAAGAGCATCTGTAGCGACGTTGTCCCCGTCTTGTGGGTCCCGGCATGAATGAGGACTGATCGCTTCATGCGCGTCGGAGTCGTTGCTCGCAGCTCGGCGATTGCCTGTCGCCAGAGATCTCACACGGCGTGACTGAATTGACCATGTGAACAACGCCGTCGGGACCGCGGCACGAGTGCCCAATGACCAGGTCGATCGAGGAGATCTGCACTTGCATGCTGCAACTCTTGCATGCTTCCACACGCCCCAGTCGTGTCGGTCCAGGGCGGTTAGCTGGTGGCAACCGGTCTCGCCAGATGATGCGCCCACAGCCGGCAGCGTTGTGGGATGCCTTTCGCCCTTGCACTCGCCCGGTCGACATGAGCCCCTCATTCAGGCTTCAGTGCAGTGAACGTCGAACTACCGCGGTGCCAGATCGCAGGGCTTTCGGTATTTCGGCTACATCGTCGACCAAGTCCAGAAGGTGGTTGATGACATCGTCGTGCGCCTCCGAAGCGACTTCAACCTCGTACTCGATCCCCGTCGATGCCCAAGTGCTCGCGTCGAATCCTCCGGAGGCACGAACCTGTGCTCCGTCAATCTCGATACCCATTCGGTCCGCCTCTCGGTAGACGTCATTGAGAATGCAGCCAGCGGCTGCGAGGTGGTAAAGATGCGCCCCAGTGAAGTCCGTCTGGATCACCACTCCATTCGTCGTCCACCGATGGGGTAAGACGACACCCTCGTTCGGGTCCTTTCGCAGACTCCCCGCCGAGACCACCACTTCGAACGTCGGATCGTCACCCATCCCAGCAGGATGCCTTGAACCCCGCCCTCCTGTCCATGCTGGCTGGTGAGCTGAAGCTGCGATCCCGAGCCGGCGGCTGTAGGGGGCACCCTGAGCGGGTGACTTTCGCCTCTGTGCGCTCTCGACTGGCTGGGCAACGCTGGCAAGATGCACTACGGATACGGATACGGCGGCGGGAACCACTGGGGGCTGTGGGTCCTCATGATCGTCGCCATGGTCGTGTTCTGGGGTGCCTTGGCCTGGATCATCGTCACCCTCATACGCCACCGTGCGAACCCAGCCGGTCCGACCCCCTTGGCTCCCGGATCGAGTTCGGTGCCGCCCAGCTCGGACGCACTTCGCCTCCTCAATGAGCGACTGGCTCGTGGTGACATTGACGAAGACGAGTACACCCGCCGTCGGTCACTGATCGAAGGGTCCGGGTGAGTGCCAGTCCACGCCACAGTGGCCTGATCATCGCTGCGGTCGTCGCCGGAGCGGCACTGGTGATCGGAACCGGTGCCCTTGTGGCACTTGGTGCCAGTCGGTCGGCGACACCGGCGAATGGTGCGTATGGAGCCATCACCTGTGCAGCGCCAGCACTCCCCGGCGCCACGGTGGACGTCCAGGTCACCGATGCCGGCGATTCGATGATGGGCCAGACCCCGATGCGGGCCACGCTGCTGGCTACCCCTGTCAGTGTGTCGGCCGGGACCATCTCGTTCGTGGTCGCCAACACCGGCGCCCTCGTCCACGAGCTGGTGATTCTGCCGCTACCGGCGGACGGTCCGGGTACTCGGCCCACGGGCTCTGATGGCAAGGTCGACGAGTCTCAGAGCCTCGGAGAGGCATCCCGATCGTGCGGTTCTGGCACCGGTGACGGAATCGCCCCGGGGAGTACGGCGTGGACCACTGTCACACTCAAGCCGGGTCGGTACGAGTTGGTATGCGACCAGCCGTGGCACTACGCCGCAGGGATGTTCGACGTCCTCACGGTGACCTGACTCTTCCGGGTGCCCCAGCCGTGACGGTCGAGGTCGGTTAGCGCTCGGCAAACGCTTGTCGTTGGTTGACGTGCACGCTCCCGACGACCTGGGGCAACGGCGAGGATCCCTCTGAAATACTTGGCTGCCATGAGACGGACCACGAGACTCTCGTTGGTTTTGGCACTCAACTTGGTTCTTATTGCCGCCTTGGTCATAGTGGGCATCGGAGCGCACTCACTTGGGGTCTTGGCGGCAGGAGCGGACTACCTCGCTGATGCTGCAGCCATCGGCGTGTCGCTCGTTGCAATCCGACTATCTACCCTGCCACCCACTGCAGCCCGACCCAACGGTTATCCAAGAGCGACAACGTGGGCCGCACTGGTGAATGCCGGTTGGCTACTTTTGCTGTCAGTACTCGTCATCGTGGCCGCCCTCCGACGACTCATTGCTGGGACGCACGAAGTGCATGGACTGCCCGTGCTGATTGTCAGTGGAATTGCTGCTGCAGTCATGCTGGTCGGTGCGCTCATCCTGGGTGGCGACGAGGATGACGATGATGACGAGGGTGGGAATCTCAACATGCGGGCCGTTCTCCTGGACACTGCAGCGGACTCTGTTGCTGCGGGTGCAGTCGCTGTTGTGGGGGCCGTCATCCTGGCGACCAAGGGCAACTACTGGCTGGACCCGGCTGTCGCCCTCGTGGTGTCAGGGGTCATTGCGTACCACGCCCTGCGACTCGTCCGCACAGTTCTCATCAAGCTGAGGGCGGACTCGGCGACCGCCACATAGGTGCCGGAGTGTGGCAGTTCGCAGTGGGCAAGCACCGGCCCCCGAGAGGCGCCGCGCTCACTGTTCGGGGGCGGTATCTGACAATCGAAGGTTGACTACCCCAGTGAACCGGCGGACGCCGCTCCGACGATGGGGGCGTTGAGCGGTGCCCCTCCTTCTGAGCCCTCGAAGACAGCGGTCCCGAAGCTGAAGATGCCGCCGTCGCTGGCAACCTCCCAGTACCCGTTTCCGTCAGGTGTGGCCACGATGGCGACGACTGGGGCATTGAGAGTGATATTGCCAGTGGACCCGGAGAACGGGACACCAAAGTTGAAGATGCCTCCATCGGACGCCGCCTCCACGTAGCCGTACACCTGTGAGGCATTCCCCTGAAGGGCCATTCCAACCATCGGCCGATTGAGCGGCACCCCACCCATCGACCCCCAGAATTGCGCGTCGCCGAAGGCGAAGATGCCCCCGTCGGCGGCGATCAAGAAGTAACCCTGGCCATCTGGCGTCGCCGCGGCCCCGACGACCGGCTGGTTGAGATGGACACCTCCCATGGAGCCGAGGTATGGGGCGTCGCCGAAGGAGAAGATGCCCCCGTCGGCGGCGGCCAACCAGTAGCCCTTGCCGTCGGGTGTAGGCGCTATTCCCACGATCGGCTGGTTGAGCTGGAGGCTCCCGGTCGAGCCGTAGAAGTACGCATCACCAAAGCCGAAGACGCCCCCGTCGGAGGCCACCTCCCAGTAGCCCTTCCTGTCGGGCGTGGCGGCCATCCCTACGATGGGGGCATTCAGGTGCTGTCCACCCATTGACCCGTAGAAGTGCGCATTGCCGAAGGCAAAGATGCCCCCGTCTGAGCCGACCTCCCAGTAGCCCGGGTTGTAGAGCATGTCGATGGACCCCAGATCACCCACGGCGGCACACTGGGTCGCCGATGCACACGAGATGCCTCGCCCGGCACCTCCGGCATCCTGTGTCACAGCGAAGGTCCACGTCGTCCCGTTCCAGACCTCGAAGAGGGCAGCACCGTTCTGTGCGGTTCCTGTGGCCTGGCATGACGTGGACGACACACACGAGACGCCACCGAGGTCATTTGCCAGTGTCGAACTCGAGTTCGGGCTCGGGGCAATCGACCACGCCGTGCCGTTCCATTGTTCGACGAGCGTCTGATCGACGATGCCGTTGGAGGCACTGCCGACGGCCTTGCAATCCACCCCTGAGGCACACGAGACACCGTTCAAGTCATTGTTCCGGATCGTCGCCGTGTTCGGGCTCGACACGATCGACCATGTCGTGCCGTTCCATTGCTCGACCAGCGTCTGGTCCGCTGTCCCGTTGGAGGCCCTACCGACGGCGAAACACATAGTCGACGAGGTGCACGAGACGCCCGTCAACGCATTGTTCAGACCAACGCCTTGGTTCGGGCTCGACACGATCGACCATGTCACGCCGTTCCATTGCTCAATGAGCGTCTGATCGGCGGTGCCGTTGTAGAAACTGCCGACGGCTGTGCAGTCCACTTCGGAGGTACACGTCACGCCGTTCAAGTTGTTGCTCCGGGGTGGTGCCGCGTTCGGGCTGGGCACGATCGCCCAATGCATCCCGTTCCATTGCTCGACCAGGGTCTGGTCCGGTGTCGAACCGGAGGCCGTGCCGACGGCGATGCAGAAGTCGGACGAGGTGCACGAGACACCTGTCAACACATTGCGCGAAGCGACGGTCGGGACCGCGGGGAAGGACCACGACGCCCCGTTCCAGTGCTCAATGAGGGGCCTCGAAAAGCCTCCGCCTACGGGCCGGGTTCCGACCGCGGTGCAGTCATTGGTCGCTGCGCAGGACACGCCAGCGAGCCCAACCGCGACTTCCGGTGCCCCGTAGCCCGGGATCACCGAGACCCACGTGGGTTGGGAAACACCGGCAGTCGTCCCCCCAGCAGAGTTGCCTGACGCGGTGACGAGGAAACCTGCACTCGCCACAAGTGCGACCACTAGGAGCACCCGTACTCGATCCTTGTGGCGCACAGTTCACCTCCGCGAATTGGTCGAAGCGCAAGGAGCGCTCTACTGCTCTTGTCCTCCCCACAATATTGCCCGACAAGCGCCGTCTGCCCGCATGTCTGACACGTGCATCGAGCTGCCTGCCTCACTCGTGCTGCTCATGGGCGGCCAGCTCTCGGCAGGCGTTCGCCGTTCAGCTACCGCCGCCGAACCGGCGATCAGGGATCCCCACGCATGCATTGTCAGCCGACGAACAACCAGGATCCAGAGCGCCGGAAGCTCTCACGACCGGCCCAACCGGCTGCCTGCCAGGCGAGGACTTTCGCCGGACTTGCCACCACCAGGGGCCCGTACTCCGCGACGTCGTATGACCAGTCGTACTTCTCGTCGTAGGCCGCGATGACCTCGGCGTCGGTGCTGAATCCCGTGATGTTGCCTTCGACAATGACGACGTCGGACCCGCTTTCGAGGTGGACGGTGACGAGTGGGTCCTCGGCAACTGCCTGCAGGAGGAACGGCGATCCGATGCTGAGGAACAGAGTGTCGCTGTGCCATGTCCCCCAGACCGGACGTGGATGAGGGTGGCCGCCGTTTCGAGCGACGACCCAGTACGTCCCGGATCGGAGCAGTTCACTCTCGACCCACGACCAGTCGAGGGGCCCGTGATCCGCGGGGTGACCGTAGAAGTGCGCCTGCCGCCATGGACCTGGCATGGGGAAATCGTAGCGATTCAGCATGTCGACCCCAGTGAAGGGGTATCCCCTGCACCCGGCGATCAGGGGCACCCCCAGCGCCTCTCGTCATCCCGGGCCTTGTGGGTGGATGGTCTCGCCCCGGGCCAGCATCTCGACGAGTTGCTTGATGCGTCTGGCTCTGGTGTCGTCCTTCTTCGCGGTACTGATCCGATAGAGGATGGAATACCGATTGGCACTGGAGAGTGTCCGGAACTTCTCCTCCGCACGTGGGTCGGCGGTCAAGGCTGCTGCGAGATCCTCCGGCACCTGCGCCTCGGCCTGCCCGGGGTACGCCGCCTCCCAGCGACCGTCTGCTTTCGCCAGACGAACCTGGTCCTCCCCGGATCGGTGCATTCGGCCGGACGCGGCCAGCTTCTCAGCGAGAGCGACGTTCCGCTTCGACCACTGGCTCCGAGTGCCACGAGGCGTGAATCGGCGTCGGAACGTCGTCTCATCACGCCGTGCGACCCGTCCGTCGATCCAGCCGAAGCAGATCGCCTCGACGAGGGCGTCGTCGTAGACGAGGGCCGTCGGATGGGTGGTGCCCTTCTTGGCCAGCACGAGCCACACGCCGGTTGACGATGCGTGCTGGACCCCCAGCCAGGTCCGCCATTCGGACGCATCCGCGACGAGTAACTCCGGAAGATCCATGGAATCACGGTAACGCCGTCGAGCCGGCGGTACTGGGGCAGGTGCGGTCCTGCTCACGCGACTTCGCAGGTTGACGGGTCCCCGATGCAGCGGGCGGCCCTCTGTCGTCGACGCAGTGCGTGCAGTCCTTGACCGAGTCCCGTGCAGATGCCGAAGTTCGCCGACCCAATGAGCCGGCTACTCAGGCTCGCCGGTGGACGGCCGAGGGCCAGAGGCACGAAGAACCACACCGCACCCGTTGCCGCCCCGGACAAGTGCAACCACTCGAATGGATGGGCATCCGGCCAGGCGTTGGATCTTCGGTGACGTCCTGCGGCCCGTTGCACCCACGGAGGTTGACGGAATGAGATCTGCCGGTTCGTTGCGACCATCCCCAAGGTGGCAGGGAACCACGGGAGAGGCGATCCACTACCGGCCACAGGGGACGGGGCGCTGCACGTGAAGTTCAGCAGGACCCCCTGCGTGCCGATGACCCAGCCATGAGCGTCGGAGCCGACCCGACAGTCGAGCCGCGTGATGGTGACGCAATTGCGGATGTGGGCCCCGTCTGGAGTCGACGGTTGTTGCTCGGGATCCTGGGGGTCCTGTGCGTCGTTGTGGGCGGATGCATGGTGCTGCAACGTACGGAACCGACGGGCCGGCCGATGATCGCTCCCACTCCGTCGGCACGCAGCCCGCGGACCACTGGGTCGTGACCGCCAAGTTCTCCGATCCCTACCTCTACCAGAGGTATCCGCAGTCGCTCCCGTGTCGGGAAGCGTCCAGTTGCCTGTCTGGCGTCCAGGTGCCCGTCTGCGTCGACGACCTGCGTTGCTTGGCAAACGCGAATTTGGACGGGCTCGAAGGTGTGGTCGCGACGAGCGATGGCGGGTCGAGCTGGCGCAGAGAGCGACTGCCTGACGGACTGGCGACCCTCGGTCGATTCTCCTGTACGTCGTCCGGGTGGTGCGCTGCGGTGGCGTACGGGACCGCTACAGGCCCATCCCTTGGGGGTGTCCTCCTCCAAACGGACGACATGGGGGTGAGTTGGACAACGGCGCCGATCAGCGCAACACCTGCAAAGCTCCCGTCGGGGATCGATTGCCCGCAACCAGGAACTTGCCTGGTCACCGCGCCACTCGGAAGGTCCGTCCTGGTCACTCTCGACTTCGGTCGATCCTGGGTCATCTCGGCTCCACTTCCCCACTTCTCGCCAAGCTCCTTCTCGCCCATCTCCTGTGCGAATGTCCGCGTGTGCTGGGCCTACGGCTACTCGGTGGCGACAGATGGCACTCCACTGGCATATCTGGATCGCACCGACGACGGCGGGATGACCTGGCGAATGCTGGTCCTGCCCACGCACCTGAACGGCCCAGCTGCACTGCTGTGCCCCAATCGGAGAACCTGCTGGATGGGGGGCTACCACCTCGCAGGACGGAACGCGGAGCCGGTGGGGAGTCCCAAGATGTTCCGTTCTCTCGATGGTGGATCGACATGGACCCAGGCTGCAGTGCCACATGGATTGCAGATGGACCCGACGGCGATGGGCTGCCTGGACGGGAGTACGTGCTGGGACCTCGCATATCCACCGAGCGGCCCACGTTGGTCGACCCTTCTCCTCACGAGGGACGGTGGGACTCACTGGTTCACCCATCGGATCCTGCCCATGCCGAACACTCCCTACAACCGGGCAGCACGCCCGTCGGAGCAGCGATGCTTTGTAGGAACGATGCCATTCAGTCCCGACACGTCGATCGCGCGTCTCGACCCTGCCAGCTCAGACGCATCTTGATGCACGGCGACCGGGAGCAGCTCCGGGGCGTCGACCGGCCTTATCCGCACCCCATCGGGCGGTTCCGCCGACCGGGCGCTGCTCACCGCTGGGCGGTCGATTGATCGGGGACACGGCAATGCACGGGCGGACGATGCCGGATGGCTGGGATCTGGCCGGATGATTCGGCCGGGGAGCGGCACAGGTGCCGTAGATTCGACTCCGGCCGGGTCACGACGGTCCGGCCGACGACGAAGGACCGACCCGTGCCCCTGATCAGAGACACACCCGCAGGCGAGCTCTCCCCCTACCTCGAGCAGCACCGGGACAATCCGGCGTATCGCAAAGGTGGTGCACTTCTCGGACCATGAACCGGTGCACAACCGGCGACCGGGGGCACAAGTACAGCATCGCTCGATCGGATGTCCTGTCGAGATTCAGCCGTCAACGGCGAATAGGCGCCAGACGCCTGGAACGCCTTTCAGTTCGTATTCGCCCCTCTCGGTGAACTCGATGGGTGAACCCACCACGAGGTCCTTGACGGTCGAGGACACCAGCACCTCGCCCTCACCGGCTTCGCCTGACACTCGGGCACCGATATGCACTGCCATGCCGGCCACGTCTTCCCCCCGGACCTCGACCTCTCCCGTGTGCAGGCCAGCTCGCACCCCGAGATCCAGTGGACCTAGCGCATCCCGGATGGCCAGAGCACATTCGATGGCCCGCCCCGGACTGTCGAAGGTGGCTACGAAGCCATCGCCCACCGTCTTCACCTCGCGGCCTCGGAACCGCTCGAGTTGACCGCGCACGGTCCGATCATGTCGATCGAGGAGGTCGCGCCATCGGTCGTCCCCGAGTTGGCCAGCCAGTTCGGTGGAGCCCACGATGTCCGTGAACAGGACCGTGGCGAGCACTCGTTCAGCGCCGGTGCCTCCTCGCGTGCCCGTCACGAACTCCTCCAGTTCATCGAGAAGCGGTCCGGTGTCACCGACCCAGTAGAGGTAGTCGTCCCCCGGAAGTTCAACAAGCCGTGAATCCGTGATCAGTTCCGCCAGTGCCCGACTGCGCTCCAGGCCATGCAACGCCGCTCCGATCCGCTGCACGACCACTGTGGGGACCTTGACCGCTGGGAGGAGGTGCCGTACATCGGTCTCCCAAATTCCTCGCTGAATCGCACGAGCCATTGCCGGAGTCGCACCGAGGTTTCCCGCACGGTCCCACCAGTTTCGAAAATCGGAATCATTTGCAGTCGAAGGCGCGTATACGGCGAGCAAGTCAAAGCCGAGCTCCACGGCATCAGGGTCCGACGCCAGGTCGAATACCGAATCCATGAGGTCTCCCGCGACCCCGAAGGGAAAATCCGGTGCCCAGGCAGCGCGTGCCGAGGTGCAGAACAGGACCAGTCCACTGACCCGCTCGGGCTCCGACGCGGCGAGGACGATCCCGTCAGGTCCCGCGGTGAACGGAGCGATCACGGTGGCCTTGGTCGAACCGACGGCGTCCAGAACGGCGATCGCGTCCCTGGCCCATTCCTCATTCGACGGGGGCGACGCCGGGGACCCACGGTCCGATTGCCCGATCCCCCTTCTGTCGAAGCGGATGAGCCGCCCCATCGACGCCAGTCGACGGTGGAACCGCGCCATCCGAGGCTCTTCGTCGACGCAGTCGATCGGCGTGGTGCCGCCGGTGAGCATCAGGATGTCGGTCGGCCCATCCCCGAGCACCTGGAATGCAATCTCTACGCCATCGACCTGGGTGTACCTGGTACGAGGACTGGCCGCCATGGCGAGAGAGTAGCGGCTGACCTGCCACCGACACCGACCTGTTCGATGGAATCTGTGCGACTGTCGGGTCGGAGATGGAAGTAGGTATCCGCCGCCGACCCGGCAGCGAGGGCCAGGCTTCCGCGCGGTGTGACGGCTGGCGCGCAAGAGGGGCCCGAAGGCCCCTCCGCACGACTACCTCGTCATGACTGCCTTCAGATTACCAGCGAATGTCACACCTCGGCCGTAGGTTCCCAGGTGCGCCCTGGGTCTGGATGACTGCCTCGTCATGACTACACGAGAGCACCGGGTTCGACTCCCGGCCAGGGTGCCTCACCCGGGTGCTGGGCCGCTGGTGGTTGGTCTCCACCGCTCAAGCGGTCCAGCTCACCGAGTGCCTCGACTGGGAGTTCCCCACACGCCTCGAAGCGCCGGTCGGGGATGCCCCTCCACGATCTTCTGTCGGCGCGGACGCCCGATCCAAGGGCGTCCTATCCGGAAGGTCGGCCGCGACACCTAGATTCGGACAAGGACCGGCGCCGACGGTCCCTCCCGACGACGAAGGACGAACCCTGTGCCCCTGATCAGAGACACACCCGCCGGCGAGCTCTCCCCCTATCTGGAGCAGCACCGCACCAA
>Ga0209698_10001704_pt1 | contig 25360 bp, 20 predicted proteins | sample LitLauG_LLR_2012_FD_187203 | JGI IMG/M metagenome (GOLD analysis project Ga0209698, IMG submission 187203) | Freshwater sediment microbial communities from Pennsylvania, USA - Little Laurel Run_MetaG_LLR_2012 (SPAdes) (version 2) | ecosystem: Environmental > Aquatic > Freshwater > Creek >... | reverse complement strand
CCCTGGACCGCGCCTAGGAGTCTGCGCGGCACAAGCGCCTAAGCTCCCCTCGCCCGCTTGCGGGAGAGGGGTCGGGGGTGAGGGTGTACGCGCTCGCATAGCGCCGCGGCTCGCGCCGCCCAGGCGCGGCGGCATTTACGGCCCGGCGGATTTCTCTCCCCGCGCTTCGTCCTTTTCCTCGCGCGCGCGCGTCATGAGTTGCCGCAGCCGGGCATCAACTTCCGTCATGGTGTAGAAATCCGCGTCGGCTGCCTGGCGGGCGAGCTGCAACTGTTCCACCGCCGCCGGCGTCGATCCCAGCAACAGGTAAAGCTCGGCCGTGGCCTGGTGCTGCAGGGTCTTCTGGTCGAGCGCCGCATAGCTGGTCGCCAGAAAATTGAAGAAATCCGGATCCGTACGCGAGAGCGCCAGCTGTTCGCGCAGGTACGCAATGGCCTGCGCATGGTGCTGCGCGCGTTGCATAAGGTCGGTGTACTGCATGGCGACGGCGCGTGACAGGGGAAAGTGCACGCTGGCCTCGCGTCCCAGCTGCAGTGCCTGGTCGCGTTCCGCGTCGTTGCTGGCGGCCTCAAAGCGTGCCAGCGCCACCATGTCGTCAAGCATGGCCGACGGCACCTCGGTGGAGCGGCGCGCGGCCAGCGCCGCCTCGACCGCCGCGGCCGGCTGCTTGAGCTTGATATCGGCCAGTGCCATGCCGTAATACGCTGCGGTGTCGGATACGGCCGAGTGATGGGCGATCTGGTCGGTAAAGGTAGCCAGCCGGTCGCGCAGGCCGGGCGTCGACTCATCCTGCAGCACCCGCAGGCGCGCCCGAATGAGCTGGAATTCGAGACTGTCGGCATGCTGGTGCGTGCGCGTGGTGCGGATGCGCGCCTGCATGTCGGCAATGCGCTCCTCGGTCATCGGGTGCGTTTGCAGGTAGGCCGGTGCCACGCTGGCATATGCCCGCGTGCCCTGCTGCATGCGCGAGAACAGGTCGGCCATGGCCTGGGGGTCGAAACCGGCATCGGTCAGGATCTGGAAGCCCACGCGGTCGGCCTCGCGCTCGTCGTTGCGCGAAAACGCCAGCTGGCGCGAGAGCGCGGCCGCCTGCCCCACGGCCAGGGCGGCATTCGTGCCCTGGCCGCTGCGCGCCGCCAGCAGTGCGACGAGGACCGAACCCAGGGTGATCAGCATGGAGTCGCGCTGGCGTCCGAGCGAGCGCGCCAGGTGGCGCTGCTGCACGTGGCCGATTTCGTGGCCCAGCACGGAGGCGAGCTCCGACTCGCTTTGCGCGGTCAGGATCAGTCCCGTATGCACGCCGATGAAACCGCCGGGCAGCGCAAAGGCGTTGATGGTGACATCGCGCATGACGAAGAATTCGAAATCGATATGCCGCGCCGCACTGGCAGCAACCAGCTGAAAACCCAGGTGGTTGATGTAGTCGATGGTCTCCGGGTCATCCAGGTACTCCGGGCTGCGCCGGATGTATTGCTGCATGATCTCCTCGCCATACTTGCGCTCTTCCAGCGGCGACAGCTCCTCGCCGCCCGCCTCGCCCAGCGTCGGCAGCTCCTGCGCCATCAGCGCGGGCTCGACGGCGAACAGCGCACAGAGTGCGAAGACGAGCCAGCGGGAGAGGCGGGTGCCTATGAATCGGTTCAAGATGTATGCAGACGGGGACCGGGGCCCATGTGCCCCTGCGCTTTGTATGATATCCGTATGCCCTGATTGGTTCCGTGCAGCGCAGCAGGCGGCGCGCGGGCGTGACCGGGGATTTGTTTGCATTCGTTACAGGAAAATCATGGCAGACGCGCGCGACCCGCTGACCCACTTTGATCCGGCCGGCCAGGCAAGAATGGTGGACGTGGGGGCCAAGCCCGCAACCGACCGCATGGCCCGCGCCGCCGGCAGCATCGTCATGGCTCCCGAAACGCTGGCCGTCATCGCGGCCGGCAGCGCCGCCAAGGGCGATGTCCTGGGCATTGCGCGCATTGCCGCCATCATGGGCGCCAAGCGCACCGCCGATCTCATCCCCCTGTGCCATCCCCTCCCGCTCACCAGCATCACGGTGGAGTTTGCCGTCGATCCGGCGCGCAACTGTGTCGACTGCGCAGTGACCGTGCAAACGCGCGGACCGACGGGCGTGGAGATGGAAGCCCTCATGGCCGTGCAGGTGGGGCTGCTCACCATCTACGACATGTGCAAGGCGATGGACCGCGGCATGACCATAGGCCACGTCCGCCTGCTGGAAAAGCGCGGCGGCGCCAGCGGTACGTGGGTCGCGGTCTGATCCTGGCTATTCCCGCCGGGAATATCCCGACTTCACCCTCTCCCGCTTGCGGGGCGGAGGTGGGGTTTCGCGAAGCACGGCTTCGCGCCACCGGAGCGACCGCGCCCTGCGATGCGCGGGCTATAGGGCCGGGGTGAGGGTCCCAGCAAGAAATCAACCCCCCGGCGGCACCGTCTCCATAAAACTCGGCCGGGCCGCAAGCTTCTCATAGTGCCGGGCAAGATTGGGATGTTCGCTGCGCCAGGTGATTTCCGGGAAGCGGAAGTCCAGGTAGGAAAGACTCACCCCCAACGCGATATCGGCGAGGGTGAAACGCTCGCCGTTGCACCAGGCGCGGTCCTCCAGTGCGGTGGCAGCCGCCTGCAGTCCGGCCGTGGCCTTGCCCAGGTGGCGATCGATCCAGGGCTGGAGTCGATGCGTGGCTGGCCGCTGCGCATGCTCCAGTCGCACCGTCACCAACGCATCGACGATGCCATCGGCCAGCGCTTCCCAGGTGCGCACCTCGACGCGCTGGCGGCCGCTTGCCGGAATGAGGTGACCCACAGGCGTGAGGGTATCGAGATATTCGACGATGACACGTGAATCGAAAACGGCACCGCCATCATCCATGATGAGACAGGGAACCTTGCCCAGCGGATTGAACTGGGAAATGGTGGTGTCGGGCGACCAGACATCGGTCATCTGGAGTTCGCATTCGATGCGCTTTTCCGACATCACGATGCGCACCTTGCGCGCATAGGGGCTGGTGGGCGAAGCGATGAGCGTGAGGTTCCGGAACATGCCGGCGAGTATATCGTGCGCTCCTGTCGGGTGTATGCAGCATTGCACGCACAGCCTCATGCCTTGAAGTGGCGATGCTAAACTGCAACGCAGGCGCCGCTGCGGGGCAGCGGCTACGCCATGGTTCACCTACACGACGCCACCTGTGCCCAAAACCGCTGCTGCTGCCGCAACCCTGGCGCTGTCTTCCCTCACGGCCATATCGCCGCTCGATGGTCGTTACGGTCGTGCCACGGCACCGCTGCGCGCCGTTTTCTCGGAATTTGCCTTCATGCGCGCGCGGGTGCGGGTGGAGATCGAATGGCTGATCGGACTCGCCGGGCTGGGCCTGCCCGAGCTGCCCGCGTTTGATGCGGCCACCGCCCTCGCGTTGCGTGCGCTGGTCACCGATTTCTCGCTCGCGGATTGCACGCAGATAAAGGATATCGAGGCGCGCACCAACCACGACGTCAAGGCGGTGGAATACTGGATAAAGTCGCATCAGGAGCGCATTCCGGCGCTCCGGGCTGCGGGTGAGTTCATCCATTTCGCCTGTACGTCCGAGGACATCAACAATGTCGCGCACGCTCTTCTCCTGGAGGAAGGGCGCTCCTTGTTGCTGGAAAACCTCGGCGCCATCCACGCCCGCCTGCGCGCCCTGGCCCACGAGCATGCGGCCATGCCCATGCTGGCGCGCACGCATGGCCAGGCCGCCACGCCCACCACAGTCGGCAAGGAGTTCGCCAACGTCGCCCAGCGCCTGGCCATTGCCATTGCGGGTATTGGGCGCGTAACCGCCCGCGCCAAGATGAACGGCGCCGTGGGCAATTTCAATGCCCACCTCATCGCGGCGCCCGACATCGACTGGGAGGGCTTTGCCGCTCGCACAGTGGCAAATCTGGGCATCGAATTCAACACCCACACCATACAGATAGAGCCGCACGACTGGATGGCCGAACTCTTCGATGCCATCGCGCGTGCCAACACCATCGTCCTCGACCTCGATCGCGATATCTGGGGTTATATCGCCATGGGCTACTTTCGCCAGCGGCTGCGCGAGGGTGAGGTCGGCTCGTCCACCATGCCCCACAAGGTGAACCCCATCGACTTCGAGAACTCCGAGGGCAACCTGGGCATTGCCAACGCCCTGTTGCGGCATTTCTCCGAGAAGCTTCCGGTATCGCGCTGGCAGCGCGACCTGAGCGATTCAACGGTGCTGCGCAACCTGGGTGTGGCCTTTGGTCACTGCTGCATTGCCTATCAATCCTGCCTGCGCGGCCTCGACAAGCTGGAGGTCAACGCCTCCGCGCTCGCCGGCGACCTCGAGTCGGCCTGGGAGGTTCTGGCCGAAGCGGTGCAGACGGTGATGCGGCGGTACGGGGTGCCAGAACCCTATGAAAAGCTCAAGGCGCTGACCCGCGGCCACGGCATCGACCGCGCCGGACTCCAGGCGTTCGTGCAAACCCTGCAGATTCCGGAGCCGGCCCGCCGGGCCTTGCTGGATCTGAGCCCGGCAACGTATATCGGCAAGGCCGTCGAACTGGCGCGGCGCTGCTAGCGCGGCGTGCGACATATGTTCGACATGGTCATGTCATCGTCACAACATCTTCACATCATCAGCCAGGCTTCGTCACATCAACAGGGAGACAGATAGTGAACCGTCTTGTAAAGGCAGCATTTCTCGTGGGTACTTTGGCAACGCTGACGGCCGCCGCACCGGCGTGGGCGCAGTTTGCCAAGCCGGAGGCCGCGGTGGAGTACCGCCAGTCCGCCTTCACGCTGATCGGCAACCATATGGGGCGCATCAAGGCCCAGATCGACAGCGGCAAGCCCAGCCTCGAAGTCATCCGCAGCAGCGCAGCACTGATTGAAACGCTCAAGACGCTGCCGTTCGAAGCCTTCGTCGAGGGGTCGGCGGATGTCGCCGACAGCGCCGCCAAGCCCGAGATATGGACCGAGCGCGAGAAGTTCGACAAGCGCGCCAAGGAAATGCAGGAAAAGGCCGGGCTGCTCAACGCCGCTGCCCGCTCGGGCGACATGGGCGCCATCCGCACGGCATTTGGCGACACGGGCAAGGCCTGCAAGAACTGCCACGAAGACTACAAGAAGAAGAAGTAAGGCAACCTGGCTCGGGACCGCGACCGGCGCCGGGGCGCGGTCCCGCACAGCGATTTCAGTTGACGTTTACCAGCAGGTAAACCAGCAGCACGCTGACGCCCAGCAAGCCCACCGCCCTGGGCCACAGCGTCCGGTCCTGCGCCGACTCCACGATGAGTCCATCCGGCACCTGCTTGTCACCGGTGATCATCGGCACCACGAGGTTGTCCCGCTTGAACCAGCGGTAAAAGACGATGGCCGACAGATGCAGGGCCAAAAGCACGTACAGCACGCTTTGCCCGGCGTCGTGCACGCTGGTGAAGCGGTCGACCAGCGCATCGGATACATGCCGCGCCAGCGGTCCTTCGCTGGCGATATCGTCCTTTGAAAAAAGGCCGCTCGTCGCCTGCATGAAGCAGGCTGCCAGCAGCACCAGCACCGAAATGGCCCCCAGGGGATTGTGGCCGGGATAACCCGCGGCGCCCTCAGGCCGGTCCGCGGCCCGCAGTCCACGCAGGTAGCGCAATATTTCCGCCGGGCCGCGCACGAACTGCGCAAAGCGTGCGTAGCGCGAACCGGCAAATCCCCACGCCGCGCGAAAGATCACCAAGGCAAGAACCGCATAGCCGCACAGGAAATGCACGCGTTGGGCCATGTAGCCCCCCGACTGCGCGCTGATGAATGCGGCAATCATGCAGGCCGCCAGCGACCAGTGAAAAAGCCGCGTCGGCAGGTCCCAGACGCGCACCCGACCCTGCGGCCGACGGTGATCGACACTCATCGCGCTGTTGCCCGCACCGGCTGTCGCACGCTCAGGGCGTCAGCGGCCGTTCTTCCTTGACCGGCCGCACAAGGTCCGAGCGCTGCACGCCAAAATACTTGGCCAGGGCGGCGGCCACAAACACCGACGAGTACACCCCGAAGAGTATGCCCAGTGTCAGGGCCAGTGCGAAATTGTGCAGAGCCGGTCCGCCGAAGATCAGCATGGTCACCGTCATGGTAAGCGTGGCGCCGTGGGTGATGATGGTGCGCGAGATGGTGGCGGTGATGGCCGAGTCGATAACCTCTATCACCGTCGCCTTGCGCATGGTGCGAAAGTGCTCGCGTACCCGGTCGAAGATGATGACCGATTCGTTCACCGAATAGCCCAGGACGGCCAGGACCGCGGCAAGCACCGGCAGGGAGAATTCCCAATGGAAGATCGAGAACATGCCGATTACCAGCACCACGTCGTGCAGGTTGGCGATGATGGCCGCTGCCGAGAACTTCTTCTCGAAGCGCACCGCCAGGTAGGCGGCGATGCCCAGCACGACGAACAAGAGCGCAAGCGCGCCGTCCTGGGCCAGTTCCGCGCCTACCTGCGGCCCCACATACGCCACGCGGCGCAATTCGGTGCACTGGCCGACCAGCTTCTGCTGCGACTGGCGCGAAGCATCGGCCGCCTCGGCCGTGCGTTCGGCCACGGGGATCCGCACGAATTTTGCATAGTCGGCGTGCAGTTCCGCGCACACTCCCGCTTCGCCGCTCGTGGGAGCAGCGGTGAGCGCGGCAAACACGGCCTCGGCCTGCTGGCCCGACAGCAGGCCGGGGTGCGAGGGCAGGCGGATGAGCACGTCCTGTGCCGAGCCGAAGCTCTGCACCTGGAAATCGCCCTTTTCCATGGTGCCGATCGCGGTGCGGATGGCCTCCAGATCCGCCGGCGCCCGGTAGGCAAGCTCGAGTTCGGTTCCGCCGGTGAACTCGATGGACAGGTTCAGTCCGCGGAACGTGAGGAAGCCCACTGCGGTCAGGAAGGTGATCAGCGAGATCACGTTGAAGACCAGCGCATAGCGCATGAAGGGAATGGTCCGGCTGATGCGGAAAAACTCCATGGACGCGTGCTCCGTTATCGCTGTGGTTGGGTCGGGATCGCCTGTGCAGGCGCGGGTGCCGTGTGACTGCCGCTCTGACGCGTCAGCCGCCAGAGGCGGCAGGACGCCAGATCTGGCCGATGGCTACCGACTGCAGCTTGCGCCGCGAACCGTAGATCAGGTTGACGAGGCCGCGGGAAACGAACACCGCGGAGAAAATGGACGTGAGGATACCCAGGCAATGCACGACCGCAAAGCCGCGCACGGGGCCCGAGCCCAGCATGAACAGGAAAATGCCCGCAATGAGCGTCGTGACGTTGGAGTCGAGTATGGTCGCGAAGGCGCGCTCGTAACCCTGCGCGATGGCCTGCTGGGGCGCGGTGCCCTTGCGCAGTTCCTCGCGTATGCGCTCGTTGATCAGCACATTGGCGTCGATGGCCATGCCCAGCGTGAAGGCGATGGCCGCTATGCCCGGCAGCGTGAGGGTGGCCTGCAGCAGCGACAGTATGCCCACCAGCAGCATCAGGTTGAGCGCCAGTGAAATCACCGACACCACGCCAAAGATGGCGTAGTACGCGATCATGAAAACCGCTATCGCGGCAAAGCCGAAGGCGGTGGCACGCAGCCCGGCCTCGATGTTCGCGGCCCCCAGGCTGGGTCCGATCTGCCGTTCCTCGATGATCTGCATGGGAGCGGCCAGCGCGCCGGCACGCAGCAGCAGGGCAAGGTCGTTGGCCGTCTGGGCATTGCTCTGGCCTGTTATCTGGAACTTCGAGCCGAACTCGCCCTGGATGGTGGCCACCGTGAGCACCTCGCCGCGGCCGCGCTCGAACAGCACGACGGCCATGGGCTTCTTGAGGTTCTCGCGCGTGGTCTGCAGCATGATGCGGCCAGCCGCGTCGTTGAGGGTGATGGAGACCGCGGCCTGCTGCTTGTCGTCGAAGGTGGCATTGGCGCCCTCGAGCTGGCTGCCGTTGAAGATCACTTCCTTCTTCAAGACAACCGGCACCCCGCGGCCTACCGTGAAGCGCTCGGACCCGAACGGAACCGGCGCTGCGCCACTGGTGGCGGCCTGTCCCTCGGCGCTGACATCGACCAGGCGCGCCTCCAGCGTGGCGGTGCGGCCGATGATGTTCTTGGCGCGCGCGGTGTCCTGGATGCCCGGCAGTTCAACGACCACCCGGTCCGTGCCCTGCTGCTGCACAACGGGCTCGGAAACGGCCAGCTCGTTGATCCGCTTCTTCAGGGTCGTGATGTTCTGCTTGAGCGCGTTGTCCTGCACGGCCGCGAGCGCGGTGGGCGTCAGGGTGGCCAGGATGAGCGGGTCGGCTTCGGTGCCACCTTCCTTGAGGGCGAGGTCGGCATTGCTGTCGTGAATAACCCCCATGGCCTGGGTGCGGCCTGCCAGGTCGCGGAAGCGGATTTCCAGGCGGTCGCCACTGCGCTGTATGCCGGCGTGGTGCACATCCTTGTCGCGCAACAGCGAGCGCAGGTCGGCTTCGGTGGTTTGCAGGCGCTTGTTCACCGCCTCATCCAGGTCAACCTGCAGCAGGAAATGGACGCCGCCGCGCAGATCCAGCCCGAGGTACATGGGCAGCGCGTGCAGGCGCTGCAGCCATTCGGGCGTGCGCGGCAGCAGGTTGTCGGCCACGACGTAGGCCGGGTCGCTGTGATCGGGATTGAGCGTCGCGTCCAGCAGCTTCTGGGCACGTGCCTGCGTGTCCGTATCGGCGAGGCGCACCCGTATGGCCGGATTTACTCCGGCGGTCTCCAGTGCAATGCCCTGGCTCGCGATGCCCGCCGTCTTGAGCGCCTGTTCCACCTGGCCCAGCAGGGCGGTATCGGCATGCACCGTGGCCTTGATAGACGCAATCTGCACGGCGGGCGATGAACCGAACAGGTTGGGCACGGTGTAAATCACCCCGAAAACCACCGCGACGACGATGAGCAGGTACTTCCAGAGCGGGTAGCGATTCATGATCGGGCTTTCAGGTTGGACCGGGTGGCGCTGGGGCGCCCTACAGCGACCGCATCGTGCCCTTGGGCAGCAGGGTCTGCACCGCGCTGCGCTGGACGGACAGCGAGACCGCCTTGTCGCCGACGCTGGACACCTGCAACGTGATGTACTGCTCGGAAATATCGGTCACCTTGCCGACGAGGCCGCCACTGGTGACGACCTCGTCGCCCTTGGACAGCGCGTCGACCATGGCCTTGAGTTCCTTGGCACGCTTGGCCTGGGGGCGAATCATCATGAAGTACATCAGGCCCAGGGCCACCATCATGACGAGCGGCAGCGACCAGCTCGGTTCCCCGCCGGCTGCGCCCTGCGCGTAGGCATCGGTAATGAAAAACATGGTGGCACTCCCGGCAAAACCGCCGATTATAGCGGGGACAGCCCCTACGGACACGGCCCTGCCGTCACCGGGATGTCACCTGGCCAGCACCCTCGCCGTCCGCCCCGCCGTCACCCCCGCGGCCGCCCCGCCGGTCGCGCTCAGCCTGGGCAAACGCACTGAAAACGCCATTCTCGATGGCAGTGCGCGCTCGCTGCATCAGGTCCAGGTAGTAATGGAGGTTGTGGATCGTATTGAGCCGGGCGCCCAGGATCTCATTGGCCCGCTGCAGGTGATGCAGGTAAGCGCGCGAGAACCGCGTGCAGGTGAGACAGCCGCAGTCCGGGTCCAGCGGGCGCGTGTCGTCCCGGTGCACGGCGTTGCGGATCTTGATGTCGCCGTTACGCGTGAACAGCCAGCCGTTGCGGGCATTGCGGGTCGGCAGCACGCAGTCGAACATGTCCACGCCGGCTGCCATGGCGGCCAGAAGGTCCTCCGGCGTGCCTACGCCCATGAGGTAGCGCGGTCGCTCCGCGGGCAGGCGGGCCGCCGTGTGATCGAGTACGCGCAGCATTTCGGCCTTGGGTTCGCCCACCGACAGGCCGCCAATTGCGTAGCCATCAAAGCCGATGTCGAGCAGGCCGGCCAACGAGCGATCGCGCAGGTCGGTGAACATGCCACCCTGCACGATGCCAAACAGGGCATTGGCGTTGCCCAGGGCGTCGAATTCCGTACGGCTGCGCCGCGCCCAGCGCAGGGAGAGCTCCATCGACGCGCTGGCCTCGGCGTGGCTGGCGGCCCGGCCCGGACCGGCCGGATCGCGCTTGTCGGCCATCCAGTAGGGCGTGCATTCGTCAAAGATCATCACCACGTCGGAATTGAGCGCGGTCTGCACCCGCATCGATTCCTCCGGCGTGAGAAACAGCGCCGCGCCGTCGATGGGCGAGCGAAAGCGCACGCCTTCTTCCGTGACCTTGCGCATGGCGCCCAGGGAAAAAACCTGGAACCCGCCGGAGTCCGTGAGCAGGGGCCGGTTCCAGCCCATGAAGCCGTGCAATCCGCCGTGCTTGCGCATCACCTCGACGCCTGGCCGCAACCACAGGTGAAACGTATTGCCCAGCACGATCCGTGCTCCCAGGCCGTCGAGTTCGTCCGGGAGCATGGCCTTGACCGTGCCGTAGGTGCCCACCGGCATGAAGACCGGTGTGTCGACCACGCCATGGGCCAGATGCAGCCGGCCGCGGCGCGCCCGTCCATCGCTGGCGAGCAACTCGTAACGCACGCTCATGCTGCTGCTCCTGCAGCGGGGCGGCCGGCGTCGGCTTGCCGGTCCCGCTGCGCCGGCTGCCGATCCAGCAGCATTGCATCGCCGTAACTGAAAAACCGGTAGCGCTGAGCCACGGCATGGCGATAGGCCGCTTGAATGGTCGCCGTTCCTGCAAAGGCGGACACCAGCATGAGCAGCGTCGACTCCGGCAGGTGGAAGTTGGTCAGCAGGCGGTCGACGATCTGGAAGCGAAATCCCGGCAGTATGAAGAGCCGTGTCTCCCCGGACCCGGCCCGCAGCGCTCCGTGCTCCACGCTCGATTCCAGCGCGCGGACACTGGTCGTGCCGACGGCGATGACCTTGCGCCCGGCGGCCCGGGCGCAATTGACGCGCTGCGCCGTCTGTTCTGGCACGTGATAGCGCTCGCTGTGCATGCGATGCTCGCGCAGCCGGTCGGCGCGCACTGGCTGGAAGGTGCCGGCGCCCACATGCAGCGTCACCCGCGCCAGTTGCACGCCGCGCGCCTGCAGTGCCGCCAGCAGTGCTTCGGTGAAATGCAGGCCGGCAGTGGGTGCCGCCACGGCGCCGGGTTCCTGCGCGTAGACCGTCTGGTAGCGCGCCGCATCCTCCGCTGCCGGTGCGTGGCGGATATAGGGCGGCAACGGAATTTCGCCGGCCGCCTGCAGGACCTCATCGAGTGGATCGGCGAAGTCGACCACAAAGAGGTCACCCTCGCGGCCGGTCACCGTTGCCGCGTAGGTGGTGACCGTACCGTCGGGCGCGACGCCGGCGAAACGCAGCGGCGTGCCGGGTCGCGGCGTATGGCTGGTGCGTAGCAGGACCAGCGCACGCCGCACGTCCACGGCTCGCTCGAGCAGGATTTCCACCCGCCCGCCGCTGGCCTTTTCACCGCGCAGGCGCGCCTTGACGACGCGTGTGTCGTTGACGACGAGGACATCGCCCGGATCGAAGGCGGACACGAGGTCGGGTATCTGGCCGTCGCGCAGTTGCACCCCGCTGGCCGACGCCGACACGTGCAGCAGGCGCGCACCGTCCCGGGCGGTGGATGGATGCTGGGCAATGAGTTCGGGCGGCAGCTCGAACGTGAAGTCCTCGCGCCGGGGCTCGCGGGCCGATGGGGTGTTGGAGATTTGCACGTCTGGCATGGCTTTACAGGCCAATTGTGGAAGACAAGCCCTCCACTATAGCGCCCCCGAGGGGGCGCCGACGTTATTTCTCCGATGGATCCGGGTAGGCGAAGGGATCTGTCAAGCGGGGCTGCGTGGGCAGTACCTTGCGCGGCAGCGGCTGCTCGGCGTTGCCCGCGTCCAGCATCAGGGCCGCAGCGATCACCGCGGCCTGCCGCAGGTCCTGCGGCCGGAGGTGATCGAAGACGTCGAGTTCGGAATGATGCACGCGCGACTCGTAATCGAGCGGGTCCTGCACGAACTGAAAGGCCGGCAATCCCAGGCGGCTGAGAAACACGTGGTCCGTACCGCCAGTGGGCTGGGAAACGACGGCCCCCGCGCCCAGGCTGGAGAAGGGCGCCAGCCACTCCTTGAGCGTGGGCACCACGGCCAGATTGCCTTCGGCGTAGATGCCACGGATCTTGCCGGAGCCGTTGTCGATATTGAAGTAGGCGGCCAGGGCATCGAATTCGGGCAGTGTCTGCACGGGGTAGGTTTCCTCGGCGAAATACGGTCCCATGGCCGCCAATTCGGGGTTGCCCACCGGTCGCCGGGCCAGGTGCTGCTCCAGATACGCGCCCGATCCCCACAAGCCCTCTTCCTCGCCGGACCACAGCACGAAGCGCAAGGTCCGCCGCGGTTGCACGCCCAGGCTCGCCAGGATCCGGGAGGCTTCAAGTATCACCGCCGATCCCGCGCCGTTGTCGGCGGCGCCGTCGCCGGCCACCCAGCTGTCGAGGTGCGCTCCGGCCATGACGAAGCCGGCCTTGGGGTCGCGCCCCGGGATCTCGGCGACGATGTTGTAAGCCTTGGAGTCGGCGTCTTCGTAGTGCACGACGTTGTCGATGGCCAGGGTGACCGGGCCGCCCTTGGCGAGGCGCGTGAGCTTGCGGTAGTCCTCAGCGGCGATTTCAACGGCGGGCAGCCGGGGTGAGCCGCCCGTACGGAACATATAACCCTCGCCGTGCACGATATGGCCTTCGCGCCGGGACATCCGCGCCCATGCGAGCGCGCCTTCCTGCGCGAGGAAGGCGTCGAGCTTGGCGCCGAAGGAAAAATACTCGATCACGCGCTTGTTGGCGTCGGGCTCGAAGTGGGGGATCTTGAATTCGTCGAGCTTGCCGATTTCCGGATCCGCCAGCCGCTTGGTGGGAGATTCGGTCTCGTCCTTGGGCGGCTCGGGCCAACTCACCAGAACGATCTTTCCGGCAAGCTTGCCTTTCCAGTCGGCAAAATCGCGCTCCTTCTTGATGGGCGCGACGATCACCTCGGCGCTCAGCGTTCCTGTGGTCGGCGGCGTCCAGGCAATGGGAATCGCCCGCAACACGAGTGCGCGCGGTGCCGTCATGCGCACCTGCGAGGATTCGATCCACCAGCCGCGGCCGAACTCGAAGCCCTCGCGGTGGACATTCTTCAATCCCCAGGCAGTAAATCGGCCCATGGTCCACGACTCGGCCGTGCGCATCGCCGGCGAATTGGTGAGCCGTCCCCCGATGCGGTCGGCAAGGTACTCGGCGGTCTCGACAACCTGACCGTGGTTGAACCCTTCGTCGGTAATGCGCGCCAGGGTTGCCGGGTCTACGGGTGCGGCCAGCGCCCGCAAGGACAGCAGGGCCAGCACGGCCGGCAGGCCGGCGCGCAAAGTGGTGTGGATCACGGTGCGGACTCCCTATGCCAAGGATTTCAAGGACGACGTCCAGACCGCGGCATTGCGGTGCAATTTGCAGCCTTTCGGGCTGTGCCGCATGCTACCTGCCTTGGCGCGCGCATGCCATCCCGCCCGGCGGCACGATGGCCGGATTCGTTGTTGCGTCACGGCACCCACCGCAAGTGCAGCGAACGCCAGGCCCGGGGTGTCAGCCGTCTCTAATTCGTTTGGGCAGTTGGAATCCGCGAGGACGTACTGAGTGCCATTCACACCCCCAATCCCGACAAGGGAGATTTTCGGAAAATAAGTGATTTCAGCGGCTTGCATTTAAAGCTTGCAACTTTGGAGGATCTTGAGTAAACGATGAGTGTCACAGTTACCGGCTAACTTCCGGTGCCCGAGTACCGATGGGAAGGCGAACCAGGCAGGGCCGATGCGTGTCTGATTGCAACTCTACTGCGCTGTTGGCCGGCGCCATGGATGCCTTGGGCGCGCCGACCTGTGTGCTTGACGCCGCCGGCACTGTAGTCGTCGTCAATCAGGCGTGGCGGGATTTTGCGGACCGAAATGGCTCGTACGAAAACGCATCCATCGGCCAGAACTACCTGGCCCAGTGCGAGGCGGAGAGTCTGGACGCAGCTCCCGGTGCGGCCGACCTCGCGCGTGGCATCCGCGCAGTGCTAAGTGGAGAACTCGCACAGTATTCGCATGATTATGCGTGCCACTCGCCGGCCCAGCAGCGCTGGTTCAGCGCAAGGGTCTATCCGTTCGACGGGCGTTACGCCGTCATTACTCACGTTGACATCACGGCACTGCAACGCACCGTGGAACGCCAACAGGAGCAGCAGAGGAAACTCCAGCGCCTGAAAGACCTGTATTCCGCTCTGACGGAAGCCGATCAGCTCATCCAGACATCGAACGACCTGTCCTGGCTGTATTCCCAGGTGTGCCGCATCGCCGTCGAGCTGGGCGGCATGCAGATGGCATGGGTGGCACAACCCGATCCATCCGGCCAGAAGCTGATGGCAATCGCCCAATATGGCACAGGCACGGAGTACCTCGAGGGCATCCATATTTCGGCATTGGCCGATGTCCCGGAAGGCCAAGGTCCCGCGGGTACCGCGTTCCGCGAAAACCGTACCACCATCAACCAGGCATCGCAGAACGAATTCAACATGTCGCCGTGGCGCGATCGTTTCGCGCTCTTCAATTGGCAGTCATCCGGAACTTTCCCCGTTCGGCAGGCCGGCCGCGTCATAGCCCTGCTCTCGGTCTACAGCACGCAGCCCAATGCCTTCGACGCGGGCGAGGTGGACCTCCTCGAGAGGCTCGCCGCCAACCTGGGCCAGGCGGCTGAATCCATCGACAGCCGCAAGCGCCAGCTCGAGGTGGAGCAGCAATTGCGCCGGTCTGAAGCGACGTATCGAACCTTGTTTGAAACGGTGCACCAGGGCGTGGTTTTCCAGGATGCCTCCGGGGCGATCCAGGCGGCCAATCCGGCGGCCCAGCGGATACTTGGCCTGTCGCTGGCGCAGTTGCAGGGGCGCACCTCGGTGGACCCGCGCTGGGGCTCGATCCGGACCGACGGCTCGCCATTTCCCGGAGATGAACATCCGGCCATGCAGGCGCTGGCGTCGGGCGAGCCGGTCATCGGCGCAGTGATGGGTGTGGTCAATCCGAACAGGGCGGAGCCGGTATGGATCCAGGTCAATGCCACCCCGGTCAAGAACCCGGAAACCGGGCTCGCGCAATACGTTTACGTTGTTTTCGACGACATCAGCGAAAACATGCGCCTGCAAAAGGAGTTGCAGGCTCAGGCCAACTGGGATTTTCTCACCGAGGTATCCAACCGGCGCCACTTCTTCCTGCTGGGCCAGCAGGAACTGGCGCGCGCCGCCCGCTACGCCAGCGAAACGGCCCTGCTGATGCTGGACGTCGACCATTTCAAGCACATCAATGATACGTACGGACATATCACCGGTGACCTCGTGCTCAAAAACGTGGCGCAGGTATGCAAGACTTCCCTGCGTAAAGTCGACATTCTCGGCCGCATCGGCGGCGAGGAGTTTGCCATCCTGTTGCCGCAGACCCCCCAGATCGTCGCTCACGACGTCGCCGAACGTATTCGCCGCGCCGTTGAGGAGTCCAGCATCGTTACCGGTTCCCCTGCAACCGACGTCCGCGTCACGATATCGATAGGCGTCGCCAGTTACACGTCCAGCCTGACGCTCGACGCCATGCTCAAGTCCGCCGACGCAGCCCTGTACCAGGCCAAGCAAGCGGGACGCAACAGGGTCTGTTCCGTCGTCAGCCGGTGAACGGCTCGTTTCCGCGGCATCGCCTGCACTGGGTACGATCACGTACAGATCGCTTCGCCTGACGAGCTTATAAGTAGTGCTGCTGCCGCAAGGGCAGACGTCATGGGCATGGGTCGCGCCTGCCGCGACCGATCCAGCCCATGGCCGAACACAGCGGGTACTCAGGTGGTGAATGTCGATCGTCGGCGCTTGCTTACGATAGCGCCGGGCGTCATCGGCGGCGCGTCTTTGCTCGCCGCGTGCGCAGCAGGATCGGACCAAAAGGATTACGAAGCGCTGGCGGCACAGATCCGGCACGAAGGCGCCGTGGCGGGCGGCGCGAAGTTGGCCGCCCAAATGGAGTTGGTGCGCAACGCCACGCTTGCACCCTCCAGCCACAACACGCAATGCTGGAAGTTTATGGTCGAGCCTTCGGCCATCACCATCTTGCCCGATCCCCTGCGGCGCTGCCCCGCCGTGGATCCGGACGATCATCACGTCTTTGTTTCGCTGGGCTGCGCCACGGAGAATCTCATCCAGGCGGCCCTGGCGAGCGGCCTCAAGGGTCAGGCGGTGTACGACGAGAATCGCGAGGCGATCCGCGTTGCGCTCGTACCCACAAAGGGCTTTGTATCGCCGCTGTTCAACGCAATTGCCGCGCGCCAGTGCACCCGCGGTGAATACGATTCCCAGCCGCTCAGTCCGGGGGAACTTGGACTGCTGGAGCGCGCCGGTTCTTCAAGCGAGGTGCGGATGCTGTTGCTGACCGAACGCGGCGCGCTTGAACAGGTGCTGGATTACGTCGTGCAGGCCAATACGGTCCAGATGGCGGATCCGGCATTCGTGAGCGAGCTCAAGAGCTGGATTCGCTTCAATGGCGCGCAGGCAGTTCAAAGGCGCGACGGTCTTTACAGCGCAACGACGGGAAATCCCAATATCCCTACCTGGCTGGGCGAACTTGCCTTCGGCGCGCTGTATCGGCCCAAGGCTGAAAACGACAAGTATGTGCGCCAGATGCGCAGTTCTGCCGGTATCGCGCTGTTCGTCGCCCAGTCGGCCGACAAGGCGCACTGGGTCGACGTGGGTCGCTGCTACGAGCGCTTTGCGCTCCAGGCCACCGCTCTGGGCATCCGCAATGCACTGGTGAACCAGCCGGTGGAAGTGTCCAGTGTCCGGCCACAGTTTGCCTCGGCCTTCGGCTTGGCCGGCCAGCGGCCCGACCTGGTCGTGCGATTTGGCCGTGGATCGGCAATGCCGCCCTCGCTGCGCCGGTCCGTTCCGGCCGTCCTGGTCTGAGGTCACGATGCCGCCATCGGCCCATCGCTGATCACCGGCGCGACGCTTCGCTTGTAAAATACGGTGGTCCACACAGGAGCGGCTCTCCAATGACAATTACCCAATCATTTGTCGCGGGCGCGTGGGTTGCCACCCCGTGCCAAGCCGGAGTTGTTCAATTTGCCAGGCGCGGGTGCTGGGTGTTCAAAGCGATAGCGATTACTGCCCTCGGTTTCTCGGCTTTGGCCCACGCGGCATCGGAGGTGTCCGCATGCGCCCCCACGCCACGAGCAAAGGAGGATGTTGTCGAGGTCGTACGCCAGATGTACGCCGCGCTCCAGAAGGACGATGCCGCGGCATTTGAGCGCCGCGTCACGCCGGACTATTTCGCATTTGACGGCGGCGCACGATTCACCGCCGCATCCCTGGTCGCGTTGATCAAGGACGCCCACGCGCAGGGCATGAAATTCGAATGGACCGTGGTTGCGCCCGAGGTCCATGTTTCCTGCAACCAGGCCTGGCTGACGTACACCAATTTGGGTTCCATCGAGACGGCCAAGGGCAAGAATCCCAGCGAATGGCTCGAATCCGCGATCCTGGAGTATGCCGATGGCGCCTGGCGGATCCGGTTCTTCCATGCCACCCGGGTGCCGCCGAAATCCTGATACGGCTGCCCCAGCGCTGCGCCCCTGCGTCGATGGGCGCTTCTGGCTGGAGGTAATCGGCAATAGTCAATCGGCGATAGTCAATCGGCGATAGTCAATCGGCAATACACCCGCATTTCCCGCCTTTGCGCTGTAACCGCCCGGCGTCCCCCAGCGAACTTACGGGGGAGACGGTGCTGTCGGCTTTTTATTTGGCACGCCGTGTGCTTTTCCCGCGGCCGCCGCATAAAAAGGGTAAGTCCATGAAACAAAAAAGGAATTCAACGGTGTCCCGCGCATGCATGATCGCGGCCCTGGCCTGGACGGCGCCCTTGAGCGTGTACGCCATACCGGCGCCCATGACCTGCCCGGCGAGCACGCACGCCCACCAGGTGGTCAGTAGCGGACCTGCAACGGCAGCGCTGGTCGAGCTGTATACGTCCGAGGGTTGCTCCTCCTGTCCCCCGGCCGACAAGCAGCTTGCCGATCTGCGCCGCACACTGGGTGCTGGCGTGCAGGCCATTCCCCTCGCGCTGCACGTGAACTACTGGGACGCCATCGGCTGGCGCGATCCCTATGCTCAGGCGGCCTTCGGCGAACGCCATAGCGACCTGGTTCATGCCAATGGCCACCAGACGGTCTACACCCCGCACTTTTTCATCAACGGCGCGGAACAGTCCCAGGACACAGAGGCGTGGCGCCGGACCGCACAGATGCTCAACGCGCAACCGGCGCGGGCCAACCTTGCCTTGGACCTGTCCGCCACCGGCGCCGGCACCGTACGTGTGGTGGCCGACGCCAAGACGGCACCGGATGGCACGTCGGTGTTCTATCTCGCGCTCTCGCAAAATGGCCTGGCATCGCACGTGACGCGCGGCGAAAATCGCGGTTCACACCTGACCCATGATCACGTGGTGCGTACCTGGATCGGACCGCTGGCACTGGATCAGGGCACTCTGCACGTGGAGCGCGAATTGCCGCTGCCGGCGGGCGCGGACGCGGCGGCGCTGGAGGTGGTCGCTTTCGTGAGCGATGGGGCCAATGGCAGGGTACTGCAGGCGGTGCAGGCGCCGCTTTGCGAACAAGGTGGCAAGCCATGATCAATGGCGTGATGGGCGTCGCCCGCGTGCCGCCGCCGCAGGCCGACCCGGACCTGCAAAAAGCCCGGCGCATGCTGGCGGATTGGGAAACCTGTCCCTCCGGGAAGACATCTGCGGGACAAGCCAAGATCAAGCAATACACGGCCCAGGTCAGCGAACTCGCGGCCCGCGATAACAAGGCCCAGTTGGAGAAATCGACTGCGCCTGCCTCGGACGCCTGCGACGGCACGCCAATTGTGGCTGCAGAACCGGCCAGGGCTGCTGCGGCGGAGAACCGAATGGGTCCGCGCGCCGGTACGGCCGGGACCGCGCTCGGTGCCAGCATCGACGTCTTCGTCTGAGCCCGATCTCCGGATTCAACATCAAGGCTTGATCGGCCCTCCCTGAAACGCTGCCAGAAACAGCAACGAAACGGCGCCCCGTGGGGCGCCGTTTCGTTGCCAAGGCGCCCGGTTTCCCGGGCTCCAGCGCGCGTGCGGTTCAATCCCGCAGGGAAACCTTCTTGCTGCCAGCGACCGGGTAGGGCAGGTCGCCCTTCAGACCCTTCCAGAGGATCCGGTTGAATGCGTCCGCATCCACGCGATCCTCGGCGCTGAAGTCCATGCCGCGCGTCTGTTCTGCCCACCATGCCGCGGAGTGCGTCGATCGCGGGATGGCGAACGACGCCACCTGCGCCGGCAGTTGCGCGGCAAGATTGGTGCCGTAGAGATAGGTAGACGGCGTCGCCTTGTAGGTCCACGCGGACTGCGCCAGGTCGAACACGTCGGTCATCGGCTTGACGCCCGCGTCATGCACGTTCAATTGCCCGATGCCAAGAACTTCCTCGATCGTGCGGATCATGTTGACCGTCGTGTAGTGTGTCGACACCGTTACGCCCTGCTTTACATAAGGGCCAACGATATAACCCGTGCTGCGGTGGGTATTGACGTGGTCCGGGCCGTCCTGCGAGTCATCCTCGAGCACGAACACCAGCGTATCGGCCGCATAGGGGCTGGCGGCGATCTTCTGCACGATGAGGCCAACCGCGTAGTCGTTGTCGGCCTGCTGCAATTCCGGCGTGTTGACGCCATCGATGGCCGTATCGAAGTTACCCATGTGGTCGTGCATCACGCGCACCAGTTCCAGTTGCGGCAAGGTCTTGTTGGCGACGAACTGGTCGAACTCGCGCGACCATTCCTGCACCCGCCAGTAATCCGGGAAGATGTTGTCGAAGCCGCGGAAATACGGATCAGTGCGGCTCAGCAGGTCGGGGTGGGTGGCAACGGCCACCGGTACCTTCGCGGTGTATGGGTCGCGGATCGGGGCGATGCCGCCGACTTGCGCCGGCAGGTTCTCGAGGGTCAGGTCAAGGAAGAAGCCGTAGTTGCGCACGCTCTTGCCGGCGCGCAGGGCCGAGTTCCAGATATAACCCGCGCCCGGCTCGCCGCCCGGACCATCCATGCCCACTTCATTGGCCGTGCCGGGCAGGGCGTCCGGATCGGCCAGCGATGACAAGGGGGCGCCGGTGAAGCCGATCAGTGCCAGCGGCAGCGGTGGCACGCCCGGCTGCGCCGCGCCTTGCGAGAGTGCTGCGGTGCGGGCCACGTTGTCGGGCAGGGCCACATTGATGCCACGCGAGGTGCCTTCGCTGTCATAGCTCAGGCCACGGCCGGCATAGTTGGCCGGGGTGGATTTTTCATTGGCGTCGATGCCGCGCGCCGCGGTGCTCCATTGCCACCCGTCCATGCTGACCTCGCCGCTGCAGTAGAAATTGTCGAGCAGCACGAAATTGGAAGCGATGGCGTGGAAGTTGGGGGTGATGGACTGCGGGAACTGCGTGATGGAAGCGTCGCCGTTGCCCTGGGGCAGGTCGCCCAGCACCTGGTCATAGGTGCGGTTTTCCTTCACGATGTAAACGACATGGTGGATGCGCTTGCGCAGGCCTTCGACCACTTCCTTTTCTTCACGGGAAAGCGTCAGCGAAAAGCCGTTGTTCTCGGCCACGGCCTGCGACAACTGCGCGAGCTCATGGTGACGGGGCGCGGGCAGGGTCAGCAGGCCGGCCTTGGTCTGCTGCAGCACGTACTGGTTGGCTGAACCATTCTGGTTGGATAGCGGGCAGCCCGGTGCCGTGACTGGTGCGTTGGCCGGGACGTTGCCGGTTGGGCCGCTTTCAACAAACGAGCACTGAGCCGGCGCCGGACCGGAATTGCTCTTGCCATTGACGACGTACAGCATGCTGCCATCGGCGCTGAGGCTGACGGAGTTGGGATACCAGCCCGTCGGTATCAGGCCCGAGACCTCGCCGCGGGTCTGGTTGTCATTGAGTTCGATCACCGCGAGTGCGTTCGTGCCGGCGTTGGTCACGTAAAGCGTCTCCTCGTCGGGCGAGAGCGCCAGGCTGTTGGGGCTGCTGCCACGCCGCACCGTGGGTATGTCGTCCCCGGAGGTCGTGTCGATGCTGCCCACCAGGACGCCCGCGGCGGTATCGATGATGTCGACGGTATCGCTGTTGTCCGAGGCCACGAACAGCCGCGTCTGCGCGCGGTTCAGGATCATCTTCGTCGGGTTGCCCTTGAGCGCGATCCGGTTCGTGACGACCGGCGTGCCCGATGCCAGGCTCAGGACCACGATCTCGCGGTCGCGAACGCTGGATACATAGAGCGTGCTGCTGCCCTGGAAAACGACCCAGTAGGGGAACTCGCCGCCGGGCACGCCGGCCTTGCTGCTGTCGATCTTGCCGGGGCGCAGGTCGATGGTGCGCACGCTGCCGCTGGCCACATCCACCAGGCTCACCGAGTCGTTTTCGTTGTTGGCAACGGCCAGGGTCTTGCCGTCACCGCTGACGGCAATCCCGGCCGCCTCCGGCCCGACAAAAGCGCCGATGCGGAGCGCGGCGATTCCCTGCGTGATGCCGTTGCCAGGCCCGTTGTGCAGCGCTACAGGCAAGCCGCTTTCCGCCCAGCTGCCCTGAGCGAGACGGAACGTATGCACGTTGTCGTCGGGGCCACCGCTCACGTAAAACGACTTGCCGTCGGGTGCAAAGGCGATGCCGACATAGGTGTTGGCAACCGTAAGCACCTGCTTCTGCACGGCAGCGCCCTTGGAGATGTCGAACACGAAGACGTATTCGTTCGACTCGGCGGCGATGGTGCCGCCGTTGGCGTCATAGTTGCGGTTGTAGCCGCTGGTGAGCACCAGCAAGGTCTTGCCATCCGGGCTCGTGACCGAACTTACCGCCTGGCCAGCGGTGAAATCAGGCCGCGTTGCAAGACCAGGATTGAGCTCGACAAAGGTCGAACCGGGCGCCGCCAGCGGCGTGATCGATTGTCCAGTGGGCAGGAGCGTCGCGGTGTTGGGGACCGCCATCGCGGCGGTCGCCGCCAGCAGCGCTGCGGCAAGCACGGTGCACTGGAAGGGCAGGAGTCGGTTCATGCAGGGTTGTCCTTGGTTCGAGAAGCGATACACGGGTCAGTCGGGTTGCAGCGCTTCCGATGCGCGGCCCACGACGCCGAAGTTTGTGCAGGACGCGCGAATTGACACGCCAACCACGGATGGAACCTAACGGGAATAGATGGCCCGCGTGTGACCGCAAATTAAATGGCACCACATGTAGAAATCTGCCGTCGGACAGCAGAATCGATGAAACCATGCGGCGCAAATTGAATTGCCGATGGCTGCTTCACGGTCGAGCTGACCGAATTGCGGCCAATGGGGAACTGGTCTGGACTTTTTCAGGGTTGAGTTGCATCACCGCGTGCCGGTTGTTGGGGCTGTGCAAGCTTCGCCGTTGGCGGTTCCTGCAACAGGAGTACGCCGAAGTCCATGACAGCCTTCTTGATGGCAATCTCAGCGGGTCCCAGTTTGATGAAACGTGCCTTGATGTCCGACAGCGGGGCGAAATAGCCCACGCGCAGAGCGGCCAACTGCTTGCCGGTCTCGGCATCAACCGCCTCAATCTCGATTGCTGCGCCACCGCGGTCCCACGGCGCGACCAGCAGGAGCGTGCTGACGGCATTGAGCGCGGGAGACACGGTTTCCACCCGTGTTATCGCAGCGCGCAACACGACCGGGCGGCCGCTTGGCGCGGAGGGCAGATTGCTGATGCTCGCGCGCAGTTGTGCGCGCAGCAGCTCGACGAGTTGGTCTCGCTCGTCAGCCGTCAGATCCGTTTCAGGAGCGGCCAGCCACGCAACCTCGCCGACTTGCGCACGCGCTGAATCGATCGCCACGGTTGCGCGTCGTTCGCCCGAGGAGGCCTGATCACCTGAACCAGCGTCGACCTTGGCGCTCAGGAATTTCGGCTCCGGCGCCGGCATCACGGTGCTGCAGGCTGCCAATGACCCGACAAGGACGAGGATGCATAGGGCGAAACTTCGAGTGACCTTCGCGCGTGCGCCAGGCGGTGCATCCCGTGGTTCCTGGGCCGAGGGGGGCCTTCTGTGCTGATGCGTGATGGACATTTTCTACTCCTGCGATTGTGAACGTGAGACCTGCAGCTTAGGTATGCAGTGAAAGCATGTAAATTGCCGTAGACTGCATGAACGCCATGCATAAACGCATACACCGCGGTGCGGTTCTACTCCCCTCCACTGACCTTCCCGCCGTCAGTTGGGTATGGCTGCGTTCCTTTGTTGCCGTGGTGAACACCGGCAGCCTCACCGCCGCGGCGCGTGCCTTGAAAGCAACCCAGCCAACGATAGGTCGACACATCCGGGCGTTGGAGGGGCAGCTTGGCGAGACCCTTTTCGAGCGGCGGCCCGACGGACTGGTTCCGACTGTGCGCGCTACGGAAATCTACGAACGCGCCGTGGCAGTCGATGAGGCGGTTACCGGGCTCACTTCATCCATCGCCAGCCCGAATTCGGAGGTGGCGGGCGTCGTCCGAATCACCGCCAGCCTGAATTTCACGGTGGAGCTACTGCCGCCCCTCGTGGCCGATATCCTGCGCGACAATCCCCTGCTGCAAATTGAGTTGATTGCCGCTGATGAGGTCCGCAATCTGCTACGGCGCGAGGCAGATCTCGCGGTCCGGCTGGTGCGGCCGACACAACCCGAAGTGATTGCGACCAAGGTGGGTGACGTGACGCTGGGCCTGTACGCCCATCGTGACTATCTCGCGGAGCGCGGCCTGCCTCGCAGCCCAAGCCAGCTACTGACTCACGATCTCATTGGTTATCAGGATGTCGCCGAAACGGTTGGGCGCCTGGCGCAGCTGGGACTTGCCGTCAAGCCAGAGCAGGTCAGGATATGCAGCGAAAGCCTCGTGACCCTCGTAGCCGCGTTGCGCGCAGGCTGCGGCATAGGCGTGTGCGACGTTTGGTTGGCCGACAGGCATCCGGAGTTGCAGCGCGTCATGCCCCGCATCGATGTCGCGCAATGGCCTGTCTGGCTTGCCGCTCACGACGATCTGCATCGCAGCAGGCGCCTGCGGCTGGTCTTCGACGAACTTGGTGAGCGACTGCGGCACGCGCTTCGGGCGACCAGCCGTCCACGGATGGATGTAAAGGACTCCTAGGCCTGGTGGCCGGAAAGATGGGCTTTGCCGAAGCTCGCGGAATCAGCGGCGGCTGGCGTCGTGGGCAATGTAGCCGCGAGCCGGACCACGACGCCAAGTCCCGATCCTGCAATGCCTTCGACGAAACGTACCGAAGCGTCATGCGCCCTGGCAATGCGTTGGACGATGGCCAGCCCAAGGCCACTGCCCTGCGACGTCGAACCGGGAATCCGGTAGAAGCGCTCGAAAACCCGATCCCGCTCGGCGCTTGCAATGCCCGGGCCGTTATCACAAACGACGAACGCAATTTCGCGACCTTCCGACTCCAGCTTTACGGAAACGCAGCCGCCGCTCGGCGTATAGCGGATGGCATTGTCGACGAGGTTGTCGATAATCGATGCAAAGCCCGCGGGGTTGACCATCGCCTGCAGCGTCTCGGGGCATTCAAGACTGAGCGTAATGGCGCGCCCCCGTGCCAGGGCAGACAGTTCGGCAAGCCGGTCCCGCAGCAGGACGGCAATGTCGGTTCTTGCAATCTCAAATTGCATGCCCATCGCGTCGGCCCGGGCAATCGTCAGCAACTGTGTCAGCAGGTGAGATATGCGGTCGAGACCCGCTTCAAGGGTATGGCAGAGTCTTTGCCTTTCCGTCGCGTCCTCGGCCCCCATCAACAGGTGCGCCTGGGCGGCAATCGCCGCAAGTGGCGTTCGTAGCTCGTGCGCTGCATCCGCGAGAAATCCGCGTTCTGTTTCCAGCCGGCACGACTCGCGACTGAGCAGGGCGTTGAGCTCCTGGACCATGGGCCAGGTTTCCTGATACACGAGCGGGACCGAAATTGGCGCCGTGTCCCCCGCTTTTCTCTCGGAAATTCTCTTTGCCAGTAAGTTCAGGGGCTCCATGCCTCGGCGCGTCGCCCACCAGGTGATCAGCAGGGCGCTCGCCAGGATCAGGATCTGACCTGTGCCGATGATGCGCAGCATTGGCAGGATGGACGCCCAGCGATCGGACTCGCGTTCGCCGACGATGACGGTCATTTTCCTGTCGGAGCTTTGGACACGGGCAAATCGCCACTGCTCGCCGTCCTTTTTCGCTTCGGAAAGACCGGTGTACGTGGTCAACGGCGTTTCCGGAGCCAGTCCCGTCCGGTACAGCAGC